>JACLAB010000313.1_pt1 | contig 22557 bp, 15 predicted proteins | sample 8027921 | NCBI WGS metagenome assembly JACLAB01 (sample SAMN15725117, study PRJNA655200) | protist metagenome | isolation source: fluorescence activated cell sorting (FACS) single amplified genomes of... | place: USA: West Boothbay Harbor, Gulf of Maine | collected 2000-07-19
GCGGCGACGAAGAAAATGTTGTACAAGTTGAGAATCAAGCAATCGACGAGAAAGGCGTTTAAGGGACATCACTTTGACATTTTGAGAAAAAAGGTTGCGCAGTTGTACACGGTTCGAAGACAAAGAGAGGTGGCGGAAGGTGTTTCCAAGAGAGACTCTAGAGAAATCATGAGACAAGAGAGAAAAACGAACATGTACATTTAAGAGAGAGAGAGAGAGAAGAATGATTCTTGCCATATACCTAATTAGTTAGCTTTATATTTGTTTTGATATCAAAATTAATTATTACACAGTAGTAGTATTATAAATCTAAGCCAAACGCTTTGACGGCGAAATCAGTCAAATCTCTCGTGATTAAAACTCCGCCGCTAATTAATAAGAAAAGCACGCCGGCACCGGTGATGGATTGCTCCGTCTCCTTCTGCATTTTCTTACCTCGAATAGCTTCGATGATTAATAGCAACAAAAATCCACCATCTAAAGCCGGCAACGGGAGCAAGTTGACGATGGCTAAGTTGATGTTTATGACCGCGCCAAACTGGAACAAGCCCGAGATATCTTTCCTGACAACCTCCGCACCGACGGCGACGATGGCTAACGGACCGGAAACTTGGTCTTTCGACTGACTGAAATTGGTAACTAACCCAGTCAGCGATTTGCCGACGAGATTGAACAACCTACCAAACTCTTTCGAGGCTAACTTGATGGAGTCTGCGGGACCTTTTGCCATTTTCTTGTACAACACCGAGTTTGCTTCTAATCTCGTGCCTACTCTCCCTTCTAAAGTCTTCGGTGTCTCGTCTGGAATCAAGTTCAACTTGACCATTTCACCTTTTCGACTGACGACGACGTCGAGTTCTTTATTCGCCGACGCTTTGATCTTGTTTACGACTTGACTGACCGTTTTCGCATCCGCCTCTAACTCTTCGCCGTCGATGCGCAAAATAATGTCTCCTCTTTTGAATCCAGCCGACTCTGCGGCGGAGGGCGAGACGAATCCTTTGACGATTACTCCTGGCGCGTATTTCGCGTACGTCAAACCAATAGTGTTCGCTTGCGCGAGTAAAATAGCAAACGCAAACACGCAATTGGCGATAATCCCCGCCGAAACGACAATCACTCGGTCTTTCACCGGTCTGTTTCGCAACAAATCCGGATCATCCGGCGGGTACGGACAGTCCTCGTCATCGTCCGGAAACGCGACAAATCCACCCAAAGGTATCGCTTTCAGAGAATATTCTACTTCTTTTCCTTGATAAGAAAACACGTTCGGTCCAAACCCAACTGCGAATTTGTTCACGTGTATGCCTTGCGTCCTCGCCGCGAGAAAGTGACCAGACTCGTGGACGAAAATGATAGTCGCCAGTACCGATAACGCTTGAATAACCGACCCTGGTCCTTCTAAATCAAAGTTTGGAGCAATCATGACACCCATTGGTAACATCATGAACGAGCTGAGCGCGAGTGGCGCGTTCATTTCAACGCGATCCATGAAAGACGTCGTCTGCGTCTTCTTTTTCGTTTGTATCCTTCCTTTCTCCGTATCTTCTTCCAAAATCTCGTCGTCTCGTCGTGAAAAAGACGAAGAGCACGACAAAGAGCTCGCCCGTCGCTCGCGGTCGGAAGACGCGAACGTCTTTAACGCGTTCTCCTCGTCGTCCGCGCACGAAAAGCACACCACCCCGCGTGCGTCGTTCGTCTTTCTGTTCTTCTTCGTCAAAAATCTTTCTCTCGTTCTTCTTCCTCTCGTCGTCGTCGTCATCCTCGAAGGAGAAGAAGAACAAGACGAGGAAGAAGAAGAACGAGAAGAAACAGAAAGCGACGACACCGTCGATGCCGTCGCCGTCATCGACATCATCATCATCATCATCGTCGTCGTCCTTTTCTTCTTGTTCTCGCGAGAGCCACAAACAAACAGTAAAAGTAAAGTAGTTCGTGTGCGCGCAGAGAGAGAGAGAGAGATTATTATATGTGCTTTGTTCTGTGTGACGCTTCGGTCCAAAGCAGAAGAGAGCGCAAAAGAGTCTTATTTAGGGTTTGCAAAAAAAAAGGAAAAAAAAGAGAGAAGAGTTCGTTATCACGCAGAAGAGAGAGAAAAACGCAAGAAGAAGAGAGAGATATCTGCTTCCAACGACATAAAATTTTTTTAAGAGAGAGGGCGCTCGCGCACACTCTCTTCTTCTTCTTCTTCTTCTTCTCGTACCGCGAACGCGAAGGGGGTCTTTTCTCGTCTCGCTTCTTCTCAAGGAGAAAAAAAGAAGAAGGAAGGCTGCTCGAGGGAGCGTTGTTCGCGGCGCGCGCGTTGTGAGTGGAAAACGCACGGGGCGCGAGAGAGAGAGAAACGCAAAAAGAAGAGAGGCGAAGAGACAAAAAATTATCCTTAGACGTGTCAGCAGGACCACGGGGAACGTTCGAAAAGATTTCGCGCGAAACTCGCTCCTTTTCCTTCTTCTTCTTCTTCTTCTTCTCGTCGGGCGAGGAAGTGAGAGGAAGAAAAGCGCGAAAAGGGGAAAAGAAGAAGAAGGAGAGAGTGAGAATACGTGAGAGAGAGAGAGAGAGAGAATACGTGAGAGAGAGAAGGAAGGTAGTTGCGCTTTGGTCGAGAGAGAGAGAGACGGGGGGTGCCGTTTTTGAAAAAGGAGAATAAAAAAAAGAAAGAAAAGATGATGGAGAAACAACAGCAAACGATAACGACGACGACTTCGAGCGGTGGTAAAAAAATAATCAGAAACGCAAAATCGGGCAACGAATACGCGATTTTCTCCTCGGAGGATAACCAACCGATCGGCAGAGGCTCGTTTGCCACGGTTTGGAAAGGTTTGGATGAGAAATCGAAAGAAACCGTGGCGATAAAAGAGATGTCGACGAAAGGTTTGCAACCAAAACTGAGAGAGGCGTTGGAGTTGGAGATTACGGTGTTGAGGAACGCGAAACATAGGAACATAATGAAGTTGGTGGACGTGGTGGACGATTTGCGAACGGAGAGGGTGTATTTAATATTGGAATATTGCGCTGGTGGGAATTTGTCTGAGTTTTTACGGAAACGAGGACGCGTGAGCGAAGCGGTGGCGAAACACTTCATGTCGCAATTGGCGAGCGGTTTATCGGCTATGCGTTTACAATCGTTAGTGCACAGAGACTTGAAGCCAGATAATTTGTTGTTGAGCGAGAGAACGTCCAAGGCGACGTTAAAAATTGCCGATTTTGGTTTCGCGAGGTACATTCAACCGCACGGAGGGATGGCAGATACCGTGTGCGGGAGCCCGTTATACATGGCGCCGGAGATCTTGAAGTATAGAAAGTACGACGCGAAAGCGGATTTGTGGAGCGTTGGAGCGATTTTATTCGAGATGGTTGTTGGAAAAGTTCCTTTCACGGGACAAAACCAGGTGCAATTATTGCACAACATCGAACGGTCGGATGCGAGAATACCGACGAGGATTGCCGAGACGCTTTCGCCAGAGTGCGTCGCGTTGCTGCGTTCTCTTTTACGGAGAGATCCGAGAGAACGCCTCGGTTTTGACGCGTTTTTTAACCATCCATTTTTCATAAGCAGTGGCAGTGTGAGTGCTCCCATGAGGATGGATTCAGCGGCGGCAACAGCGACAGAGCTCTCGGCAGCAATGAGCATAGATACTAACATTAATAATAGCAGCGGCAGCAGCAACGCCAACACTATGAAGAAAATGTCGCTGGGACGAAGCGGCAACGAAGACGGTGACATGCAATTTCAGATGGACTCGATGAACGAGGCGCAACTGAACAGCAACAACAACAACAATACTTCGCTGAGACAGACGATTATAGAGGAAGAAATCGCCCCGACTAAGAGCGTTCCCATCCAACTGAACATTCGTAACAACTTTCTTCAGCGCGAAGATTCTGGGTTGTCGTCTTCATACAAGTGCTTCGGGACGTCTCCTTCGGCGGTGGTGAGAAATGAGATTGCCCTCGCAGCGCGAGACTTGCGCGGAGGAAATCGTAAGAATGCGGCATTAGCACCACCGCCATCGATTAAACGGTACTCGTTTTCACCTCATCAGCAGCAAAACACACTCACTAGATTTAGTCCGGGTTCGCCACCTTCGATGGCATTTGGAGGCACTTCGGATTCTCAAGAAGTTGACGACGACGATTACGTCATGGTGACATCTCCAGGGACTGGTTTCGTTCCGAGAAGCCCCTCACAGAACGCAGCTGCTGCTCGTCACCAAACGCCACCAAGACTTGGAGCATCGCCACTATCGAGAGGCACGAGTCCAAAAGAAGTTCCTTCGAACACAGGAATGACTCAGCGCGAACAACAAAAGAAGAAAGACGTCGACGCTGTCGTAGCGTCGCCGAGTAGTGAATCGTCGTCATTCAAAACTTCGATGTTAGCCTCGTCGCCGTTAGCATCTTCACCGATTCTATCTCCTTCACAGCTACTCAGCAAATCAACAACAAATCAGCAGATGATGAAGAAACTATCGGGCGGGGCAGGAACATTGTCCTCATCGGCGGCTCAATCGTTATCGTCCCGCGGTACCGAACCGTTCGCGAAAATTAGGACCAATATGGATAAAGCGAAGCTTTTAGAGCGCGCAGCGGCGTGTTTAAGAGACGCGAGTGCAGAGCACTGGAACGCCGGAAGTAGATTACATGCTTTGAGCGTTGGTTTAGTCTCCTTAAACGCTTTGGATGCGGCGCATGGTCTGATAAACGCGGCGTGTGAAGAGTACTCCATGAAGACGTCTTCGGACTCTGCGACGTCTTCAGATGCGAGTGTAGGAGGCGCTCCGATATCCATGAGTCCTTCGAGTTTGGATGAACATCTTTCGCAAATTTCTTTGGCAAACTCAGCTGAGAGTGCGGACAGCAGCGTCATGATGACGAATACCCTCGCAAAGAATACAAACAAAACGAAACTGGCCGAGGCAAATGCGATTAGAAAACGCATCGAAGCAGCTTTCATGAAAACGCACGCTCGATGCGAAAAAGCGGCAAAAGGTATAGCCAACTATGGCGTCGACGCGAAATCATCCTTGCCCGATGGTTTAGAGCTCGCACACGATCGTGCTTTACAGCTCACTCGCGCGGGCGCGGTCGAAGAACTCGTAGGTAATTTCAACTTGGCCACGGATTCCTACGGTGAGGCGCAGACGCTTTTGTTGTTTCTTCTCTTGGACGAAAGCGGCTTACGTAAAAGATGCGAGAACAGTGGAAACAGCGCAAGCGAAGACTTGGAGCGCATCGCCACCTTTGCCGAAGCTGTTAGCCGACGACAAATTGCCGCCAGACGTTAAAACACAAAGAGAGAGAGAGAGAGAGAAGAGATTCAATGTGTATTTATTTTTGTTTTTATCCTTCGTGCGATGAAGAGAGAGAGAGACGCGTAACGAACAGGAGGTTTGCAAGCACACGCGTCCGAACAGCGCTCGTGAAAACGAGCGATATTAGAACATAAAAGAGAGAAAGAACGAGTGGAAGTGAAAACCCACACTCGTCTTCTCTCGCACGCGCACATGTGTATTATTATTTGAGAGATACAACACTTCTATTCTGTGCGTATATTTTTTTCTCCTTTTTTCTCTCTTTCCTCATTATTCTAAACGCCGCCGCCGCTCAAATTCGCAAAGAAGAAGAAGGAATAAGATGAAGTTCGACGTCAATATTCTCCGGTACATCGAAAAAGACACGTTTCGAACCTTAGTCGCGGTGGAGATGGGCATGAAAAACCACGAAATCGTCCCGGTGCAACTGATAAACGCCATCGCGGGATTGAAAAAAGGCGGAGGCTACAAACACATTCGAGAACTGTTGAAACACAAATTAGTCCACCACGATAACTCGAAGTACGACGGGTACAGATTGACGCCGCTTGGGTACGATTTCTTAGCCATAAAAGCGTTCACGATGAGAAATAGAATAAGCGGCGTCGGAAGAAGAATTGGTGTGGGGAAAGAATCAGACGTGTACGAGGTTGTGAACGACGAAGGGAGGCACATGGCGATGAAATTGCACCGGCTCGGGAGAACGAGTTTTAAAGCGGTGAAGAATAAGAGAGATTATTTACACAGAAGAACGAGCTTTAACTGGTTATATTTAAGCAGATTGTCGGCGTTGAAAGAGCACGCGTTCATGCAAGCGTTACACGAGCGAGGATTTAACGTCCCGGAGGCGATTGATTTGAATCGACACTGCGTGTTGATGGAGATGGTGGACGGATACCCACTGACGCAAGTGAAGAAGATGATGTCCCCTGGAAAGGTGTATAATAGTTGCATGCAAGAGTTGAAGAAGTTGGCTTTGTGCGGTTTGATTCATTGCGATTACAACGAGTTTAATATAATGATGCATTTGGAAACGTTGAAAGTCACCGTGATTGATTTTCCACAGATGGTATCGATTCATCACCGAAACGCGAGGATGCTTTTCAACCGAGACGTGGAGTGTTTGCATAAGTTTTTCTTGAGACGATACGGGTACGACGCCGACTTAGACGTTATGGGTGAACCTGATCCTGATTTTGATGAGATTTTGAAGGAAGTCGCGGAAAAGGAGAAGAAGGGAGAGAAGTCGGTTGATTCACTTCTCAAAGCGAGCGGTTTCACGTCGGAACATCAAAAGATGATCGACGAGGTGATGGCGGAGAGAGAGGAAAGAGCTAAGGAGAGGGCGCTTCAAAGGAATAGCGACGGAGAATACAGTAGCGAAGATGATTCCTATGAAGATGAGGAAGAAGATGAATCAGATGAAGACGATGAAAATGAAGAAAATGAAGTATCCGAACCGGATGAACTCGAGGAAGAGGAGGAAGAAGAAGAAGACGAATTCCACGGCGAAGAATTAAGCCTGAATCCCGAAGAAGTTACCGCATTAGCTTCGCAAGTTGAAGCCATGATGAACGATCCCGACGCACCCGTGCCGAAGTACGACGACGAAGTTGGTCCTTTAATTCTTGAAGCTGGAAAAAAGAGAGATAAACTTGCAAAAGGTGGAAGACCAGTTCAGCCGGCGCCCTCGGCGATGACCGCGTCCTCGATTCGAAGTCGAGCAGATTTAGGGAATAACCCGGAACTTATTCGAGCGAAATTAAAAGCGGAAAAGGCAAAAAAGACCATCAAGGGTGCTAATCACGTGCAAACGCGAAACTATACGAAAGATAAGAGTGGGAGGCGAGGCGTGCGCGGACATAAGCAAAAAGTTGAAGTCGATCCGTTCTGGGGATAGCAACTTCAAAAATACTGTTGTACAATACATACCATGTAAATAATCATTGCGCTGCTTCTTCCGTCGCTCTAAACCGCAGATATTCTTTCATGAATGGGTCAAAATTACCATTCAACACACCTTCTGTGTCAGCAGTCTCCCAACCCGAGCGAACATCTTTCACTACTTTGTATGGATGCAAAACGTAATTTCGAATTTGCTCACCAAACTCCGCTTTGACTACATCACCTCGTATCTCCTTCACATTTTGCAACCGTTGCTGCTCTAACACAGCCGCTAATTTTGCTTTTAATCGAACCATTGCTTTCGTTTTGTTCAACATTTGCGAACGATCATCGTCGCACCGCACGGTAATATCTGTCGGAATGTGTCTAATTCTCACCGCAGTTTCTACTTTGTTCACGTTTTGTCCTCCTGCGCCGCCCGATCTCATCGTAGTAATCTCCAAATCCTTCTCCGGAATGTTCATCTCACCTGCCTCTTCGCTCTCGTCTTCAAACAAAGGACACACGTCCACGGCTGCAAAAGACGTTTGGCGACTCGAATCACCCTTCTTAAACGGCGACAATCGAACGAGGCGATGCGTCCCTTTCTCGGACCGCAAGAAACCAAACGCATACGTGCCTTCAATTTCAATGGTGACGGATTTAATTCCCGCCTCTTCGCCTTTATTTCTGCTCGTAATCGTCGCTTTAAATCCTCTCTTTTGCGCCCAATTCAAATATGCTCTCTCGAGCATCTCCGCCCAATCTTGCGCGTCCGTTCCTCCCGCCCCGGCGTATATAAATAACTCACTCCCTAACTTATCATATTTACCGCCTAGCATTTTCTCCGTCTCAAACTCTGAAAGCATCTCGTTCAACTTAATCGACGAGCGAATCGCTTCCGTCCGCAAGAGTTCGAAATCTTCGTCGCTGTTTCCATTTTTGTTTGTCTCGTCGCTGCATTCATCTTGCTGTTGTTGTTGTTGTTCCTCTTCCAACATCTCGAGCGATAACTCGACGTCGTCTCTCGTTGCTTCCACCAACTCCGCTCTTCGCAACTGCGACTGCACGAAGCTCAACTCTTTCGTCACTCTTTTCGCCTCGGTTTGATTCGACCAAAAGTTTGGATCGTTTTGCTTCGTCTCTAACTGTTCTCTCGATTTTTCCAATTTAGGTTTGTTCAATATGTCCAGAGCCGAATCCGCTCGTTTTTTCAAGCTCTGAAAGCGTCTTCGGAGGAGGTTGGGAGAGTCCTCGTACGACGGCACCTCGTCCCCTATGTTCTGCGCGGCGGAGTCAGACGACGACGACGACGACGACGACGACGACGATGACGACGACGCGGTGGTCGCAGTAGCGATGCCATTCTTCTTCCTCCGATGAGGATGGGTAAAAAAGCACGAAGAAGGAGAGGAGAAGCGTCTTTCTGGTAAAGCGCGATGAACGACGACACTCCGCAGTTGTTGTTGTTGTTGGCCTCGTCTTCGGACCAAAACAAGGCTCGAGGAAGACGAAGAGGAAGAAGAACAGCGGTACGCTCGGCAGGAATGGCACACAACGCTCGTCGTCATCCTTTTCATGCTACCTCTCGCTTTTTTAGTCTCTCTCTCTCTCTCTCACCGGTTGCGTGCGCGGGGATATCTTTTATTTACGTATGTGGAATTTTGGAAGTTTGCCACACAAAAGTACGAGTAAGCACACGACGTTTGGTAACGAGAAATACAAATCATCAACAACATACATACCTGATCTCACTCACGCATCTGCATAAATATAACCAGCTCCTTCTCGCAGTAGTCACGCGCACAACACGCATATATATATATAGAGAGAGAGAGAGAGAAAGAGAGCGATGTTTAAGAAAGGATCGAGTCTCGGGGAGCTGTTCGGTATCAAGCAACAACAGAGCGGCAATTCTTCTTCGTTGGGTAATCAGAGTCCACAACAACAACAACAACAATCTCCATCGACGATCCCGCGTTCGATCCAAGATCTGGCTAAATTCTACGACCGAGCGAAAGATTTGTTGGATAAAACCAGGCAGAGAAACTCGATTGGGTTCGAGAATAATCCGGACATCGAGAAGAGGCAGTTTTCGAGGATAAACGAAATTCGAAGGTTGACGAATGCGATGAAAACAAGCGTCAATAACGGCGGTCCTATGTTTGAAGACGTGAACGAAAAAATGGCGTGGGAACAACAAATAAAATATTTCGAAGAGGATTTAGAGAGCGCGGTGGAGGTGGCAGTGAAAGAGACTTCCAAGATTGGCGGCGATGAGAAGATGACATCGACCACGCCAAACCCAGCGCCGATGTTCGCAGGGTTGACTGTAGCGGCGTCTAATACACCTCAACCTGCTTTTTCGCCGCCGGTGAACGATTTGAGAACACCAGAGCCGGAGCCTTCGCCGGTAGTTAACTTATTCGCGGGGTTGAACGTGACGCCAACGCCTGCCGCCGCCGCTTCTCCAGCGATGGAGATGACAACAACAACAACTGCAATAGAAGACGACGATAAAAATAAGGCAGACGATGATAAAAACAAATCTGGCTCTTCCGTGGGCTTTGGATTACAACCGGTAGCTTTACCTTTGGACGAAGATGCTTTTGGTGACTTCCGAGATGCTTCGTCTGCTGCGAACGAAACAATTGTACCTCCAGTTACGACTTCTACTGTCGTAGAGCCATCTGTTCAACCACTAGATGATGACGATGAAGACGGCTTTTTCCCGAGAGAAGAAGCGGCAGAAATGCCATCTATTGAGGAACAACAAGAAGAAGAACAAGAACAACAACAAGGGTTGACGAGTGGATTAGATGACGCCTTAGATGAAAGCGACGATTTTCTTGAAGATTATGCAAGCGCCACGCCTTTGCACGAAGCCGTTATTTCTCCACCTGCGGTGGTGGAATCACATCCGATAAATCCACCGATAATTAAAGCAGACAAAACTGCAATGTTGCGAATCCCTTCCTTTTCCGAAAATGAGGACGTACCGATCGGTAATTCGCCAGGCGCGAAAAGATTCCAACAGAAGACAAAATTTGCAGAAGAAGCTGAAGCAAAAGCGAAAGCAGCGGTGAAAGGAGAAGAAGAAAAAGAAGAAAAGAGAAAAGTTAGCAGCGTAGAGGGAATAGCGAATTCGGTAGCAACAACAAACAATGAAGCGGTCCAATTTTCGGCCAGTAAGAGTCCCGATGATAGTCCGGGTGTGAGCACTCCAGTGCTATCACCATCACATAGTGATAGCGGTGGTGGTGGTGGTGGTAGTGGTGGCGACAGCGCTTCTTTGAAAAGAGCGGAATCTGAACCGTTCACACCGGTTTATTCACGTGTCGCGACGCCAAGTTTAGAGTTGTCCCCAGATGCACGGGGACAGAGAAGTCCTGGGTCGCCAATGGTCTTCAATTCTCAAGACGAAGATTTCATTTTGCAAAGTTTTGGGGTGGAAAAAGTCGCTTTGGATTTAGAAGTCGCGGATGAGTTTAATAACGTTGTTGTCGAAGTCGAGAAAAACGTGCGCATGTGTCGTCTGCTTAGCGAAAACGCGCAAAGATTGAAAATGGAAGCTAGCAATCAAAGATTGTCTTCGGCAACGAAAGCTACCCAACATCTCAAGCGCATATCTGAATTACAGAAAGAACAAGACGAAGCCATAAGGAACGATGATTTTGAGCTCGCAGCAGAAGTCGAAGATAAGTTAAAAATACTTTCGAAGGAGTTGAAAATCGCGGAAGATGCGCTAAATGCGGCAGAGTTGTCAGCTGCGGAGCGCGTGCGTGCCTTTTTGAGCGCACTAACTGCGTGGGCAAATGCCGAGATTGAAGCTTCAAACATTATCAATAAATTCGCATCGGATAAAGAAGAGAAATGGGCTCGAGAGAAAGACGAGAAAAGTCGTGAGAGTGTAGCGAAAATGAGCGAACTCGAGGAAAAGAGGAAAGCTGCGGAAACCAAAGTAAATGAACTCAAGGAAGCGTTGAAATGTGCAGAAGCTGAGCTGGAACGTATAGCTTTAGAATCTATGAACGCTGAAAAAGCGAATCAATTACGAACGCAAGGCGGCAAATCCTCTGAAAGGGAGGAGCTTGGGAAGATCAAAGAAACAGCGGAGCTCTATCGCATCACTGGCTCTCAACGTTTACAGACGACCGAACAATCAAGCACCAGTGACGAGTTGCAACAGTTAGTCATTCACGAGACAACAAATACGATACTCTCCAGCGAGGCACAAAGTGAATTAAAACGAGAAGAGAGCGACAATGCGCGAATTAACGCCGACCTCGCCAATGCGCTTGCTCAAGAAAGCGACTGTCTCTCCCGCGTGACAACCCTAGAGCGTCGTAAAAATGAACTGCTTGCTTTGAAACAAACGCACGCAGCTGCAAAAGAATTCAAAGAAGCTTCGGAATGCGTCAACACGCTCAACTCGCTATTACCCGAGTTGGAAAATTTGAACGACTCGCTAGCTCAAAAGAGAAAAACGGTAGAAAACTTGCAGCTCCAATTCTCGGAATCCGAAACCAAAGTCCGATTGTGTGCGGACAAATTTCACGAGGCTGAGAGAGTCTGCGCGCAAAGTCGAAAGTTACGTCTTCAAACTGAATTGAACACCAAAAATTCTTCCGAAGACGAGACGGAAGTCAAGGCGTTGCAATGCGCTTTGGAGTTACTTTCGTTGAAGTACCCGGATGAAGAAGTTTAAGTTAACAAATTCTGCCGTTGCTGCCGCTTTATATGTGATATAATACAATTTAACGCTATTTGCTATTCGCATCGCGTAATCCTAACGCCGCTCTCACGCCGGGAGAGCGTTTCTCTTTCCTCTCTTTAGCGTTGATTTTTGCCGCGTTCAACCCGCACACGATAATCACCAGACTCCCCAACATTAACTTCAAGTGCCTCGGGAACGTCTTCGAAGAGACAAAGTGTCGATGATAATTCTCTCCGCCGTGCGAGTGGTGGTAGAAATTACTCGCGACCTCTACCGGTGGTTCTCCCAACGCCGTTCGTCTGGCGCTTTGTAACTTCGCGAACGCTTCGCGCGTCCCGCCTTTATCGGGGTGGTGCGAATGTAGTAACTCTCGATACTTCGTTTCCACCTCCTTCGCGGACGCGGGGAACCTCGCGTCCAAGTTTAATATCTTGTACGCTTGCTCTTTGTTCATTCCGTTTTGCTGCCACTTCTCATAATCATCGTCACGTCGTCGTCGTCGTCGTCGTCGTCGTCGTCGGTTTGTCCTCTTCGTCCTTTTCCTCGTTCTTCATCTTTAAAGACAAAGAAGTGTGTCGTACTTTTTTTGTGTGGGATGCTTCTCGTCGTTCTCGCGTAGATGACGGCGGAATTCTTTTGTCTTCTTCATTCCCCGCGCGCACACACATATAAAGGAGTTGGAAAGCAAAAATCAAATCATGTCTTCGTCCCTGCGCAACGCGATCAAGCGCACGACGCACAAAGAGCGCTCGCAACCGGCGGAGAGAACCAAGCTCGGTTTGCTCGAGAAACACAAAGACTACGTCTTGCGAGCGCGAGATTTCCACAAGAAGGAAGACGCTATAAAAGTGTTGAAGAGAAAAGCGGCGGAGAGAAACCCGGATGAGTTTTACTTTGCGATGGAGAAGAAAAAGACCCGAGACGGCGTGCACGAGGAGAGAACGACGGAACAGAATAAATACACCGAGGATGAGTTGAAGTTGATGAAAACGCAAGACTTGAGATACGTGTCGTTGAAAGCGCAAACGGAGTTGAAACGAGTCAAGAAGATGAAGGAAACGTTGCACTGCTTAGGCGCGGGAAGCGAGGAGAGGAAACACACGATATTCGTGGACGAATACGCGGAAGCGAAGAAGTTTAAACCGGAAAAGTATTTCGACACGCCGAGAGAGTTAATTGGTCGAGCGTTCAATCGACCGAAACATAGCCAATTGGAGGACGCGGACCAACTCGTAGGCGTCGGCGTGAACGAAATCGACTACGACGAAGAAGAGTTACGGAAACAGCAAGAGAGGCGATTGAAGAAAGTGGCCAAGCTAAATCGAGGGGCGTACAAGATGTTGAACGAACACGAAGAAAGAGCGGAACAGTTGAAATCTATGACGGTGAAAATGGCGCTGCAGAAAGAGATTTCGCACGGGAAAGGCGTAAAGAAGAAAATTACGAAGAGGAATAAAGACGGCACGACCGAGTCGTATTTTGTGTGGAAACAGATACGAAAGAGATGAGTGAAATGCGACATCGTCGCGTCTCCTGTTTGTACTAGTGAGGGGTGGTGTTGAATGATTTCAGCACGTGATAGCGTAGTTTAGAATAGAATAAGATTTTAGATTTTAGATTGCAATAAATAACACGTGTAACAATGAAAAGTTTGTCCAACACATGGAGAAGAGAAAAAAGGCGAAAAAAAATATTCACATCCTCAAATACGCGCCATTAACATCCGCGACGATGGGCAACGCGGTATCAGCGTCGTCGACGGCGATTGCTGAGAATGACGACGACGTCAACGACGACGGCGAGGAGAACAGCCATCCCAGCGTAAATGGGCCAAAAGGAATACAAAGAAGGACCTCCTCTTCGAAGTTTCCTCTCGCAGTGCCTAGAAGACTTTCGCAACGGCCGGGGTGCACGATCACTTTGAAGAACGTCGGGTGTAAAATCACGTGTAAATCGACGAAGAAGAAGAAGAAGAAGAGAGAGAGGAAAGAGTTCCCGTTCGATGAGCCGGACGAGGAGATTGGAGCTACGCCTAACACTTTCTCGGAAGAAGAAGAAGAAGAACGACAACAACAACAACAACAAAACCAAAATCAAGGTAAATATTTCGAGAAGACGATTTTGGCGAATGTGACTGGCGTTATTTCTCCTTCTTTTTGTGCCATAATGGGACCCTCGGGGGCAGGTAAATCAACTTTGCTGGATATCATCACTCGACGCAAAACCGAAGGGATTATTTCTGGCTCAATATTACTAGATGGGAAAGCATCGACGACGCTCGCGATTAAAAAATATGCGAGTTATGTCGCCCAGCAAGATATCTTCTTCGGAGGCTCTACAGTTTTTGAGACTATTTTGTTCACCGCGATGATTAAGATTCCTGGAGTGCAGAAGTTGGAGAAGCAATTGGTGTACGAGCAAGTCGAGCAAGTCATTCAGGCGATGGATTTGGAGAGATGTCGTAACACGTATCTTGGCAATAATTTAGTCCGAGGCGTATCGGGCGGGGAGAAGAAGAGAGTGTCGATCGCTTCAGCACTTTTAAGTCAGCCTCGTGTCATGTTATTGGATGAGCCTACTTCAGGTTTGGACTCACAAATGGCCAGAGAAGTGATCATGTCCCTCGCTGATTTACAAAGGCGTGAAGGAAGGACCATCATCACTACGATACACCAACCATCAAGCGACATTTACAACGCATTTGATGCGTTAATTTTGTTAAATCGAGATTGCGTTTATTTCGGCGAAGCGGGATTGAACCCAATTTATTTCTTCGAGAAAATTCCGGGTATTCCACGGCGCGTTTCCGGATGTTCCGTGTCGGAGTATCTTCTCGAAGTACTCTCATTTAACGACTCGGTCGATTTTGCAAAATTTTACGAGCGTAGCGCATTGGCGGCGAAAAATCACGAGGACGCAGATGAAACGACAACATACGAAGTTAATGTCCACAACGACGGAACAAACGAGGAAGACAAACAATACGAGCACGCGCTTTTTGGTGAGCTACTTTGCTTGTTTCGATACAAATTCTTCGTCCACTTTTTACATTCATTATTCTGGTTTTCACGGGTGATAATCTATGCCCTTCTCGCGGCCACTCTCTCCGTTTTCTTTTACGGTCAAGACCGAACGATGAGTGGTATCATAAATACGAACGGGATTCTTTTCATTATGATCATTTTGCCGATGTTTATGGCACAAGGATTTATCGATAATTTAAAAACCGAACGCGAAGTCTACACGAAAGAGTTTCACGACTCGTTTTATAGACCTCTTTCGTATGTCACCGCGAAAATTTTCGTGGAAATGCCCGCGTGCGCTATCAACGCGATACTGTACACGAGCATCATATTTTACTCGATTGGCTTACAAGGTAGTTTTTGGTTTGTGGTCTTGGCAAATTTTGTCAACATGATTGTGTGCATGCTCATTGGGTACACCATCGCAGCAACCGTTCCAGGCGAGATTGGACCGGGAGTCGTTCTTCCTGTCTTTTCCACGTTGAATATGCTGGTGAGCGGATTTTTCGTGCGTTTCGAAACGATACCGGTAATCTGGAAGTGGTTTTATGACTTTTCCTGGATTCAGTGGGGGTGGAGTGCGGTCATGGTGAACGAGTTTGGTGGATCTGTGAGCTTTCGCGATCACTGCACACCCGAAGGACTGGAAGACATGTTCGTTCAACTAAACATCCCGCCAAACCAAGAACGAGCGTTCAGATTCTGGTTGCGAAGTCAGAGCACAGATGGTACAGAGTGCGAACCTATTACAGGTTTTTCCGTTTTAAAAACGTTCGCGCTAGACGGACGTAAACGCTTTCAAAGCGTCGCGTACGCAGCCGCATGGATACCGGTTTGTTTTCTGCTCTTCTATTTGGGCGTGACGTTTGTGAGACACGAGAAGCGTTAAATCGTTTTCAAACTCCAGTGAGATACTATTTGTTGTACTTGTTGTTGTTGTTGTTGTTACACACATTACCAATATTTCTAATTCTCAGCAAATCTCTCTCTCTCTTTCTCTCTCTTCTTTTAGCGGCGTGGGCAGTCTTTGCAAAAGCTAGACTTGTCCTTTCTCTCCGGGTGGACGCACTTCGATTTGGCCATTTCGTTTTTAGAGTCGCACCCGACGTCGGCGTTTGCATCATCGGTAATCGCCGTTTGCGCGTGCGCTGGCTTCATGGAGAGAGAGCACGTCGGTGGCGCAGACGCGCGAGAGACAACTTTAGTTCGTTGTTGTTGTTTTTGTTGCTGTTGCGCCTGTTCGTTTAGTATTATTCAAAAATGGATAGAAAAGGTGTCAGTAATCAGCTCCGTTGGCGGCTCTCGCACTCGCGCGCGAGAGAGAGAAAGGGAGAGAACGAAAAATCCAAGAGAGAAGAAACGACGACGACTCACAGATGCAACGACGCGAACGGTACTTAAAGCAGCGAAAGCCATGGTATTCTTATATATGTCTGCGGGTTTGTGTTCGGGAAGACTTTTTGTGTAGGAAAAGAAGTGCCGTGTCGTTTCGTGGCGGAAAAAAAGCGTCGTTTTGGGAAAACAAAAAGCGCGTTCTCGCGCGTGGGTGTGTGGCTCTCGTCGCGACGAGAGAAGAGAGACGAGCGAGGCGTGGGGAAGGGGAGAGGAGAGTTTTTTCGCCTCGGAGCAGACAGAACTCGACACACGAACGCGAAAAACGAAAAAAAGCAGGGAAGGAAAAAAAAAAGAAAGAAACCCACTTGAAAAGCCCACATAAAAATAAATTTTTAGCGAGCACAACCATGGCTGACGTACAGCACGAGAGAGGTTATCAAAAGCAAGTCGGCGTTAACGTTGGGTAAGTGTTACTATTTAGAATAGAATTTTGTATTTTCCGAGCGGTTAGATCTATCGCGCGTTCGAGCGACGGGGAGGATTCCGACTTCGGACTGCCCCCCGCTTTAAGATTTCGCTTTAAGTGAGGCGGAAAATGGCGAGTTCCAACGCGAGTTCTAGGGCACGGGGATGCGCGTATCTGTGCATGTTTACTTTTCAACGCGCATAAGTGATGTTGTTACGTGTAGTTGTGCACGAATAATGTCGGATGTGTGTTCGCGAGATGTAAATATGGGGCGGTGAAGATGCGCGCGCATGGGAGAAGGAAGCCCTCATTTTTGAAGGCGCAGTGTAGGGCCTTTTAGGATCCCGGGACGCTTTTTTGCACCTTTCCCGCGCTCCTTTCCTCTTTCGCGCGCAATCGTTGATCGTGAATAGGAGGGGGTGCCTGTTCGTTCGAGAGCTTGGATTGGCTGCCTGGAATTTTCGATTCGTCTGAGAAAGACTCCCTCACACGCGCGATGGTGATGATGGATCTCTCCTCTCTGTTTCTCCCTCTTTTTTTCCTCTTTATTTCTTTTGTACTCACCTCTAACAACCTCTCTTTACGCCAATAATATTACAGTTTCGCCGCGTCTACGAGAAAGAAAGCGCCGGGTAAAGCGGGTACCCGTTACTACAAGAACGTTGGTTTGGGCTTTAAGACTCCGAAGGAGGCCATCGAAGGCAACTACATCGACAAGAAGTGCCCGTTCACTGGTAACGTCTCCATCAGAGGTAGAATCTTGTCCGGCGTCGTCAAGTCTACGAAAATGAACCGCACCATCATCCTCCGCATGGATTACTTGCACTTTATCAAAAAGTACCAGAGATACGAGAAGAGACACTCCAACATCGCCGCGCACATTTCCCCGGCGTTTCGATGCAAGGAAGGCGACAAGGTTGTCGTCGGCCAGTGCAGACCGTTGTCCAAGACGGTTCGATTCAACGTCTTGAAGGTCATTCCGGCGGGTTCGACTTCGGGCAAAGGTTTCGTCGCGAACTAAGAGTGTTAAAGTAGGTTTTATAAGGGTAATTAGCTAATTTGTGCTCTTTGAATAGTTTGTTATATAACGATGATTTTGAGTACGATCATAGTAGAGAAAGAATGAAAGAAACAAAACCGACTCAATGTCCGCTCGCAGCTCAAGTTTTTCGTGTAAAATTCGAGTTAAATTTTGCTTATTTTTCCTCATTGATATCGTCTCTTCTTCTTCTTCTTCTTCTTCTACTGCATCAAAAGATGGCATCCTCCTTATCGGTAGGAGGGGGAGGAGGAGGCAACAACAACGCCTTGGAAGATTACATTTCAACTTTTGTCACGTACAAATACGTCCGTCTCCGTAACCCGCACTGGTTGGGATACTCGCACTTCGTCTTACGAATCGTTCTGTTAATCGGGTACGTGTTCTTTTACGAAATCTTATTCAAGAGCTCGCACTTGAAGTACGAAACGCCCATCCATCAACCTATTCCTCTGTGGTTGCAACGTCCAGACGTGTTAGATGTAAATTTAATGTCCTATTGTTTCGACGGAGGCCCGCCTTGTCGAGAGTGGAACATCGTGGACGACGAACACAACAACGGGAAACCGGTGAGAAAAGATTCGTTATTTATTACGACGCAGTGGGTGGAATCGCACCAGGAGAGGCGGTCAAAGAACTGCATGAAACGGAAAGGATTCACCGGTGAGTTAGAAGAAAACGTATCGAATAATAGCGATAGTGATAGCGATAACGGCAACAACAACAACAATTATAGTAATAGCACGGGTCTGAAAGATTTTCACACTAGCGGGAACTTGGGCCGAGGCGGTCGGCTGGCGAGAGGAGACCATCAACTTTTACCCGAGTGCGGGTCCTGGGAAGAGGTTGAGAGGGAAATATTCCGAGTCTCCGGGGCAGAGCAGTTTGCAATCCACGTGAAACCAGAATACGTGGCCACGTCCTGGTCAGTACACGCTGGCTTTCTTCAAGTAACCTTACCAAATAAGAAGATTTTTCGACCAAACTATCTCTCGGAGACTCCAAAAGACGTGGTGATTAAAGTTGGGGACATCGTAAAAAACGTCGAGTTATATCCGAATGAGTTAAAAAAGAAGGAGTTGTCGGTGATTGTACAAGGTTTACGTGAGAAAGGATTGGAATACTTATTAGAAGCGGACGAATTATACGAATACGACGGAAAAACGCAAACGTTGAGGCAAAACGGGCTAACGTTAGCTCTGGAGTTAACGTACTCAAACACATCGCCATTTGACGTGTTCAAGGCTTTAGCTGGTCAAGGGTCGGAGACGTTTCCATGGCACTGTCAAATGGACGTGCGTTTAGTCGGGTACACGGAAGTAAGAGCGCAAGAGTATGTCTTCAAAAATTGGCCGACGGAAAGAATCAACTTACAAAGAGCCGGTATTCACTTGATTGTGTACCAAAAAGGTAAGTTGGGGAGGTTTGATTTAGGGGCATTGGTGTTAGTATTCATCACGGGGGGTGGTTTGATGACTGCGGCGAGAATGTTCATCGAACTCATGTCCACGACGTTTGGTCCTGAGGCGGCGAGACATCGGAGAGCTTTGACAGAAGACGTCGACTTAGCGGCGCACATAGATTAGTTAGTTTGTATTATCAACACTTTTTCAATGATTCTCTTATGATTACACGGTCACTATGATGATTTTTACTATCAATCCAATTCAACTCTCGTATATTATTACTATTATATGAGTAACGTATTATCGTTCTTCTCCATCAGCATCTGAGCATTTACAACTCTTACGATGACGACAATGATTGAGTTCTTCTTGTTGATATACAACTACATTTTGATCGAGGTTGCCTCGCTTTCGATGGACATTTCGCCGATTCCAATTCTTCCTACACCATCGACACCCCAATTTTGCCACGAGTTAACCATAATCCAATACGGTTCACCACCTTTCCCGGTCTCTTCGTCGTCGCCTTCAAATCCCCACCCGATGATTTTAGTCGCGTGTAAGCCTAAAGGTTTCCCGCCTTCTGGTTGTTCGTACACGCCGTGTCTATGTCCATAAAAATCATCACACACTGGACCAAAAGTTACCGCCATGGACCCATACTTATGTAGTTCTTGCGTAATGCATTTCCAATCTCCCGGCGGGCACTCATACGGCTCCGATGTTGGCCTAACCATCTTCGATTCTGCGATGGGCGTCCCGTCCGCGCACGTCGTTGGGCACTCCTCGGCGACAGTCCCGGGCACTTGGCACGGATGGTCGCACGCCTCGAACTCGTACGGCAAGCACGCGCTCGATGAATCACCAAGCATACCACCAGTTGGTATTCCTTTTTCGATCGCTTCTTGTAAAGTGTCGACGACGTTCCCGCCATCGCATCCGGCGCCCGCACTGTAGCACGACAACGCGTACTGTGGCGACAACTCTTCCTTAGACCCGTGCGCGATGCACGCTCTATCGTTCATGATTTCCGTCGCCGCGACTGCCCAGCAACTTCCACACTTGCCTTGATCTCTGACAGTACCGATTATTCCTTTACATTGTGCCCATTCTTTCCTCGCGTCAAAGTGTCTCGGCAAACCCAACGATTCCGGGTCAAACGAAGCCTTGATGTCTCGTTTGTATTCCTCCGTGTTCGTGTTGCTCCCCCAGTTCCCTAACTCCGGAGTTAAATTTGTGTATGGAATGTACTGTTTCGAGTATCGATCGTCGGAGGCGAACTCGGATTTTAAAATCATTTGCGGTTGTTGTTGTTGTTGTTCGCCGCCGGGGGTGTTCTTTCCAATTAAGTAACCAGATTTTACTTTTGAAATCGGCTGGACGCCCAAACTCGAGAGGAGCTTCAAGCCGGCATCCTCGTATTTAGAGTCTCCTCCTCCTCCTCCTCGGAAGAAGAAGAAGAAATTGTTGTTGCTCTTGTTATTCGACGACGAAAGAACGCTCTCGCCTGGATGCGCGACGTAGTTCTTACCGGCGTACGCGGACGCTAAGAGAAGAGTAGTGGCGCCCACGAGCGCGAGCGATTTCCACACTCTTCCGAAATTTTGAGCCGCGCGGCCCTCCTCGTCCTCGTTTTTCGTCGTGTTCGCCTGTCCGTGGGACAACAGTCTGTCCGTCTCTTTCATCATTTGGCTCTATTTATATCGCAAAATAATCACACGTAACCTCTCTCTCTCTCTCTGTCTCTGTGTGTGTGTGTCTTGTCTGTCTGTGTTATGTATGTATAGGTTCAAAGCGCGCTTTATTATTTACATTCAAAGAGCGCGCAAAGAAAAATGGTGGTAAAAAATCCGGAGGGTGTTGGGGAAAGAAAATTTTTGAAACGGGCCAGAGCGCCAGACGCGAGCCAGCGAGGAACGCGGGAAAAAAGGCACACAAAACACGCCCAGAGAGAGAGAGAGAGAGAGAGAGAGAGAGAGGGGCACACATGTCTTCTGTCTTCAAACCCATGTCACCGCCACGACGACGAGGCGTCGATGCGGACGAGGACGATTTCTCGCCAACCGCGATCTCATCCTCTGCGAATGTTGACATCAATACCACCCGACAACAACAACAAGAGACGTTCTTGCACGGGTCCACCTGCGTCGTCTGGGAAGGCGAATTGTACACCTACGGCGGTCTCGGTGAATACGGCGAGTTTGTGGATTCCATCACGAGATGGTCCGGCAGAGGCGAGAGCCGAGAGGTGACACCGCAGAATAAGAACATGAAAACAGACGTGCCGCCGGGGAGATACGGACACACGGCGACGATGAGCGGTGACTACATGTATGTTTTCGGCGGACAAGGGAGATACGGCGCGTTGAATGACCTTTGGGTGTTCGACTTTGTGCGAGCGATGTGGTCGCCATTAGATGCCATAGGAGAAGCGCCCAGAGAAAGGTTCGGCCACTGCGCGTGCGTTTCCGAGAACGTTTTGTTTATTTTCGGCGGAAAAGACGCCAGGCCCGGAATGAACGTGGAAAGTTTTGACGATTTGTACGGGTTCGATATCGCTGAGAGAGAATGGTTGCTCATCGAGAGCAGGTACGGAAGACCGAGCGGTGGAGAAGGGTGCGCTTTAACGGCGGTAGATTCAGTGCTGCACGTGTTGAGTCCGTCTATGCCATCGTCATCCACGACGACCGGCGGTTCTCAACTGAGCCACAGCATGCAGAACATGCACTCTTCGTCGTCAATGAGCGGACTCATCACGGTGGACGAGACGCAATCGGCGGCACATCTCACAGGATCTTCTTCCCAGCAACAAATCGAACAATCTCTGTCAGCTTCTAGACGGTCTAGTGTAGAATCTCTGGGTTCCTCGAACATGGATGTCGGAATGTCCGTGTGGATTTTAGAAGGCGGGCAAACGTCATCGGATGGTAAAGCGAAGCAACCTCGATGGACAAAAGTAGCGCACCAGAACGAATCCGAGGTGCCTTCGTCGAGAACCTCCTATGTCGCCTCAAAGTTTGGTAATAATTGGATCGTCCATGGTGGTCGATCCTTAAGCAATGATGGTAACGTCGTCGTTCTTGGCGATGCGTATTGTTTCCATTTCCCAACCGGTGAATGGGCGAGACTTGATCCTATAGCAGACACGGACCCGAGATTTGGACACTGTGGCGCGTGCATAGATGGCGCTTTAGTCATGTTTCACGGCGCGAGAAGTTCATCCTCGAAAGTATCGGATAAAGACGTGGATCCGTGCATTGCAATCAATTTAGAAGCCTTGTTACCGTTTCCTCTCGGAGAAGATGAAGAGGAACAATTTCTAGTCGATCGCGAAGCGGAAAATTACGCTCATTGGAATTCAGGCGTCGCGAGCTC
>JACLAB010009078.1_pt1 | contig 22555 bp, 15 predicted proteins | sample 8027921 | NCBI WGS metagenome assembly JACLAB01 (sample SAMN15725117, study PRJNA655200) | protist metagenome | isolation source: fluorescence activated cell sorting (FACS) single amplified genomes of... | place: USA: West Boothbay Harbor, Gulf of Maine | collected 2000-07-19
TCCGTTTCCGTCGTAAATTATCGTTTGCTTTTGCTGCTGCACGGAGACTCCTAAACCGTTATTAGTACTACCACTACTTCCAACGGTATATAACTGAGAAGGATCCGTGACTAATTTTCCGTACCCGTTCCCTTGAAGATCACTTCGTTCGACGTTCCCGAGGCCTTCGGATAAATAGCGACACCCGGGATTTATAGCTTTCAAGGAAAGAAACACGCGCATCTTCCTTGGTTTAATCAATTGCTTCAATTTCTTAATTCTCGCTTGCGATGCCGACGATTCCGCGCTGATTGCGTCTAACGCATCATCATCGTTATCGCTGTACTTACTACTACTCCCCTTTGCGGCGTTTCCCTCCTCTTCTCTAATCGCGTTCTCGTGCTCCTCCTTCTCGCTCCAGGACATGTCTAAATTCTCCAACTTATCCTCCTCTTCCTCTCCTCCAGCTCCTATGGCGTCTTTATTCTCTGTTACGTTGTCATCGTCTACACTATCAACTCTTCTTTTACTATTACTACTCCTACTGCCACCCCCTTCGGTCGCTTCAAACGCTTCCCTCTCTTCCTCTTCGTCGTCGCCTTCCATCGACGGCGCGCGCGCGTGCTCCCGGTCGCCCCGCGACGACGTTTGATGCTCTTCAACCATTTCGTGCGGTTTCACTTCTTCTAATTCAAACAGCGCGTCTACGTCTAAATCGTCCGCTATTGCATCTATTCCTCCTCGTTCGTCGTTTTCGTTCTGTTTCTCGTCGTGTTGCCACCAGCGGTGTTGGTGTTGGTGTTGCTGCTCTAAAGCTTTTCGTGGCTGCTGTTGAAGTTGTATGTTCCCACCCAGTCGAATCGATGGTAACGCGAACAACAGTAACCTATAAGCACGCGTGCGTGCAGAGAGAGAGAGAGAGAGAGAGAGAGAGAGAGAGAGAGTCAGAGAGTCAGAGAGAAACGAAGAAACGGATGATAGTATTGATTGGAAAATCTCTCATCGCAAACAGAATTTGCGTACCCGGGCGCGAGAAACACGAGCGCGTAGACGGCTAACCGACCCCAGAGTTTTACGGTCGGGTCGTCCAAGTCTACCACCAAATTGTTCATATCGTCTCCTCGCGAGGACGACCTCGACGATTGTTGGTGCCAATCGCGAGGACGACGGGGGCGGTGAGAGCCGCCCCTCATTCTCGTCGTTTTTCTCGAGAAAGGAGAGAAAGAGAGAAAAGTGAGGAAGCTTAAATATGGATGATGCGGTTATACAAAACGTTCGTTTTTTATTACAACCACAGCACTTAGTTGTTATACTTTTCGCCGACTTTACTACGAGCTAAACAAGACGTTCAAAAATTTCTGGGTGGACGGTATTTCCGCCTCTCTCTACCTCTTTCTCTCTCTTTCTTTCACCCTTCCGTTCGAATACAATCTTGCTGATGTTGCGTTTGAAACTAAATACAGCCTCTCTCTCTCTCTCTCTTTTTCTCTCTTTCCTTTTCCTCTCTTTTCTCCATTTTTAATATATATTATTAGCATTAGATTTTGATTGAATTAATACTCAATCTCGTCCAAAGCGTAGTTGTTCGTCGAGACGCCGGCGTAGTTGACCTTCTCGAATCTCACGACCACCGGATATCTAACGCCAGATTGGTCGACCGAAATCACTTTGCCGTAGTCGTTGAACCAGTACGATTCCGGGCGCAAGATTTTCACCTTGGAACCTCTCGGCGGGCCGATTTGCGGCACTTCCGCCTTCTTTTCAGGCGCCGGGGCAGCTTCACCCTGTTTTTAAGAAACGAGAAGAGAAAAAAAGGTCAGCGCGAGAACTCCAAAGAAACACTATTACATAGGAGGCTCATTATCACGGGCAAAAACAAGGAAAAAACAGCCTCTCAAAAAAAAAAATCCGGCTCGTTCTGATACGCCCGGAAATATATCGCCCGAGCACGAAAGAATGAGAATCGAAAAACGCGGCGCTTCTACTCCTCGCGAGCGAAAAAATCATCCGTACCTCCGCTCTAACTTTCAAAGACGCTCTCTTGGACGTTTGTTTTCTGTTAATGGTGGTGTTCCTGTGTGTTGAAAAGGGGAGAGAGTAAAAGGTGTGAGTTTTTCGCGGCCGATTTTTTAATTATTTTTGCTTCAATTTGCACCGGAAACCAACAAACCAACCTCTCTTTTGGTACTAAAAGATCCATTCTCTCTGAAACAAAAAAAAGGAAAGGAAATCAAATCGCGCTTATACTAATTACAAATCCAAAAACAAAACGATCGGATGATGCGAAATAAACGAAACGTATTTACCTGGCGGAAACCGCGAACGATTGTGCGTGCAAGGCAAACATTCTTATTTATGGTTAAGCGTGCAATATATGACGTTCCTACGAAGTGGAAAGGAAAACAGAGAAATCGCGATTGAGAGATTTTTTCCGCTGCAGCAAAAAACGAGAGAGCGCGACGAAGATTTTCAAGATTTTGCAACCCTAAATGCACGTGTGTTTGGCTTCTTTCGGCTGTCGGGAAAAAGAACGACACCACAAAACTACTCCTCTTACGACTCGGTGGTGTGCGCACACGAACTCCTTCGCGCGAGGCGGCGGCGCGACAAACTCCACCTGTCTGCGTAAAGGGAGGATGACTGCTACTGTGCCAACAACGACGACGAAAGATGATTCAGACGTAAACGAGATGAAAAAAAAAACGAAGGTTCCATTCCCGCACTTGAGAGATATCCACACGTACGAACCGACGACCTTTCTTTATAATCCAGGAGAACTGCATCCGCAAAAGATAAAAAAGCAAGATTGGATACGCGTGTTTCGGATGGCGTTGCCAGAGTTTACGAAACGAGCAAAGATGGACGATAAAGTGGAGGATGCAGACGTGAAATCGGAAGTCTTTCGAGAACGATTTGAGAAGTATTTGAACGATTTGAACGAGAACGAAGACGAGAAGATGAACGTGATTCACATGTGTCGTTTCAGAGACGAGTGTTTACGACGGCTTGGATTTTACGACTGTTTTAGAACGGTGAAGCGAGAGGAGAATATGAAAGCGTTGGAGGCGTTGCCGAGAGTTTTAGAGCGCTTGGAGGAGGAAAACGCGGGGATATTAGAGCTGGTGAAAGGCGTGTTTGCGGGGAATATTTTCGATTTAGGCGCCGCGGCGAGTCAGGCTTTGTTTACCGACGGAGATAAAGGAGGAGAAGACGACATCTCGAAATCGTTCTTCGAGACGCGAGATACGAAAACGGACGTGTTCGTGGTGAATAATTTCGACGCGTTAAAGGAAAGATGGAATGATTTAACGCGAGTGCACGAGAAGTGTTGCATTTTCGTCGACAACGCCGGCGCGGATGTTATTTTAGGCGTCTTGCCGCTCGCGAGAGAGATGTTGAAGAGAGGCACGAAAGTTGTCTTATGCGCGAACGACGTGCCGTCGATTAACGACATTACGATTAAAGAACTCGAAGAACTCGTGTTTCCGACTTTACTTCGTATGAATGACAAAGATAACGTGTTTAAAAAAGCGATCGAATCAGGGCAGCTCGCCTGCATCGGCTCCGGTTCCGATTTGCCGGTGATAGACTTGCGAGAAATCAGCGAACCATGCGCGAATGAGTGCCTCGATTGCGACTTGGTCGTTCTCATAGGTATGGGTCGCGGTATCGAAACGAATTTAAGAGCCGAATTCAGTATAGATCGCATTAATTTAGGCATGGTCAAGCACGAAGAAGTCGCCCAGTTGTTAAACGGTCCGCTCTACTCGTGCGTCTGCGCTTTCAACGCGGGCGCAAACACAGTGTAGTATCTCATATATATAAGTAGTTTAGTGGTAGCAGTAGTAGTAGTGATATCATAATAGTAACAGCGTTTTGTATTTACTCGTAATCTTCTCCGGTGAAAAACTCCTTGATGTTTTGAAACACCCCTTTCCTCGGTTGCTCCAAATCGATGAGAAAATCTTGCTTCCCGACGATCCTCCTCGCGGCGTTTTCGTACGCGATCCCTGCCAAAGTCAACTTCTTCTTCAACACCAGCGGCTCCCCACGATTCGTACTCACGATCACCTCCGTATCCTCCGGAATCGCGCCTAATAAAGGCACCCCCAACATCTCTTGCACGTCCTTCACGCTCATCATGTCGTTATTTTTAATCATGTCCGCTCTCACGCGATTCACCAACAACCTCACGTCCAAAATCCCATTCGCCTCCAACAACCCAGCCACTCTATCCGCGTCCCTAATGGCGGTAATCTCCGGCGTGGTCACCACGATTGCCTCCTCCGCGTTCGAAATGGCATTGATAAAACCCAAATCGATCCCCGCCGGGCAATCGATGAAAATAAAATCAAAATCCGACTTCTTCAACAAATCCAAAACCGTATTCATGTTATCTCTGGTCACGTTATATCTTTGCCTGTTCTTAGAAATCGGCAGTAAAGCTAAATTTCTCCACCTCTTATCTCGAATCAACGCTTGCTCTAATCGACACTCGCCTTCCAACACTTCCATCGCGGTATACACCACTCGGTTTTCCAATCCGAGCAATAAATCCAAATTTCTTAAACCAATATCAGCATCCACAAGGGCGACGGAATACCCGAGACGCGCCATGGACATGCCGAGATTCGCGGAACTCGTCGTCTTCCCGACGCCGCCTTTTCCGGAAGTCACGACGACCGTTCTCGTCGCGCCGGTCGTTTTTCGTTTGGAGGATGATTCTCCCTCCGCTTCCGCTCTGGTTGTTACTTTTCTCGTTGGTGGTGTTGTTCGTCTTTTTAAAAAAACCGACGATGATGAAAATGATCGTCCGTTATTCTTCCTCCTCGACGAGGAAGAAGAAGAAGAGGACAAAACGTACGACGAGACTCGGTGTTGCTGCGCGATCATTTTCTTAAATGTCTTCGTCTCCACGAGAGATCGTTTTCGAGAGAAAGGAAGAGTGTGCGTATATTGTGGCGTGTGATGATTTCAAAATCCGATGATCAGGATCGAGTCATAAAGAGAGGAAAAAACAGAGGAAATTTTTTGTCTGCTCTTTGTCAGTTTGTGCTTTCGTGAGTTTTTGAGGAACGAATAGAATACTAACGCAATATAAAGAGCTAAATAAATGTGCTATTATTACACGCGTCGATAGTGCAACCCGGGCGGGTGATTAAACTTACACGTCTCGCCGTATTTGCACTTGCCGGTTTTTACGTAAAACTCGCAGTCGATGGCGTTTGGACGCACCGGGAAGTTTTGCGGCGGGAGGTCCCAATCGTCGTTGTCGTTCTCGTTGTTGTTTTCGGTATTGTTGGTGTTGTTGGTGGTGGTGTTTGATGACGATTTCGATTCCTTCTTCATCTTTTGGTCGTTGGCGAGCTTTTTCAAGTCTTTCCAGGATTCGTTACCTTCTTGGAGTTGTTCTTCGTCGCCGAAATATTTGAGGAAGATTTGGTCGTTGACGATGGGGGTGGATTTTCGCGCAAACTCGTGGACGGCTAAGAGGAGGTTGGGAAATCGAGATGCGAAGTAGGCGTAGAACGCGTCTGGGGGTTCGCCGAGGATGCGCTGGATGCGCGGAGGCAGTTCGCGGAAGTGTGCGGATTTGTTGCGGATGACTCGAAGTAAGTCGCGCAAGGAACGACCGTCGTATTTGCGGTACTTTTCGAGATTTTCGAGCATAGCCGGATCGATTTTCGTGCGCCAATCGGTGTTGGAGATGGCGAATTTAGAAGCTCTCTCCAAAGTTTTGAGAAGGATGCGCTCTCCTGGTTCGCGGTCTTCGAGTTCCATGCGGTCGCTAACGTCGCATAGGAACTGCGTGCGCTTTTCTCGCGACCACCACGCGGGGTGTCTGAGAACCTCTCTCGCGGATGGCCGGTCTTCCGGGTTTGCTTCTAAACATTTTCTCACCAAATCCTTCGCTTCTGGCAGATGGTTCAACGCGGATACGTTGTAATCGCCTCGCAACACGCGCGAATCCCGCTCGAACTTTTCCCCAAACGGGTGTTTACCTTTCGTAAGAACGAAATGGACGACGCAACCGAGCGCAAAAATATCCACGGCACGCGATTGACGGCCGTTGGTAAGACGTTCGGGCGCTTGCCAGCCGGCGGTACCGTCACCGCCACCACCACCGGCACTTCCACCGTTGTTATTGTTCAGTATCGCGCGCGTTTCAAAACTCGTGCCGTCGATCAAGTTCACTTTTTTCGCGACGCCCATATCGGCAAGTTTACCGCGTCCTTTCTCAGTGATGAGAATATTCGAAGGTTTTAAATCGCGATGGACGATACCTTGCGAGTGCAGTTGTTTTAAGCCAGCAGCGACGTCGCGAAGAATTCGAACGCCATCGCTGGTTGGAAAGCCAGACGTGTCCAAGAGAGGTGCGGAGTCGCTCGTTTTTGTCGTTTCCGTCGCGCGCGCTTGTAACGTCGTTTCGCACCGCTCCAACGCAACGTACACGAAATCTTTATCTTCTTCCATGGCAAAACATCGCAAAATGTTCGGGTGCTCATCGCTCGCGATCAACGCGGCGAGCTCTTTCCGAGCGAGTTCGTGGAACTGCGCCAACAAACGCTTCACCGCGACCGATCGACCGTCGAGTTCACCGTCAAACACCACCGTCCCGCAGGAACCGTAACCGAGAACCGTCGGTTTCACGATTAAGCGTCCAACTTTCATGGCACTTCTAGACGACTCTCCATCTTCTGGGAAACCGATTATGCTCCTCGTTTCGTTTGCGTTTTGCGCGTATTCGAGCATCTCTTTTTCGCGTTGTTCTTTCATCTTTCGCTTCATCTTCTTTTTTTGCGAAGGAGTGAGCGCAGTTTGTTGTTGTTCTTGTTGTTCGCCGCCATTCGTATTAGCGTCATCGGCTGATTCGCTGCTCTTCGCTACTTTCTGTCTTTGAAGGAGAAGTTTCAACAAAACAGTTCCACTCGCCGTGACGACAAGCGTACCCGTCATCGCGATGAAAGAAAACTGCCCAAAAGTAACCTTTGAACCGAATGAGGTGTCATTTTCCTCGTCCTTCACCTTTCCGCCGGGTAATAAGCTTTGTTCGATCTTGCCTTTTTCCGCTTGCATTTCGACGATGCTCTTCAGCTCCATCGGCATGCACGCCCAATCGTCTTCGGTTGGATTGTCGCCGACGACGAAGCTCGTCAAAGCGCTCGATTCCCCGTATTTCGGCACGACTAGAGCGCCGCTACTCCCATCGACGACGGGATCACCTACTTCGCCACCTTTTGGTAACGCAAAGTAACCACCCGCGTGTGCTCCTACGGTTACCTCGTTACTGTCGTTGTTTTTGTTGGCGCTACCTTCGTCGCTTTTTCCGCTATCACTAGTTGTTCCTAATATATTCTCGCCTCTTTCGTTGATCACTGAAAGCGGCATCGAAGACGTTCGCGTCGTCCAAACGATATTTCCAGATTCATCCACTCGAGTCAACGCGTTATTCGCCCCAATTCGTAACTTATCACCACTCGAAGTGTCGCTGCCACCTATATATCCCACTCCTTCTCCTCCTCCTCCTCCTCCAACCGGGCGTAAGTCCCCGTGTGTGACGTTCCATCTCACCTTCCCCGTCACCGCATCGATAGATTTCACCGCATAGTCCGTTCTCCCGAGCAACACAATCGTCCTCCCACCGTTCTCTCCGTCCTCTCCGTCCTCGTTCCCTCTCACCGATGATTCATCCTCAAAATCGTCTGTCTCTGGATCAAACGTCCTCACAATCTCCCCGCTCTCCGCGTCCACCGCGAAAACAGTCGTCTTCCTCGTCCCGACAATCACCGCTCCATCGTTCGTCACCGACGGACTCGCTTCGACTAAATCTCTCGTGGTCACCGGAAGGCGAGAAATAGAAAATTTCCTCCCGCCGCTAAAAATATCCGCCGCCGAGGACGACCCCCGAACGCCGCGCCGGGCGACGTACAACGATCCATCCAAACCCGGGAATACGCTGCTACTCGAAGCGCTCCCTTCGATATCCCCGCCTTTACCGTCACCGCTCTCCTCCTCTCCGCCTTCTCCGCTCGCTTTCGCGCTCGACGACGACGACGAGGAAGAAGACGCGTGCACTAACGCGCTCCCGGTTTCGAACGACCACAAAAACTGCCCCGTCTTTGAATCCACCGCGGATACCGAACCGTCCAGCGTGGCCACGAACAGCCTCTCTTTAGACGAGAAGGAGATTTCTGTCCCTTCTCCTCGTGAATCTTCGTTGTTGTTGTCGTTGTTGTTGTTCGTCGTCGCGCTGCTGCTCTCGTTCGCGACGACGACATCGACGACGCTTAAAAGAAGAAGGAAGAAACAACAGAAGAAAACAGAGAGCATCGACCGCATTCTTCCTCTTCTTTCTCGTAATGCCCGCTTCTTCGTCTTTGACGACAAAGCGTCGTCGCGATGATGAGGTGCCTTCACATCCTCATCATCATCGCGAGAACGGGTCGTCGTCGCTTCCATTCTTCGCTCTCTCTCTCAAGAACACGAACAAGAAAACATCTCTCTCTCTCTCTCTCTTTTCGAGATGATAAAAACAAGTCTCGATTAAAGAGCCGCTTTTCGGAAGAGTTTATTATATAAACGCGTGTGCGAAGAAATGAAGCAATGTAGAATTGAATTGGATTGTCAATTAATACTTTTCTACGAAAGAGAGGATTCGGAGTGCTCAAAAGCTTTTAAAATCTCACGCAAACGTTTCAAAGCGCCGGCGAGCATTTTGAACTCTTTTCTTCGTCTTCTCTCTTTTCTCGCACTCCGATTGTGTAATGTATTCGAAGAGGAGAGAGAGGAGGTAGAGGAGGCGTTTAAGAACGCGACTCTTTCGCCGAGCACGCGCGAACATCTTCGCAACCGTTCCTCTCGGGCGCCGCGGCGGAGCGCGGCGAGGACTCGAGCGCCTCGTCGGGCGAGCGAGAGGAGAGCGGCGGAACCGAGCAAAGCGGATTCCGCGTCGAAACTGTTTTCGATGCTCTCGATGAGCACGTCGAGAGATTTCGTTTTCGCGCAGAAGTGCGCTTTGGCGACGTCGCCGGCGAAGGAGAGGTTGTGGAAGAGAAGGAGGAGTTTGCGTTTGGTGAGGAGGAAGGAGGAGGGCGTTGCTTCATCTTCGTCTTTTTCGTCGTCGTCGGCGTCGTCGATTTCATTCTCGTCGTGAACGGTTTCGTCGAAGATATTGTCCGCGTGTTCGTAACAATCCACGAGTAGGCCGATTATGTTGATTTTACACGAACGCAAGAGGAGTTTCGCGCCGTCCTCGTCGGATCCGGAGAGGACGCACAGCGCGTCGATGGCCGCGTCGCACTCGATTTTGAAATCGACCCGCGAACGGTTCTTCGTGCTCGCTGTTCCCGATATGGAGAAACGAGCAATCATTTCGCAACACTTTTCGATGAACACGGAGCGAGATAATTGCGCTCGAGTCAGCGAGAACGTGGAAAGCGAGGAGAGAAGCTTCACGCCGCGCGCCATTGTAATCGAAGGAATGAACTTTTCTTCGGCAAAACTCAACGGGTCGCGAAGTCGGGTCGTTTTCTCCTTTTCGCGAAACAGAAAAGAAACGAGGCGGTTGAATATGGACGTTTCGCCGCTGTTCTTCGATGCAGTACATATGCATCGCTTAAACTCGTCCGACTCGAGGATGAAATTGGTTACCGCGGCGAGATAGGCGTCGCGAAGTTCAATTTTGACCCGATTCGAGAGCGTCAGCGCGGAGTCGGTGGATCGACCAGGAGTAAAAAGAAGCGAGAAGAGCTTCTCAAAGACCAAAACGCCGTTGTATTTCAGCAACGTTGCGTTTTTTACCATCGCAGCTGCTTCTCGAATTTTTATCGAGGACGCGTGCTCTTCTTCTAACGCTTCTTCTCCTTCGTTGTCGTTTTCTTCATCAAACGTTGCAGCCGAGAAGCTCGCGTGCTGCAAAACGAGCAAGCATAACGCGATACCACCTGTGTCGATATTTTCGCTCAGCACTCTCTTCAAGACGAGTTCGAGAGAACCAGAACGAATCATTTCAAACTTTGCACTCGCGCAGTGGGCGAGTACGTTTTGAAACGCAGACGCGACGGTTACATACAAATCATTCTCTTTCACATAGTCAACGTCGATACCTCCACGAGTAATGCGAGGTGTAAAAGCTCTCGAAAGAACGCGAGATAAACGAGCACCGATCGGTAGATGCGCGCCTTCGTTCGAAGCATTTGCTGCAGTCTCTTCGTGGCCATCGTTTTCAATGTCGATGAGCGGCGGTGTTTTCGGTGGCATTTCATCGCCACCGTCGTCTTCATCCTCGGGATCAAACGTCAACGCATCTCTGCTCGCTCGTTCGCAACTAAACATCGTCGCAATCAACGCAAAAAGACCTTGCGACGACGATGAAACGGTAGACGTAGTCACGAGCGACATTTCGAGCAATGCACAAGTCGCCTCGCACAACTCTCCTCGCGCGTTCTCCTCTCCCAGATTATTTGTCTTCACGCCGTCATCAGCCGCCGCCGATAAACTGTTGTTGTACTCTCCGTCGAGCATGGCAGCGATGGCTAACGCTGCCGACGACGCTGCCCTGAGCTCGCCAGCAGAAAGTTTCGCACGCGCGCCTCTCGACTGTGCAGATTTCAAAACATCAAACAACGCGTAGAAAAGAGGACTGTTCGGTCGCGCTTTCAATGCGTAATCGCTATCGTAATCGTCCGTGTTCAAACGCTCACCGACGATGAATAAACCGAGTAATTTTGACATGTTTGCAGACGCTGCACATCTGTGCATATGCACCTCACCTTCCGTCGCGGCTTTCTTCTTCCTCGGCCGAAGCCAATTCTTCAAGCACATGTTGAATTCTGAAAACGACTCCTTCGCGGTGACGACGTCGACGCGCGCGCACGCAACCATGGCGCTCGAAACGCCTCTCGCGACGAGGGCATCCGTGCCTACGGGTTCCTCGAGGATTCGAGCGAACGTAATCCAAAGTTTGCGTCGCGAGAGTAAAGAAATAATCGAGACGCGACCGCCGTTGTGATTAGAACCTGGATCTAAGCTAGGCACCTCGGCGTCGAACAGCGACGTTTCATCTTTCGCCACGCTCGATAGAATCTGCGCGACGCACACGGCGGCGCGATAACGGGCTATAGATGCGTTACTCTTATCTATGGCAAGCAAGCATGCGCAATCGAACCAGGTTGATGCGAATACAATTTCTCGGACGCGCTGACACGAAGCGATGGCTTTGGCTGCATTTTGACTGTCGTCGAGAAACGCCGCCGATAACATGGCGACCAGATCAAAAATCAGAGCTGCGCATCGTGGCGCTTTGGAGGATGCTACTGAATCCGCCGAACTTGTTCGCGCTACGAGACTGAGCAAGATGTTTGAAGTGTTTTCAAAGTTCGCGTCAAATTTTTCCGCCCATATTGAAGGCGAGGACGCGTTCTCACACACCTCGATGACTGCGAGAAGTGAGGATTCCAACAACGATTCTCCACCGCACGCGTCGTCGAAAATACTACTCGATCGAGATTTATCGAAGTGAGTCACAATACTCGTCGCCGTGCGTTCAACGACGCGCAACAATTCTGGAAGACACGACTCGCAAAGCGCATCGGTGTGTAGCATCTTTCGTTTACTCGTTCGTTTCGTCATCGCTGCCAACGCATAGATGGAATCGCAGCATGCGACCAACGAGCCGTATTCGACGCTTCTCTTTGGATTTTTCAAGGCGTCTGATAAGGTCATCGCAAACTCGTCGGACTTTGCAAACACGTCGACGGCATTTAAAGATGCGTTCGATGAAACGCGCAGAAGCGCTTCTAAACAATCGCAAACATCTCTCAAAACTTCTTGAAACGTTAATCTTCGAACACCGCTGGCGTCGCCGCTTCTCTCGAGCTCTCTTTCGATCGCTATGGGATGTTTCAACCAGACCGGACGCGAATCCTCGACAGCAGTATTTTTACTGACGATGTTTGGATCCACGTTCTCGCCAATTTCGTTGTGGTCGTATGCACGAGACTTTTTCGTATCCAGAAGTCCTCGGCGACACGCGTGCGCGCCTACTTTTGCAACGGCGTACGCTAGAAATCGAATCGCGTGCTCTTTCTCCTCGACATTTGCTCCCGAAATAGAACTGCTACTCAAACATCCACACAAAAGCCTCAACATGCGCGACCAGAGCGCGGTATCTTTCACTGTTTTCGGTTTGACCAGTAAAAATCGCTCCCAAATGCCAGCTATGCTTTGTCGAGTACTCGCGAGTGATTTGAGCAAACAATCGCCTCCGCCGAGCGCTCGCATGATAAACATGGCGTCCAGCAAACAGTGCGCGTCTTCGTGCGAATCCGATTGGTCGAGTCTTTCCACGCAGCTCTCGATTAACGCGTCGTTGACGCGCAAAATAGCGCCTTCCTCTTCCTCGTCGGCGTCTTCGTAGATGTCATCTATGGTGTTGAACTTCTTCTTTGATTTTCCAACAACAACGCTGAAGCCTTTCGCGAATCTGGCGAGTTTCTCAGACGTAATGAAACACAAGGCGTTCGCGCCAGAGTCGCCGACTGACCTCGCCCCAGAGACGTTCCACGCGCGTAAATATCCTTTCAAACGAACGAGTGAAGACGGATGCGCGCCATTCGTGTTCGCATCTATACTAGCGAGCTCCAAAACATCGCACTCGAGAAAACATCGTTCAAAGAGTTCACACGTTTCGCCGCATAATGACGGATATCTCGCCAAAGCGATGAACGCTTCCGCAATGGCGTGCGCAATCGGCAACGCGTGCACGGAATGATAATAATACATTTTTTCATCTCCGTCGAGCATAACATCGTTACCATCTCGCCCCGCGTGATGTTCGCCTCCTTGAGAGAAGATGACTTCCCGCCGACGGGTGGACACGGCGTAATCGAAACGTACGTCGTCGTCGTCGTAGATCTCTATCGCGGTGGCGCTAAGACCAAGACCATCGCTTCTATTCTCGTACAACTCAGACTTCAACCCCAACGCCACGTCTGCTAAGAACAGCAACGCCTCTCGCTTTAAAGAAACCACCGAACGGTCCAAGTTTAAGAAATCTTCCGCTCCTACATCATCGCCTGCCGCGCTATTACTATTACTATTCGAAGACGATACTAAAATATCACACGCCGATCTCACAATTCCACCCTCTGGATTTGCCAGCGCGAACGCTTGCACGCCCCAATCGTTCAAAATGTTCTCCCTTAAAGCTCTCAAAACTCCCACTAAAACGTCCACGTTTGTCGTAGTCTTCAGAGTCCGTTCGTATTGCGTCAAGCGTTTCCGTAAAATGCCGTATTCGTTCTTCTTTTCCTCGTTGGCGTCGATATGCCGTCGTCTTACTCGTCTTCGTGACACCAGCTTCCTCCCAAACGACCCGTCCGAGCTCACGCACTTCACCATCCTCGGAACTTCCGGAATTCTATTCACAGTCACCGTCTGCTCGCTCCTCGTCGACGTTCTCAACTCCTCGTTCTCGTATCTTTTCAACCGTCTCCGAATCTCCTCCTCTTTCGCGTTGAAACTTTCCCTCGAACTCGCCGCTGCGGCTTCGCGCCGCGACGACGACGACGGATCCTCGTCTTCATCCTCGCCGCCACTAAAATCATCATTCCCAAGCGATTGCATAACCATCGCTCTCCGTTTCGCTTTAAAATATGCATCAATCTCCTCGCTCATCCATTCTTTCCCTTCGATGAGTTTGCAATCCGCCGCTATCCTTCGCAACGTCGCTTCGCCTTTGATCTTTCTCATGGTTCTTTGGAAAATTTTCAACTCTCTTTTCGTCGATTTTCGAACGACTGTCGTTAAAATCGCCACCACTGGACTCCTTTTAAAACTATTACTATTACTCCTCTTGTCGTCCTCGTCGAAACCATCATTAACCTCTCCACCACCACCACCGCTAAATTGTTTTCCTTCTTCAGAATCTTCGAGAAGAAGCGCGTGATTCGTAATCAGAATCTCCAGTAACGCGTCGTTCGCAGTCACTTCCAACAGAGGAACCAAATTGAATTTCACTTTAAAATGTAACGACTGCAACGCGCGAAAACGAATGGACGAAAGGTCGTGCGTCAATTTTGTGGTCGTTCGGGAGATAAACGATGATGATTCTTCTTCATCATCTGGTCTGTCTTCGTCGTGGTGTTCTCGAGGAGGAGGAAAAGCTTCAGCTTCGAACACCACCATCTCTGAGAGTTGTGTCTGCGCTTGGAAAAAAATGAAGAAAATTTGAAAAAATTGAGACAAAAACTCATCAAAAACTTCTAATAAACAACAACACTTCTTCTATCTGCTCTAGTATACTAAACGAAGTACGCTTCTCTAAACGGCACGCTGGCGACGATTATGGGCACCAGAAACCCAACGATAAATCTAAAAAGTACCCTCCTCAAAGTGGACTGTAAAATCTCCCGACCGAGGCGATCGGCGGATTCGTTCGCGAGGAAAACGATAGCAACATACGTCGTCCACAAAAAGAGAAACGCAAACTCGTCGCCTCGTAAATATCGGACGAATTTGCGACCAAGGTACCCTCCGCCGACGCCGAGAGTTAACGCTATGGAGGAAAGCGGGGAGACAGTGGAGTTTGTGCCGGAGAGGAGACCGAATTTGACGACTATTTTGGAACAGTATAAACTCGCGACCGAGGTGATGGCGGCTTTGGCGAACGTTTTGGAGACGCACCACAGTTTTTCCAAGCGGTTGATAAATGTGGCGAAAAAATACGCCAGGTTCGAAGGAATCAACGAGAACGAAGTAGACGACGACGACGACGACGAGTAACAAATCTCGCTCTCGTTCAACCACGCGTCTCGAATGACGTTCCACCCGAAATAAACGAGCGCTCCGCAAACGACGACCAATCCCGTCCTCAACGCGTCCGCCACGTCCTCCCTAAACACCTTCTCCCTGTTCAGTTTCATCTTAAACTCCAAACTCTCCCTCTTCATATCGTTCGTCGTTTTCATCGTCTCGTTCGATTCTTTCTTCAAATCCAAACCGGCTAATTTCGCTTCCAACTGTTTTCGCTCCACCGATAACCGCGCCTCGCGTAACGCGTTGCTCTTCTCTTTGCTCAAAACGTCTCTCATTTTTACCGAAAGCTCCAGAACGCGCAACTCGTCCTCGGTCATGTTTTGTATGCTTTCCACTGAAAGTGTTTTCGTCGTCGTTTTCTCTTCTTCTTTAACTTCTTCTTCTTTTTCTTCTTCTCGTTCTGATAAAACCGGTGGCTTCGCCTCTACAACAACTCCTCCTCCTCCTCCTCGAAAAACGTGTTCAAAACCAGCCAGAGCGAACACGCACATCACGCACAAAAACAGAACACCCGCCACATTCAAAATCCATTTCGTGTTATCATCCTTCTCAAAGAACAGCGAGGAGAGATACCGACCGGCGTCGGTGCGTTTCAGAAAAACATCCATTCCTCCATTTCCTTCACGGTCGTGTTGTTTTTGAAGATTCAAGCGCTCGCGAGCGGCTTGGAAACCTCTCGGAGAAGAAGAAGAAGAAACAGACGAAGAAGACGAGGACATGTTCTCTCTCTTCTTTTACTAAAACCTTTTCCTTCTCTCTCTCTCTCGCGCGCTCTCTCTCTGAACAACAACGCGTTCTTCCTCTTCTCGTTCTGACGAGATTTTCTTCCCGAAGAAAAGAAGGGGAAAAATATTTAGGGTGTCCAACCCTAATTCCACGTCACCCATTTATCCATTAATCTTTCGCGCAACTCTTTACTCTTTGACGCGCGCGCGCTGATACTCTCTCTCTCTCTCACATCATCATCGAGCGATTGAACAACAACAACAACTCCTTCATCAAAACGAGGCCTTCTTTGAATCACAAAAAGTAAAATGTTTTCCATCACCAGTAGTTCTCCCGCGACTTTACTCAATCACGCCTTGTCCTCGAGCAGTGCGAGATTACGACGAAGCGCGAAAGCGTCGTCGTCGACATCGACGACGGCAACGACGACCCAAGCGATGACGACGACCCAACAAAAAGACAACACCACCATCGAATACCAACGCACGAAAGCGAAAGAAATGGTGAAATACTTCAAAGAGCAACAATATCAACAACTCGTGGAAGACTCGACCGTGTTCGGGTTCACCAAGAAGAATGAAATCAACAACGGAAGATGGACCATGTTTGGCTTGCTCGTCGGGATGATGACGGAATACGCCACCGGGGTGGATTTTATCGACCAGATTAAACTCTTGGTGAACGTGCTAGGCATCGCAGATTTGGATTAATTATATGCTCTGTTTACGAGCATTACGTCGCGTTCTTCGTGTCGTTCTTCTTGATTCGGTGGTGGTGATGGTGTTTCGATGACGCATCCGTCGTCCGCGCGCAGACGAGAAGAGCGAAAGCTTTGAGACGACGAAGACGACGCGAGAAGAGGAAGCGCAAAACGCAATCACATAGCAGCAAAGTAATAATTCAAATCAAAAAAACAAACAACATTTCGCGTATTATTACGATACGAACCTTTTGGAACCTGTACGCTCTGAATACTTTCTTTCGCTTTCCATGTTCGTCTCGTGCGAACTCACAAGCTCTCTCTCTCTCTGAGCGGGGAAGGATGCAACGCTCCCATGCGCTTCACATTTTCTACGCACACAAAACCCTTTCCTCTCGCTTTTCGAAGACGACGCATCATGTGGTCGCCACGTGAAAGCGACGGCGAGCGAGGACGTTTCGACGCAGCAGAGAGGGAGTTATGGGAGTTATGGGACCATCGAAAACGCTGTCGAGCGCAATTTCGAACCGAACGATTTTTCGTGAAAATGAGTCTGTTGTTCGTCGGCGTTCTGTGCGCGGTTTGCTTCAATGATGCGCCCGTTGCTCAAAATATCGACTCCGTTTCCTCCTCCTCCTCCTCCGTGTTGGAACCGTCTTTGTCTTTTTCCAAAGGAGGGCGGGTTTTGCTCGGAGAAAAGGAGGAGGAAAACGAACGCGATGATGTGTTGGTGTTGCCGTCAAAAGAAGACGAAGAAGAAAAAGAAGCGAATTTTTACTGCACTTCACTCGCCATCGAGAAAAGCGCGGACAAGTGCACGCACGTGCAAAAATACGAATGCAACGCGGACACGGAGTCGATGATTGCGAATTATCTGTATTTTCATCACTGCACGATGAAAGAGTACCAGAGTTTGTCCGTGTTTACGTTAATCGGGGTCGTGATCCTTTCCTTTTACGTTTTAGGAGACACGGCGGAGGAATTTTTCTGCCCGGTGGTTCGCAGAGTCGCCAAGGTTTTGCAGTTGTCGCCGAATACCGCCGGGGTGACTTTGCTGGCGTTAGGAAACGGAGCGCCGGATGTGTTTGCGTCTTTGGCGGCGTTTTCGAGCGGAGATGGAGGGAGTGGGGAGATTGGTGCTGGGATGATTGGCGCAATCGTTAGCGCGGGGATGTTTGTGAGCGGCGGGGTGGTTGGCGCCGTGGCGGTGGTTGCCGCGCCGTTTGAAGTACCGCGAGGCGCGTTTTTAAGAGACGCGTGGTTTTATTTCTTCGGCGCGGTTTTGGTGTGTTACGTAGTTACGAGTGGAGAGGTTTACCCGAGACACGCGATTGGTTTTATTTTGTATTATTTAGCGTTTGTGTGTTTGGTGATTGTGTCGGACGTGAGAGAGAGAAGGAAAAGACTGACTCGAGACGGAGGAGGAGAGTCGATGAGCGACGTGGTAGGGAGTAGTCATAGCGGTTTGGAGGAGAAGGAACAAAATTTAGTAGGGTTGGACGGGGAGAAGGGTGTCGTCGATTGGATGGATGAACCGCCGGCGCACGAAGTGCTCGGAGAAAACATCGTCAGATGGTGTCAAGCGCACGGGAGAACAAAGTACGGTTTGTTTAAAGCGCTCGTGCACGCGCCGTTAGACGTATGCAGACGAATGACGATTCCGTCCGCGGAACCAGACCGTTGGAATAGATTTTACGCGTTGTCTTCTGTCGCGCTCGGGCCTTTGTTGTTGCTGCATCAGGTCAAAGACGTCGTGGGCGCGCAGACGTTGATTGGGAACGATTTCGTTGGTTTTTTACCGCTTTGGATGTGCGTTTTGATACCGTCGACGTTGGTCGGATGCGCGGTTTTTGTCGCATCCAATCACTCGCACCAACCTGAATATTGGCCGTTAGCACTCGCGTTGGCTTTTGGGACGTCCATCGTTTGGATTTCCTTAGCGGCGACGGAGTTGCTGGAGTGTTTGACCGTACTCGGACACATTTCTGGGATATCGCCGGCTGTTTTAGGGGTGACTGTTTTAGCGTGGGGGAACTCCGTCGGTGATTTAGTCGCCGACGTTGTCATAGCAAAAAGTGGCCAACCAACTATGGCGGTTGCGGCGTGTTATTCGGGTCCAATGTTCAACATGTGCGTCGGTTTGGGTTTGGCGTTTGCGTTGCAAGCCATCGAACTTTCCCCTGCACCGTTGACGCTACTGACGCACGCAAACATACCGATTAGTTTCATGTTTTTATTCGCAAGTTTGCTTTTAAGCTTGACGTATGTTCCAGCGAAACGGTTCCGGGTGACTAAACCTTTCGGCGTGACGTTGATTTTGTTATACGCGTTGTCGAATATGATTATGATTGGCATCGAAGTTGGCAACAATTTATAGTTTGATGAAAGCGATCTACTTTTTATTATGCGACGTAGCTATCTTAGGTACTTAGTTTCTAGCCTAATTATGATCTAATCCAATCTGATCTAATCTACCGTTTGTATGCGTTCTAACGATGTCGCGCCGCCGGCTAATATGCGCGTAGATCGATCGACGCGCAATCCCGTGACGCTTACCAATTTTGCGTTATTTCTCACGTCAATTTCCACGGTCGTTTCCACGCTAGCCGCGCGTTGTTGTCCTGTGTTCACTCGGATATCCTTTAAAGACCGACAATTTCTCGCTCTTAGCAATTTCAACTTCGCCGTATTCAAGAGAATGCATTGAATTTGTTTACATCCACTCATTTCTACGGAAACCAAAGACGTGCTCGGTATGCGAACTTCTCGCAAATTCTCGCTGTGTAATCCCTCGCATCGGTAGTGCTCGAGATTTACAGCCGAACGTAACAAATTCAAATGTCTCCTCTCGATAAGTGCGTCGCATTGGTTCATGGAGAGCTTCCGCAAACTTTCAATTTTATCTTCAATAAAATTGAATCCATCGTAAAAAAAATCGTCCGCCACGTTGTGTGGATCCGGGAGGCGAGAGCTAGAATAGAATACATTCCTCAACTTTTTGCATATGTCGAGAGACAGCGTCTGCAACGATGGCAGCTTCACCAATACAAGAGTGTGTAATTTTTTGCAATTCACGAGATTCAACACCTCCAGATTCGGTAAATCTCTGAGATACACTGATTGTAAACGCATGGATACACTCAAGTTCAACTCTTTCAACTTATTGAAGTTTGCGAAAGGATTAAACGGCATGCTCGGTTGTAAGCGGAAATGCAACGTCGCGCTGCCTGACACGTTCAAATGCTCAAGCGAGCAGCTGATACCTGTATGTCCAATTGAACTACCGTATTTGTGATAAAAATCGCGACGACACCCATACAAACCAATGCTCTTCTCGTCGTCTGGCTCATAGATATTTAATCGCTGGTTTCTCGACGCGTCCAATCGCTTCAGATTTGGAAACTCGCAAAGGTAAAAGAACACCTCTAAATGATGCTCTAATCCACAATTTGAAACGTTCAACTCTAAAAACACTTTACCTGCCGGCATGGTTAATGAAGGCGAAGCAAAGATAGTGTATACACGCTCGGCAAACGATACACCAGCGAATTCTCGCCATTTAAATAGATCCATCCCAACCCCGTCACTAATACACTGATGTACCCATCCCAGGCCAAAACCGATACCAGTGTCCATTCGTTTGATATTATTCCCAGAAAAATCAAACGAATGGACATTAATCGAACTTTGATACATTATTCGCATAAAGTCAGTATAGTCCAATTCGCTGTTCGTAAATCCCAATCGAGTAACTTTCTCGTTCAAATGAGTGAAGGCAAGTACTTCTTCAATCATTTTACGCTTTACTTGTCTATTGAAGTGTGGATCCAAAGCACGACATCCTCGATGGTGCGTCAATTTATCAACGCTCACGCCGGTCACGTTTGAATAAGGCTGCAAAATATGCTTCGCCTCCTCCCCTCCGCTCACATCACACGGCCGTATCTTAAAATTCCCAGTCGCCCGCTTCTTATGATCTCTCACGTCATCCCTGAGTTCCTTACACGTGCACGCAATCGCCGCCGCCGCCCTCGCGCCTGCTTTTTTCAAGACGATATCTCGCACGTGTACCGGAATATCGACCAACGGCGACGGCGACGCTCCATCATAACTCGCGGTACTACTCTCCCTCTCGCTTCTCCGCGAATCGAGAGAGACAAATCGATCCGAAAACCCCGTAAAACCCATACCAACGGCCAAATTCTGAAACTCTTTTTTCCTCCTCTCGAACCGCTCTCGTTTGTCCTGGTGTCTAAATTCCTTGAAAACGTGTTCTCGAAGGTCCGCGAGCAAGGCTTTATTCTCGTTATCATCATCGCGCTTTTCGTTTATGAAAAACGTCGTGACTATCCACGCGTCGAACTGCGCCCGTTCGCCGTCTTCTTCTTTTTCTTCTTCTTTGTTTCGAAACTGAATCCCGCCTCGCATTTTATTCTTCGTCTTCCCGTTTCCGTTTTCCCCAAAGCGCAAAAGAGGTTTCGTCGTTGTTGGTTCGGATGCTTTTCGAGGATTGTTGTTCTTTTTCGACGGGAATTTAAAGCCGTCCGGGTCTCTGTCGTCCAAATCCATTCGAGCGAACAGTTTGCGAGGCATCTTTTGTGTCCTTTTAGTGTGCGAAAGAGTTATTCTATCGCGTGTATAGAGCGAACATTTTTTGTCGTTGTGTTCACTTTTTTTTGTTTTCCTTAAAATTCGAGAAATTGAAAAATTTACATATAACACGAATACACATATTGCGAACACTTCTTCTTTCTCTTCTTCTTTCTCTTCTTCAAAAACCCGTGCTCGGCGTGCGACGAACGAGAGATGATTTTCGCGGGACGGGGAATTGGTATGTCGACGTCGTCGTCTCCTTTCCGAAGGTGGTGGTCGTCTCTTTGTTTTGTTCGCGCTCGCTCGTCTCGGGCGACGGAGGCGGAGCCAGCGGTCTGTCCTCGTCGGTAGGTTCGGCAACGGGCACGCCTTCCTTGTTCGCCTGGCGGTATGTTTCACTTCTCGAAGACGGTTGTTCGTCGACGTGCTGATCGCGAGCTTCTGGGAGGATCATGTTCACGCGGCGCATTTTAGCGGAAGAGGAACAAAATCGGTTGAAAATGCCGATAGCGGTGAAGAAAGCGACGAAGAGCGCGGAGAAGGCGATGAGGAGTTTCTTCGCGCGTTCGTTGAGGACGCCGGAAGGTTTCGAGGCGGTTTGTTGTTGCTGCTGAGTATTGTTTGAAGATGTCGGCGGATATACGATTCTGTCTTTGACTCGTCCCGCGTTTGAAAACTCGTCGCCGCCCATTTCTTGAACTTGGTCGTCGGTGTTCCAGATGTTGGAAGCTCTGAACGCCTCGAGAAGTTGTTGCGCTCGACGAAGAGTTTCGGATTCGCGGTCGTCGTCGTCGCCAGTATTCTTCTCGGCGGCGTCTGCGAGGACTTGCGTGAAGATACTGCGAGAGGAGGACATGATACCGATGACGCGGTCGTATAACGCCATGACTTCGTCGGTATTCGCAGATGTCGAGTTTCTTCCGGCGTTGAGGAACAAAATGTCAGAGCCGAAACGCACGGCAGAGTCCATGGCGTCTTGTATTGCGGTGCGCACCATCACATCCAAAGGATTTTTTTCCGCAGTACTTGTAGTAGCATTCATCGACGACCGTAAAGACGCGGAGAAAAAACTCAAAAATACTTCTCTCAGTGGCGGCGCAAAATTGGACTCGAACGATACCGAGGTACTTTCGCTATCGCTTTGGGACGTCAAAATGGCATCTTCAATGATTTTTTCGCCTAACAATCGCACCTCTTCGCTGGTAAAGCTACCAGGCTCGCTCAGCGTCAAATTGAACTTTTCGGCGGCTCTTTGCAATCGCCTCGATATCTCCGCCCGAATCTCATCCGACAAAGGTAACGATGAAGTGTCGATTCCCGAAAGCGACTGCACGATATTAGGATCACCGCTATTCGAAAAAGAAGACGTCGTCTGGATAGCTTCAATCAAAGACCTCAACGCGTCTCTCGGTTCAACCGCGTTCAAATTATCAATCAAACGGTTCGCAAACGTCCCGTCGCCGAGAACCGCGCCTTCTCCGGCGCCGCCGGACTGAATGACGTCTTGCAACATCCTCGTTAAGAAGGTCTCTCTTCCGCTAAAGAATCCATCTTCACCTCCCGCTTGCGCGAACGATTCCATCAAGTTCCCGTCGCCAAAACTCCCACTCGCGACGCTTTGCATCAACCGGCTCAAAAACGCGTCTCGACCGGCGTCGAGTTCAGTATTTTCACCACTCGTCTCCGTCTCACCACTCAACCGTCCAATCCTCTCGTACGCTTCTTTCAAAACCGCCCACG
>JACLAB010012338.1_pt1 | contig 22512 bp, 12 predicted proteins | sample 8027921 | NCBI WGS metagenome assembly JACLAB01 (sample SAMN15725117, study PRJNA655200) | protist metagenome | isolation source: fluorescence activated cell sorting (FACS) single amplified genomes of... | place: USA: West Boothbay Harbor, Gulf of Maine | collected 2000-07-19
TGCGATTAAAGCGCGGCGACGGCGCGGCGATCGAGTCTTGGCGCGGGCGATTAGAATACGCCGTGCACGAACATCTTGGCGCGCTGCGCATTCACGAGCTGTTCGACATCATCGTCGACTATCCGGACTCTTTGCCGGCGATTACGGATTTGCGCACGTGTTTACAAAACACGACGCTACACGCGGCGCTCGTGGACTCGTTCGTCGACGCGATGCGGTCACGTTTACTCCACGCCGGCGCTTCCACGGTAGACATCGTGCAGCAATACATCGGTACGATCAAAACTCTGCTCGAGCTTGACCCTTCGGGCGTTGTCCTCGAACTCGTGAGCGGGCCGGTGAAGGAATATTTGCGCGAGCGCAAAGATACAATTCGCTGCGTCGTGACGATGCTCACTGATGACGGCGGTGAAGACGGCGGCGAAGGCGGCGAAGGCGCACTTTACGTTGAGCTTGGTCGTCTCGCACGAGGAGAAAGCATAGAAATCGCCGAGTCGAGCGTGCCCGCGCCGAATCCAAGCGCCACCGTGAGCGGAACAGACAACTTGGACCGAATGGACAGCATCACGGCTGAGATGGTCGCCATCGCCGCCGGGGCGAACGATGACGCTCTAGCCGACGGTATGCCATTAACGCAGCAAGTTTTGTCGGGCTGGGACGCGTGGGAGCCCGAGCCCGTGGAGACGGAGGCTGCGGCGAGTCGCGGACGTCGGCGCAAAGCGGGAGACATCATCGGTCTTCTGGTCGGCATTTACGGCTCAAAGGAACTCTTCATCAACGAGTACCGAACCATGCTCGCGGAAAAACTTTTGAGCAAGTCGAATTACGACACCGAGCGTGAGATGCACGCGTTGGAGTTGTTAAAGCTTCGATTCGGTGAGACGAGCTTGCACAATTGCGAAGTCATGCTCAAAGATTTCGCCGACAGTAAGCGTGCCAACGCCAACATCAAGACGCGTCCGACGACGGGTACTCCGTCCGCCAAGGACAGACGCACGAGCGATATTTTGATGCAGACGCCCGTTGAGGCGACGATCGTGTCATCTTTGTTCTGGCCCGCGTTCTCGAACGACTTGACCGATTTCAAACTCCCCACGGAGATTCAAGAACACATGGACGCCTACGCGAGACGATATCATCAAATCAAGGCGCCGCGGAAAATGGAATGGAAGGCTTCTCTTGGTGCGGTGGTCATGGACGTCACGCACAACGATCGAACGTTCGAGGTGAGCGTGAATCCCCTGCAGGCGGCGATTTTGCATTACTTCCAACGAGAGAAAGTTTGGCGAGCGAATGATTTAGCGAACGCCTTGGGCGTGAGCGTGGATGCGCTGCGCAAACGTATAGTGATTTGGATGAACAACGGCGTGCTCATCGAGAGAAAGGAAGGGCATGTCATATCATACGCGCTCGCGGACCCTTCGGATGAATTCGACGCCATGGATGGCGTGCACGACGACGATGAGCACGTCAGTGCCGTCGCGACGGCGGAGGAAACCGCCGCGGCAGGAATGATGGTGTACGAGCAATACGTCATGGGGATGTTGACCAATTTCCCGAGCCTACCGCTCGATCGCATCCATAATATGCTGAAAATGTTCGTCGTCGAACCTGTGTACGATAAAACCGTGGCAGAGCTCGAGGGTTTCTTGTTAGAACTCGTTGCGCAGGACAAACTCGCCATGGATGGTTCGGCGTTCGCGAAGAAAAAATGAGTAGTGATCACGACGGATCCGCGTTATAGATAATACAACAGATTAGCGACATGTACGATGCGTCGTGGCGGGCGGGCGTGTGTGCGTGCGTCGTCAACTTGTGCTTTCATAACTTTTTCTTGATTTTCTTGATTGCGTCTCGAGGCTCGCTCTTCGGCTCGCTCGCCTACTTGTCGTCCAACACCGGGAAACCCTTCATCTCCTTTATCTGCCTCAGCTGGTCTTCGCTCAAGTTCTCTTTGATTTGACGTCCGATTTGCGTCTGTTCGAGCGCCAAATCCAAGCTCCATTCGCTCGGCGACGGCTTTTCGTTTTGACTCGGCGGCAAGCGGCTCAGCATGACCTCGTAAAGCATCTTCCCATCCATGATGATCGGGAAGAAGTGCGGCTGTCCATCGCTTTTCGTCTGCGTCTCCTTAAAGTACACCAAGCACGGAAATCCCGGCCACCAGAACTCCCAATTCGTGATCGCGTCGTACGCCCATCGATTCTCCCCGCCGCCCTGCAGTTTATTATCGCCGCTCGACGCCACGTCCGTCGCCAGCGCCGTCGAGTCATCCGCCCCCGGTTCGATGAACACCACCTCCAGATCCGTTCGCGTGAACCGAAATCGCACGCGCGACGCCTGAAACGCGAGAAATCCGCCCAGGACGCCGTGCACCAAGAACTGCGTCCAGAGGTGCAGCCCCGGTCCCGTGAGCAGCGCGACGCCGAGGAGCACGCCGCCGACGCGGTAGTCCCCCGGCACGACCACGACGTCGTCGTCGAGCGACGACGCGCGCGTCGCGACGCTCGCGCGCGCTCGCGCCGTCGTCGTCGTCGTCGGTCGGTTCGATTCGATTTCGATCGTTCGCCGAACGCCAATCGTCGCGCGTTCGAGCGCCACCGCGCCGCGCGCGCGCGCGCCGCGCCCCGTTCGACGCGCGCCCCAGCGCGAGGGCGCGCTCGCGCGCGTTCGCGTCGACGCGCAGCGCATGGCTCGCTCGCGGACGCGCGATGCGCGGCGCGAAGTGCGGCGCGGTCGGTCGGTCGCCGTCAGACCGCGACGCGCGACCGACGCGCGCGCGCGGACGACGGCGCGACATGGCGTCGCGCGGCGCGGCGATGGCGCGCGCGGCGCTCGGCGTCGTCGACGCGAACGCGGGCGATCGGGCGGCGAAGAGGGCGTCGGGGCGGGACGACGACGGCGACGGCGCGGGGCGTTTGAATTCAAACTCGAGCGCGACGAAACGACGACGCAGCGACGCGGGAAGGCGCGCGAGCGACGCGCGGGACGCGAGGACGGAGGACGAGGGACGCGCGCGAGCGTCCGGGGCGAACGAGGACGCGCGAGCGACGACGGGGGAGGCGGTGACGGCGAACGAAGGACAGAGGCTGCCGAAAAAGTTTGAAACGCTGCGAGTGACGAGCGAGGCGGCGTTGGTCGTCGCGCGATTCATGCGCGCGCGAGGGCAGAGGGCGACCGCGGACGCGATGTGTGCGAATATTGAGCGATCGACGGGGCGACGGTGCTCGTTGGAGACGTTGCGGATGGTGGCGGCGTGCGCGCCGGCGGGGACGATTACGTTTCGAGCGAAGACGAGTCGGGCGGATGATTTGAGGAACATTCACGTGGATGTGGATTTAGGGATCGAGGAAGGATCGAGTGGGAACGATAAGGCCGGGATGGCCGCCATGCGGGCGAAAATGGCGGCGATACGGGCGAAGATGGTTATGATCGTGGCGAAGGCGCACGAAGGCGACGCGTACGACGCCTCGGCGGCGCCGCCGGAGACGTGGCGCGAGGATTTCGACCTCGAAAGCGTCCCTTTGCCCGAACCGGTGAAAATCGCGTTCATGGAAGATTCATCAAGAGATGGCCCGCGATTGTTGTCGTCCACGAGCGCGCCGTTGCTCGGCGAGGCGTCGACCTCGGCGCTCGGTCGTGGCGGCGTGAGCGAAGGCGAGCTCACGCGCGCCATGTCAGATTTGGGTCCGGACGGTAGAGGCATCTCCGCGCGTGCTGTTCAAGCCGTGCTCGAGCGACAAGCCATCGTCGAGGCGTTTAATGATCCCAGCGCCGTGGCTGATCGCGAGCGGCGTCGTCTGCACGGTCGACTTCCGCACGTCTTCGACGCCGTGCGCACCGCCTTCGCCGCGCGCAAGCGAAGCGTCATGGAACTCGACCCACTTCTAGACGAGCTCATGCACACCAACGCTCGCGCTGAGATCAGCGCGCACGAACTCGCCGACGGTGTGCGCATCCTCGCCCGGATGTGCCCCGAGTGGTGCACCATCGTTCACGCGCGGCACGGCGACGAAGAGCTCTTTCGAATCGTCTCGCGCGACCCGGCCACGGCGCGCGTCGCGCGCGCCAAACTCGCCAAGCTCTGCCGTGACGCCGCGTGAGCGGATATAAGTAGAATATAAGTAGAATTGTTCATCGACGTCCACTTTCCACGCGCTGCCCGTCGCCTTCCTCTCTCCCGCGCGCGAGCCGTCGGCGCGTCTGCCCTCCCGCCCTAAATTCAACCAACTTCACTTCACCGCGCGCGGACGCGAGTGCGGTCGCGAGTCCTACTCGCTCCAGAGGTCCAAACGCGCGCACACCGCGTCCTCGATCGCGCGTCGCGCGCTATAACGCCTCCCGCGCCGCGAACATGGACCCTTTGCGTTTGATTAGAGATCATACCGTCGCCGGTATAATCGCCGAGTGCGTCCTCGACGCGCCGCCGCTCGCTCGCTCGACGCGCCGCGCGCCGCGTGGAAACATTTTGAACGCGCGCGACTGACGATGGACGCTCGAAACGGGACGTAGGTCGACGCACGACGATGAAAGGATTCACCTGAAGGATGTCGACGTCGAGCTCCGACGGACGACGGAGACGAATTACAGATCCAAGGCTGGGAACAAGCTGCTGAAGGTGGAGGCGATATGGTATTTCATCAAGTATCACGTCGCGAATCCTGACGCGGCGCACACGGCTTACATGAAGGCGGCGATCGCGTCGGGGTTCTCGACGCTGTCCATGTTGGATCGGAAAGATTTGATCGCGTACTTGACGGGGGAGCAAGCTACGAGCGATCGAATCGATATCACCGTACCGGTGATCGTGGATGAGGAGGGTGTGTCGACGGTGGACGCGAAACGCGCGCGCGAGGAAGACGAGGCGGAAGGCGTGCCGCGAGAGCGCGTGTTAAGAGATAGGAACTCGATGCTTCGCACGCCAAAGGATATGACGAGCGTGTTAGATTTCTTCGCGGCGCCGGAGGAGGAGAAGGAACGTTTAGAAGAGGAGAAGCAGCAGGCGGCCGATTTAGCCAAGGGGATCAAAAACCAGAGATATCGCGACGTGAAGGAGCAGGTGTTTTGGAGAGAGCACGTCGGAAGCGACTTTGATATGATGAATTTGGACACCAATGCGTCCTTCTTGAGCGGGCCCAAACCGCCCGTGGACGACGGCACCGACATGTTGATGACGGACGCGCGCACGATGGAAAAGCAACCGACCGCACCGAGCGGTCCGTCGACCACGAGTCGTGGAGGACCTGCTGCGGCCGCCAAGACTCCGCGCAAGACATCGGGCAAACCTGGCGGCGTCCCGATCATCATCGTCCCCGCCGGGTTCAATCAAAAGGTTGTTCTCAACATGTTCAACGCCAAGGAGTTCTTACAAGACGGCAAGTTCACGCAGTGGGACGTGGTGCAAAAAACCGGCGCTAAAAAGTCGAGCTCGGTGTACATTTCGCGCACGTACAAACGCGACGGCGCCAAGGTCAAGTACGAAGTCACCGAAAAAGCCCCCCACAAACGTTCCGAAGACTGGGCCCGAGTCGCCGCCGTCTTCGTCCTCGGCGCAAAGTGGCAATTCAAAGACTGGCCGTTCCGCGGCGTCGAAGACGGCGATCTCGTCGAAACCTTCACCAAGATTCGCGGCTTTCACGCCCGCTTCGACGGCGATCCCGAAGTCGACGTCGTCAAGACCTGGAACGTCAAGCCCGTCACCATCAGTCGCACAAAGCGTCACGGCGATCGCGCCGCGTTCGAGTTCTTCTGGGACGAGCTCGATCGTCACCTCGCCCTTCGTAGCAGCGCCCTGAAGTATTAATCGCCGCGTCCGCCGACGAACCAAAAAACAAACGAAAACCCATCCCGCGTCGCGCACCTCGCGTCGCCGCGCGCGCGTGGTGACGTCGCGCGTCCGCCGACGCATCGCGCACACCGCGTCGCGCGCGACCGTCCAACGCGCGTCGTCCGCTCGCGAACCGACGCGAGTTTTTCTCATCGCCCACCGCTCGCGCTCTCGCGCGCGAACGACGCGCGCGCGCTCGCACGGACGCGCGAACGCGACGCGCGCGCCGGGCGGCGACGAGGGCATCGCGCGACGACGCGCATCGCGGCGGTTTTCGCGCGACGCACGCGCGTCGAGGGCGCGCGAACGCGAGAGCGCGCGCGAGTGGGCGTGCGGGAAGGACGCGCGGGAATCGGCGCGCGCGGGCGGGCGAGCGAAGGCGCGCGCGGACGAGGAAGGCGCGGTGAAGACGCGGTGAAGGTTGATCGAATCAAAAAGCGCTCGAACGGGACGCGCGATGGCGACGAAACCGGGCGCGTTGTATGAATTCCCGTGGGCGGAGTGGGGATCGATGAAGTACGCGGTGTTTCTGCCGTTCGTGGCGACGGTCGCGCTCGGAAAAGACGATGGGGATTCGTTTTGTTGGCACTTGTTGGCGATCGCGGCGCTGCGATACGCGAGCGCGCAACTTTGGATAAGCTTGTCGCGAGTGCAAGCGTGGACGAGGAAAACGCGGATACAAGCGAGAGGGATCGATTTTAAACAGGTCGATAGGGAAGACAATTGGGATGATTACATATTGCTCCAAACGCTGGTGATCGCGCTCGTGCATTGGATGCCGGGATTGGGGTTTAATAATTTCCCGGCGACGAATGAAAAGACGGCGGTGCAGCTGTTGTTGTTGCACGCGGGGCCGACTGAGTTCATTTATTATTGGCTGCATCGCGCGTTGCATCATCACAAATTGTACAGTGCGTATCACTCGCATCATCACGCGAGCTTTGTCACCGAACCGATCACCGGGAGCGTGCATCCGTTCATGGAGCACTTGATGTACACGGCAAACTTTGCCATTCCGCTCATCGGGACGTGGGCGCTCGGCGGCGGTTCTATCGCGATGTTTTACATGTACTTGCTCGGCTTCGACATGCTCAACGCCATCGGTCACTGTAACTTTGAGTTCATCCCGCGTTGGTTCATGAGACTGCCGCTGATGAAGTACTTAATTTACACGCCGAGCTATCATTCGTTGCACCACTCGCGCGTGCACACAAATTTTTGCTTGTTCATGCCGCTGTACGACTACGTGTACGGCACAGCGGATGTGACGAGCGACGAGTTGTACGAGAAGGCGATCAGTGGGCGGGCGGTACCGGTCACGGCGCCTGATGTGGTGTTTATGGCTCACGGAACTGAGTTACTGAGCGTGTTCCACTTGCCTTTCATGTTGCGCAGCTTTTCGTCTCGCCCGTTTGTCTCGCAGTGGTGGCTGAAGCCGTTTTGGCCATTGTGCGTGCCTTTTGTGCTTGTGTTGCGAATTTTCGGCAAATCTTTCGTAGCCGATCGACACCGACTTAAGACGTTGAACTGCGAGACGTGGGTGACGCCCGCGTGGGGGTTTCAATTCTTCATCAAGAGTGAATTTAATCACATCAACAGGAAGATTGAAGAGGCGATTTTGGACGCCGATCGCGCTGGAGTGAAAGTCGTCGGCTTGGGAGCGCTGAATAAGAACGAGGCGCTAAACGGGGGTGGCGCACTGTTCGTCAACAAGCATGGGAAGACTCTGAAGACGAGAGTTGTGCACGGGAACACGCTCACGGCGGCGGCGATTTTGCAGAAAATCCCGAGCGAATGCAAGGAAATTTTCCTCACGGGGGCGACGTCCAAGCTTGGACGAGCGATCGCTCTTTATTGCGTGGAGAGAGGCATGCGTGTGGTGATGTACACAACGAGCGAAGAGAGATTCGAAAAGATCCGGAATGAAGCGGCGAAGAAGGATCAGCATCTCCTCGTGCAATCCACGTGCTTGAGCGACGGGGAGAAGATAAAGGACTGGGTCATCGGCAAGCACTGCCCGGAGAAGGATCAAAGTATGGCGCCGAGGGGCGCAACATTCCACCAGTTTGTCGTGCCACCGATCCCCGAAACGCGAAAAGATTGCGTGTATACCGACCTGCCCGCGTTCAAGCTCCCCAAAGAGGCGAAAGACTTCCGGTCATGTGAGATGACAATGGAGCGTGGTCACATTCATGCGTGCCACGCGGGCGCCCTTGTGCACTCGCTAGAAGGTTGGGATCACCACGAGGTCGGTGCCATCGATCACACACGCATAGATACTACTTGGGAAGCGGCGCTGAAGCACGGATTCGCCTTGGCTTAAGCTTTCACGCTCTTGCATTATTTTTAGGATGACTTCGCCGAGGCTCTTGACATTACAGAGCCGATTCGGGGTTGTCCAGTCGCTCGCTTCACGCGATTTTGTAGCCATAGGGGCCTGCCCCGCAAGTCATTGAAATTTCAACGCTAATGTTAATTCGCGAACGAACGAACGACTCGACGCACGGGTGGCAATGCGCGTTTCGCGTCCCGCGCGCTCTCGTCGAAAACCTCAAACCAGGGCTTTACTTCACTGGCCTGCGTTTGTGACTGAATGAATGATTTTATTTAAACAAAGTCCAAAGAGCTATACTTTACTTTATCTCAAGCTACTAGAGGCGGCAAAGCTAGTTGGCGAGCACTTCACCCGTTTTCTTCAACACGCGAACCTTCTTGCCTCCCTCTTCCTTCGTGCCGATGCGCGACCGGACGGACTGCGCCTCGCTGTAGTGCATCACGTTGGAGTGATGAATCGGGAACTCACGTTGAATAATTTGCCCCGTCTCGCCTTCGCCGCGCGGCTTGACGTGCTTCGTCTTCACGTTAACATCCTTGCAGAGCACCTCCCCGGTCTTGGTGAAGACTTCCACCACGTTCGTCACCTTGCCTTTATCCGCCCCCGCGATGACGACGACCTTATCGTTCGTCTTCACGTGCATCGGGATGCGCACCGGAAGTCCACGCGGCGTGAGCGCTTGCTTTTCCCACTTCTTCTTCGCCACGATTTCCATGCCGCTTCGGCGCGCCGCGGGCACCGGGCTCGAGACCTACGTCGTTCGCGTCGTGCGCGTCCGTCAGTCGTCGCTCGGGGGTGCTGATTCAAGCCTCAATCGCATTTCCACCGTTCTCACGTCTCGCACCCGTCCCGCGCGCGAACGCGCGGGACGCATCGACGGTATTAAAACGCATCCATCGCATTCGCGTCGCGGCGTCGTCATCGCGCGTCGCGCGTCGTCGTCGTCGTCGCTGACGAATCGCGCGCGCGTAAACCTAGGGCTTCGCGGTCGTCGCGATGCGTCGGCTCTATCGTCGCGCGCGACGCGCGCGCTCGCTATTCAACGACGCACCTTGTTGGAAGAAATCGCATTCGCGTTAAACGCGGCGTGGCGCGCCGAGAGGGCGTGAGAAGCCAACATGTCGACGCGGTGTTCAATGCGGCGTGACGTGTCGACGGCGGAGGGGTCTTGGGGCTGTTCCGTGTTTTAAGTGGGATGCGCGCGAGACGCGACCGCTGGACGACGCGCGCGACGGTGCGGGCGCGTTTGAGGGCTAGATTGCTATGAAAGACTTTTTCTAGGACGTCGCGGCGCTCAGGCGACGCGAACGATGAAATCGCACAGCGGGGCGAGTTGGTTTTTCATCGCGCTGACTCGGTCGCACACGACGCTCGGGCGTCTCGAGGCGCTGGTGAAGGCGTCGAACGTGAACGTTTCCCCGGGTCGTTGACAGAGCGCGCGGTATTTGTCGCGCTTTTTCTTCGCCACGGCGTTGGCGCGGCGCTGGGCGGCGGTGATCGCCATCTCTGGGAGGGAGCCGGCGTCGGCGGCGCGCGCCGCGTCGATTTCTCGTTCCAGACGCTTGCGGATGAAATCCGGCGGGTGCGCCGTGAGCTTCTCGCACTTGTTGCACGCGATCATGAGCGGGATCTTTCGCGTTTGGAACGATTCGTCGCTCAGGATGTCGAACAGGAACTTGGCGACTTCCTTGCGTTCGCTCGCGAAGGACACGCTGTCCACGACGAAGACCACGGCGCGCGCCCGCGGTAACTCTCGCAGCGCGTCGTTGCGCAGCTTGGCGTGTCCGGGAACGTCCACGACGCGCACGTGTGATTTTGTCACCTCTCGCCCTCTGCTATTCTTCCCGACGACGACCGCGTCGCCGCACTCGTTCGCCTCGACGCTCGTCGTCGTCCTGAATCGCTGCTCGCCGTACGTCAACCCCTGCCACAGCGCCGTCTTCCCGCAGCCTTTCCCGCCGAGCAGCAACACCGCGGGTTTATGCGTCTTCGATCGCGAGCTCGAACCGCCCGCGAGGGCGGCGAAGGCGCCGCCGACGCCGAAAACGACGCGGAAAGCGATCGCGATGGCCAGCAGCGTGACGAACGCGACGAGCGCGTGCGCGGCGTTGGCGTCGTCCACGGCCAAACGGTGTGCGAGGACATCTCGCGCGAACGCGTGTGAGGCGTTGTACGCGTCGGCGGCGCGCGCGTTGAGGGCGGCGACGTCCATGGGGCGTTGTGCGGGACGACGGGCGACGGGCGAGACGGGCGAGCTAGGAAGTACTAATACAACGCGAATGGCGCGCTCAGGACGCGTCCAGGATGGATTGCCGAAGTTGCGAAATCACCTGCGCGGGATTTGCGGCGCCGAAGACGGCGCTGCCAGCGACGAGAACGTTGGCGCCGGCGCGCGCGCAGAGCTCGGCGGTGCTCGGATTGACGCCGCCGTCCATTTGAATGTCCAATTCTGGATACCTCGCGCGCAGGGCGGAGACTTTCTCGCACACCGCGGGGTTAAACTTTTGGCCACCAAACCCGGGCTCGACGGACAAGCACAGGACCATGTCGACGAGACCGGCGTCGACGAGCTCGTACACGCCTCCGCCTTGGTCGCACGGGGTGGACGGTTTGCACGCCACGGCGGCGCGCATGCCGAGCGAGCGAATGGATTCGCAGAGCTCCTTTGCGGCGGCACCGCTGACAACTTCGATATGGAACGTCACGCTCGACGCGCCGGCGGCGGCGAGCGCGGGAACGAGCGTCGCAGGATTGCTCACGCTCAAGTGACAATCGAAGAACACGTCGCGCGGGCCGACGCGTTTGGCCAAATCCGCCACCACGGGAGGACCGATGGTCAAATTAGGGACGAAATGCCCGTCCATGATGTCTACGTGCAACCAATCAGCGCCTTCGTCGAGCATGCGGTTGACTTCGGAGGCTAAAGCGCCTTGGTCGGCCGCCAACAGCGACGGGCAAACGATGGCGCGTTTCGTCGTCGAAACCGCGGGCGCTCGGCGCGCGCCCCACGTCTCGCGAAGTGAAGGGTACAGCCGTAGATACGCGGCGTACACGTCGGCGTACGCTGCGTGCGCTTCCGGGTTCGGAATGATTACGCGCGATTTGCGAACCATCGCCGCGACGGCTTCGCGCACGCTTCCAAAAAGCCCCGCGCCGACGGCGGCTAGTATCGCGCACCCGAGCGCGGGCGCGTCGGAACACTCGGTGACGATGTGCGGCACTCCCGTGACGTCGGCGTGAATCTGTAACCAAAGTTCGCTTCGCGTCGCCCCGCCGGCGATGACGACTTCCTTCGGTTCGTAACCTGCGCGGGTCATGGTTTCAAAAATCAATCGCGTACCGCAACACACGCCCTCCAAAATCGCGCGGAACACGTGCGCTTTCGAGTGTTTGAGCGTGAGACCGGAGATCGCTCCGCGACTGAGCGCGTCCACGTGCGGGGTTCGGTTGCCTTGAAAGTGGTCCAGCGCGACGACGCCTTCGCATCCGGGCGGGATCGCGCTCGCCTCGCGGTTCATGTCGTCGTAAAACGAATCGCCACCGCCGCATAAATTTTTAAACCAATTCACCACCGACCCCGTGCTCGTCTGACCACCCTCGACGACGAACGGCGCGCTCTCCACGAGCGCGTTTCTATACGTCCCGAAGATGCCCTTCGCGTGAAACTCCTCCTCGGCGACGCCCAAGTGCAGGTGCGACGAGCCCGTGATCAGGGCCAACTGCCCCGGTTCGACGACGCCCAACCCGATCATCCCCACGAACGCGTCCGCGCCTCCCTGAATCACCTTCGTGCCCTCGAGCAGCCCGCACGCCGCCGCCGCCGCCGCCGTCAGCCCGCCCACCGTCGCGCCCATGGGTAAGATCTCCTTCGGCCACTTATCCACCAACTCCGCGCACCCGAGCTTCTGCAGCATCGACGTCGGCGGTCGTCCGTCGCCGTCGAAGTGCCACCGCACGCTCGCGTTGTTCATGGACCCCGCGTATCGTCCCGTGAGCCACAGGTTTACGTAATCCTGATATTCGCAAATCATCGTCGCTCTGTCGTACCGCTCGCGGTCGTGTCGCTTCAGCCACAGCGCTTTCGGCACCATCCACTCCGCGCTCAGCGGTCCGGCGCCCGCGCAGTTGACTCGCAGCGCGTCGTCTTCGGTCGCGACGCAATCCGCCGCCTCGTCGCTCGCGCGGACGTCCATCCACAGCACGCTGTTCCCGATCGCTTCGCCGCGCGCGTCGAGCGCGACGACCGAGCAGCACGTCGTGTCGACGCACACCGCCGCGACGTCGCGCGCGTCGACGCCGCACAGGCGGCGCGCGTCGACGATGGCGGTCGCGAGGCCGTCGAGCCAGGACGCGGGACGCTGCTCGGCGCGACCGGGCGCGGGGTGCGAGGTGCCGTACGGGACGTCGGCGAACGCGAGCGGGACGCCGGTGAGGGTGAAGACGCCGGCGCGGATGCCGGTGGTGCCGCCGTCGACGCCGACGACGACGGGGGGCATGGGGGATGGAGGCGCGGTGTGCGGCGAGCGGCGAGCGGCGAGCGGCGACGACGCCGTTACAAATCGTCGTCCGAATCGATCCAAGGCGGACGCGGAACGACGAGGGGATTGGGTGCGAGCGCGGCGTTCGGCTTGGCGGTGACGTGGACGTATTTGGAGAATAAAGCGCCGCGGAGGATGTCGTCGTCGGCGGCGGCGGCGACGGCGGCGGCGGCGACGGTTCTCGGCGGTTCGGGGGCCGGTACGGTGAGGTCTGCGCCTGACGGCGGGTCGAACGAGCGTTCGGAGTCCGTCGTCGCGATGAAACTCGGCGGTCTGGGAGCTTTTGTGAGGTCCTCGCTCGAGGCGTCGGCGGCGGCGGCGAGCCGCCGCGCGCGCAGCGTCGCGGAGCCCAAGCGGCGACTGGACCTTTCGGACGCGGTTTCGCTTGTCGTGTCGCTCGGCGTCTTGAACCTTCGCCTAGGTTTCACGGACACGGCCTCGGAGGCTTCGGAATCGGAGTCACCGCGCGTTGATGACGGTGGATTGTTCGCGCGCGGCGCGAAAGCGCGAAGTTGCGGACTCTCGTTCGCCCGTCGCCACGCGTCTTCGAGCTCTTTTTGTTTGTCAGCCAGATCCATCAAGTCCAGGTTCAGCGTTCGGCTGATCTCTCGGATCTCCGTCGAGAGCGTATCCATGCGCTTGAGCAAGTCGTCGTCTACGCCGCTCGTAGTCGCGATGATGGATGCGATTTCTCTTCTCACCGCCTCTTTCGTCGCCGCCTCTTTCGTCGCCGCGTGCTCGATGTCTTCCTCCCATTTTTGCTCACGAACGTCGATGGCGAACTGGAGCTTGGCGAACTGTGCGTTTACTGACGACATCTCACCTTTCGCGGCATCTAAGAGCTGCTGCGCCTCCTCGCGCGTGATGGCGGTGTCGAGTTTTGCGAGGTGCGCGTCTGCGTCCACGGCGGCGGCGCGGTCGGCTTTCAGCTGTTCAATTTCTTTCTTGAGCGCGACGACGTGCGCGTCGTACGCGCGCTTACTCGACTCCATGTGCTCGTTTAAGCGATCCATCTCTTCGATCGCCTTCGACTCTACGAACCGCACGCGCTCCGTCGCCTTAGTGGCGAGCGACGCGTACTCTTCGCCGAATTTGTTCAACGCTTGTTCCATGCGCTCGATGACTTTACTCTTTTTCCGCCCGCTCGAACGTTCGGCGTCGAGCGCTTTTACGACTAACCGTAAATGTCTCGGTGCAGCGTCGCGCTCGTGCGCGTGTAGCTCCGTCTCCGCGCCGACTTCGAGACAGCCGTATGCGGCGAACGCGCACGGCTTGCTCGCCCCGACGCAAAAGAATTCTTGGTGTGCGTCGAACACTCTCGCACGTACCATGGCGCGGCATCGAGGACAAGGCCGTCTACACTCTTCGCAATTCACCGCGTGCGTCGATGCGTGCATCGCGTTAACCACAGTATCGCAGCTCGGACAATGCCACGGGCGAAAGTCGCAATCTGTCCTGTGTGCGTCGATGGCGTCGCGCTCGCATCCGTACAAGCAGCCGTCGCCGTCCTCGTGCTCCAAGTTAATAAATCCACACTTAATGTACTCCCGAGGACAGGTCTCGCGGTGTTCGGGGAGCGCACGTCGTTTACCATACCACTCGCACTCGTTAGGGCACTTCACGAGCGCGCTCGGGCACGTCAACGCGTGCTGCGTCATCTTACAAAACGGCACGACGTCTTCGCAACCCTTGACGTCGCACTTCACCGACCTCCACGCGCACTCACTCGCGTGACTGACGTAAGCAAACTTCGTCACGATCGCACCGCAGTAATCCTTCCCCCTTCGCGCCTCGTTCGCCTCGCAGTGCGCGCGAGACGCGTACGGGTACCAGCATCGTCTCGGAACGAAGGCGCACTCGCGATCGTGCACGTCTCGTAAACGCAACCGAATACCGCTCTCACCGCATCCATCCGCCTTCCAGCACCACTCACTCGCGCCCTGCGCGTTTCGCTTCAACACCATCGCGCGTCTGCACAGCACGGGCAACGATTGAATCGCGTCCTCGACCTCGGCGTCCTCCGCGAGCGCGTCCTCCGCGTCCTCCCGCGGCGCGCACTTCGCGCAGTACGTCGTCCCGTTCGCCGCCACCACGGGCGACACCATCACGTCTCGACACTGCGGGCACATCAAGCTCGCGTGCGGAAACCCCACGAACACCGTCGGCGCGTGTTCGAGCGCGTCGTCCTCCGCGTCGTCCTCCGCGTCGTCGCCGCGCGTCGCCGCCGAATCCGCCATCGCGCGCGCCGTCCTCCCCGACGTCGTCGCCGCCGCGCCGCGCGCGTCGGCGCCCTCGAGCGTCGCGCCCGCGCGCGTTCGCGCCCATCCGAGCGCGCCGCGCGCCGTCCACGGCGTCGCGCGGTTCGTTGACATCCAAAAATCCGTCCCGTTGCCTCGCTCGTCCCGAAGCCTCGCGAGGCCGCCCATGGCGCGTCGCGTCGCGCGCGCGCGCGAGTCGCGTCCGTCGCGCCGTCGCGTCGCGCGCGACGCCCGCGCGACGCGCGCGCGTCTGCGGTCGCCGCGGCGCGGCCGCGGCCTCGACTCCCCCGTCGGTGAGTCGTGAACCGTCAAATGCGAAAATGATGGGCGTTTCGAGCGCGCAATACGTGGACGGCGCGCGCGCGCGGACGGCGCGCCGCAGAGCGCGTCGCGACGCCACCGCGCGCCGCGACGCCCCGCCGCGCGACGCGTCGAATTCCACGCCACCGCGCGACGGCGCCGCGCGACCGCGAACGCGCTCGAGCGACGCGCATTCGTGCGAATTCTCGAACCCTACCGATCCGCGATCGACCGGCCCGCGCACTCCGTGGATTCGCATTCGCGACGCGTTCGCCGACGAAACGCGCGATCGGGCGTCATGTCGCTCACGAGCGATGAGATGAATTATTTGGTGTATCGATATTTGCTCGAAAGCGGGTTCACGCACGCGGCGTTCGCGCTCGGGAACGAGAGCTACGTCGACGGGCGAAAGTTGACCGACGGCCAACGCGAGGTTCCCCCGGGGGCGTTGATCTCGTTCGTGCAGAAGGGATTGCAGTATTGCGAGCTCGAGGCGAATTTGAACGAGGTGCGTGAAGCGATGGAGCGCGCGCGCGACGCGGGAGGCGGACGGAACGGGGCGCGCGGAACGACGCGGGCGCGCGACGCGTCGACGCGCGCGAGCGAGGAAATGTTAAAAATTAAACGCGGACGAACGCGCGGCGACGGTGCGCGGATGACTGACGGTGTTGGTGACGGTTTTGTTTCGTTATGTAGGATGGTACGGATGTTGACGCTGATTTTAGCGTGCTGAGCGCGAAGGATTTGCTGTCGCTGAGCGTGGACGAGTTGAAGGAACTCGTCTCCGCGAGGAGAAATATGACAGAGGAGGAACGCAAGGCATTGAGGGAAGAGGAAGAGAAGGAGGCGCGCGCCAAGGCGGAGGCGAATGGGATCAAGATCGAGAGTGATGTTGAGCGGGAGATCAAGTCGGAGGAGGTGACGGTGTTGGATGGACACACGAGCGAGGTTTTTATATGCGCGTGGAACCCGACGAAGCAAATGCTGGCGAGCGGTAGCGGGGACAGCACGGCGCGGGTGTGGACCGTGCCGGCTGGGCCGTCCGGGCGCGAGGCACAGACGAAGTTGGCGAAGCCAAAGGTGTTGGATCACAAAGCGAGCGGGGATGGCGTCGAGGCGATGGATACAGACGAGAAGAGCGCGGCGCCCGACAAGTCGATGCAAGGCGACGTCACCACGCTCGACTGGAACGCGGATGGTACTCTGCTCGCGACTGGCTCGTACGATGGCCAGGCACGCATTTGGGATACGAATGGCAAGCTGAAAATGAGCTTGAAGCATCACAAGGGCCCGATTTTCTCCCTCAAGTGGAACAAGACGGGCGACTGCTTGCTCAGCGGTTCCGTGGACAAGACGGCCATCGTGTGGGACGCGAAGACGGGCGACATGAAGCAGCAGTTCGCGTTCCACTCCGCGCCCACGCTTGATGTGGACTGGCGAAGCCCCACGGAGTTCGCCACGTCTTCCATGGATCACTCCATCTACGTGTGCAAACTTGGGGACGACAAGCCCATCAAGGCGTTCAACGGGCACACGGACGAGGTGAACGCCATCAAGTGGGATCCGAGCGGAACGCTCCTCGCGTCTTGCTCGGATGACTTCACGGCAAAAGTGTGGAGCTTGAAGAAAGACACGTGCGTGCACGACTTCAACGAGCACGAGAAGGAAATCTATACCATCAAATGGAGCCCCACGGGCCCCGGCACGGAAAATCCCGACCTCCCGCTCATTCTCGCCACCGCGTCGTACGACGCCACCATCAAGCTTTGGGACGTGGAGTCCGGTAAGTGTTTGCACACGTTGGAAGGTCACACTGACCCGGTGTACTCCGTCGCCTTTAGTCCCGACGGCAAGTACCTCGCGAGCGGTTCTTTCGATAAGCACTTGCACATTTGGAACGTAAAGGATGGGAGCTTGATGCGAACGTATCAAGGAGAGGGTGGTATTTTCGAGGTTTGCTGGAACAAGGAAGGGACCAAAGTCGCCGCTTGCTTTTCGAATAATAGGGTGTCTGTCCTGGATTTTGAGAATTAGCGCGAGTTAGCGGAGAGAGAAGTTTTAATTCGAATCGACGATTCCAGAAAATTTCATTCCATTATTCATCACAAATTCATCGCATCACGGCCGAGGCGCGGAATACACGTCCCACAGCGCGTGCGCGTCGTCGAGCGATTCCTGCGGTACCGCGCACACGTCCTTGATGAACGCTATCTTTCCATCATCGCCTTTCCACTCCTCGAAACGCTCACGCAAGATGTGACCCGTCATTTTCGTCCGCCGCGTTTCGTCTCTCAAGTGCTGCGAGACGAAGACGGCCCACTCGCACCGTCCTCGTTCGGGCATACCAAGAAGCTGCGTCGCGAAGGCGACGGTGATTTCGTCCGCCAACGCGTCCATACCCTCGCCCTCCAGCACACCGATCGCGTTTAAGACGCCGAATAGGTGCCAAGCAAGCGACGCGTTCAAAACATCATCCGAGTACGTGAGAGGGTGAAACGCCACGCGCACCTCTGCCGTGCTCGGCGACCCGCCTTCGTCCTCGGTGGACGCGGCGAGGGCGAGAATGTTGAACGCCACGTCGCGCAAGTGTGTCGCTTGGTTAGCGTCGAGTGCTTCGTAAGTCGCAACCGGCGGCACCGGGTTCGCAGCGCGCTGTTGCGCGACGGCGTCGAGGTAGTTCTTCACCACGTCGCGCAGCGGCGACGTCGGTCCGGCGGCGAGCCACATGTGTAAGCCTAAGTTTTGATACCAACCCATCCCGTCATCGTCGCGCTCGACCTCACCGGCGAGAAGCTTGAAGGCTTGCTCGCTGAACTCGTCGATGTACTTGCCCACTGACCCCGCTCGCCAGCGCGTGAGCTGTTGCTTGGCGTAGAACGCCACGTTTTTGCCGGCGCCGATTTGCGCCAAACACGTCGCCAAACGCGGATCCCCATGCGCAGCCGCAGCGCGCGCAGCGCTCACGGTTCGACCACCGGCGATGTGCGTTAGCGCCGCACGTCTACCGAACAGCTCTTCCTCGCTAGGCGCGGCGCGCGCGACTTGCTCTCGCAACCAAGCGCTCACGCCGGCGCGTCTTCGGTGCACCTCCGCCGCGGTGCCTCGAGACGCCCCGAGCTTGTCTTCGGCGAACAACTCACTCACGAGCGCCCACGCGCTGACTTCCGCCGCCGCACGATCGCGCGCGACGTCGTCGTCGTCATTACTATTCGCTAACGCCTCAACCACGGCCTCCAACTGTCGCAAGCACGTCGCGGCGACGCCATACGGCTTCGATTCCGTCGACTCGCGCGAGCACGCCTGACGCAATCCCCCACTCGCGCGTCGCACCGACTGATCCAGGGCCACCTCCAGCGCTCCCACGACGCCCACAAACGTCATCTTCGTCCGAACCGCGCACGCGACGACGCCATCGTCTCCGATCGCCGGCGCCGCCAACGCGCCGCGCGCGCCGAACGCGGCGCCGCGAGACCCCGCGAGCGCGCCGTACGCGTCCACTCCTCCCACCGATGCCTCCCGCGTCGCCGGCGCCGAGTGCGTCGACGCATACCGCATCGACGCCGTCGCTCGCATCGCGTGTTCGAGCGCTGTCGCCATGGGCGGCGGTCGAGGTCTCGCGAACGCGTCGCCGCGCGATTCGTTTGAATTCGTCTCCAACGCGCGCGCCTCATTTTCACCGTCATCCACGGATAAGAACGCCCCGAACGCGTCCGCGGCGGAGGTCTGATGCGCGCGCAACTCTTCGAGCGCGTCCTCGTGCGCGCGCAGCGCTTCCGCGGTGGCGCGCGAGTCGTAAAGGTCTAAAATCTCATCGTCGCGCGCGTCTTCGTCCATGAAATCGTCGCCGTCGACGCGCTTCGCGAGACGACGCGCGCCGGCGACGCCGAGCGGGGTGTCGTCATCGTCTGAGACGTCGCTGTCGGTGTCGAGGAGGCCGACGCGCGTGGCCATGGCGCGACGGAGTCTGAGGGGGACAACCCGCGGCGGTTTGGTCCGCGGCGACGATCGACGCGGCGAGGCGACGCGCGCGCGAGTGCGAAATCGTGGCGAGGTCTACGTTTGCTTGAATAAAATCAAATCATGGCGCGATGGTGTCTAAAGCCATGTAGGTATCGCACCAGGCGGTGTGCAGGGCGCTCGGCTCCGTCGCGTCGCGAATCGGCGGCACGCCGCGGCCGCGATACGCCGCGCGCGTGAGCTTTTCCACTTCCTCCGGCGGTCGTTCGTTCGCCAAGTTATCCCAATCGACGTCGCACAGCAGCGAGGACTGCTTGACCGATGCGGCGTCGTGCGTGCGGACTTTCGGATCGACGACGAGGAGCGCGCGTGCCAAGGCGACGGCTTTGGGATCGGCGTCGCCGCGGAAGATCGTGGATAAATCGCACCGACAAATTGACTCGTACGTCTTGTGCGTGACTTTCATCCCGAATGGTGGCGTCCCGTTGAGCAAGTGCGCGATGAACGTACCGAGCGAAAACCAGTCCGCGCGTTCGTCGTGGCCAACGCCGCGGACGACTTCGGGCGCCATGTACGCCGCGGCGCCGCACGCCGTAAACGTCTTCCCGGGCGTGGCGTCCGTGACCGCGAGATGTTTTGCGAAGCGGAAGTCAGTCAAGCGCAGCGCGCCGTGCTGATCGATCGTCATCGTCTCTGGGTCCATCCCTCGGAATACGATGTCCATGGCGTGCACGTACTCGAAAACGAGCGTAAACGCCGCGACGTAGTACTTCACGACTTCGGGCTTGGAGCCGCCGCCGCACGCGATGACAGCTTCGAGCGCACATCTCGGCGCAAATGGGTACGGAATGGAGATGAAACTCGAGTCTTTCGATGGGATGGCGGGTATGGGAATGAATGCCGGCGGCTTGGCTGAGCCCGCCGTGAGCGTTGTGATGATGGCACGTTCGCGCAACACGCCCTCGACTCGCGCGAGCGATTCTGTTCTCGCGAGCGAGATCTGCACCGTCGCCTCCTTGGACGCCCCCTTCGTTTCGCGCAAGTGACCGAGCAACGTCATGTACAGCGCCTCACGCGAAGCTCGCTCGTCGTCCCCGAAACTTAACCGCCGCTCGTGCGGATCTAAAGCGCGCGAGGGCGATCGGATGCGCTCCATCGACGAAGAACGCTCGAGAGTCGCGCTCGACGTCCGCACGATCGCTTCGGTTCCGGTGACGTTTGTTATATCGGTCAGCTTAACGCGCCATGCCTCAACGTCATCGCTGATGGCCTGAATATTAGTCGCACACGGCGCACCACTTCTCGAGAGAAGCGCGCGTTCGCCAAAATATTGCCCACTCGTCAACTTGAGCACCACCCTCGGCGTCTCGCTCTCGTCACGCGCATTCGCACGCACGGTGCACGACACATCCCCCCTACTGATGATGTACATAGCATTTAGCTGCTGCCCTTGACGCGCGATGAGCTCGCTTGTTTGAGCCTTCACGAGAGATTTCCCGCGCTTATTGACGATGTTCGTGGCGATTCGGCGCAAGTCGCTGATGCTCACGGCTTTCAGCGCGTCCACGCCGCGCAGCGCGCTCGTGAGCATGTTTACGCTCGGCTCGTCGTCCTCGCGCATGAGACGCGTGTAAGTGGCGAAGTCAAGCACCCAGAGGACCACGTCACTGTTCGCGGTGACGGTCTCGTGCGGATTTTGGGCGTGCGCCATGCACTGTTCGTTGAAGCACATTCTGTCTCCGCCTTTGCCGTACGTTCGCACCTTGACGGCTTCCTTCTTCTCCGCATTCTCGTCGCCCTCGTTCTCGACCCACGCGACGTTGTCGCGCCCCGTGAGAGTACCACTCTGTACGGCGTAAAGCGCACGCAGCGAATACTTGTCGTTTTGCGTCACGACGACATCGCCGTCGTACACTCTTTTCCTGTACATGGCCTCCGCGACTTCGTTCAAAATCGCATCCGAGACGCCGATAAATAAGAACGATTGCTTGAGAATCGATAATAACGCCGATCTGTCCTCCGCGGTGGCGATGGACAAATCTCCCATCTGCTCTTCCAGTGAACCTCTCGTGCTGAACGAGATATCGGACGGTAAACCGTAAGGGTGCACGACGCGATAACTGCGACGCGTTTGCATGGTGAACGACGGCACGACGCGACGTCGAGGTCTCGCCGACGTTGGGAACGGCGACGAGAGCTGGTTCGCGCGATCGGGGAAGTTGAAGAGCGCACTGACACTCACGGACTTTTTCGGCGTGACGGGATCGGGATCGGGATGGGTTTCGTCCGGGAAGTCTTCAATCAAGATGACGATGACGGTGATGTCGTCCGTGCGCGTCTCGTATTGAAGCCAGAGCTTGTACGATTCCACCACGAGCGCGATCGCGCTCTGCTGCGGATCGCTCGTCGCCATCGCGGCTTTGATCACGCTCGTGGATGGAATGAATTCGAAAACCCCATCGGAAGCGATGACGATCGCCTTCGTGTCTTTGTTCAAGCGCACGCGCTCGATTTCCGGCGTCGCGACAACGCCGATGCGCTCGGCGACGGCGTCGCCTATGGAGCGCGTAAACGCCGTGCCAGGATACATCCCATTCTTCGCCCACAGTCGCGGAGGATCGCCATCGTCGTCTTGCTCCGTCCCCCAACACTGCACGGTGGGATCCTTGAACCCCTCGAGCTGATCGAGCGTCATCACGCGCGCGCCCGCCTTTTTCACCCGCTCGCACTCGTCCGCGCGAAACGGCGTCTGATCCGAGCTCAAATCCACCGTCTCCACCACAACCTCCCCCTTATCGTTCACCTTCTCTATCCCCATCGTCGCCCGCGAGTCCCCCACGTTCATCACGTACACATCCCTCCCCTTCACGTGCGCGATGATCCCCGTCGTCCCGCTCAACGAATCGTCCACCTCGCTCCTTCGCAGCGCCGCGTTCGTCGTTCGAAACGCCTCCTCGTACCCTTTAACGTCACCAAACGCTCGCAGCGCCATCTCCATCGGCATTCGCGTCGCCGCGAACCTCGCGCACTCCGTTCCAAACTCTCCGTGTCCATCGAACACGCCGAAGACGCACTCGTCGTCGCGTTCGCGAAATCTCGCCTCGCACACGTGCGCGTCCTGGTTCGCCTTGTCCAGCGCCTCTGGGTAGTACCCTCGCTGCGAGCACACCGCGTAGCGCATCGCGTACGTCTGCGCGCGTCCTCGCTCGTCCGCGAACGGCACTCGCAGCGCTCGAGCGCCGGCGACGCCGGTGAGACGGGCGTTGTATTCATCCTGCGTCAGCGGTCCGCCGCGCA
>JACLAB010006955.1_pt1 | contig 22498 bp, 19 predicted proteins | sample 8027921 | NCBI WGS metagenome assembly JACLAB01 (sample SAMN15725117, study PRJNA655200) | protist metagenome | isolation source: fluorescence activated cell sorting (FACS) single amplified genomes of... | place: USA: West Boothbay Harbor, Gulf of Maine | collected 2000-07-19
TTCTCTCTCACTCTTTTCTTTCGCGCTTCGGGGTGCGCATAAAGGACGTTTCGATATTAAAAGAAGCCGCCTCGGCCGAAACCTCCGGATCCTCCCGGTCCATCGAATCGATTCTCCGGTGGAGGTGGTCCGCGCGTATGGAACCTATCCGGTGGCTCGCGACCGTTTGGGGTCGGTAAACCTCCTGGCATGCCGCCCGGGACGCCTTCGAATCCGGTAAAATCGCCAGCACCGTTCGGATCCGGGAAGAGATGCCCTCTTCCTCGTCCCGGACGCTGAGGAGGACCACCGATACCTGGGATGGATCCAGGAGGCGGTAACGGGTTGAAACCGCCGGTTGGATCTGGGTTCGGGTACAAATCGTACGCACCGCCGGTTATGCCGGGAACAAAACCGGGGAAACCCGGGACGATGTCGCGGTGCGGGTAGGACGGGCGATAATTGTTGTTCCCTCCCCCCTGGCGTCCTCGTCCTTGTCCTCGAAACGACATGTTTTCGCGCATTCTATTCATAGACTCCTCTCGAATTCGCGCTTCTTCGCGTTCTCTTTGGTTTTGTATTAATCGTTTGTATTCTGCTTTCGGGACAATCTCTCCTCCGTTTGGTCGAAAATCGTCTTTCGTCCTCGTCTCCGCCGCTCGAACCGCGCCGGCGACCAGTCTCCCCGCGTCCACTTCCATCGCCTTCACTTCACGAATAATCCCAGGAAACTCTCGTTCAATCGCGTTCAAAAAGAGTGCATCTTGTTTTCTCTCGTTCTTTCCATCGACGACAGCTTTAAACGCTTTACACGTCGCCGTCAACGCGCACAAATCCACCCCTCGAACTTTGGTAAAAATCCGTTCCAACAACTCCTTCGGCGTCGCGCGTAAACTCGGCGGTTCTCTCCTATTCGGCACCGTCGCGACGGCTTCCGCGTACGCTCGGTAGATTGGATCGAACATAGACTCGGAAAACAGTTCGTGCACTTCGATGTCCGATTTATCGCGCAAAAAGTCCTCCTCGCCCCTCTTCTCTACACCGTCCCCGAACGCCTTCTTCGCGTCGAATATCTTCCCGCCGTTACCTCCGGACGACGACGAATACGTCTCCTCTCGAAACGTCGCGAACGTCACAAACTTCCTGGAAGAGTTCTTCTTTTCGCCTCCTCCTCTCTTCGTCCAATCGCACGCTTGGAGCACGATATCGAACCGAGTGGTTATTCGTTCCTCGGGCACGGCGACGTACGTTCGCCTCTGCACGGGCTTTAACTCCTTTTCCTCTTCCTCGTCTTTCAAAACGGTCGCCCCTAGGCTCAAAGCGTACGCGTGCTGCGCGAGAATCGTCAGTTGGTGGTACGTAAACGTGCCTCTCCCGTCGTCGTCGTCGTCGTCGTCCTTCTTCTTCTTCTGCGCTTCTGCTCGACACGAACGAGCGAACTGTTCGCGGAATAACGCGTTCATTTTTTAAGTCTCGCGCGCGCGCGTAAAGTGTGTAAAGCGCTTACTGATGATGCGCAGAGAAAGAAAGAGAGAGAGAGACGATATCTTCGTTTTGTGATTGAATGTAATAACGAGTGAGTGTGTATCTATAGCGCGCGCGATTCGATTTTTAGGGGAGGAAATGACGCATGTATTTAGGGTTTCACAAAAACCCTAAATGTTTCCTTTAGTAAAGTCTAGGGGTTTGACGCGCGCGACTCTCTCACTCTTTCCGGCAGCAAAGAGCACTCGCACGCTTTGCGTAACATATACAGAACAACGAGAAGAAGAAGAAAATGGCAGGCAGTGACCCAACCTCGGTGAAACCGAACCAATTCGTAGAACTCCACGGCCACGCGAGAGAAGTCGTCGAAAAGACGTTCAAATTCTCCCCGAGAACGTTAGGGGTGATCGGGATTTTCGGCATCGCGGTGCCGTATTTGTTATACCAAGGGTGCGTGAACGAGTTTCACGCCGCGGACGATAAGTACAACAGGGAGAGGAAAAAGTTCATGTGATAGAGAGTAAAGAGAGAGAGAGAGAGAGAGAGAGTATTCCTTATTAGCCTTGATAGAAGTCTTGTTTATATAAATCAGTATAGTTTTAGTCCGCATTCTTCAGAATTTCCCCGCCTTATACAACACAACAAACACTACTAAATGCTGGGGCTCTTCTTTCGAAGAGCCGCTTCTGCCGCGAAAACGACGAGAGAAAGGTCGCTGAATCTGTCGCTGTCGGGAAAAGGAGGAGGAAAAGGAAAGACGACGAGTTTTGGGAGTTCTCATCATCAATCTTCGAAGACGTTCCATTCGTCGTTCTTCGGAGATGCGAAAGCGTTTTCGTTATTCGCGGCTCGGTCGGGTTTCGTGAGAAAGAACAGCAGCAACAACACGAACAACATCAGAGAGAGAAGCATAAAAAGAGAGTTCTTCACGCGAGGCGAACGAGATTCGTATGATAATTATTATTCGCGGGGGGGATATACTACGACTACGAATGAGAGCAGAAGGGACACCTCTGTGGTGTGGATGCTGATTGGAGCGAATACCGCGGTGTACTTGGCGTGGCAAGAACCGGAGAACTTTAAGACGATGAGGACGCATTTTTTGGTCTCGGAGAGTTCTTTGGCGAACGGGTACTGGCACACCGCGTTGACGGCGGCGTTTTCGCACAACTCGTTCAATCATTTGTTCGGGAACATGTTTACGCTGTATTTCTTCGGCAGAGACGTGGCGTTGGCGTGCGGAGGAGCGTATTTGCTGAATTTATATCTCGTTGGTGGCGTGGTGTCGAGTTTAGCGCACGTCGGGTACGAGAGGTACGAGAGACGGAAACGTAAACCGCACGTTGGATTTTTCGACAAGAGAGAACACGAGAGTTTCTTCTCGTGGTTCGACGAGCGCATGGATAAAATCGCGAGGTTAGCCGCGCCGGCGAGTTTAGGCGCGTCTGGAGCGGTAAACTCGATCATTGCCATGAGCGTGATGATGATGCCACACCGGAAGATTTATTTGTACGGAATACTTCCGTTGGAGTCGTGGGTATTCGGCGCGATGTTCTTGTTGAGAGACTACGCAGGATTAGGAACTCAAGACGGGATTGGACATTCGGCGCACTTAGGAGGAGCCGCGGTTGGTGCTTTGGCATTTTTGTTGAGGAATGGCAGAATGATACGATAGAATACATAGAGTAGATAGAGTAGTAGATGCAAAGGCGTAGATAGTAAATATACATACCGTAGCGTGTAATTTCAGAGAAATATTTTGTTCAGATACAGTTTCGCGATTCGTATACCAAAATACTTATATTTTTACATTCTTTCACTCGCAAATCTCTCAGTTAAACAAAAGTAATCAATGCGCTGGCGAAGCTGTGTTGTTTTTTGCGGTGTGTTTCTACATTTCTGTGTTTCTAAATGGTTTTATTTCTTTATCCTCCTCTTCTCGTGCGCTTTGGAGCAGGCGCGTCGGCGTTGGCGCCTGCTCCTTCTCTTTGACCATCAGATCCGCCGCCTCTGCGTCTGTTGGTAGCGTCGGGAGCAGCCGTGGCAGCGCGGTTCGCATTCGCTCGTCTCTGCGCCGTTCTCCTCGCCACCGTCGCCGCCGTAGGTTGACGAGGAGCGGTAGGAGTAGCTCGAGACGACGGCGGGGAGGGGCTAGGCGCGCCGACAACTTGACCATCCCTCATGAACTGGTTCAGGGCTCTCTCAAAATTCTCGGCAAACTCGGCTGTGCCTCTCTCGCGAAGTTCGTTGCGAATCATCTCTGTGTTGGCAGAAATGAGAGCCGATGGCGCGGACTGATGGCCTTCCGGCAGGTTTCGCGGAGGGGGCGCCCAGCCAAGGTGGCGAATGCCATCGAAAGAACCAACATCGTTTCTTTCGGCCGGAGGAGAAGACGGTTGGGCCGATTCGGGATCCTGCATTGTATATCTATGCATTTGCGCGAGAGTTGCTGGCGATACCATCGCTGGAATGACCGTGGCAAACGCGCTTGAACGATCCAAGTATACCGTTCGCGGTAAGCGGAAACTTCGCGATGCACTCACGTTTTGCGTGTAAACGCCGTTGCCAACCTCAGTTCTTCGCTCGTTTCCAGCTGGTGCCGCAGCACGCGCCGGTGCCCCCGTCGCCGCGGCCGTCGCCGTTCGGATCGAATTCATATATTGAATCGTCGATTGTCTTCTCGCGCTAGCCGGCGAAAAAGAGGGAGCGAACGCTGAAGCCGGTAAGGCCGCAGGGGCGACCGATGATACGCCGCGCGCCAATTCCGTCCAAAGTGCGCCAATCGCATGCATTTGGCTCGCAAGTTCGAGAATTTCGCCATTTATGACGGCTTGTGCATTATCATCTCGTCTCTCCTGCGACGAGGACGCGTTCGGAGCGCTTTGAAAAATGTCACCGGATCGCACGCGTGCGCTCAACTGCGTGAGCTGCGGGATAAGACGCTGTGCAGATCTCGATGCAACATCGAGGGCGGTTGTCAACGCGTCGACGTCTCCTTGCGCCGTTGAGATACCGTTTGCAAAGGTATTAGCGTTTGCGTTATCACTCGCAGCACCGGGGACAGCGTTCGTAGTTGTTTCGTGCGTGAAAACCGGGGCAGCTTCTGGGACGAAATCTTCGGAATCGGATTCCGAGTCGTCGCCGAACAAGGAAATTTCTCTCCCATCCATCAAACCAATCGGTAACGGATAGGCTAATCGATGGAATTGCAACGCACTTCTGTCTACTCCTCCGTACAATCGAGAATGGCACTCAGAACACAAATCGTAGTCATCTCTGTTTGTGCATTTGTATCTCGCGCCGCGAATTGGCATCACGTCGCATGCATCACAGCAGACGCCGTGATGCACGACGCTTTCGAGATGTTCGTCTTCTTGTGGGTTCTGTTGCTCTTGCTGCTGCTGCTGTGAGGCCGCTAAATGTCGATCTAGCCGCATGGCGTAGGTTGCAAGCGTTTGCGCGGGATTCGTGCGGGAATTTCTTCTATTACTGTTGTTGTTGTTGTTGTTGTTGTTGTTGTTGTTGTTGATGTTGGTGGTGGTGGTGGTAGTATTTTGTTCTCTCGCCGCTGGCGGTGGCGCGCCGTTTCCTGTTCCTCTTTCTGCATCTTCTCTCCTTCGTCTCGGCGGCGACGAGAACATCATCGGGAAACCATCTGGCATCATCGCGCCCATCTCAATTTCCACCGCAACCGGGCCGTCCGGAGTATCAAAGACTTGCGTATGAACGGATCCGTTGGCGCCAAAACCGTCCTCGTCGGTTGGGAATCTAGGCGGTTGTAACCCGTGAGTTGGTCGCCGCTCTCTCGACGACGACGAAGTTCGGTTATTCGATGAAGGATTTGTTCCAGTGTTGGTGTTTTGTCCCCTTCCTCGGCGCTCCTCCGCCCGCTGACCTGTCGCATCGGCGCGCGGTTGAACCAACCCGCCACCCGCGCGGTCTGCTCCTACTATCTGCGATAGAATCATGCTTCCAATTCTTTGCGGATCGAAAGCTTCCGGATTGGTCCCGCTAAACGCCATGCTTCCTAACATCCTCGCGTTCGGTGGCATCATCATGTTGGTCATCCCGCCGACAACCTCCACGCCCGGCGGTAAACCTGGAATGTTCAACCTTTGAAACACAGCCTCGCCGCCGCCGCCGCCGACGGCGCGGCCCATAACTTCCTCGATGGACCGAAGACCGGAACCCCTCCCTCTCATCCCATTCTCCCGATTATGCGGCGCGTGCGGATCATTCCTCAACCCTTCCGGCGTCCTCGCCGTCGCGGACTCGGGCGCTTTCCTCACCATCAACAACACGTCGTTATTTTCCACCGGCGCCGAGGATAAGCTCGTCTCGTCCGCGACCAAGCGACCTCGACACAAAATCCGCTGTTCCGCGGGTTTCACTCCAGATTTCGTTTCCACCAGTTTCTTCAGAGCGAGGATTTTCGTCTGTTTCAGATTGATGTAACACGTAGCGCGAAAGCGTAGATTGTGGAAAAGAGTGTCAGTCAAAGTCAAAGTCAAACACCAACTCTTTCTCTTTCCCCGAGGTTGAAAAGACGAAGAAGAAGAACCGCAATCGAAACGTTGTTGAGGACAGAGAGAAAGAGAGAGAGAAAAGAGGGAAAGAAACGCGTGAATTCATCGAAATTCGCGCTTTCGTTCGTTCTCCTTCTCGCGTCTTCTTCTGCGTCGTTCACTCTCGACGGGATGCGTTACACGAGAATTGGAGAAACGAGATCTCTTTCCCTAACGCGCGAGAAGCGACTATAACACGAAGAAGAACAAGAACAAGAACACTAAAGAAGAACGAAGCGCAGAGAAAAGAAACGAACACGCTTGCGCGTCAGAACAACATAACGTACCGTCGCGCACAAGGAAAACTCGTACTCCCCGACCGGGTCTTGCGAGCGGACTTTGATCTTCAACAACCGCTTTTCCCCTAAGGAGGAAGAGGAGGGACCTTTGGTCGTCGCCGGGGCCGACATCTCTCTCTCTCTTTCCCTCTGAAGTCTCTCTATATATATGGATTACGTGCGTGTTGTTTCTATCTCGTGTGCGTCTCTCTCTCGTCTCAGGCAAGCTGAGAAAGAGCAAAGGAAAACTCTGGGGAAAAAGTTTCCTCACTTTTCTGTTCTTTTTCCTCTTCATACAAAACCACGCGCACGTACACACAGAGAGAGAGAGAGAGAGAAAGAGAGAAAAGAAGCGAGACGCGTGTGCTCTCTCGTTATATCACTCGTGAAAGTGTGCGCGTGTGAGTGCGCATAAATCAGCCGTAAACGCGAGAGAGAGAGAAAGAGAGAGAGACCGATGGGAAAATGGATGCAAACGGTGAAACGTTTCCCTCTTCTGTTCCTCGCGTTACTCTTCCTGACGACGTTCGTGACCTCCTCGATGACGGCGATCGATTTTGTCCTGAACCGAAATATGGGGTTAACTTCTGCGCCGGAAAAAATCAACCGATACTACGCTTTGACGTTCGCCACGTACGCGATGAAACCGGTGTTTGCGTTAATGAGCGATTGGTTTCTGAGTCGAAGCTCGAGTCGTGATGAAAACGACGAGAAAGAAGGAGAGACGACGAGGCGAAGAGAGAGAGGACATCGCGCGAAGTTCGCGAGCGGGTGTTGTATTTTAGCCGGCATATTTCAGTTCGCGTTATCCTTTGCGAAAACGCTGAAGGAAGTGTACGGGTTTGGGATCTTGATGACCGCGTGCGTGAGTGGGGCGTACGCGAGTTTGGACGGGATATTAGTGTGCGCGGCGAAAGGGACGAAGACGATTGAGACGACAACTTCGGGGAGAAACGAGGAAGAGATGCGACGGATGGGCGGCGGAGAAAGAGAAGGAGGTGGTGAAATAAACGCAGAAGAAGAGGCAGAGGAAGTACGCGCGATTGAAGAAAGAGAGAATAACGCGCATAATTCGAAATCAAAGAACAGACGGATAACGCAGGTGAACGTGCAAACAGTCGCCATGGCGACGCGAACGTTTGCGGCGATTTTAGGAAGCGCGTGTTCGGTTTTGTTTTTGGAGATGTTCACCGCGCGAGCGACGATTGCGTTGTCGAGTGGGTTTGCAGTTCTGGCGTCGATTTTTGCGCTGAGGATTCAAGAGGGAAAAAGGAGCGCCGGAGGAGCGCGCGAAGTGGACGAAGATTTGGAAACGAGAAGAAGAAGACGAAGAAGAGCGCAAACGTCGACGAAGAAATGGCCGTGGAGAAGATTCTTCTCGGACCGCGAATTCATCGTGCTCGCTTTGGCGTTATTCATCTACCGAATCACGCCAACCGCCATGGATACGTACAATTCGTTCATCTACTCCATCTACGACAAAAAACTACCAAACAGTGCCTTTGGTATGTTTCAATTCTTCTCCAACATCGGCGCGCTGTTCGGCGCGTTTGCGTTTTCCTTCTTCCACAACAAATACTTCGTCGAAAAGAAGCAACAACAACGAGACGACGGAAATCTTCCTCCTCATTCTCCTCCTGGAAGAATAGGAGAGTTACCATCATCATCATCATCATCATCGTCAAGATATGCAAACGCTCGAATCCGACAAAAACAACTCCTCCTCCAAACGCCTCGATCGAAAATGAACGTCTTCCTCCTCGGCGGCGTCGCCGACGTCGGCTTCCAGCTCGTGCGACTGTTCGCGCTTTACCACCCGCCTCAAATTAACCAACGCAATAGCGGCATGCGCGCGGCAATCATCCTGTCCATTCTGGAACTCGTCATCTCCTTCGGCTCTCGCTTCGCGTACATGCCCATCGTCATCCTCTCCGCCGTCGTCGCCGAAAAGTGCGAAAACAAAGAAGCCTTCTCCTTCTCCGCCTTGGTCTTCTTCGCGGACCTTTCGTCCATCTTCGCCGGCTTCATCGCCGCCGATATCGTCGAGCGATGGAAAATAGGCGCCGCCGTTAAACGAAAGTTGGACATGATGTACATCACCGGACGCTCCTGGCGTCCTCTGAAAAACTTCGTCTACTTATGCGCGTTTTTAAAACTCTCGGCGGTCGCGGTGACGCTTTTATTGCTCAAGCTCATCTTATCCCGTTCGTCCTCTTCTTCTTCTTCTCCTTCTTCTTCCTCTTCTTCCGAGGAGGACGAGGAAAACGAAAACGAAAACGAGGAGGCGTACTACGAAACGGTGCTCGCCCCGGCGGCGACGGCGGCGACGACGATAACAACAGCGCGAGACGATGACGAATATAATCAGTTTAGTCCGTATAGAATCGATCGATAGATACTAGATGTGCAGTAGTATTCCTAAGATGTAGTCATCATGCCTAGTTATTTTAGTTGTAATAGTTGTAGGAGTACTCCTATAGGAAAAAAGCTTCAGAAATGCAAGAAAAAGATACGCACGTGCGCGCGCACAAAATGACATCACGCTTTCCTGCTTTTGCTCCTCCGTCTTCTCGATAACGGAACACGACTCCTGAGAGTGAAATTTCCGTCGCTCTTTTTTTACCCGCGATGATGACGACGACGACGACTTTGACGACGACGAGAACGCGAAACGACGCGAGTTCACCATCGACATCCGTTCTTCAGTTCTCGTCGTCGTTAAGAAGAAGAACACGAAGAATTGGCCTCCGCGCTTCCCCCTCCTCCTCCTCCTCCTCCTCCTCCTCAAAGAACGAGACGGATGAAAGAAACGAGACGACGACGACGACGATTGAAAACAACAACACTTCCAAATTGCAACAAACAGAAGTCATCACTCGCTTGTGGTCCAACGTGAACGAAAACGAGGGGTACGCGCACGAGTCTGGGTCGGTTTTCGGAAACGCGGCGTTGATTGCCGGAACCACGGTTGGGGCCGGCGTGTTGGCGCTTCCGGAAATAACCGGGCCGAGCGGGTTTCTCCCGAGTTCGGAAGTGTTGGTCGCGATGTGGATGTATTTCGTGGCGACGGGATTTTGCTTGGCGGAGGTCAACTTGGCGACGTTATGCGCGCTCGGGAGTTCTAAAGATGGGGTGAGTTTGTTTTCAGTGACGCGTTCGACGCTCGGGAATGGTGGTGCTTTGGTGTTTAGCGCCGCGTACGTATTCATGCACGAGTGTTTAACCATCGCGTGTTGTTTAAAAGGGGCGGAGATTTTGTCGAGCGGGAAATACGTCGCGGATGGTGGATTCGACGAAGCGGTTTTAGTATTTGGTGGTGCGATAGGTTTGTTCGTGGCGCTGAGCAACGAAAAAGTTTTGGATTTCACCAATCGATTGTTGGTGCTTTTTATCGTTAGCGCTTTGATCGGGTTGGTGAGTTTGTGCGTCGGTGAAGTAGACGCGGCGAATTTGGAGAGAAGTGATTTTAGCGTGGTAGGCAATACTATCCCTGGCGTAGCGGTTGCGTTCGTGTATCAATCCGTGTTGCCATCCGTGGTTTCCTCGTTGGAGGGCGACGTGCCCAAGATTAAGAAAGCGACTATTTTAGGGACCGCGGTGCCGTTGGCTATGTTTTTGCTGTGGAATGCGGTCGTTTTAGGTGCTTTATCCGGAGAAGATTTAATGACTTCAGGAGTAAATCCGGTGGATCTGTTAGCCTCGAAAATCGAAAGTGGCTACGGCACGGTGTTAATCGACGCGTTTTCCTTTAGCGCCGTGGCGACGTCCTTCATCGGATTCACCATCGGATTGAAATCGTTCATCGCGGATGGGTTACGATCGGTCGACGTGAAATCCGAACCCATATCCTACGCGTTGACGTTAATCCCGCCGTTAACTTTCGCCATCACCTACCCCGACGTCTTCATCTCCGCCATCGACAACGCCGGAACGTTCGGCGTCATCGTCATCTTTGGCTTGTTGCCGCCTTTAATGGTGTACAGTTATCGAAAATCTGCCAAAGAATTTGAATCTAAGATTACCATGTCGACCGAAATGACGCGACAAAAAGCCTTGATCGATTCCATCGCTTTACCGGGTGGCGACTGGACCTTATTCGCCATCTTTGCCTTTTCCGCGTGCGTCATTTTGCAAGAGCTCGTCGAACGCGTCGGCGGGTAAAGCCGATCGTAGAAAAAAAGTTGTACATATATATATTTTGCAGTATACTCTGCGTGTTCAATTTCCTATCGATCATCGACAAGGAGTTCTTGACGAATACGTTTGATTGGTGTTTCGCTCGTAGTATTTTCGAGAAAGGGAAGCCAAAGACCGCCGCCAAAAACTTCACTTTTTCTCTCATCATCATCATCACCAAACCATCATCATCACCGATACAAACGCGATAAACGAGCATCACTTTTAGAAAGTAGTCGTTTTGAGAGTAGTCTTATACATAATAAATGAAAAACAAAAAGCGCAAGCAAGAGCGCCAAGCGCGTTTAGAACGGGACGACTTTGAGAATCGAATCCGGGAGGAACAGACGAAGCATCGCCACATCGACCGGACGAAAGTCTTGCTCGGCTCCGGCGGGGACGTCGCCTCGGATTCCGAGGACGAGTTCGACGAGGCGTACCAAGGTCAGTTTGGCGAGGTTTTGGAAAAAGAGGCGCTGTTTAAACCAGAGAAGAGTAAACAACATAAAGAACCGGAACATACAGGCATCAATAGGAAAGAAAAAACGCTCGTACTGACAAGTCGAGGGGTTGTCGCTCGGTTTCGCCACTTGATGCAAGATTTACTCTGTTTACTCCCGAACGCGAAGAAAGACGCGAAGATTGATTCGAAGAACGATAAAAGAGCGGTGGTGGAGTGCGCGGAGTTGAGAGGGTGTAACAACGCGATATTCTTTGAATCGAGGAAACGGCAAGATTCCTACGCCTGGTTCGCGAAGACGCCCGAGGGACCGTCGATAAAATTCCACGTGGAGAACATTCACACGATGGCGGAGTTGAAGTTAACCGGGAACCATTTGAAGTTTTCTCGACCGAGTTTACACTTCGATCCGAAATTCGACGACGAAATGCACACGCGCGTGATTAAAGAGATTTTAGTCCACTGCTTCGCGACGCCGTGGAAACACCACGCGATGAAACCGTTCTACGACCACCAGATGTCTTTTTATTGGGAAGACGGAAGAGTGTGGTTTCGAAACTACCAAATCGTCCATCCGGAAGGGAAAGAAGTGCGAGCGAACTTCTCCTCCATCGAAAACGGCGTCTCCTCCGGTGGACTCTCCTTAACCGAAGTCGGCCCGCGCTTTTGCCTCCACCCGATCAAAATCTTCCAAGGCGCGTTCACCGGGAAAGTCTTATACGAGGACGAACTCTTCGTCAACCCGAACGTGCGACGCGCGGACGCGAAGAAAAAAGACAGCGACGTCTACGCCAGAAAAGTCGCGAAAAAACAAAAAAGGAAAGCGCACGTCGCGATGAATCAGTTGAAAAGAAGAGAGGATGATTTAGATGGGTTTTTTAGAGACGACGACGCTTTTTAATGCGAGTAGTATTCATCCTCCGTTGTATCCTCTTTGTCTCAAATGTCTGTCGATTCTCGTGACTTAAAATCCACGCAAAACGACGTAAACACTCTTATTACTCTTCTACTCCTATGTTTCGATGACGACGACCAAAAGCAAAGCGTCGAAAGTATCCTCCTCCGGCGTGTCGAGAACGTTGCACAGCACGCGCAACGCGCGTTCGAAACGGACGAAACATTTACATCCAGAGAAGCGATTGGATGCGTCGTCGTCGAACGAAGAAGACCAAGGAACGCATTTGACGGAGGAGGAGGAACGAAGCGATGAGGAGGACGATTCTTTCGACGACGACCGCAGAAAAACGGGTACGAAAAGGAGAAGGAGAAGGAGAACGGATCGGAAGGGAGGAGGAGGAGGAGGAGTACGCTCGGCGAAGAAGATTGCGGACGAATCAGAACTTTTGTTTCCTCTGAGACTCCTTGGGAAAAAGGAGAGAATGCTTCTTCTGCGTTCACCCGAGACGACGACGACGACAAGAACGGGAGTCATCAAGAAGGAGAAAACGTCCATCCGAAAACACGCGGCGGAGAACGTGTATCGATTGGTTGCGTGTTGCGTGCAGAGCGGCGATTTCGAGTTAGCGGCGCGAACGACGGCGGCGTTGTTAGCCATCAGTCGGAAGCGGATGTACCGGGAGGAAGAGGCTTTGGAGGACGGAGGACGGAACGAGGACAATGAAGAAGAGGAGGACGAAGACGAAGAGGCGAATGAGAGACGGAGGAAGAGAAAGACGTTGAGTTGGCACCATAAAGTCGAGCGGAATGAGTGGGAGACGCACAAGAAGCACGAGCGATTAGCGATGAAGAGTTGTTTGGAGTTGATGAGTGGAGGTCGAGGAGGCGAAGAGGAGGAAGAGGAAGAGAGAGACGCGAAGGTGATTTATGCGAATTTATTGAAAGAGGCGAACGTTGGGGGCGAGAGGCATCAGGCGAGGTTCGAGAGCGCGTTCGGGGAGTTTTTCCGAGCCGCGAGGAGGAAAGCGAGAGAGGCGAGGGTGAGCACGGAGAAGGCGAAGGCGTTGAGGAAGGCGAAAAGGAAGAAAGCGCTGCCGCACGCTTCCCGGTTTGGCGGGTACGACGAAGAAGAGAAAGAAGAAGAAGAGAAAGAAGAGAAGGAGGACAATAAGCTAGAAATAAACCTGGGACCTGAAGTGACAGAGGCCGTGCGGTTACTCGAAGGTCGCGGCGTCAAGATGTGTAATTTCTTTCCCAAAGACAAGAAGAAAAAATTACGTTCCAGCACGCGTTTGCTCACGGATGCGGCGATGTTGAAAGTCGCGCTTTGGTTTGAATCCGTGAAAGACGAGACCGTGCGAAAACACGTGCTACGGCTGGAGATGTGTCGATCGCCACTCACGAGTAAAGAGATAGAAATGAAAAGAAGAGGTAAATCGATTGCGAAAACCCTGGATGCTAGAGCCGAGAGTGGAGCGTACGGCGACGATTCGCTACGAACGAGTGCGCTCATTTCCATTTCGAGCTTACTCGAGGCCAGGGCGACAAAAAAGAACAACATCAACAACAACAGCAACAACGAACGACAGGACATTAATGCGAATTTTTCTTCGGCGTCGTCGAGCGACGACGCGATCAAACTTACCATAGCTTTCGCGATGCTCACTTTGGCCAAAAATCCAGCGAATTGGCAAGAACCGGAAATGACTATGGTCACCGTGGATGAGCAGTTGAGAAAGCTCGTCGAAGAGTTCCCGAACGATAAAGACGCGAGAGAGGCTTTGGCGACTTTTTTGATTCGAGCATACGCACGCGGGTATCGAAAAGGCCACGCGGAAAGGTCTCGAAAAGGCTTTGCTCCGCCTAAATCCCGTCCTCTTGACTGCATGGACGCGCAAAACATAGCGAGTGCGTGTCTCGCCGCCGTGCGAGTCGACCCGACGTGCGAAATATCCACGCGCTTTTTAATGCATTGCTGGAAGTACAATTATAAAGCGGAGAATGTGCAACGCGTAGAAGGAATTGATTTTTTGGAAGATGCGTTCGATGACGATGATGAAGGAAGTATCAACGAAGCGGGGGATAATTTTAGCGCGATGGATACGGCAAGCGTCGCATACATCGGAAGCGCGATTGATGTAAACGAGTTATTACACGTCGCGTGCGAACGCGTTGAGTGTTTTCCGAAAGACGAACAGTCTTGGAAATATTTGAGCACCGCGCTAGTGGGCGTCGAAACGTGTATAGGAGAAAACGACGACGCGCACGCGAGGCAATACGAGATTATCTTTCAAAACGTGAGCACGAATCGCGCGTGGTGGCCGGAACGGATGTTTGCCAATCCGAAGGAAATTACTTTCTCGAACATCGCGCTTTGCAAATACAAAGCCGTCGCGGCGTGTATCGCATTTCCGTTTGATGAAAGATGCAAGCGATACGTGAGCACCTTTCAAACTTTCCTGACAAAAAATGCGAAATCGAGTCCGAAATTCTCTAGCGTCAGATCCCTGCTTTCGTTTTTGAAGGATAGCGTCGAGGTGAAATACGAACGCTTGCTTACTCCGAAAAACAAAAAAGTTGCGCGAAAACGCGATCGAGTTACCAAATCGCACGAAGGAAAGAATAGGAAAGAAAGTGAAGACGACGAGCTAAAAGACGTAGAAGTAGACGACGCGATGCTCTAAAGATGTAAAACAGTAGTAATAGTATCTGTAGTTGGAGGTTAAGAGAAACGATGATGAAAAATCTTGAGCGCCTCAATTAATTACTCCCGCAATGCCAACGTGATCGATACGGGGCAATGGTCGCTTCCATTCATCTCCGTCAATATTCTACTGGACACCACCTTCACATGCGCGTCTTCTGCGAACATTTTGCTGCTAGCTAAGAAGTAATCCAAACGTAAACCTCTATTCTTTGGCCTGTTCCCGACTCGTTGAGACCAATACGTAAACCACCCGCTCTTCCCAGGATGGAAATAGCGGAACGCGTCTTTCATATCGCACTCTCTCGTCATCACTCCAAACGCGTTCCTCTCTTCCGGCGTCGTCCCTGCTGATTTTGGAATGTGTTTTGCGTCTACGTTATAAATGTCGATATCTAGATGCGCCACGTTTAAATCACCGCCGTAAATCGTCGGTTTCTTCGCCTGCAACGCGTTCAAATGCTCGCGACACTCTTTTTCCCACGTGTTGATTCTCCAATCCAAACGGTCCAGCTTTTGCCCGCTGTTTGGAACGTACGTGAATAGTGCGTTGAACGATTCGTATTCCAAAGTAATCGCGCGGCCTTCCGAGAGATGTTTCCCATCGAGCAACCCTTCCGTGACTTTTAAAAGCTTTGGTCCGTCGTATCGCCTCGCGGCGGCGGCGTTCGTAGGGATTGGCGCTTCCTTCTTCTTCTCGCTCGCGCCGCCGCCAAACATATCCTTAATCGACGTTTGTTTCATCGGCGATTTCCCACCTTCTTTTTTTCTCGCCTCTTCGCACTCGCCCTTCGCCAAAACACAAACTCCAGCGTACCCTTTCTTCGCCGTCGAACACGCAAACTTCACCGTCGTAAACTCAGGCAACAACTCCTTCAACTGTCTCGTCGCCTCCTCCACGTTTTCCGGATTAAGCTTGTGCTCGGAGAACATCATCGCGTCGCACTTCGTTTCGTCCGCAATTTTTCGTAAACATTCGGGTTTATTCTTTAACAAAGCGCGCAAACCGGCGACGTTGAACGCCACCGCGGTGAAGCGACGCTTCGTTTCGTCGTCGTCGTCTTTGAAATCTTCGTCTGCGCTTTCCAACGCATCTCGGGGGATGATTTCTGGAATGAGTGCCGCTGCGACTTTCTTTTGCTTCTTATTCTTGTTTATGTCGTTCGCCTCGTTCTCCTTCTTCTTTTTGGTGGTCGCTTTTGGGAGAGGGGAGGACATTTTAAAGCCGACGATGATGAGAGTACTCCGCGCGCAAGTTGTGCGCAATTTCACCTCATTTCCCCAGACGAAATACCTACCACAACAGATATCAGATATCCATGTCACACCGGGGCCTCCTCCTCTTCGGAACGAAAGGGGCGACTAATCTGATCAGATGCGCGAGATGTGCGCGCGTGCGGAAGAACGCGAGGATATCGAGAATATCGACGACAATAACAACTGCTTCTTCTTCTTCTTCTTCTTCTTCCTCGCCGTCGGGAAAAAAGAATCTCTCGTTGCAAACGCAGTTGGACACGAATCGAATAAAAAACAGGCGCGAATGTCTCCCAATCCCGACCGCGATTATCGCGGTCAAATCATCAGGAGGAGGGGACGAGAACACTTTGTATAAAAAGTTGGAAGTTGATTTTGAGACGAAGATTAAGCGATACAATCCTAAGTTTGAGATGATTTCCTGCCCACAAAATCCAAAGAATGAGAAAAGTATCGAAGAGCAAAAAGCGAGCGAAGGCGAGCGGGTGATGAAGAAGATCGATGCGAGAGATTTTGTGGTTTTGATGTGCGAACGAGGACAATCGTACACGTCGGAGAGATTTGCGTCGGATGTTTTGTGCAAGAGCGGGGATTTAGGCCACGGTAGGTTGGTATTTGTGATTGGAGGGCCGTTCGGGCACGGGGAGGAAGTGCGAGCGAGAGCGGACGTGTCGTTGCGATTGAGCGAGATGGTGATGAATCATCGCGTGGCGAGGATGGTCCTCTTGGAACAGATTTACAGAGCGTGGACGATTGTTCGAGGGGAACCGTATCATCATTAGCTCTTTTAAATGTCGTTAGCTAGGTAGCTTTTATTTTTTATGTATGCTTTTTAGTTATTAGTCTATAATTCTATCATTTTAACTACCGGTACACTTCTTAACTAAGTACGCGCCGCATTCTAAATGGGGTGTGTATGGAAACTGGTCAAACACCGCGAAGCGCTTCATGTCGTGCGTTTCGGAGAGGATGAGCATATCTTCCGCCAAGGTCTCCACGTTGCAGCTGATGTAGACAATGTTCTCGAATCTTTGTAGCATCTTGGAGACTTCCGGGCCGCATCCGGCGCGAGGCGGGTCCACGAGGACAGTTTTGATATTCAGCGTGGTTAAATCTAACTGAGTGTCCTTCAATCTCGTGAACACGCGTTCGCCGTCGATGGCTTGAACAACCTCTTCGGCGGATAAGCGCACGACGTGCGTGTTTTTAATCCCATTCATTTCTATGTTTTCTCGAGCGGCGGCTATGTTCGTTTTCGAAATCTCCGTGGATAAACACGTTCGAAAAAAAGGCGATAGTGCCACCGTAAAATGGCCGTTGCCGCAATAGAGTTCTAGAAAATCATTCGTATTCGAAGAAGGCGCGCAACACGAACGCGCAAACTTGAGCATTTCGGTCGCAATCTGCGCGTTCGGTTGAGCAAACTGCCCTTCCAATTGCTTATACTTCAAAACCGTACCGTCCAAGTGAACATTTTCCATCACAAACGCATTCCCTATCACCTTTCTCATCCTATTCGCTCTCCCAACAATCGACACGTTCAACTCCGGATGCATCCTATTCATCTCCTCTCGCATCCCTTCCGCCGCTTTCACCCACTCTTCGTCCAACTTCCGGTGATAACACATCGTCACCACCACGTCGCCACTCGTCGCGGTCAGAAACTCCACCTGAAAAAGCCTCCTCCTCAAATTCGCATCGTCTCGTTCCACTAAACTTCTCACCGAAGGCATCGCCGCTCGCATCGCGTCCGATCCCATCGGGAACGAATCCACCAACACCGTCTTCTTCTCCTTGTAGATTTTCCCGGACGGAAGCGTCGACGTCCCCAAAACTTCAACCATGCTATACCTCGCGTCTATTGGACCGTCTAAATGCACCCCAAATACCGCTCGCATGCGGAAACCGCCATTCGTTTGCTTCGATTTAAATATTTCAATGTTGTTACTTCCATCGCTACCGCTGCTACTCAACAAAGTTGGTGTTGTCTTAATTCGTTTTTGCAACAAAACAGCCACCGCTTTGGATATTTTCTCCCTCAACTCCTCCTCGTACCTGTGCGGGCGCACGTCCACGTCCAATCCTCGCCCTTTTTTGAAATTCGTCTTCTCTAGCTCGTGATGCTTTTCTTCTTTTTCTTTTCTTTCCGTCCCCGAGGAACTGCGACTACTCGGAGAAGAAGAAGAAGACGCTTGGGTGCGGATGCCGGCGCACGAATTGTCCCGAGGAGGAGGAATAGGAAAACGACCGAGACGACGACGACGCGAGAAAGGCACAGGAGGAGAGTAACGACGGGACGAAGAAGAAGAAGGCGTCGAGGAGAGGAACATGTTCCTCGCGCGAGAAACGAGAAGTGCCGCCATTTTTTATCCGATGTTTTATGTGTGTCTGTGAGAATGCGTTTCCCCAATGGTGCGACAAAAAGTGCAGCCCCAAAGAGGGAAAAAATGTATACAATTTCTACTACGCCCAGAACGCCGTCGCTCTCATCAATTTTGATGCTCTCATGATTTCCGAAAAGAATCCTTAAGCTGCCGCGTTAAAGGAGGACACCGCGCCGGCGAGGACTTTCTCGTGCGCGTCGACGTCGCCGAAGTAGGAACACCTCAAATCTCTCTCCTCGTCGTTATCCTCGTCGTCGTAAAACTCCTCCTCCTCCAAATTCTTCCCGTCGTCGTCGTCGAGAAACGATGATGATGCATCTGTGCTGCCGAATTGACGAGGACGACGACGAATGCTGCTCAATCCGCGTCTGGATTTGAATTGACCCAAGATAGGCGGCGAGGCCGGTTTGTTCATGGCTTTCTCGAGAAAGGCGAGTCGAGCGCCCGGTCGAGCGAACAACGCGCCATTTTGGGAGAGTAAGGCGAGTTTGGAGACGACGGTATTGGCGAAGGACTCGTGGAGTCGCGCGGCTTCGGCGACTGAAAGTTGCGCGAGCGCAGGGTAGGTGGAGTAGAGAGAGGACAAGGCAGAGGAACCAACGTCGCCGCCGCCGCCGCCGCCGAGGGAGGACCAAAAGGAAACGTTTTCGTTTCTTCCCCGAGCAGATGTTGTCGTCCATCCAGTTTGGAATGGTGTACCAGATGGGCGGATAATTGGTTCATGGACGGTACCGTCCAGCGCTGTCGTCGTTGTTTGTGGCGCCACGGTATCCGTCGCGTCGCGTTCCGAGTGGCTCTGCGTCGACAAAGTCGTCGTCGTCAGCGCAGAATCTGGGAACGTCACCTGTCTCACGCGTTTGACCGCCTCGCGATACGCGCACGTCGCAATAGCAACGTCCCTAAACGTCGGTCGTTCGTGCTCACCTAAAACGTTCTCATTGTTTCGATGGTCAATACTACCTTTACCGTTCAACATTTCGTCCCCAAACTCGTCCACGTTGCTAAACATGGCCGCGGCGATTGCCATCCCTAAGTCAGCGAGCGCGCCGTAATCTTCCACCGCTTGTGCCGCTCTTTTGGATGCAATCGACGCTTGCGACTGTCTGTGTTTTCGCATTTGTATCGCTTCGAGGCTTAACATGCCACCAATGCTCCCTCCTACGCCATCGAAGCCGTCAACCCCTCTTACTATGCCGCCGCCGACGCTGGACATGGAAACAGCAGACGGAGGTCCCGCGCTCGATCTCGAGTCCGCCACTATAGCCTTCTCGTTGAAGTCACGCATGGCTCGCGCCACTGCCGTTGCCGGGGCTAAAGCGCACGCTAAGAATGCGCGCTTGATAGATAAAACGTCCAAGAAATCTGGCGTCTTTTCGCCGTCCTCGTCCTCGTCGTCTTCGTCCGCGTTCGCGTCCGCGGCGAATCGTCTTCTCCCCGGCGCCACAACGCCAAACGCAGCGGATGCCATCGCATCGCTCCTACTGTATAGCAACGGTAGTCTCCCGTACTCGAAGTCGTCACCACTCACAATTTTCAAGCAATCGTCAAACGCTAAGATTTGCGAAAACGCGTATTCGGAAACGAATTCGCCTCGCATCGCTCTCATCAACGGTTCCAATGCTGTGCGTTCCGTCCCTGCGGCTCTCGTATCCGGTCGAAACGCGTACGGTTCGGTCAATATCGATTCGCACACGTCCCTGCAAATTTTAAACGCGACGTAAACGACGTACCCTGGAACAAACTTTGAAAACAAAGAAGAAAGAGACGTCGCCGGCGCCAATCGAAACCAACTCAAACAAATTTGAGCTACAAACGCGACGACTACCATCTTCGCGGAATATAAAACCACAATTGGGTCCATCGCGACATCAAACGCGATTCGTTTCACTCGATAATACCGTCTGCGCTGACCGGCCTGCGAAAACTGAAAGTGTAAGTCGTCGTGAAATCTCGGAAACGTAAGAGCCGCCAATCGCACTTTCTCCAACAACGCTTTGTGATTCCCATCGGCGCGAGAGCTCACAATTTTCTCCCTTAAAATCGACGACTCTTTGCTCACTCCACCACCACCACCACTAAACTGGTTCCTCGATTTCTCCAACCAGGACAAAATCCTCGACGATTGCACGATCCTATCCCCGTGCCCGGAAAATGGCGCTAAAACTGTTCTCACGTTTGACCAAACCGACCAATTCCACGTCGCCCACGCCCGCGCCAAACCTAAACTCCCCGCCGACAACACGAACGCGTACAAGGCTCCAAAATACCCAACGCTATCATACTTGCCACCACCGCTGCTACCACTACCACGACTACTAAACATTGGCATCAAAAACATCCCAGCCACGAAAACTCTCACGAGAACAAACGCCAAAGCGTCCGTCGCTCTTTTCGCTTTCCATCGCGTCGCGTTCATATGCGAGCGCGCCTCCTCTGCTCGCTTCGCCGAAGGACGGCTCGCATCAGGGAGCGCGATCCCGTGACTCGAATCCAGCATATCTCTCGAGATGAGAAAGTGATAGTTTCGAGAATCTGAAACTCCGGGGATATTCTGATGCCGACCGCCGTTTCCGCCTGCTTTCGCTGTCGTCGGCCTCCCTGCTCTGGCGGTCACGAAGGAGACCGGCATCGCGAGTGCAAAAAAAATCCCGGACGTTTTGCAAAAATTCGCGAACGTCCCCAGTCTCACAAGGAACAGGAGGAAGTAAAACGCGGACACCTTTGATACAGAGTCGTTTTAGTGTTGTTGTTCGAGGTAAGTAAGAAGAGAGCACGTAAACGTCAGCCATGAACACACGAGTAGGGGGAAAATGAGCGATTTTGAATTTCCCGAACAATAACGACTCTTTAAAAAGACCAAGAGAAAACAAAAACGTACCGGCACGACCATGCCAAACGACGCCCAGAGCGCACACGCGACCGTTCGGAAGAACGCGACGTCGGATAAGTCTTTGCGCCAAAACTCTGCGCGGTATCTGTCCATGATATTTTGAGTTTGTGTGAATTTTAGAACGGAAAAATAATGAAGGAAAAGGCAAGTTTTTCACAAATATACAGGACTAATATGTAGGTTGCGAATACATACGCAGAGTCTAAACGACACGGTGTACACACTCTCGCTCTCTCATTTCTCTCTCTTGTTCTTCTGTTTCTACTCTACACGTGCGTATTATTAGTAGTATCGTTATTATTTCTTCTTCGTCTTCGTCTTCTTTGAAGCGTCGCGGGTTTCTTCTTTCGTCGTGTTCCCGGCTTGGCTCAATATGCAGTTCCACACGACGGAACAGCAAGACATGTACAAAACCTGCCTATTCACGGGAACGAGTGCAAAGTTCACGCAGCTCGCGGGCACCCAAAACGCCCAGCCTTTTTGTAACGTCGGCAACGCGTCTCTTTGCACTTTTTCTCGCCAACTCGTCGCGGTGAACGTATTCGTGAGCAGTTGCGACCAGGCGAAGAAGCACGCGACGACTACCGGCCCGAGCGCGGCTTGGTTCAAGAAGACTTTCGTCGCAAACGGGCGGATGTTCGCATACGCCAACGAACCGGAAACTGTGGGCCATTTTGCTCCCAGGAACGCGTACCACACGTGTTGGAGTGGACCGTAGAAGGTCAGGTTGAACAGAGACTGTCTCGCCGTTCTCGGGTAATCGTACTTCTCACTAAAACTGTTGCTCGTGTGTTGTTGTTTTCGTTGGTGTTGGTGTTGCAAAGTTTGCGCGACGCAATCGCCGACGATGCCTAAACCAGCGCTCGTGAGCGCGGATTTCATCATTCCTGGTGGTATTCTAAATGAGGACGACGACGAGTGCGCCACACCGTTGCTACCAGCCGCCGCTTTCGTCGTCGTCGAAGGCTGATGATGCCGATGACCGTTGGCGGATTTCCCCAGACCACGAGGAGTAGTAGTAGTAGTATTGCGCATCATCATCGACCCCGCGTTCTTCGCTCTGACGACGACTCGCTTCCAAAGTTCGCCGTAGTTATTCCCACTGTTGCTATTCGCGATGGTGATGAAACGCATTTAGTAGTATTATTAGTGTTATATATGTGGAGTTCAATGTGTCTTGAAGTTGTCTTTAAGTGTATTTTGGTGTCTACGAGTATATCGCGCCGTATAACTACTGTACATTTTCGTGCGTGCGTCTATCTCTCTATCTCTCTCTCTCTTTTTTTCTCCGTGTGTATGTGTGTTCTTCCTTCTTCGTAACTGTAGTGAACGATATTCGCTTGCTACTGTGTCACGCGTTTATGTCAGTTACGCTTTTAACTACTCCTAGACTACTACTCACGAACGACGAACGACTCGACGAGAC
>JACLAB010002944.1_pt1 | contig 22488 bp, 17 predicted proteins | sample 8027921 | NCBI WGS metagenome assembly JACLAB01 (sample SAMN15725117, study PRJNA655200) | protist metagenome | isolation source: fluorescence activated cell sorting (FACS) single amplified genomes of... | place: USA: West Boothbay Harbor, Gulf of Maine | collected 2000-07-19
ATGGAGGAGACCAAACGACGGCTCCGCGAGGAGGTGGAGGCGGATGTCCTCGCGAGGATCCAGGCGGAGAGTGCGGTGAAAGCCGCGAGGGGAGGGATCGACGACGCGAGGGTGCACGAGCGCATGCTCGAGGTTGTCCGGGCCGAGACCGAGGCGAGGACGCGCGCCGAGTACGAGGCGAAGGAGGCTGCTCGCCTACGGGAGGAGGCGGAGGTTCGCGCGCGGGCCGAGGCTGACGCCAGGGCGGCGGCTGAGGAGGAGGTGAGGAGCATGCGGGCGGCTTCATCCGCCGCGACCACGCCCGCGATGACCCCTCGCACCTCCTCGTTCTCCGCCCAGGATGGAACGGACAGCATCCGCCGTAAGATTCGCGCGGAGGTGGAGGCTGACGTCGTGAACAGGCTCCGGGTGGAGTCGGCGTCGACGGCGGCGACGCCGGGGCGAGCCGCTCGGGAGCGGCTGGAGGCGCGAATCAAGGGAAAAGTTCGCCAGATGCTGCGCGTCGAGGACGAGGACGACGAGGACGACGTGGAGACCGAGGCGAAGCGGCGGAAGGACGAAGCGGCCGCCGCGGAGCTCGCCGCGGCTGTCATGGCGTCCATGGCGCCGGGGCACGCCGGCAGCAGCGAGCGGTCGGTCGCGTCGCCCGAGGAGAGCCGAGTTCGCCCCGAGGAGAGCCCGCTCCGAGAGTTTGACCCCACGGAGAGGGTCCACCGGTGGGTCCTCGAGAGCTCCGCCGCGCCGTCGCCGCCGAGGAGCACGGGGCCCGTGTTGAGTCCGCCGACGAGCCCGCCGCCGAGGATGCCGCGCGTGGCGACATGGCCCGTGGATCCGCCCGCCCGGCCCGGATCGCCGTCGTCCTCCTCGTCCTCGTCCTCGTCCTCGTCGAGCGACGACGAAACGGAAGACTTCCGGAGCCCCGCGGCGGCGACGAACGCGCCGCCGATGGCCGTGACGTCGCCCCCCGCGCCGGAACCGCCGCCGCCCACGCCGGACTTGGGGTTCCTGGTAGCGTCCACGCTGGCGCGCGCGGGTGGCGGCGTCAAGGGCGGTGCGGGCGGTGCCTCTTCGCCCGGTCCGCCCCCCGCGGCTCCCGCGACGCCCGACTTTGGCCACCTCGTCGCGGAGGGGTTGGAGAAGGGCGGGGGCGTCCGACACGCGCTGGTCGACTTCAGGGATGACGAGCCGGTCGTGCCGTCGCCGTTGGCGGCTAGGTTCGATGAGGCGGCGGCGGAGGGGGATCCGCCGGTCGCGGGTGCACGGGGCGCCGCCTCATCGAACCCGACCGAGGCGGGCGCGGGCTGGCAGAAGGCGAGGCAGCTGAAGAGGACGTCGCTGCTGTCGCGGGTGCACAGGGCGCCGCCGAAGGCAGTGGCGCCCAAGTCCGAGCCCAGACTGGAGCCCAAACCGAAGCCAGAGCCTGAGATCGCCCCGGCTGAGGATCCGAAGCCCGAGTCTCTGAAGAACGGCGCCGAGGGGTCAGCCGCTCCGCCCCCGGCGTCCGCCCCGGCTCCCGCTCCCGCTCCAACCTCGAAGAAGAAAGAGAAGGACGCCGCCGCGCCGCCGAAGAAGAAGGGGATGATGAAGTCCATCTACAAGGCGATGATCCGATCGGCGTTCAACAAGGATAAGGAGGCCAAGCCGAAGAAGAGGCCGAACATGTTCACGTCGCCGACGAAACCGAAATAGAGAGATTTCATACGAACGTAGCTAAATTTAGAGTCTTTCACACCTCCCCGCTCTTGGGCGCCTCGGACGCCTCCGCCGCCTCCCTGTACGGCTTACCCGTCGCTGGGTCTACCATCCCCTCCTTAGTTCCGTCCCATCCCGGCGGTTGCAGCACGGGCCAGTCTCCCCTGCACCCCATCTTCACGTAAAACCCCTTCTTCCCCGGCACCTGCGGATCGTCCTTGACGATGGAACCGATCGCCTCGAGCGCCTGCGCGCCGATCCCCGCCGCCTCGTCCCCGGGCTTACACTCCGCCTTACTCATCACCAGGTGCACCTCCGCGAGCTCGTACGCGTCCCGCTGCGGCGCGGTGGTTGGATCGGACTCCGCGGCTTTAACGGCGCCCGCGTCGTCGAGCCAGATTGTGAATTGCCCGAACATGTAGTCCCAGCAGTCGCCGCGCGCGGTGGCGCCCCGACCGCCGCCGTTCGTGCCGATGGTGCATCGAATGAGGGTGCTGAGCTGCTCGAGCACCGCGTTCTCGGCGATCACGAGGCCGGCCTCGCCGTCCTCCTCCAGTATCTGCTCGCGGGTCGAGTCTGTGATTTTCTCGATGAGGTCGGGGGTGGACAGCGGGGTGTACCCCAGGGCCTTGGCCACCTCCTGCGCCACCGCGATGTTGGCGGACTCGTTATCGCCGACGAAGGTGATGGACACGCCCTTGAGGTCATCCGCTATGACGTCGGCGTTCTTCTTCAGCGTCTTTCGCTGCTCGGACGTCTCCGAGGCGGCGGCGGCGACGCACCGCATGGCACGTGAGCGATGGGCACGCGCTTGACGGCCGGGTCGGGCGCCGGGTGCCGCGAGGGGCGCCCTAAGCGACACGACGACTGAGAGGGACATGCGAGAGGGAGAGATACGGCGGAAGATCGCCGGACGCACTCGATGCCCGATGCCGCGGCGCGCGGCTTAGTGGATAAGTTTGAGAGGGTGCCGCTTCACTTTTTCCCGGACGGCGCGAAAACGATTTGGCGATAATTACGATTGCGAAGATCACGCGGCCCGCGCCCACAAGTGACACGCGCTGGAACTCTCGGACCCAACGACGACACGGACGCACTCGCATCGTCCGTACTAGACAGATCGTCCCGCTCGATCTGACGAAGAGCCACCTAGTCACGGTACACACCAGCGGATCCCCAGCGCTTGTTACCCGAGAATCGAGACAAATGTGGAAAAAGCTCGCTCTGCTCCTCATCATCGGCCTGGCGGCGACGGCTTCGGCGCAGGACGCCGCCACCGCGTCCTCTACGACCGAGTCGATCCCGTTCCTCGAGATCCCGGTCAAAATCGCCGACACGCGCGTCGACCTCGGCCTGTTCGAGGGCGACAACGTCAACGAGGCTGTCGAAAAGTTTGGCGCCGATAATTCCCTCGACGCGGACTCACTCGCCACGCTCAAGGCTGAGGTCACGAGGCGCCTCGTGTCCATCGCCGAGGCCGTGACCAAGAACATCCAGCAGTCCAAGCAGACCAAGGAGCCCCTCTTCGAGTTCCCCGTCGCCCTCGACGACGGCGAGGTCGTCCCGCTCCGCCTCTTCGAGGGCGACAACCTCCAAGAAGCCGTCGCCGCGTTCGCGAAGAGGCAGAGCATCCCCGAGGATCTCGTCCCCGTCCTCTTCGAGCAGGTCCGCGCCAAGGTCTTCCCGGGTGACGCGGCTCAAGACGCGGCTCAAGACGCCGGCGCCGCGCCCACCGCGGCGTCGTCCGAGGACGGGTCCGCCGAGGATCCCGTGTTCAGCATCCCGATCACCGTCTTCGGCAAGGAGGAGCAGATGAAGCTCTTCAAGGGCGACGTCCTCGGCGAACGCGTCAGGGCTTTCGCGACGATGCACGGCCTCGACGAGGAGACCGAAGCCAAGGTGCTCGAGGCTGTCGCCGAGCGCATCAGGTCCACGCAGGAATCCGTCGCGGCCGCCGAGGCTAACCGCGCCGCCAAGGACCGAGCCGGAGCGCCGACGCCGCCGACGTCCGAGCCCAAGGCGCCGCTCTACGAAATCTCCTTCAAGAACGCCGAGGGTAACGTGTACCCGCTGCGCCTGTACGAGGGCGACGTGCTGGAGAAGGCGGTGACCGACTTTGTCACCGAGCACGGCTTCGATACCACCGACATTCCCATCCTCGTCGAGCAGGTCTCGGCGCGGATGCGATCCGACGCAGAGCAAAAGGCGGCGACTTCCCCGGGGGAGGAGGGTAATGTAGCGGCGGGCACGGACAGGCTCGTGACCCTCGCGGTGTCCATGGAGGACCCGGACCCGAGCAAGCCCCCGCTGCCGCCCATCGCGCTGCACCGCGGGGAGACCCCCGAGCAGGTGGCCAACGAGTACTGCGACAGGCACGGACTCGACAAGGAGACAGTCGTGCCCCAGGTCGCCAAGCTGCTGGGCGACATGCTGGAGAAAGCCCTCGCGACCGAGGCAGCGGGCGCGGCCTAGGTCGCCATCGACGGCGCGTTTAATCTAACTTTATGTCTAATATTCAAAATTGGGTGTCAATCCCAGAGCCTGGTGAACTCGGCGCCGGACTCGCACTTTTGCACGGCGTCCTTCGCGACTTTCACGCACGTCTCGTGCACTTCGTCGATCGTCCCGGCGGCGTCGACGACGTCCCACCAGTCCTCACGCAGCTTCTTGAAGTTATCCCTCACGCGCTCCTGCAGCTCGGTGGTCTCGTAGCGCTCCTCCCCGAACCCCCCGCGGGTCTTGGCGGCTTCGATGGGCATGTCCAGGTAGAGCACGGCGTCCGGCGCGAGCAACCCGCGCTCGGGAGCCTTGCACCAGTCCAGGTCGAGGCCCGGTACGTTTTTACCGGCGGTGAACGCGACGCCGCTGTAGGAGTATCGGTCGACGACGAGTGTAACGCCGTCGCTCAGCGCCTTCTCCATGGCGGCGCGCTTCTCCCAGCGGTTAGCGCTGAACAGTAAGTGGATGGCGCCGTCGTCCATGTCCAGCGAGGATTGGAGGTACGCGTTGATCATCTTGCCCATCTCGGTGGTCCTGTCGGGGTAGCGCCACAGCTCGGCGTTGACCCCGGCGGCTTTGAGGGACTCGACGAGCTTGGTGGACTGGGTGGTCTTGCCGCATCGGTCGACGCCCTCGAAGAGGATGAAGGCGCCTCGCGCGGCAGCCTTTGGGACGGCCATCTTTACTCCGGATCTCGATGCGGGTAGATCCGTGGTGCGTCTGGGGGGGAACCCTGGGCGGAACGCTCGTGGGGCGGACGCGTAGCGCCGGGCGGGGAGCGGAGCGGCTAGGCAAGCCGTCACGTCTGGTTACGCACCCGGGCTTGGAGCACGGGCGGTGTGGGGAGGGTGTGAGGGGACACGGAGGGATCGGCTCGTCCGAAGAAACAGCTTGTTCAAAAAAAATCGGGCGGACGCGGGGGGAAAAGGTGCCTTGGACCGTGCGACTGCAAGATCGGCGCTCACGGCACTGTTCGCGGCGCCGAGCAGAAGAGACAGAAACTCAAAATGTCCGGAGTCCTTCCCACCGACAAGTGCAAGGCGGAGTTCGCCATCCTCCGGGAGAAGCGCGCGTACAAGTTCATCACCTTCAAGATCGATGCGACCGGAACCATGACCGATGTGTGCGACGTCTGTCCAGTCTCGGTGAGTGCCAACAACGCGTGTGATGGGCGCGGGAGGCGCGCCCATCCGCGACCGACGCGGTTCTTTGGGGCGATGCATCGGTGAATAACGTCGTTTCGACGCGATCGCCGCCCTCCGGCTCCGACGCGGACCCCGCATCACGTCCCCGCGCGGTCTCGTCCGTCCAAGCGCGAGGCAGACGTCCGTTGGCGCGAGAAATGTCTCCCGTCCCTTCCCGTTCCCCGCAGGCGCCTCTGACCTCACCACCCGTGTTCGCCACGTGCCACAGGCTGACTTCAAGTTCCAGGACCTCCTCGATAAGCTCCCCGCGGACGAGCCCAGGTACCTGGTCCTGGACTGGAACGTGGAGAACGACGACGGGTGCCAGCTCTCCAAGATCTTCTTCGTGTCGTGGGTGCCGGACACCTGCAAGGCGAAGACCAAGATGCTTTACGCGAGCAGCAAGCAGGCGCTGCGCAACGCGCTGGAGGGCGTCCACCTCGACCACCAGGCCACCGACTACGACGAGATCACCCCGGAGGAGTTCACCTCCAGGACCCTGGGCAAGTAGGCGAGAGAGGCGCAGGAGGACGCCGGGCTGGGATTGAATTTTTTATTTCCACGGGACGTCTCGGGGGGGGTGGCTGGAGCAGCCGCGGGTGTGTATCTAGAGGGCTACATAGAGCTGAATTCAAACAAGGTTTGCATACACGAGCGGAGTCATCCACGCGCGTCGCCGCGGTCGGCGTCGAGCGTTTCCGCGATTGCCAAAGCCACTTCGGCGACGAATATAACCAAAACATGACGAAGTCGCTTTTCCAACTCGCTTATCCATCCAAGGACCATTGGCTGACCGCGCCGCACGTCGGGTATGATCGATCCTTCGATCGAGACGGAGCTTCGCGCCGTCTTGGACGATGTCCCCCCGGTCAATCACGCGTTCGGGTACGGCTCCGGCGTCCTTCCCCAGCCCCGAGATGCCGACGGTTCCCCTAGCGCGTCCGGGAGGTCCGATAATAACGCGGCGAAAGGATCGGTGGTGGACTTTGTGTTCGCGGTGGACGACCCGTACGAGTGGCACCGGGCCAACATGCGGCTGAACCCGTCGCACTACGCCCCACACCTCCGCGCGCTCGGCGGTTGGGCCGTCGCGGCGCTCGCGGACGGCGTCGGCGCGGGCGTCCACTACAACACCCTCATCCCCTGGACGAAATCATCCTCGTCGCTGTCGTTGTCCTCGGGCTTCGCGCCGGAGATGTTCAAGTACGGCGTCGTGAGCGTGAACTCGATGTGCGACGACCTCACCAACTGGCGGCACATGTTCGTGGCGGGACGCATGCAGAAGCCGGTGGCCACGCTGGGCGCGCCGGACCCGCGGGTAACCGCGGCGCAGGCGACAAACGCGAACGCCGCGCTCGCCGCCGCGCTCCTCTTCCTGCCCGAGAAGTTCACCTCACGGGACCTCGCGGCGAAGCTGTGCGGGCTGTCGTACACGGGCGACGTGCGCGTGATGCTCGGCGCGGAGGCGTTGGACAAGGTGGCGAGGATCGCGGCGGGGAGCGAGGTTGGATTGATGGACATGTATCGAGACGCGAGGGAAGAAATCGGGCTCGGCCTCGCTGGTCTGACCTCGGGACGTGGCGGGGAGGTCTGGCATCAGGACATACGTCCCGGCGCGAGGTCCGCGTTGTTCGCGACGCTGCCGAGGGAGACGCTGCACAGGACGATGGTGATCCACCTGCCGCCGGATCTGTTGCGGGTGGAGCGGGGGACTCCGATTGGTGAAGTCGGCGGCGTGCGGCTGCCCGACTCGGACGACATGCGGGGTGAATCCGCGGAGATGCTGGTCAAGTTCGAGGACGCCGGGGGTCGATCCGCGGTGGAGTCGCTGAGGGAGTGCATCGCCTGGACGGTGCGGAACTCCAGTGCGAGGCAGCTCGTGGCGGGCGCGTTGGCGACGAGCCCGAGCAAGTCGGTTCGGTACGTCGCGAGTAAGCTGTTCAAATCCGCTGCTTCGAGGGCGAGGTGAGAGGTCTCTGGGTCTCGCGATGAGATGACTTGACACTTATGATAGTTTTAGAATGGGTAATAGGCTCCCCTATATATCACAATCCTGAGATGCGTCTCGCGCCGACGCGTTCACCCTTCCGTCAAATAGCTATAGCACGAATGCTCGAATTTTTGGAAAACAAATCAATATTCCGCTGGCCATGGAATGCCACCTTGGCCAAACACACCCGCTAAGAACCGCGTACGTGATCGCTGTTTAGGCGACGACGATGTCGTTCTTGAGCTGCTTAACCTGGCCCGCGACGGACATGTCGATGTAACCGGAACCGTCCTTGCCGTAGGTGACGACGAAGCCGCCGAGGAGGGAGGGGTCGACCTCGGGCTTGAGCTTGATGTTCTTGGCGCCGGTCATCTCCTGGATCTTCTTGGCGATCATGAACTGCTGCTCGTTCTCGAGCTTGACAGCGGAGGTCACGGTGGCAACCTAGTGGGGAAAGGGTGGGATCGTGACCGTCAGGTAATCGTTCGAGGGTGGGACGCAATCTGCGCATTTTATCCAAAGAGTTGCGAAAAAGGGAAAAACTTTTGAGCTCGGCGGGGGGGTGGGTGTTCACTCACCTGGGTGTCAGTCTGGGCGCAGTAGAGAGACTCGAACTCCTCGGCGATGGCGTCGAGCTGACCGATGCGGGACTTGTCAACGAGAAGGTTGAGGAAGTTGGAGGTGAAGGGGTGGAAAGAAGCCTCCTTGCCGAGCTTGGCGAGGACGTCCTTCTTGTTCTTGCCCTCCATGGTGGGGTTGGAGAGGAAGGTGCTCATGGCGGGGTTGGCAGCCATGTACGCGGAGAGGGTCTCGATGTCGCCGTGGACGGAGTCGAGAGCCTTGGCGTCAGCGCACGCCTCGACGAGGGCGGAGGCGTAGCCGCTAGCGACGGCGCCAGCCTGTGGATGGTCGGGATCGGAAACGTCAGTACGCGGCGACGGACGGGGAACGGGGTCGCGATTGCTTGCGGATAAAACGGGGGCCCTCAGACCCTACGCGGGCCGATATCCTCTTTTTTTTGCCGATTGCGACGCCGGACGGGCGCGCGCCGCGCGGGTTAACCGCGACGCACGCGTCATCCGAACGCGCCATCTATTCAAGGTACCGTCCCTCGAGATCGTCGAGCTAATCGCGGCGGGTTTCACGCCGCGCGTGGGTGAAGGATGCGCCATTTACGTACCGCGAGGACGACCATGGAGCCACGGGCCTGAGCCTTGCCCATCTTCACAGCCTTGAGCTGAGCGCGGCCGCGGGAGAGCGCGACGGAGCTGGAGGCGCCCGCGACGACGCGGGAAGCAGAGACAACAGCGGCCATTGTGCTGTGTTTCGTTGGAAGGTGATACAGGAGCGTGCGGTAATGGCCCGTTCGCCGGATCCCGCGGAGCCTGAAAAACACGCCGAGTTCCAACCGGAACCCGTGAAGCTAATCCGAGCTCGAACGAGCGACCTCAAAATCGAAAAATCGTGTCCAATCAGCGATGCGTATTCAACCGATAATGCGAGCTATACTCGTGAGAAACGCGGAATCCGACGGTTGGGGGGTGACAAAATCAGTCTCAAGAGCCATACGGATGATGACGAAACATAAAAAACACACTTCCGAATCTCACGGACCTAAATCCACGGTGGACAGGCGGCCGGTCGTGACGGTCCGGTCGGCCGATTTGTCAGAAGTTGAGACTGCTGGACTGCTCTTGGAGTGAAGTTGGCACTCCGCGCCTCTGGTTTCAAGTGAGCTACTACTAGCTGGCTAGTACTGGCTAGAACAAAAAGTTTAGCGAGACGCTGGTGGTCAGCGCCCTGACGTAGTGCCAGCACCGCGCGGGTATGTACACGAACTCCCCGGGCCCCAGTACCACGTCCATGTGCTTCGCCTTTGAGAACAGCGGAAACTTGGCCAAGTCGGGGTGCTCGACGTCGACCCTCGATATGTTCCCCTGCGCGTCCCGCCTCGGTTTACCCATGCTAACACGTGCCCCGTCACCTGTGTGTCCGTTCGTGGACCCGCCTGGATTCGAATCGTCACCCGCCTCGGCCGGCCAGGACCTGTTCTCCGCCCACGCGCCCTGGTGCCGGTACAGAAACGGCGAGTCATCCTCAGAGTACAGCCGCACGAACTTGTACCCCGCAACCTGGCCCAACAGGTTATCGTAGCTGTCGAAGTGACACGGCGTGACCGTCCCGGCGGTGCCGATCCACGCGTTCACGCGCTGCACCCCGCCCGCGACGTCGCACACCGCCGGGTTGTCGAAGTCGCCGAGCAGCTCGGGTATCTGCTCGAAGAGTTGGTGCTGCGCCAGGTACGCTATCCGGCGCGATTTCCCTTCATCCACCCCCGATAGCTCCTTCGCCAGGCCCGGCATCAGGTACTCGTCTATGAAGGACGAGAGGAGCATGACCTCCTCCTTCCAGTTCGCGGCGTCGTCGTACGCGCCAACCTCGAGCGGGACGTTTCGGTGCCCGTGCGCTCGAGCCATCCATCGCAGGTCGCGCCACTTAGCCACCGCGGGCCACGCGCCGCCGATGTTGCCCAGGCACACGGGCTTGTCGGGGTTGAAGTAGTTGCGTTTGAACTCCTTCGCGGTGATGCCCTCGGCGCGTTCGAGCGCGTGCGCCGGGTCGATTCGCACCGCCGCGCGGGACGGGACGACGTCGGGGATGAGCACCTCGTCTTTGGCCGCATCCTTCGCATCATCGCCTTCCCGGTCCCGGCGAACGAGCGTTTCGATCGCGCGCCCGAACCGCTGGACGATCTCCCCGGGCCCGCCCATGATGTGCGCCATGTCCACGGCGAGCATCGCGCGCTTCAGGAGCGCGCCGCGGGTCCCCTCGCGTCCCTCGCCCTCGGTGCCCTTTTCGTCGTCGGCGGCGGCATCCTCGGCGCTCTCGGCATCCTCGCCCGCCTCGGTCGCCTCCCTCAGCTGCCCGATGACGTAGCACTCCCGCCACGCCGGAGTCGTCCACCCGACGCCGTCCTGAAGCCGCGCCCATGCAGCCTCCGCGGCCCGGCGGCCTGCGCCGCGCGGCTCGCCCGCGATTGCGCCGGCCAACTCGCGCGCGGCGTTCGCGCCCACTTCGCCCTCAGCCTCGAGCTCCTTGACGGCCTGGTTGCCGAACGCATCCGCCAGGCTGGCCAACGTGGCGCGAAGATCGTCCCATGATGACGCCATGATCGCGCGTGCACGGCGTCGAGGCGCCCCTTCGAGGGAGGCCGATCGACGCGCGCAAGGAGCAATGAGCAGGGGAGCTTGTGCACAGCTGTGTAGTTACAAAAGTTCTCGTCTAACGTCGTCTCGTCTCGAGGCGGTAACCGCGCTCAACTCATCACTATCATATCCGCACTGTACAGCCCGTCGTCGTGTGATACATCAGGCATCACCGCCCGAAGAAGCGCGAGGTGAAGCGCGGTGAGGCGGCGCTAATCCGGTTCGATCGCAACCTCACCGGCGACTCCTCGGCGCCGTCGCTCGACAGCTCCGGCGTCGCCACGTCGTCGCGGCGCTCACCCCGCGTCGCCGCGTGGTGTCCCACGGGGTCCCACTCCATGTCCAGCTGGAACTGGAGGTCGTCGGCAGCGTGCGTCTCCTCGAAGGACGGACCGTCGGGGTCTGAGAGGTCGTACTTGTCGAGGACGTGGCGCGGCGACAGCGACAACGACGGGGTGACCCTCACGCCTTCGCCCCACGGTGCGAGTCGATGGGGGGAGTCGAGTCGATGGGGGGAGTTGAACACGGCGTTCCGGCGCTTGCGTTCTCGGTCGACTCGCGGCTTTCCGGTCACCGGGGCGATCGGGGGCGAGAAGCGCGGGGAAGAGTGGCGGCCGCCGCTGAGCGAGTGACCGAGCGAGCCGAGGTCGAAGCTCTCTTCCGCGCCTTTCTCACGCGGGGCGGGATCGTCGCGTAAGGGGAGCGATGCGGCGGGCGCGGCGCGCGATGCGATCGATGCCTCCACCTTCAGAGACTTAGCCGCGTCCGCTACGCGCCCTCTGACCTCGGCGTTGTCCCATAACCCGACTTCCTTCGGCTCTTTTCCTGTTAGTCGACTGAGCGGGTCGGCGAGGTTCCGGGGCGCTTGGAGGCCGCGGCGAGACCGGGCGCGCGCTCCACCTGCTCCGAGCAGCGTATCGACGAAGCCCTTGCGCCCCTCGGAGGGATCGGCAAAGAAAGATGCCGCCTTTTCGGCCACAGAGGGCTCCTCGACCTGCTCCGCCGCCGCCGCGAGCGCCAGAATATCGAGCAAGTCTTTCTTTTGAGTCGGGTCCCCCCCGCCGCGCGACTCCTCGGTATCGCCTTCCCGGCTGTCCCATCCTTCCTCTCCCTCCGCCGGCGCGTCCTTCTCACGCGCCGACGGTATCGCATCGCGCGGAGCCTCCTCCGCGCTCGTCATCGGTCGGCGCGCGCGCTTACGATAAGAGCCGCCGCCACAGCTGTCACTTCACAAAGCCTGGATAATATTTCAAGCGCTATCATAATTTGCCTCCAGTCTACTCCTTCGAGATCGAAGCCTCCTCTAGAGCCTTCGCGGCAGCCTCCGCCGCCGCCTTCTCCGCCGCCGCCGCCGCACTCTTCTCCACGCCGAACAAGCACGTCAGGCTCTTTATTTTCCTCTCACGGAGCAAGGTCTCCAGCAGGCCCTCCTCCAGCTTGTGCTCGCCGTGCACCACGTTGTCCCTCGTGCGAATGTTAACCGTGCGGTTGGTCTTCTCGCCCTCGCCCACGACGAGGATGTAGTTCCACTGCTCGAGCTGCGCCTCGCGAACCTTCTTCTGCATCTTGCGGTCGGAATCGTCAACCTCGCAGTAGAAGCCCTCCTTGCGCAGCACGGTGCGAACCTCGTGCGCGTAGTCCCTGCTCAGCTCGCTGACGGGCACGATCATGACCTGCCTGGGGGAGAGCCAGAACGGCCACTTCCCGGCAAAGTGCTCGGTGAGGATCGCGAACATGCGCTCCACGGAGCCGAGGATGGCGCGGTGGATGATGATCGGGCGCTCGGGCTCGTTCGCCTCGCTGACGTAGGACAGGTTGAAGCGGATGGGCAGCTGGAAGTCAAGCTGCACGGTGGCGCACTGGAACCTGCGCTTGAGCGCGTCAAACACGGTGATGTCAATCTTGGGCCCGTAGAAGGCGCCGTCGCCGGGGTTGAGCTTCCACTCCTTGCCCGTTCCGTTGAGCGCGTTCTCCAGCGCAGCCTCCGCCTTGTTCCACGTCTCCAGCTCGCCGAGGTACCCCTCGGGCCTGGTGGAGAGCTTCATCTCGTAGGTGAGGCCGAAGACTTCGTACACCTCGTCGAGCATCTTCACGAAAGCCGCGAGCTCCTTCTCCATCTGGTCCTGGCGGCAGAAGATGTGAGCGTCGTCCTGCTGGAACCTACGCACGCGGGTGAGGCCGTGCAGCGCACCGCTGAACTCGTTGCGGTGAAGCACGCCAAAGTCGGCGAGCCTCATGGGCAGTTCGCGGAATGAGCGCTTGCGGTTGCCGAACATGACGCAGTGCCCGGGGCAGTTCATGGGCTTCAACCCAAACTCCGCCTTCTCCACGTCGAAGGAGAACATGTTCTCCTTGTAGTGCGCGGCGTGACCACTGGTCTTCCACAGGTCGAAGTTGTACACGTTCGGGGTGATGACCTCGTCGTACTCGTACTCCCAGTACTTCTCGCGCATGAACTCCATGAGCTTGTTGTAAACCTTAGCGCCCTGGGGCAGGAAGAAGCACGAGCCCGGGGAGAGGGTGTGGAAGAAGAAGAGCTCCTGCTGGAGACCGATCAGGCGGTGGTCCCGCTTCTTGGCCTCCTCGATGCGCAGCTTGTACTCCGCCATGAGCTTCTTGTCGGGGAAGGTGACGGCGTAGACGCGGACCAAGGGATCCTTGGTGACATCCGCCCTCCAGTGCGCTCGGGAGCACTGGTTCACGGCAACCGTCTTGATCCACGCGGTGTCGGGGAGGTGGGGCCCGCGGCAGAGGTCCACCATGGGCCCGCACCTGTAGCAAGAGATCGTGGCTTCCTCCGGCAGGTTGCTGATGAGCTCAACCTTGAACTTGTTCTCCTGGAACATCTCCAGCGCTTCCGAGCGGCTCACCTCGATGCGCTGGAAGGGCTGCTTCTCTTTGCAGATCTTCTCCATGCGCTTCTGGATGCCTTCCGTCTCCGTGGCGCTCAGCGTGCGATCGCCGAGGAAGCAATCGTAGTAGAAGCCCTCTTCGATGGACGGACCGATCGTGAGGTCGGCTCCGTATTCGAGCTCGAGCGCTTCGCCGAGGACGTGCGCGGATGAGTGCCAGTAGAGCTCCTTGCCCTCGGGGTCGTCGAAGCCGAAGAGCTTGAGGGAGCAGTCGCCCTCGAGGGGCCTGCGCATGTCCCAGTCCGCGCCGTCGACGTGGGCGAGGAGGGATCCCTGCGCGAGCTTCTTGTGGATGCCCATGGCGATGTCCCAAGGGGAGGTGACGAACTTGACGCCCTCCTTGATGGCGCCGTCGGGCATGACCACCTTGATGGGCTCGTTGGTGGTTTTGGCCTCCTCGACCTTGGTGCCCTCGCGCTCGAAGTACTTCTCGAAGAGCTCGATGCGCTTGGCGTAGTACGGGGCCTTTTCCTCGTACGGGGAAGGGCCCGCGGGCTCGGCGGGAGCCACCGGCGCCTCGGTGTCAGCCATGCTTCTCAAAAAGATGCGCTTGCCGCGATAACGATCCGCCCGCTTCGACGGGGCTTAGGACGCGCTTTGGGTCACCTGCGGCGCTGAATCGCGTCCGCGTACGCTCGCGAGTGAGCTGAAGTTCGACGCGTGCCGGTGCTGCGCGCGTGAAGTGTGGGCGTGTCGGGCGATCTCCCGCGCGCTTTCGTCCCGCCGCACTTGACCCTGCTTTAAACCCTGAAACGGGGCGTTAATCGTAACTGAAATGAGGTCAAACGTAACTGAAGTACATACAAGTTCATGACCGTAATTGCGCATTTACCAAAAAGCCCATACGAAAATCGTTCTTTTTCGTCTTCCGAGAGAATCTCTCGCGAGGAGAAAGACACGTCGTCGACACACTTCCTCACGCGCAGAGGTCTCTCGACACCCCGCCCCGCGCGACCCCGATTCGATGACGACGACGTCATTCACCCTCACGGCAGTCGCCGTCGCCCCTCGCGTCCCGGCGACCCGACGTGGCCGCGTCACCGCGCCCTTGCGAGGCCGAACCGTCGTTTCCAATGCCGTTGAAATCGAGCCCGACGGAGTCCTCGACGACATGCCGGAGGGAGCCCCGGCTCTTCCCGAGGAACCCGTCGTGGCGGCGCAGACCTCCGTCAAGGCCCCGCTGGCGTGCCCCGTCACGCTCCAGGCGCTCGACGACGCCGGATACAGCCGCGTGAACGGCCTCCAGTACGGCAAGACGGAAGGCATCTGGGACCTCACCATCGGCGACGCGACCAACGCTGGCACGTCGACCGAACCCACGTCTCTCCAGGACCTCGCGCGCTCGTTTCTTCCACCCGAGCTCCGCGGATTGATCCCCACGTCATCCTACCTCGGTACGAGCACGTTCGAGACGCCCCAGGTGGCGTTCGCGTACGAACGCGGCTGGCGCGACTCGTTCAAACGGGCCGGTTTCCCGGGTCCCGACGAGGAGTTCGAGCTGGCGCAGGCTGAGTTGTTACCGCACGGCCGCAACAAGGTGATGGTGGACGCGTCGTGCGGCAGTGGCTTGTTCACCAGGCGGTTCGTGAAGAGTAAGGACTACGGCTGCGTGGTGGCGTTGGATTTCAGCGACGCTATGCTTCGACAGGCGAGGACGTTCGCGAGCGAGGAGGGACTCAACGTCGACCAGTCTGATGACCTCGTGTTTGTCCGCGCGGACATCGCGAGGATCCCGATGACGAGCGATAGTGTCGGTGCGGTGCACGCCGGCGCGGCGATCCACTGCTGGCCCAAGCCGAGGGAGGCTGTCGCGGAGATCGCCAGGGTGCTCGAGCCCGGCGCGGCTTTTTGCGGCACCACTTTCCTCACCCCTCAACTTCCCTTCGCGGACGACGAGACGCAGCAGCGGGTGGACGCGGCGATGCGGGAGTTCCAGGACGTCGTCGCCGGGCGGGTCGGCGGCGCCAGGGGGTTCAGGCAGTGGAACAAGAAGGACCTCGCGGACCTGTGTGCCGAATGCGGGCTCGTGGATTTTCAGTGCGACATCCGCGGCGGGTTCATCTTCTACAGCGCCAAGAAGCCCGCGCCCGCGGCGTAGGCGGTGGTTGACACGCACGCGACACCACACTAGCAGCATGCATAGCGAGACCGGCACGCGCGACATTCTTTTCGATTCATTTCCGAATCGAGCGTATCATTTTGCCGTCGTCGTCAAGTGTTAAAATTTCACACGTCCTCGATGAGGTTGTCCTCTATGAGCCGGATGCACTCGCCGACGGACGCCCCCGCCGCCATCCGCTCGCTCAGCTTCCGCACCGTCCCTTCATGCCTCCGCAGAATCGAGATCGTGTTGAGCACCGCCCACCGCACCTCGCTGTCGCTCTTCTTCTGCGAAAACGCCAACGCCCGCAGCATCCCGTCCAGCTGCCTCACGTCGGCGACGCCGCCCTCCGCGAACCCGTACGCCACGTACTCCATGCTGATACCCGCCAGCGCCACGCAGCTGAACCGCCCCAAACTCCCGCTCCCGATCTTACCCCGCGCAACCTCGCGCTGGAACGCCCCGTCGCAGAACGCGCACCCAGCCTGGACGTTCAGAGCTCCGTACTCGTTATACGCGTCAATCGAAGACAGAGTGTACCCTTTCGGCAAAATGCCCATGAGGTACGCCACCAGAAAGTGCGCCGCCTCGTGCAGCTGCAACCGTGACCTGTACGATGAACTCGTCGCCTGCGCCAAGGTGTCCAGCACCAACGCCTCCAGTCCCCCCGCGAACGCCACCTGGTCAATCGCCAACGCCCCCGCGCCCGTGACCAACAACCCGGTCACCTGCGACCCGCTCGGGTGCGCCGCGAACACCCACCCGCCCACGAGCACCACCATCGCCCGTGTGATGAGGTCCCGGAGGCCCGATATGGTGCTCTCGGTGGGCGACAGGAGTTTCTCCGCCTCGATGCCGTTGAGTTTGAGCTCGGAGAGGGCGTAGTCGCGGCGGGGGACGAGCCGAGCGCCGCCGTACCCGCGGAGGTCGCCGCATTGTTTGAGGCACGCGACGATGTCCACCGCCTGGTCCTCCGCGGTGGACGCGGCACGTTTGGCGGTGAGCGCGTCGGCGTCGGTATCTGACTGCGCGCCCGCGGACTCGCCGCGCATGGCGAGCCTGAGCCTCGCGTCCACCTCCGGGAGCGCCTTCGCGAGCCCGCCCTTCGCGATGGCCTCGACGTCCGGCGCGAAGGTTCGCTCGTCCGCCTCGGCGTCCTTGTCCGCCTCGGCGTTGACATCCTCGGCTTCGTCGACCGATCGCACGCGTACCACGCGGGCCACACGGGCTCGTGCGCACCGATGGGTGCGTACCGATGGGCTCGTGCGTGAAGGCACCGAACCGACGTGGCGCCCCGACTGTGCGCGGGGTGCCGAGCGACCGGGTCGTGTGCGAGCGTGCACGCCGCGAGCGACCGTCGACATCGCGAGCATCGTACCTGTTGAATGGACACGCGCGGTCGCCGTCTCGCTTCTCACTTCCTCCTTCGCCCTTCACCGCCCGACGTGTGGCTCGAGTGTGAGCTCTTGACATCTCTCATCAGCTTCTTCACTTCACCGGCAACGGGGGATCTGCAAATGCCAAGTGGCTGCTCGCCTGCTCGGCTCTCTGCCAATCACAATCGAGAATGAAGATCGATCTCGATCGAAAAAAGTCTCTATCGGGAAATTCCACCCGCCCAACCGCCCCGCTTAAGCCGTCGCCGACCCGCGTCGGCGCGCATTCGTGCACCCGCAACCGGTTGAAGACCCACTCTTCGTCCTGTCCAAGCCTTCGAACCGAAAAAATGGCCGCCATGACCGTCTCCATGACCGGCGTTCGCGCCTCCGCGACGCCCACCACCCGCAGGGCCCGCATCGGCTCTCGCCAGGTCGCGCCCTCCGCGTTCCGTCGCTCCGCGGTCGCCACCGGACGCCGCTCCAACTCCCTCGTGGTGGGTCCCCGCCCGTTGACATGATTGTACCTTTACCGTGACGCGGGATCTCGAGGCCCGTGACCCAAACCGCGACCACCGCGTCCTCGATCACCGCCCACACAATCGGAACCGTCGTTATTAACATCTCTCCATCCCCAACTCGACTCGGACATAACAGGTCAAGGCTGAGGGCATGGACGACATCATGAAGAAGTACAACGAGATCACCTACAAGATCCCCCCCGTCCTCACCGCCGCCGCCGTCCCCGTCGTCGCCCTCTCCCTCCTGTGCAAGACGGTCACCGGCCACGGCCTCCCCGGCACCCTCCTGGGATCCATCGAGGGCATCTCGTGGCTCGTGCTCCCCCTCGGCGCCGGTTCCCTCGCGCCCAAGCTCGGCGACCTCGGCAAGGCCGGCGACGTCTCCGAGGCGATCAAGATTCTCACCACCGAGGGCCGCGCCTACGGCGGCTTCGGCGAGGATTCCCGAGGCAAGAACGCCACCGAACGGCTCAACGCCATCTCCAAGTCGGTCGACCCCAACTCCCAGCTCGGCCTGCAGATGGCGGACATCGAGAAGCGCAAGAAGGAGCTCGAGGCTGAGACCCCCGAGCAGAGGGCCGCCCGCGAGAAGCTCAGGGCGGAGCTCGCCGCGGAGGCCCTCGGCCTCGGCAAGAGCATCTCCTCCGACTCCGAGAAGGAGGCTGACGAGAAGGGCCGCGACGGCCTCCTCGCCAAGCCCGTGACGCAGACGCTGAAGGAGTCAATGACGGTGGAGAACTACGACGAGGACATCACCAAGTACGACGACAAGGCGCTGGGCAGCAAGCTCAACCTGTCCACCACGGAGATTGAGAAGGGCGCGCCCAAGAACAACAAGGGCGACAAGTGGCGCGAGCAGTACAGGCAGGAGGAGGACAAAGCCGGAGCCGCCGAGTAAACGATTTGTCGATTTAGACGCAAGCGGGCTGAGATCAACACGTCGGGTATTATTCGTAGAGCCGTGTTGAAAATACATTCATTAATCACCGTTAAAGTACGTGATAATATCGCGTCTACTTGCCGGACAGGCACTGTTCCATCTTCCGTTCCGCCGCGGGCGAGATGGCCTGCGCGTGCGTCACCAGCTGCTCCTTCCCGATGCACCTCGCCATCGCCTTGATGAGCGACGAATTCGCCGCCTTGATGTCCAGGTTCTTCTCGTTCATGAGCGTGGACATCGCCGCCGGGAGCACGTGCTTGCTGATCAACTGCGGCTTCGTCGGGTGCACCGCCTCCACCACGTCCACGAGCCTGTGCAGCAGCGCCGGCTTCGCCCTCGCGACGCCGTACGTCACGCAGTGCGCAAAGGGCTGCGCCAGGAGCTCGGGAGATACGCTGTCCACCAGCGACTCGCAAGCCTCCTCCGCGGCGCCTCGAACCTTCTCGTTCGTCGACCCGATCCCGGCGGCGAGCTTCGGGACGAGCGTCTTGAGCGCGGGCGCGGCGCCGTCGCGGATCGAGGGTAAGATCTCGGTCAGCGTCTCGAGCGCCTGCGACGAAACCTTCGAGTTGGAATCGCCGAGTGTCGGCGTAAACGCGTCGAACATCTTAGTCGTCACACGTTCGGTGAACGACGACGAGTTGGCGCGCTTGGTCACCTGCTCGAGCTTCCTCAGGCCGTCGAGTCGCTCGGTCCAGTCCCTGGACTTGAGCTTGGCGAACGCGGGAGCCAGCGCGTCGAGGAGCTTGCCGCCATTGCCCTCGGGCGGGCTGCCGTCGCGGGAGGCGCCGGGGGTCGACTTGGCGGCTCGAGCCCTCAACGCGTCCATCATCTTGGCGGACCCGTCGTCGCCGCCGCTGTTCGCGCGCGCGATGGGCTTGCGGGCTTGCGGTTTCGCGAGCGGGAGCGGCGCCGGGGAGACCCGTCCGCTGTCCAGCGCGCCGTCCTTCCCCGAACCGTTGGCTAAACTTCCCCGGCGACCGAATTTATGCTGCGAGAGGAGGTGATCGTCGACGCGCTCGTTTCGGCTGTTGGGCCTGGTGCGGTCGGGGGTGGCGTTGAGGCTGCGTCCCCGCGGGGTGTACGCGCCGAAGCCGTTCCTGCTGGTGCCGCCGCTGCTCGTGGGCAACGGCGGCGGGCCCTTGTCGCACACCGTCCGAACGGCGCGAACTTTCATCTCGTTCTGTAAACCCTTCAGCAGCCTTTCAAAGTCTGGCGCGTCCAGCATCCGGTGCAGGTGGCACATGCCGCGCTTCGCCAGCGCGCGCAAACCCACCTCGCCTTCCTCGCACAGCGGTACCAGGGTGACGAACGTCTTCTCCAGTAGGTCCCTGTTCGACGCGGTTCCCTTGAACGTGGCGGCGGTTGCGTTTGACAGGACGTATTCGATGTGCCAGGTTGTCTTTTGCCGGACCATCACGCTCTTGTGCTTGGTGCTCGGCAGCAGCGCGGCGAGCACGCGGACGTCGGTGAGCTTCCTGGTGAAGTCCTCGATGATCTCCTCGGCGGTGTCGCCGAGCCAGTTGTTCTCGCCGCTCTTCTTGGCCAGCGTCGGCAGCAGGGTGGCCAGCTCGGGCTCCAGCGCCCTGTTATCGATGAACTGCCCAACCTCCTTCACCAGCTTCATCGCCAGCGTGCACGTCGCCGAACGCAGCGACTCGATCGCGGGGATGATCGCGAGCACGAAGTTGTGCATCACCGGCACCACGAGCGGCGAGTGGTGCACCACCGCGCGTCGCATGTTCCCCAAAGCTTCGTACTGCGCCTCCCAGTCCAGCTCCATGGGTTTAGCCTTGGACGCGGTGGCCAGCGCCGCGATGGACTTGCGCACAACCGCATCCGGCGCGGACAGCGGCTGGAGCTCCGCGGTGTCCACGCCGCCGTCATCGAGGGGACGCGCGCCCGCGTCCACGACGCCTCTACCCCGCGTGGGAGTCGACGCTCCCGACCGGATCCGGCTCGGCGTAGACGCCCCGGATCGAACCCCGCTCGACCCGATCGGCTTCCTCGGTGAGCGCTCGGCGCCAACCTTGACGCCGGGCCCCGCGGCGTCCACGCCGCCGTTCGCGCTCTGCCTCAGCGCGCCGCGTCGGCCAAACTCCGTCGGGGTTTTCCGACCGCCGGGCGCGAAGGTGCCGCCGCCGCCCGCGGAGGTGCGCGGTTGGCTCGAGGTCGATATTTGGCTCGAGCTCGACTCGCCGCCGCCGCCCCTCGCCACCGTTCCCCTCGCCGGGGACGGATCCCGCGATCGCGATCGGTTCAACATGCTCGTGAACGTGCCGGATTTGGCGCCGCCGGGTTTGGACACGCCGGTCCCGGTTCCGCTCGGGACGGACCTCGACAACGAGTTCACCGCGGCGGCTCTCCGACCCGCCTTGGGCTGCTCGAGCTCATCCTCGGTGTCCGACAACTCAATCTGCCCCGCCGAGCTCGTCCTCGACAACGAACGCCGGTTCAGGTCCTGCCGCCGCTTGAGCGCGGTGAGTTTCTGGCCCGTCGCGCTGTTCTTGCTCGGCGAATCGGGCTTGGAAAGTACCGGCTCGGCGGCGGCGCGGCGGCCCGCGATCGGCGGCGACTTGGAACGCACCGGCGCGGCTCCCGCGTCGATGTCATCCAGCCACGCCGGCCGCTCCGGCTCCACCGGTTTCTTCTTGACCACCCCGAACGTCGCGCGCGGTCCGCTGATGGCACCCGCCTTCTCACGCGCCGCCGCGGCTCGTCGACCCAACGCGCTCTCGCCGTTTCTCGAGGCTGTCCGGGACGACCCCCCGTCCCGCCCGTGCGCTCCCAGACCGTTGGACCCGCCCGAGTTCTCATCCGGCGAGAACTCGTCGGATTGATCGGGCGATGGCGTGGACGCCGCGCGCGTCACCCCGCCGTCCGCGACCCCGCGCGGCGAGTTCAACCCGAAGCCCTTGGACAGCAACGTCGAACGACTGGAGGAAGAGCCGCCGACCGCGCCGCCCGCCTCGCTCCCGACGCTCCGCGGGCCGGCGCCCGCGTCCAGGCTCGAGTTCAGCGACAAAGCCGTGGGCCTGCGTCTGTTCAGGTTGAGGGACGAGCCCACGCCGGTCCGACCGGCCCGGGCGGCGGATGAAGACGCGGATGAAGACGAGACTCCGCTCGACGGCGTTCGTTCATCTTTGCGACCGCCGACGCCGACGAGCGCTTCACTCGCGCCGCCGCAGTGCTCGATGAGCCCCTGCGACGATACCCTCGCGATCTTCCTGTCCTCGAACCGCGTCGTGAGCGCCCACCGTAGGTTGGCGCCGCACTCCTTCCGCCCTTGCCCGTTCTTGGAGTTGTCCACGAGGCGCCACACTTCATCCTTGCCGAGCGCCTTGTGCATGAGCGCGAGCGCCTCCACCGCGGTGGCCCGAACGCGCTTCATGTCCGTCTTGGAGTCGTCGAACCCCTTGCCGCCGGTGCTCTCGTTCGCGGACGCTATGGCCACGAGCCTGGACACGATCTCGGCGTTGGAGACGTCCGGGTGCGGGAACCTGTCGGGGTTGAGCATGGCTCTCATCAACGCGCACACGGCATCTTCTTTCAGCCTGGCCAGCGCGGGGCCCTCGCGCGGGATGGACCGCTCCCTGGAGAACTTGCCGCCGCCATCGTAGACGGTGAAGATGGCGTGGACGGTATCCTCGGGCAGCATGCGGTAAAGGGAGTTGAGCGCGCGCATGTTGGCCTCCTGGACGACCGATTTGGAGTCGCCGAGCTTTTTCACGAGCGTGGGCACCACCACCTCGACCGCGGGCCTCGCCGCCTTGCCCAGCTTCTCCAGCAGCGTCTCCCATATCTGAAGCGTCGTGAGGGAGATCTTAAAGTTCGGATCCCCCAGGAGCTTGTTCAGGAAGGCGACGAACTCGTCGATCCGCGGGAGCGCCGCGCGGCCCCCGGGCGCGAGCCCCGAGACGCATGCGCCCAGCCTCTCGATGGCTTCAGCGCGAACCTTCCAGTTGCCCAGGTCGTGCAGCGCGCTGACCGTCTCCGAGGGGACGAACCCGAACTCCGTGCCGCCGTTCATCACCGCCATGATGACGCGATCGCTTACTCCTCCCTAT
>JACLAB010008801.1_pt1 | contig 22455 bp, 13 predicted proteins | sample 8027921 | NCBI WGS metagenome assembly JACLAB01 (sample SAMN15725117, study PRJNA655200) | protist metagenome | isolation source: fluorescence activated cell sorting (FACS) single amplified genomes of... | place: USA: West Boothbay Harbor, Gulf of Maine | collected 2000-07-19
GCATCGTTATCGTGGATGTGCGTACGAATGTGTCGACGTTGCTTGACATGCAAGGGAAACGCGTGGCTAAGGCGAACGCGGGCACCGTCGTTCAAGGCACGACGACGTCGATTGGGAATTACGAAGTTGAGATTGCCGAACCCGTGGCGAAAGACGCCGTGGATTCAGGCGCGGCGTTTTCTATGAGCGGTGCCGCACCGCCGCCGCGCGAAGACATTCAGCGCGCGACGTTTTTGCACCCGACGAATGCGACGTCGCGCATGGCTACGGTGACGAAAAACGCGGCACCCTCGTCGCGAGACGCCGCCGCGTGGCGTCCCGAGACTCCGTTGTACAGCGATACCGCCGACGGTGCGCTCGTGCTTTCGACGCTAGAGACGAAATTCTATCGACGTGACGCGCGTACGTCGTGCGCGGTGGTTGTGGATCCATTTATCGCGCGACATTTGCGTCCGCATCAACGCGACGGCGTCGCGTTTATGTTTGAATGCGTCATGGGCACGCGCGCGTCGGTGCACACGAACAAGGCGCATACTGGGTGCTTACTTGCGCATGAAATGGGTCTTGGTAAGACGTTACAAGTCATTGCGCTCATCTGGACGCTGTTGAAGCAGAGTCCGTTTAAGCGCGGTGCGCCGACGTGTCGACGAATTATTGTCTGCGTGCCCGCGTCTTTAGTCGGCAACTGGGGTGCCGAATTTAAAAAGTGGCTCGGTCCTGAACGCGTTGATCCGCAACTCGTCGAAGGCGGTGATAAACAAGCGCGCGAGATGTTCCAAACCTGGGCGCTTCCGAGCCAACGCCGACGTAGCGTGCTGATTACAAGCTATGAAACGTTGCGAGCGCACGCGGACGCGTTGGCGCGCGCGTCGGTGGATTTGCTCATTTGCGACGAGGCACATCGGTTGAAGAATGCGACGAACGCGACCAAGGGCGCTGTGGCACTCACGATGTTGAACTGCGCGCGTCGCGTGTTACTCACGGGGACACCTGTACAGAATGACTTGGATGAGTTTTTTGCGGTGATGGATTTCGCGTGCCCCGGGTTGATGGGCGACTTGACATCGTTTCGCAAAATTTACGCCGCGCCCATCGGCAAGGCGGGCGAACGAGGCGCGAGCGAAGAAGAAAAACGCATCGGTGCGGCGCGACGCGCTGAGCTCGGTCGTCTCACGCAGGGTTTCATTCACGCGCGAAAGGCTGACGAAATCAACGCCAGTTTATTGCCGCCAAAGACGGAGTACGTCGTGTTTATCCGTCTTACGCCGACACAAGAAGACATGTACATACGTGCGTTGAAACAAAAGTCTTTGCAATCAATGCTCGGGCGGTGCGGTAAGAGCGACGCCGAAGCGCCAACGTCGGTGCTCGGCGTCATTCAGAACTTGCAAAAGTTGTGCAACGCCGCGTCTTTGGTGGAAGCGTCCGATGAATTCGACATCGACGCGTCGAGCAAGCTTCTCGTGCTTCGGTCCATGTTCCGCGCGCTCACCGAGGATGAACGCATCGTTGTCGTGTCTGGATTCACAACCACGCTCGACGTCATCGCTCGCGTGTGCGCTGACGAAGGTCTCCATTGCGCTCGCCTTCAAGGCTCCGTGCCCGCCAATCAGCGCTCGCAAATCGTCAAGTCGTTCAACGCCAGCGGCAAAATCTTACTCCTCTCCACCAAAGCCGGTGGTACTGGATTGAACTTGATTGGCGCTAATCGACTCGTGCTCGTGGATTCTGATTGGAATCCGGCCAACGACTTGCAAGCGACGGCGCGCGTGTGGCGCGACGGGCAATCGAAACCCGTCTCCATCTATCGATTGTTATCCACCGGCACGATGGAGGAGCGTTTATTTCAACGCCAAGAGCTCAAGGGTGCGTTGGCGCGAACGTTGGGGTTTAAATCGACGAGCAACGCCAGCGGCGGGGGCGCGTCGGGCGGCGGTGCGTCGTTTACGCAGGGCGAATTGCGAGACTTGTTTTCATACGTCAAGGAGACGCGTTGCGACACCGCCGATCGAATCCAAGCGCGTGAAGGCGCGAACGCGCCCGAGCATTGGTTGAATGACGCGTCGAAGACGACGAATGACGCGTTACTCGCACGCGCGATCGCGGATGGGGGCGCGGATGTGTCTTTTGTGTGTCAGCTGCCGGCGACCACCGCGTCGGCTATTGAGCCGCTCGCCGACGACGATGACGACGATGATGACGAACCAGATGCGAAAGAATGATGTATGCGCGTGACTGTAAAACTATAAAATCTACCTACCTACCGGTACAGAATGTGTAATGAATGTGATTGTTTGATTCTTTGAAACGAATTTATCTCTCCCGAATCCAAGAGACGAGCGCGTCGGCGAGTCGGTTGACGCCTTTGGCGTCGCCGAGCGAGAAATCTCCAACGACGCGCTCGAGCGCTGGCGACAATTTCATGCCTTCGAGGGTGAAAAAAACCGGCGTGAGATGATTGCCTTCAATTTCTTGCGTATCCACCGTGCCAGGGTAAACTTCAAACCGCGCTCGCAAAGCCGCGACCAGCGCTTCGTTTTGATCCAGCTCGTCGTCGGTAAACTTTAACATTCGCGTCTTTCTCGCCGAAAACTTTCTACGCACGCGCTCGAGCGTGTCCTCGGGCGAAGGCTTAAAATCAAACCCCGCAGCTTTCGCCGCGCGTTCCGCGAACGACGCTATCGACGGCAACGTCTTTAGAAAATCAAACGCCGCCGCGTTGTCTCCTCCGCCGGCTCGATTCTTCAACAACTCGCGCGCAAACTTTTCAATCAACATCACCGAATCACTCGCGCTGGCGTTATTAAACGCCACAAAAAAATATCCCTGCGTCATGTCATCCTTACTCGACGACGCCATCGATATCGCCCCACTCGCGGCGTCCACATCCACGACGTCGGCGTTCGCGTCCTCGTCCTCGCACGCCAACAACGCCAACACTTTACACCCCAACGAATGCCCCACGCGAAACGTCGGCGCCGCGCGCACATCTAACATCTCCCGCGCGCAGATCTCAACGCGCGCGCGCGAATACATCGCTTTCACGCCCTCGGCGATCGCCTCGTGATCGGTACCGAGCTCAAACGGCGTCGCGACGACGACGACGTCGCACGCGTCAGCGACGCGCGACAGCAAAGAATCATACGCCACGTCTGGGTACGCCCCGAGCACGGCGCCGCCGACAAAGTGCACGAATCCCCAAGGACGACCGCGCGGAAGGCGCACGCGCGCGCCCGCGACGTCGATCCACGAGGCGGCGGCGTGTGTGTTTTTTTTGCGGTCGTCCGCGATTTGCTTCAACGCGCGGTCGAGCGTGACGAGCGACGCGACGTCGTTCGGCGCCTGCGCGCGCGCGAGAACGGCGCCGCGGCGACTGTCGCGGCGCCAGACGCGCGCGGACGCGAGCGACGGCGCCGACGGCGACGCGACAGACGCGACAGACGATGATGCCATCACGTGTTTGCGTCACTCACTGCCGCGCGCGCATTCGTCGCGAATGCCCCTCGGTGCGCGCACCGATCTCGCCGACGCCGCGTACGTTGGCGTCGAATCGTACGATGATGTCGTCGAGCGCGCGACGCCGAACGATGCCGTCGCGCGCGCGGTGTCGCGGGCGTTTGATTTCGTGCTCGTTCCAGTGACGATTGATGATTTCTCCAAGCTTTCCGTCGCTCCGGGCGCGTACGCCGCATCGCCGTCGATGCACAGCGATGGGTGCTTGGACAGCGCGACGTGGAGCGCGCGAGTGGTGATGCGCCTGTCGCGGGCGACGCAGCGCGACGTGGTTATGGGTGGCGAAGAGGCGGGTGCGAGACGCGAGCTCGCGTGGGCGGCGCACGTGGGCGCAAACGCGGTGACGTTTAGCCTCGATGCGCGCCATCGAGCGGCGAATGTGACGTACGCAAACATTGTGAGTGGGAGTTTGGGGATGCTGACGCACACCAAGGTGTGGGCGCGCGTTCGCGTGGATGATGAGACGCTCGAGGACGAAGACGGCGCGCGTACGTCGACGTCGAGTTGCGAAACGTCTTACGTGGAATGGGCGGCGTTCATGTCTGCGTGCGAGTACGATGCGAACGTGTACGCGCTTTTGGAGGTTGGTGGTGGCGATGTCGTGCATGGGACTTGGCGGCGGTGGATTGGTGAGCGCGTGGGGGCGGTGGTGCTGCGCGTGGACGCGTTTAAGACGAACGCTCGAGGATTTCCCGTACTGCCAAAGGAGACTCAGGCGTTCATTCGAGAGATGTTCACGCGTAACGTGCAGGTTATTTTGAGTGATATTGATTCATCATCCAGAGATTTTGAGCGACTGCGTTGCATAGCGCCGCGCGACGTGGAGGGTGACGCGTCGCGCGTCGCGGATGCGGATGCGCATCCGATGCGCCTGTATTGGGAGTATCTCGTGTACTTGTTCCGCGGTATCGACGCGCTCACCGAGCAGGCGCTCATTGAGATACCGTATAGAGACTATTTGCAAGCCCCGCTGCAGCCGTTGATGGATAACTTGGAGAGCGTGACGTATGAAACGTTTGAGAAGGACGCGAGCAAGTACAACCAATACGAAGAAGCGGTGCGTCTTGCGCTCCTCGATGGCGTTCGAGAAGGCGACGATGCGGTCGTCATGGTTGTTGGCGCCGGACGCGGGCCTTTAGTGCGTGCTTCGCTTCGTGCGGCGAATGCGGCGCGGCGAAATATAATCGTGTATGCGATTGAAAAGAATCCAAACGCCGTCGTCACGCTGCAACATCTCGCGCAAAGCGACGAATGGCGCGGAAAAGTATTCGTGTGCCCGGGCGACATGCGCTCGAGCAACTTAGGTGATATCAAAGCGGATATCATAGTCAGTGAGTTGTTAGGTAGCTTTGGCGACAACGAATTGAGCCCGGAATGCTTGGATGGGGCGATGTGGATGCTCAAGGAGGGTGGCGTGAGCATTCCGGCTGAGTACGAATCCTTCGTGGCGCCCGTGACCGCAGCCAAGTTGTACACCGGCGCGAAGGCATATAAAGATCGTGAACACATGGAAACGCCATACGTCGTGCAGTTTCATCGCGTGCATCGCATCGCTGAGCCCAAAAGCGTATGGACGTTTTCGCATCCAAACAAGCAAATGCAGAGCAACGAGCGCTACGTCACGGTTGATTTTGAAACCACGCATAGCGCCACGATTCACGGCTTCGCGGGGTACTTCGACGCGTTGCTATACTCGGGCCGGTCGGGTACCGTGCGATGTAGCATTCATCCGCACAATCACACATTGGGTCCGACGGGAGAGCCCATGTTTAGCTGGTTCCCAATGTACTTTCCCATTCGCGAGCCGGTGCTCGCGCGCGCGGGCGAGCGCATCGCACTCCATCTCTGGCGCCGCGTCGATGCGCATAAAATGTGGTATGAATGGCTCCTTGAGTCACCCACGCACGGCCCTATACACAACGTCAATGGTCGGTCGTATTGGATTGGTCTTTAGCTCGACTGCGCGCGCGACGTGAAAAGACGCGTGAAATAGCCGAAACGCCTCCAAAAGTCGTCGCGATCGTATACTCATCTATGCGCACCTCCGCCGCGGCGACGACACCCGTGGCGGCATCGCAATGCTCCACATCCAACGCTCGCGAGTCCGCCCGTCAACCTTCGCGAGCGCTCCGTCGTCGAGACTTTACGCTCGACGTCGTAGGGCTCGCGGCGTTCGCCTTCGCGGGACCGCGCGCCTCGCGCGCCGCGCCCATCGATTCCGGCGACTTTTACGCCAAATGGCCGTACAGTAAGCCGGGTGATATCATCCCTTTCGTCGAGGCGAACGCGACGCGAGGCGATCCCGCGAGCGTGCTGAAAGCGTACGACCTGTGGCGAGAGTACTATCCACAATACTCGCTCGGGAACGAAAAGACAGCCAAGTACGCCGAAGTCTTGCGCGCGAGAGATCCGATGACCGTGGTTGAGATCGGGACGTTTTTAGGCTACTCTGCGATTTCAACCGCCTCGGGCCTGCGCGACGGTGGGCGCATGATGTGCATTGAGTTTGAGCCCAGGCACGCCGACGTCGCGCGTTGGGCTTTGGATTTCGCTTCGTTGAGCGATAAAGTCACCGTCGTCACCGCGGCGGGAAGCGCAGCGGTTGGGACCGTGAAAGATTTCGTAGAAGCCGTCAGCGGCCAGGGCGTGGGAGTTGATGTGCTATTTCTCGATCACGCCAAAGAGAGGTATTTACCAGACTTGAAACTTTACGAGGACGCGGGCGTCGTCGTTCGAGGGACAACCGTCGTGGCTGATAACGTGATATACCCAGGTGCGCCTGGTTGGTTAGAGTACGTAGACAGCGCGGCCGGACGTTATGACACGCGATTGATAGAAGCGATGTTCGAGTACGATCAAGTGTGGAATGAGAATTGGGAATCGCAAAAGGACGCGTTGAGCGTTTCTGTAAAGCTCTGAAACGACGCGCTCCAATAGCGATAAAGTAGAAGTAGGCGTCGTAGTCATTCCTGTGCATGATAATACAACAACACTATAGCATTCTAATGCATTTGCACATATCGCAGCAAATGAAATTAATACTTGTACCGGTAAGGAATTAAATGAAAATCGCAATCAACGTCGCGAAAGACAAGGACAAAATAAAAGTGCCGAAACGCATGAGCGACGTACTCGACGACGGTTCGCACGTCCGCTGGCGTTGGCTCGAGGATTCAGCTAACGGCGCGACGTGGGTCGGCATGACGGAACTTAACGACACGCACGCGCCATTGTTATCGCAAACGCTCGGATACACGCCCGAAACCGCGGTGCTGCACGGAAAGCCGAGAGGAGCATCCAAGCCCCGATAATAATACGCCGCCGCGCTACACGAGTTGTCAGCGTCAAAGCAGAACCAATCTTGATTGTCCGATGAACACGACGTAGACAGCCCGACACTGTAGGTCGCAGAACATGTAGTACTTGCTCGAAGACCGCCAAAGAGATCTCCTTCACTTACACGCTGGCATTGGAAGTCGCGATTGCGACACTCGTTATTCCAGCACGCGCCTCGGTCACCATTGGCATCAGTACACGCCGTGCCGTACGCAAGGTATGAGTCAGCAGGGCACGATTTGGAAGTGCCATCGCACACTTCTTGCGTATCGCACACGCTTTCCGCAGCGCGACACACGGTGTTCGCAGCTTGAATCTTGCACGTCGTTTCGTCGCAGCAGCCGTCGACAGCCGAACATTCCGCAGACCACGTCGAGTTTGAAAGCAACCTGCACGTCGCGCCGTCGCAGCAGTTGTCGTAGCACGTGCAGTCATTGTCAGGGCAGTCACATTCTTCACCAGCCTCGACGATACCGTTGCCGCACACCGACGTTGCCGTCGTGTCGGCGGCGAGCAAGCACGTGTGATAGGCGCTATCAATCTTCGCCAAGTATTCTGCATGGGTACACGAACTCCAATCAACTTCGATTTCGTAGTATGCCGTCGTCGCCATGATATCACCCGATGCGGCACACCCATTTTGTTCGTCCGATAGGTCTGGGCCATCATGTATGAATCCGAGTTGGTGACCGATTTCGTGTGCAACTGTTATCGCGTCGCGCTGTGAACTCGCCGCCCAAACTTGTGAAATCGAAGCGGTTTGCCGGCAGCACCCGAGTAGAGTATCGCTTCCGTCAACCGCGCAGAAGTTCACGCCGACGAACGGGCAATACTGGCCTTCGTCGCAGACGCTGCTTGACACCCTTGAGTCGTACTGCGATGCGAGACCAATCGTATTTCCGTCAAAATCTAAGCCGGAAAGTAAATGAACGATGTCGTGCGCGGTGAGCGAATCATGGTTTGCCGCTCGCCATATATTGATGTTGTCAAGTATTTTAGACGAGTTTGTAGACGCTCCGTAAGGATCACTTGACGTAAACGAGATGATGTCACGTAAAATGATAGAGATAGTCGGCGAGAACGCGTTCGAGTACACGGAATTGACGACATTGATCACGAACAAAGTGTCAGCCTCGAGAGCGTTGACATCTCCATAAAATTGGTCGTAGCGCGCTTTGTCATTCACTGCAATAACTTCCAAATAGCGCGGTGCAGAGCTCACGAGAAGCTTACGTCCGCTTACCGGCGGCGCCGTCGGCGATGACTGCTTGACACGAGAGGCGTCCACGACATTCCCGTCCAAGTCCTTGAATTTCAGCGCGTCAGCGCCAACAACGCGAGGCGTATCGATGGCGCCGTCGCGGTGCGCCTCAAACGTCGTCACATTCAGCACCACGTATTCCAACGGATCCAGACCCGCAGGCAACGTCGCCGATGCGAGGTACGCCCCAGCGTCTGCCTCGCTCACTTGCGCGAACGCGAGACTAGCATTTGGCACGATGATTTGGCCTTTGATGAAATTGTCGCACAACGCCGCAACCACAGACGTCTTCGCCGCCACGTTCTCCACGACGCCCGAATATTGACAGCGCGTCAACGAACGAGGCGCGTTCTCACGCACAACCTCAAACGCATCGTTCGCAATCTCGGTGACCTCCACGTCGCTCGACGCGCTTAACAACCGACGCCGGCGCTCGGGCGACAGCTGTCGCTTTGCGCTAAAGTTCACACCAACCAACCCCTCGTTGATCGACGCCCGCACGTCGTACGTGAGGTCGAGCGCCGTGATCGTGAACGACACCTCGCGCGCGTACCCACCATCCGTCGTCGCCGACGTCGTCACCGACCGAAGCGTCGTGAGCTGCCAACGCACGGCTGCGTCATCAGCGCGAGCGACGGCGGCAAATAGACACGCGTACGCGACGAAGACGGCGACGAGGACGCCGACGCGACGGCGCACGCGAAGCAATGCATCGGTATGCGTCATACTGTGCGACGGCGCGATCACGAGACGCGATGCGCGCGCGCGATTGTGAAGGCTTTTGAAAGAAGATGGTGTTTACTTCCCCTCCTCCGTCTGCAGCAGCTGCATTTAGCTGTAGTACAGCGCTCGCCTGACTCGCATACAAACACGCGAACGCGCCGAGTGCGATGATTTCGATGGTATCGATGTTATCATTGTGTTCATTACACGCGCCACGCGCCGTTTAAAGGCGCGATGATCGCGAGTGCCTAAACATATACATCTGCGTCGCGCGTTTGGTAAACCGCAACGCGGCACGTGTACATGTGTGTGTGTCCAACATATTAATGCAGTCTAAAACTGAAACCCGCCCGTAGGAGCTGCCGCGCCGAACGCGAATTGGTTACCTTGCACCTCCGGAAGCAAGTCTTGTGCGTCATCGTCTTCTAACCCAAAGTACGTCTCCAAAATGCGCATAGCCTTTTCGTAGATGTCGTTGTTTGTGTGGTTTTGCAAACCCTCAATCTTCTCCAAGCCGTCAGCTTCATCGATTTCTTGCGCATACACATTCGGGGCGTCTTCACTGCCACGGTCAGCTTCGCCAACCTTGAGAATATTTTCTAAGCCTTCCAACGCGACGGTAACAATTCGCGCGTCGCTGCAGCTGATCAAATCGCACAACGGCCTGATGCAACCCATGCTCACCAAAAATTTGATTTGCTGGTGCGTACCACCGCTCGTGGCGTTTGAGATTGCCCACGCCGCTTCCTTCTTGATGTCAAACTCAGCATTGGCGAGCAAATGCACCAGCGGAGGAACGATGGACTCTTCAATAATTCCTTGAATTTGATCCTTGTTACCGGCGGTGATATTAGAAATCGTCCAGCACGCCTCCTTCTTGATGCTCTTCTTGTAATCTCCTTGAAGCAATCCAAGCAAAGACTTCAACGCACCACAGTTGATAATGATTTGCGTCTGATAATCATCGCCAGTGACGATGTTACCAACCGTGCGGAGCGCCGGAATCAACACGCTTGGATGATTGCTCGACAAGAGTTCAACCAATCGGCGGCACACACCAGCTTCGATGACGGCTTGGATCTTATCGTTCGTGCCGTCGCTAAGGTAGGAAAGAGCCCAGCATGCATCGGTAAGCACTTCCTCATCATTGGAATGGACCAAGCGCGCGAGGGCGGGAAGCGCCGCGCGCAAAAGGCTAAATTCAGGCTGCGGCTTACCGCGGCAAAAGTTGGACAACGTCCACGTGGCGTTACGTAACATCTGAATCTTCGCTTCGGCGTTGAGTTGCATGAGAAGCGGATTGAGAGCATTGGCGTGCAATACCATGTCACGGCAACGAGGCGAGTCGCCGGCAATGTTACCGAGCGCCCACACAGCTTGCTCGCGAACATCCGGGTTTTCAGAGCCCAACAAAAGAACGAAAATCGGCACAGCACCGTGGTCAATGACGATCGCCGTGTGTTCACTCGTACCAGACGCGATATTTGTCAACGCCCAAGCGGCTTCAAACTGCAACTTTGGGAAATCTTCACGCTTCAAAAACTCGACAAAATACGGCGTCGCGCCGGTGCGAATCACTTCATCAATAGGCGGAGAGCGTTCAATCGAAAGCAACTTGCGGAAAGCAATCGTACTTTCGAGTTGTACGTTCGGATCCGGGTTTTTCAAGGCTTCAAACATCTGTGGCAACTGCGCGAGCTTGCTCTGCATCGAACCCCCGCCCGGGGAACCACCCGTCATGGCAGACGAGTCCGAAAGCGCGCTACCCCCAGCGCCATCCCTATGGTTTGGTGAAAACGCCACGACACACAATCACGTCAGTACACACGCACGCGCTCTACTCCGTGCGTTACAAATCATGCACATCGTCCTCGCGCTCGACGGCGAAATCTGAATGTTTTGACCACACGCACCGTCGCTTCTTCAACATAGCCTCTTCACGCTTATCCTTACGAATCTGAATCATGTTATCTAAGCACGTAAACACCACACCACGCGTTAGTTTCACACACCCTAGACAAACACACCCGCGCCCGCGCCTCCCCCCGCGCGCGCGCCGCCTACGCCGCGCCACAGATCCTTCCCCGACGCGAAACGAACACCCACGCGCAGCACTCGCACGCACCTTCACGCTTCCGACGCGCCTCATCCGCATCGATCGCCTTCTTAAACCCCTTCTTACGGCTATCCGCCTTACTCCCCGGACGAAACGACATCGCGAGCCGCGCACGAGAACTCGTTGCTTTTGAATGAAATCAATCCACGCGCGAGCTCAAACGCCGAAACGTCGCCCGTGCGCCCTCGCGTGCCGTGTGCTCGAGGCGTAAATGCGCGCAGACAACGATGTGCGTGCGTGCGATGTGCGCTCGGTCGCGCGCGATCGGCGACGGCGGCGGTGTGCGGCGATGAACGCGCGGGCGTGAAGAGGTTTCCCCTGGGTGAATTCTTACATTAGTGGCGTCACACGACTCGGACCGTTGGATGAATCGTCGCTCTCTCGCCCCACACACGCGCGCGCGCGACCGCTCGACGCGCGCCGGCGCCGCTGACCGACAGCCCTACGGTCTTTGCATCGCTGCGCGACGACGTTGACGATGGGGAACGCGTTACGCGTGCCCACGGACACGGCGAATGCGAATTCCGTGCAACAGCGGCAGCACTTCGCGCCGGCGATTCCGGGAGTATACAACCCGAAAGGGCGCTCGCGCTCGCGCGCGGACGCCACGGCGACGATTTTGGCCAAGGAGGAGAGACGTCGGGCGAATCGGCGGTCGATGGATGGCGTGTGGTGGGAGGATGACGTCGAGGATGGGGGCGATGAGGGCGAGACGTTGCACGTGAGCGAGGAGCATCAGGAGTGTTCGATTTGCTTTGAACCGCTGTGTAAGGAACGCACGGCGGTGTTTGTGGATGAAAATGATCGACGCACGTGTGCGCATTTCTTGCACGAGCGCTGCGCGCGAGGAATGTTAGCCGTAGTCGGGGCGAGTTGTCCCATCTGTAGGACGACGTGCGCGGGCACGCGCGGGGTGCCTTTTCCAAACGAAGACGCGAGCGAATGGTTTAGGTTGTGCGACTTTAACGGGCAAGGCAAGTTGAGCGAATCCGAGGTGCTTTCTATAATTCGAGCGCAGTTACCAATCGATTGGAGAAAGTTTGCGCATGATTTGCCAAAGATTTGGGAACGCTGGGACGCGCTCGGCGAAGGCTTTGTGACCAAGGAGGCGCTCGTAGCCACGCCCGGAGGATTACTCGAGTACGTATCAAAGCACTATTCCGGCCGAATGCGCGATTACCGAAATGTTCCTCACGTGACTGAGAAATTCAAATGGTTCCAGTATTGGGATGAAGACGGATCTGGGTCGCTAGAGAAGGATGAAGTCGTGCGCGCGCTCATCAAGACGTTTGGTATTCAGAGCGACGTCGAGCATCTGCAAGACGTGCGAAGCGTGGTTGAAAATATATGGTGCCTATTTGACGGCGATGATAGCGGCGGGATCGACTCACAAGAATTTTTAGTGCAGGATGGTTTGGGCGATGCTATTATCGCCGCGTTTGCGGCTGATATGCGAAGCCGAGCCGCCGCGAGTAGAATGAACCAACAGGGATGACGCCTTAATACCACACACATCCCATGTACACCTGTGCTCACGCGCGAAATAGCACAATTATTCGCGTGCGCTCTGTAGAAGGAGATTGATTTAGACACGTCTCGCCTTCAATTACAAATTCTGCAGCAAAATAGAGCGTTGTAATAAATGTTTAGAAAAAATCAAGCGAGAGAACCGGTACCAGTAGTGTTCGTGTTTGAGCATGGCTGAATGTTCGCCGACGCACGTTCTTTCATCTTTGCGCACGTTTCAACGTACGCTGATTATCGGCGCATTGCGTCGTACAACGAGCTCGCATCCATCTCACCGTTCGCAACCTTCTCCATGGCTTGCATGGCTTCAACATCGCGAAGAGCCGGGGCCTTTTGAGAAGAGCCTTGGAACATCGGCGACGTCGCCTTGGCGCGCGGGTTCGCCTTGGTAATCTTCACCGTTGAAGATGAAGTCGATGCGCCGCCTTCGAAAGACGGAAGAGATACGCCGTTACCCAATACGACGGCCGCCGCACCTCCAACGACGACGAGAGCCGCGATACCACCGATCAATGCGCCATTACCGCCGCTGGTAGCGGCCGAACGAACTCTGCTCGCTTCAGCTTCGGCAAGATCCGCGGTTTCGCGCGCGCGAACGGCTTGCTTTTCCGCACCCGACTTCAAGAAGAACAACAAACCAACAATCGGGCCGGTGGCAAACTTCTCAGCTGCTTCAGCCTTGCGAACCAAACGTTCGGCGAACGCTTCGGCCTCGTCAGCCAACGCGAGCTTTTCGTCAGGACCCAAACCTTGCAAGTCAGCGACCGTGGGGAAGTTTGGCGGAAGAGTCGCTTCACCCGACGACGCGCGTGCCGCAGCGGGTTTTGCGATTTTCTTCGTCTCCGTGGGTTCGGGCTTGCTCATGAATTGAGTACGAGCCACGACCGGAGCCTTGATCATTTGCGTGCGAGCGACGACGGGTTCATCATCGGTGTCGACACTCTTAGAGAAGAAACCAGTAAAAGATGGCGCTGCAGCCGCAGGTTCGTCAGCCTTCTTGATGACGGACCGCGAAACAGCCTTGGCTTCCTTCTCAGCCGCACGCTGCGCAGCACGAGCCTCCTTCTCTCGGGCGCGCTCTTCGGCGAGTTCAGCCTTTTCTTGTTCGCGGCGCTCGCGTGCGGCTTCGCGTTCAATACGTTGCTCTTCGGCACGAGCCGCCTTTTCAGCCTTAATGCGCTCACGCTCTTCTTCAATGAGCTGCTTTTCTCTCTTCTTGCGTTCCGCCGCATCACGCTCTTCGGAGCTGCGATCGCGTTCGGCTTGCGCCGCGGCTTGCGACGCGCGCTTTTCTTCAAGCTGCGCCGCGGCAACCTTTGCTTTTTCGGCAGCCAACGCCGCGGCTTGCGCCGCCTTTTCCTTCATCGCCGCCGCGAAATCATCAGCCTTTTCCTTGGCTTCCGCCTTCGCGGCTTCCTTGGCTTCTGCCTTGGCAACTTCTTCCTTAGATTCCTCTTCGTCGTCCTCTTCGGGTTGGTTCCAACTCGCGTCCGCGCGGCTCGGGAAATTCGGTCGCACCGCATCCGGCGGCAACGGCTTCTTTTCACCGATCTTAGGCATTTCAAACTTGGGCATTTCAACCTTGGGCGGTTCGATCTTCGGCATTTCAACCTTGGGCGCCGGAGGCGTCGGCTTCTTCATCACCTGCGTCGCCGCGGTCACGACGTCGTCGTCGTCATCCTCGTTCGATCCACCACCGCTCAACGCCTTGAACGCAGCGAACCCACCGAGACCGAGAACGACCGGAATAGCCGCAAACGGCGGTCCAGAGCCTTCGTCATCGGAAGATTTCTTTGTCGCGCTAACCCGCGAGCTCGAACCCGACCCCTTCGCCACGAGCGCCTTCGCCGTGGACGAGTTCCCCCCAGTGCGCGTCATTTGATCATACGCCGACAACGCATCAGACGTCCCTTGCGGAACCACTGGCTCGACGGGCGCGGCGACGACAGCCTCGGCGACGGCGTCATCCGACGCCGCGGCCGCGACGACCTCGTCCTCGTCCGCGCGCGCGGACGAACCCATCATCGCCGCCACGCTCGCCGCGAGTCCCAGCGTCACGCGGCGCGTCACCGCGCGCGCGTCATTCGACGCCGACTCCTCGCCGTCCGCGCGCGACGCGTGCGCGACGACGCGCGCGCGACGGCGTCGGTGTTCGTGTTCGTGTTTCGATGCGCACTTTATCGTCGTCAGCTTCGTCGCCTTCGTCGTCATCGTCGACGCATTTGCCGTCGTCGACGGCGCCGCAATCATCGAAGCGCTCGCATGCATCATCCCAGTCGTCGTCGTGCGTGCGTCCGAGGCGTGGTCGTCGACGTACGCGCGCGTGAGAATGACGCGAAGGGATAAAGTGCACACGTCATCCATCGTCACATCGTCACATCGCTTCGCACCGCGCCGCGCGATGGTGTATTACGCGTGCGCGCTCACGTCTGGGGGCAAGGATGGCACACTGGCGGCGATGCTCGCGCAATCGCGCGCAGATACCGAGGTGGTGTGCTATGCGAACGTGTGTCCGAGCGCGGACGCAGTCGATGAGCTCGATTCGCATTGCTTTCAAACCGTCGGACATCGATGCGTGGACGCGCTCGGGGCGCTGACGGGGAAGGACGTCTACCGCAGACGACTTCGTGGGTCGTCGGTGTCGACGTCGATGGCGTATGAGGCGAACGACGCGGATGAGGTGGAGGATTTACGCGCGTTGTTGCGAGCGGCGCGACGCCGCGAGCCGCGGCTCAACGCGGTGTGTTCGGGCGCAATTTTGAGCGATTATCAACGCTTACGAGTCGAGCACGTGTGTGCGGAATTAAGATTGACGTCACTAGCGCCGTTGTGGCGAATGCCGCAACGTGAGGTGCTGGAACGCGTCGTGAGTAGCGGTATCGACGCGCGTTTGGTCAAAGTCGCGGCGATGGGACTGTCGCCAGAAGCGCACCTCGGGAAGTCGATCGCGGACGTTTCTGAGACGCTGATTCGCGTTGAGGAGTTATACGGCTCGCATTGCGCTGGTGAAGGTGGGGAATTTGAGACGCTCGTGGTGGATTGTCCTTTGTACGCGCGAGGGCGGCTGGCGTTGACGAAGACGCGCGTGGAAAAGACGTCAAGCGACGCGTTCGCGCCGAGCGGTCACTTGGTCGTCGATGAATTCGACGTGGTATTGAAACCGGGTGCGGAAGATGTCGCCCCTGGGCGCGTGATTTGGGTGGAGGATGGCGACGAGAGCGACGTGAGCGCGGATGAAGCGGCGACGGCTCGACCGACGTTTACGTTTACTGAAATTGAGTCGGACAATTCCGGCTCAGCGAGCGTCGTGCGCGTGGACAATTTAGATGTTTTGGTAACATTCAAGTTCGCCATCAACACCTCGGCGCGTATGTATAGCATGAGCTTTAGCGCGGTGACGTCGACGGTTGACCACGCGACGTGCGCCGAAGTGATTTTCCAACGCATGGGGTCGGCGCTTGAAAGCGAATTCGGCGCATCGTCGCGCGACGCGTGGAACCGCATCGCGATGACATCGGTAGTGTTAGACGACATGTCGCAATTTGCTAAGGTGAACGCCGTGTATGCCAAGTACATGCCTTCGAGCGAGCCGAGCGCTCGAGCGTGCGTGACGTCGGCGCCATCTGGGACGAGAGTCTACGTCGATTGCGTCGTCGACACGAGCGACGCTCCCCGTCGTTCTTTGCACGTGCAATCGATTTCGTCGTGGGCACCAGCATGCATTGGACCATACGGTCAAGCTGTGAGTGTTGGAGGATTGACCTACGTCGCCGGGCAGATTGGAATGGAGCCGTCGACACTCGAGCTCGCGGCTGGAATCGAAGCGCAGAGCTTGCGAGCGGCGCAACACGCCGTATCTGTATCGCTCATCGCTGGTGCGCCACTTGATGCGCGCGCGATTTCAGTCACGGTGTACTCAAACGTAAAGGATATCGAGGAGAAGACGAATGCGCTCATCGTCGCGAGAGACGCTCTCGATGCGCTCTTTTCCTCGAGCGTGCGAGCGTTTTCCTGGAAACCGTTGAGGGTGTATATCCGCGCTGGAGATTTACCGAAGCGCGCGTCGTGCGAAATTTTGCCCGTCATGATCGACGGAAACGGTCCAGGTGGTGACACCGACGACGACGACGACGACGACGCATGTAACGTGTTTTCGCATACACGCGGCGGAGAACGTCAAAGTTCGGACGCTACGGAATCGGCGAGCGTGTATCGCGCTTCAAAATTCATGCGATGCGTCGTCGCCGCGCGCACTCCCGACGACGGCGGCATCGCTGAGATGTTCGAAAATGTCATTCATCGCCTCGACGAAGCCGGATTGACCGTGCGTGACCTCGCGCATTGTCGCATGTACCGTGTCGCGAAGACCTCGGCCAGAGCCCCCGAAAAGTTATTCAACGCCCTGCTCAGCGCTGCGCGCGAGTCCGCCGGAATCGACGCCCCGTTCCTCATCGATTCCATCCCCGTCCACGCGTGTGGCATCGATGCCGATGTCACCGCCGACGTCGTCCTCGAAGCCTACGCAGTCGCCCAGCGTGTGTAACTTACGTTTCAGTCAAAGACACCAAAAAAACGCCAGAAAAAAACGCATACACACAAAATCACACCCGCACTCCTCGCCATGCTCCCCGACGTCGTCGTCACCGTCACGTTCACATCGTCCACCGCGCTGTCGCCGTCGCCGTCATCGTCTCCGACGCCCGCGCGCGTCATCGCGCTCGCCCCCGACGCGCGCAAACCCGCGCGCGTCGTTCGCGCCGACGGTTCGAGTGACATTGGCCACCGCACCTGGCTCGCGTTGACCTCCAACGCCTGCGCGCGCATCTCGCGCACCGCGCACGACGTCATCGCCGTGCGCGTCAATGACGTCGAATTCCGCGCCGCGCCGCTCGCGCCAGCGCTTCCGGCGCGCGCGCACGCGGATGAAATCGTTCAGAGACAGTGCGGGAGCTTGCGCGCGCGAGGCGTGTGCGTGCAGTTGCGTTTCGGGCGCTACGACGCCGAGAGCGACACGTACGCGGTGATGGATGGCGCGGTGACGATCGATGCGACGCATCCGGCGATGGAGGTGCTCGCGGCGGCGCTGGGGGAGATCGCGGAGGATGGGGCGAGGGCGATGTGGGCGCGCGCGGCGAGCGTGGGGAAGAATCCAGACGTCTGGCTGCCGCGTGAGTTGTCGAAAGATGACGAGGGCTACGTCGCCGGCGCGCGCGCACGCGAGTACGATTGGCGTGGGAAAGAACGGCAAGAACGCGCGCTGGCAAAATTGAAGGATGATTTCGGTGCGTACGTGCCGACGCGATCGGAGGCGGCGCCGATGGGGGAGAAGATGGCGGAGCGGGACAGGTTCGCGGCGGCGCTCGCAGCGAAATTGGAAATATTACGCGGCGTGCGCGATGGGCTCGCGAGTGATTGCGATGCGGTGCAAATGCCGCGCGTGGTGTGCGGCGACACTATTCGTCAGTTGTACGAAACGTGCGTGATTACGAATGCGCACACTGGCGAACGCGTCAGCGTTCGCGAATGCGGCGTCTATTTGGATGACATCGAAGGTTGCAACGTCGATGAGATCGATGGCGTGATAGAACGCACGCGTCAAGAATTAGATGTCACGCAACACATCTTGCAGTTCATGTTTGACGACGTTCGTGAACGCATAGAATGGGATAACATTGAAAGCGGCGTCGAGACGCGAGACGTGCTCGAAAACGGCATTCGCCGAAAACACATGGAAAAGCTTCTCGGCCGAGAAGCCACCAAAGCTGATGTTGAAGCATCGATGAAAATACCGGCAAAAGTTCGCGCGAAACTCGTAGGTGGATGCGACGTCGAGGCGTCACGCCGCACGGGGAAGTACATCACCGACGTGGTCGCTCGCGGGCGCCTCGCCGAATCCTAGCTCAAGTGTACGGTAACGTCACAAAAGAAATCGACATAAAATTGTCCCTAGAGTTAATCTACAATTTGCGTACACGAGTATTGTACATTGTGCAAAACACGACGCGGATACATCGCCGCGCATCTCGGCACGGTGAGATGTCCATCGTCGTCGTTCTTTGGCAGTTATTCACCGCGTCGACACGTAGTGCACGCTCGACGCCTCATGTCCCGATCGCGTCGTCGCCAACGCACACTCGAGCTTGCTGAGCGTTCTATGCATACTTGTGTTCGGAGCATCCACGGCGAAGTAGGCGCATGTGAGCGCGAAGCGCGACATCCACCACTTGGTCAACGCCGTGCCCAATCCTCGCGAACGCCATTCGGGACGAATGTACACGTGCGCCAATCGAGGAGGGAGCGTTACCGCACGCGCGCGTTCCCACGCCGGCGCAGTGTTCTCGTACGTCAACGTGTAGCCGACCGCCTCGCTGCGCTCGTCGCGCAAAACGTGCGCGACACCACGGCCCAACGCGGACGCGTTCGCGACGGCGCCGACGCGGCTGTCTTCGCGCGAAAACGCTTCAGAAAGCCTCGCGAGGTCTCGTGCGCAAGGATGCTCCGGAAACGACGACGCACGCACTTCTTCCAACGCGTACGTCGAAGGAAGCTCGATGCGTTCGCGGTCGTCCCGCGCGGCGCGAAGCAACATGCCGTACACGCCGCCGTCGGCTTCAATTTCGGCGTCTTCGTCGAGCGCGTCACCACCCATCGGCGGCGCCTCACCCTCAACGCCCACATCATCATCAAATAACAACGCCACGCCATCATTTCTCCACCGCGCGCGATGCGCCGCATCCGAAACGCGCCGACGCCCGACACCAACCGTCGTCGTTCTCCTCGGCGTCCCGCCCGTCGACGCCTCGCCGCACACCGACCTCCGTCCCAATCGCCGTATCGTCGCCATTGGATCCGACCGACAGGGCGTACGCGCCGCAATATCTCGCATCACTCTCGCATCCGGTGCCTCGAACAGCGGCTCGAGCGCGCGCGCAGTGGCCACATGAAAGCCATCATTGAACGCGCGCGCGACGGCTCGATGCGGCTCTTCGACGAGCGTCTCGGCGTCCACTTCAGCAAAGTACGTCTCGAGCGCTCGCGCCGCCGCTCGTGCGTCCGCGCGCGCGTTCGAACGCACAGCGTCGTTATCCTCGTCCTCGTCATCGCGTCGCGACCGTCCGCGTCGCGCGCGTCGTCGTCGTCGTCGCGAAAGCGATGATGATGCCGACAATTTCGACGTCGATGTCGTCGACGATTCGCGCCGCCGCCGCACCGCGCGTCGCCGCCGCATCGCCGCCGCACTGCGCTCTATGCGCCGCGCGCGTTCGCGGCTCGCATCGCCGCGCGCGTGCGCGTCCGGCGCCGACCGAGGTCGACGCATCGGCGGCGCGGCAGCGCGGCAGAGACTGACGCGCCCATGGCGATGCTGACGCTGATGATGCGCGCGGCGTCGACGGTCCCGCGCGCGCCGCGCCGCGCGACGACGCGACGACGCGCGACGATGTGCGCGCCTCGCGCGAGCGCGGCGCGCGCGCGCGATGACGCGGCGACGGCGACGGATGCGCGCGAAAAGGCGATGCGGACGACGTGGATAACATCCATGGCGTCGGCTTCATCTCTGTATATGTCGTCGCCGGCGCGCGCGGAGGGGATTTCTGACGTGGGCATCGACGCCGCGCCCGATCCGGTCGTTGCTGCGGCGTTCGCCCTGGCTGTGGTGTTGCTCGTGGTGTGCACCGGGGGCATGGGGTACATTGCGTTTCGCGAGGCGTTGGACCGCGCCGAAGAAACCAAAGCGCGAGAGGAAGAAGAACGCCAAGAGCGCGTGATTGCGGCGAACAAAGGGAAGTTTACGGCGGCGGCGGGGAAGCCAAAGGTGACGAAGCTGACGCCGAGTCAGATTGCGGCGGCGGAGGCGGGAGAGGGCGGGGAGAGCTTGAATAGACGCGAACGACGAAGACGCGAACGCGAATCGACGTCGAGCGAATGATAAGGACACCGTAGTATTGTTATACCGGCACATGACGGGAGCGATGATTTTGTTTTGTTTTGTGTGTTTTGTTCGTTCGCATGGGTGCCGCTCGTGGTGGAGGATGACATTCGGCTCGCGGATGTTTCGCTCGGGCGAGCGCCTCACTCTTCGACGCGTACGCTTCATCTTTGCATTCATTCATTTATTTATTCATTCATTCATGACGACGACGCCGACGGCGACGACGTTGAGTGCGTACGGCGAAGAACTAATCGCGGCGTGCCGCGCGTACTCCGACGCCGCGCTCGCGGTGAAAGATGACGATAAAGACGATGGAGCTCGAACTGAGCCGCCGACGGCTGGCGTACCGAGCACTCGAGGGTGCATTGACGCGTGCGCGCGCATCGATGCCGAAGGCACGAAAGGTACGCATGAACGTAACCCTTACGAGTTAACTTCGCGAACCGTAGACTGACGATGACACGATGACGCGCGCAGTGGGTTTGTTTTTCAGAGACGACGGCGAAGACGTCGACGACGCGGGCGCGCGCTCGCTCCTCGCCGCCTTACACGACGCTCACGTCGCGTTCACCCTCGAGTGCGCCGCCGTGTTAGAGATGAATAAGTTTGGCACGTGTTTCGCCGACGCGTTGCGCGCGGCATCGCGCGGGATGACGCAGGCGGTGTGTAACGCGATGTCGAGCGCGAGCGCGGAGACTGGGGACGGTCGGTCCGCGGCGACCAAGCGCGCGGTGGGTGAGATTTGGGCGAGCACCGAGGCGTTCAAGGCGTTGCCAAAAAGTGCTTCCGCGGCTGTGGCCCGCGAACTCATGCGTATGGCGACGTTCGTGAAGGATGTGAGCTCGGAGCTCGAGGAGCTCGAGGAGCTCGGCGGCGCGGATGACGTTGGACTGGACGAAGATGATTTACGTTTTTGCGACGATGACTTTGACGCGAGTGAGTTGGCGATCGGCAAGAGTATCGGGACATTTGCCAAGGCGTGCTTAGTGCTGTTGAAGGCGCTGATTGTGCCCATGGTGAAGGAGAAGACGACGGATTTAAAGGCGCTCGAGCCGTGCGTGGAGGCGTGCGGCCGGTTCCGTCAAAGCGTGGAGGACCTTGGTGCGGGCGTGTACCCGCCTCAGGACACGGACGAGTTGAAGGAAAGCCTAGCGCAAGCCGTGAAAAGTGCGCGGGAGATGTACGCGTGCGTGCGCGAGGCTGGGGCTGGGGATGACGAGACCAAGGATGCGCTCGACGTATTCGTCGCGGCGAGCGAAGTCGCCGAAAAAGCGCTCGAATAGAATCATCCAACGTTGTCATATCGTCGTTGTTATATAATAAGTTAATCATAGCTCAACGTCGTTGTCCTATTTTGTTTCTGCGTACTCTTGCCACGCTCCGCTTTGTAGATTTGCCGTCCATAACCGAACTACGCCGTCCCGCGCCGCCGTCGCGAGCGCGCTCCCGCTCGCGTTCCACGACGCGTTATTCACCTCATAGTCGTGCACCAACACCCCAATCTCGCGCGCACTCTCTACCGAATTCACCGTAACCCCTGTAAATTCATATATCACGCACTTTGTACCCGCCACGATGGCTAAATCTAGCGCCCCTCGCGCCGTCGTCGTCGGGCTCCACGTCGAACATCGAGCGCTCGCGGTTAACTCCCGCCGCGTCGGTAAACTTCCGCCGCGTATCTCCTTCAACGAGTTCCATCGCGCGTACGTCGCATCGTATGCTAATACATTCACCGCAATGTTGTGCTCACGGTCGCTCGAATACGTCGCCGTGGTGGCAATCACGGGGAAATCTACGACGCCGTTCGTCTCTCCGCCGCGCCTCCACGCCACGCTCGTCAACGCCGCGCCTGGAGTTTTCCCTTCATACGTTCCAACCTCCTCCCACGCCGTGGCCGTGGACGCGTCGCGCGGAGCAAACAATCGCAAGACGCCATCTGCGCCCGCGAACGCGAGCGTCGGGGCGTGAAACGCGCGCAAACCCGCAGGAGCGAACGCGACTCCGCCCGTCGGCGTTCCCGTCGCGGCGTAGCCCACGCGCGAGAGCGAC
>JACLAB010002945.1_pt1 | contig 22443 bp, 21 predicted proteins | sample 8027921 | NCBI WGS metagenome assembly JACLAB01 (sample SAMN15725117, study PRJNA655200) | protist metagenome | isolation source: fluorescence activated cell sorting (FACS) single amplified genomes of... | place: USA: West Boothbay Harbor, Gulf of Maine | collected 2000-07-19
GGGATCAATATGCGAGCACGGTCGTCTGCGCTACAACTGCAAGGAGTGCGGTGGTGCAGGAATCTGCGAGCACGGTCGTCGGCGCAATAGATGCAAGGAGTGCACCTCCTCCGTAAGATAGATCCCATAATAATGTCATCACATAAAATCACATCTTCTACGCGGCTCAGTCCCGAATACTCCCCTCACCCCTCCTCTCCAAACTCCGCCGTGAACTTCTCGTGCACCTCCAGATCCGCCTTGGCCACCGTCGGCCTCGCCTTGAGCAGCACCTTCACGAAATCGTTCTTCGTGATCTTCGGCGGGTGCACCTGCGCGGCGTACCCTTTATCGGCCAAAGTCTCCAGCGTACACGGCCAAGCCGCGGGATCTCCGGGTGAACACGGGACGTAGTGCTCCGTCCCATCCGGCTGCGGCACCGTCTTGAAGTGCGTCGCCTCCTGCGTCTTACGTACCGGTTCGTACAGCACGTCCTTCACCACGTGGTCGATGTCACTCCCGCTGAACCCCTCCGCCTGTGTTCCGAGTCGATCGTAATCCGCGTGCGTTAAATCATGCGGCGTCTCTCCGAGGTGCACCTTGAACATGTGCGCCCTGGCCGCCTCGTCTGGGAGGGGGATGTAGATGCGCTTGTCGAACCGTCGTCGTACGGCTTGGTCCAGCTGGTACGGCGTGTTCGTCGCGGCGAGGACCAGCACGCGCCCCGAATCCGACGCTCCGACGCCTTGCATCTGGACGAGAATCTCCGTCTTGATGCGCCGGGACGCTTCGGACTCGCCGCCTTCGCCGCGCGCGCCGCACAGCGCGTCGATCTCGTCGATGAAGATGATGCTCGGCGCGCGTTCCCGCGCCATGGCGAACAGGTTGTTCACCAGCTTCTCGGATTCGCCCATCCACTTGCTGACCAAGTCGGAGGAGCTGATTGAAAAAAACGTCGAATCCGCCTCTGTGGCCACCGCCTTTGCGAGGTACGACTTACCGGTGCCGGGCGGTCCGTAGAGTAGGAACCCGCTCCATGCTTTGCGTTTCCCCGTGAAGAACTGCGGGAACTTGACCGGCATGATGACCGCTTCTTTCAGCGCCGCCTTGGCCGCCTCCAGCCCCGCGACGTCGTCCCACTTGACGTTCGGTTTCTCGGTGACGATGGCACCGCCGAGCTGGCTCTTCATCTTGGCCGTCTCGCCGTCGTCTCCTTCAGCTCCGCCGCCCTTGCCGCCCTTGGGTTTGGCGCGGAGGGCGCTGTCTGGGGAGTTCACCGGGTTCGCGCGGTTCGTCGCGGCGTCCGAGTCGATGAGCTTCTTGAGCTCCTCCGCGCGCGTGAGGTACTCCATGAACTTAGCCTTGACCGTCTGTTGCATCATCGGGTTCTTCTCGTACTTGAGGTAGATGCCGAAGTGGTCGAGCGCGGACATGTACAGCTTGAACGCGGCGGGGTAATCCGCGGCTTTGTCCTTGTCCACGGCATCCTTCACGAGCGCGATGGCCTTCTCGCGGATGGCGAGGCCGCCGCCCAGGTCCCCCATCGCGAACGTCTCTCCTCCCCCCTTGTCAAGTGTGAAAGGACGCGGTGCCCCGTTCGAAAGTTTTTTTCACGCTGACGTCCGCGTCACGGGGAGCCGCAGTGCGCGCGTCTCCGGTCCGTCTGCCGGGTTCGGAGCGGTGGTCCGAGTGCCCGCGCGTGTCGGATCCCGCGTGTGCGACGAAGCCGGCGCGCGTCGTTATGTCCCGAGCGCACGGCGCGGCCGAGCCCAGATTCGTTTCGTGACGCGATGGTGTGAGCTGGCGAGAAAACTGATTTCGAGGAGTTAACCAGACCCAACTCGAGTTCGCCAGATTTCGTCCCATCAACCGCCGCTCCACCCATCACTTCGTTCCGCGCCGCGTCACATCGACGCGTCACCGCGATGGTCAACTACTCCAAGTGGGACAACCTCGACCTCGGCTCCGACGACGACGAGCCCCGGACGAGCGGCGTCCCGAACGTGACGAAACTCGAGGGCCCGAGCACCGTCACCTTCGGCGGCGGGCGCGGTCGAAACGTCGACATCCAGGTCAATGCCCCCGCCCCAGCACCGGCGCCCATCGCGGTGGGAACAAAAGCGATCGCCCCGCCGCCCAATCGCAGCGCCCTCGACGTGTCGTACGCCAAGTTCGACGCCATGGCCGGCGACATCTCCTCCGACGACGACATCAACGACTACTACGAAGACGAGTACCACGAACAGATGGACAATCAGCGAAGAGAGGAAGCCGAGGAGGAACTACGAAACCCCGACGGCACGTGGAAGAAACTGCCGCCGCTGAGACGTCAGCCCGGGGTGTACACCGGGGAGCTGCCCCCGCCGTCGTATCCGCCCCCGGAGGTCGTCGAGGCGCGACAGCTGGCGGAGACTAAAACTCTCGCGGAAAGAACGGAACGATTCACACTCAACGGCGGACGCGAAGACGCCACAGCCACCACCGCGCCGTACATGTGGGCCCAGACGCACGACGAGTGCGTTCTCAGCGTCATCGTCCCACACGAGACCAAGGCTAAGGACGTGCGGGTGGACTGCGACGAGTCACACTGCAAGGTTATCCTCGCGCATCACGCGATGAAAACTGCGACGATGTTAATCGACGACGACGTCGCGCATAAGATCGATCCGGAACCCCGGGACGACGAGGAGCTCGAACGCTCAGCTGACGGGTTCGACGTCCCGCGGACGTACGGCGAGTGGGAGGTGTGCGACTGGGAGCCGAAGGGGCGGCGGGTAGTTCGCGTCACGTTCCGGAAGAAGGGCCTCGGGATGATGACGCATTGGTGGCGACGAGCGCTTAGTGGCGGTACCGAGATTGACACCGCGACGTTGAAGGGGCGGAAGGATGGGAAGGCGGCGGAGAGCGCGCGGATCTGGGAGGAGGCGACGGAGGCGTTCAAGGAAAAGGTTAAGAACAGGCAGCCGATTCCCATCCCTTACGACGGTCCCATCGAAGATTCAGACGAAGACGAAAAGTGAATCTGATTCGCAATAATAGTTCGGACAGATTACACGAGTCGGCGCTTGGTTTCGTGTGAAGGAATAGAGATACAATTTAGGCTATGAGTGTACAGCTCGCGAGTTTACTTCCCGAGCTCCGTCTTGAGCCCGTCGAACGGGAACGTCTTGTCCGCGAACGGCTGCGTGGACGGCTTGTCCATCACCTTGGCCAGGTTGAAGATGCCGAAGAATAAGCCCAGCCCTCCGAAGAGGTACGCCGCCGCCTCCGCGGGTTTGACGATGTTGGGCGGGACCTGGTCCAGCGCGGGCTCGGGGTGGGCATCGCCGCAGTCCCACGTGAGCTCAGCCTCTTCCACCAGCTGTGGGTTCGCGAAGGTGGGTGGTAAGGGGACGGTCAGATGGATGTTTGATTAATCATCGCGAAGGAAATGAGACTGGGGCGCCTAGGGTTTGTTTGAAGGGGAGACGGGCGTCGTGTGCGGGGCGCACCTCGGCGGTCGGGACCTCGTGCGCGGGTACGGGCGTGCCCATGCCCGCCCTGGACGCCGCGGTGACGTGGATGTTACGAATACCTCCAACCTGGGTGGACGAGAGGGGTGGAGACGGGTCATGGGATGAAGTTTTGTACACGACGGGCGGTGTGAGCGAGGATAGGACCGGCTGATCGGGTGGAAACGCGGGTGGGTTTAGGGGTGCCAGCGGGACGCACCTGCGTGCCCGGGGCGTGGGACACCGCCCTGAGAAGGCCCGTGGCTCGGACCACCTTTAACACTCCCGACATGTTCTCTTGTCGTGACGCCGAACAGTGCCCGAGGCCGTGAAGATGGGTTGGCTCAAAACGGGTGGAAGCGGGAGATGGGCTAATTCACTAACCGCTTACTTCTAGAATATAACTGTTTGCTTGTGTTCCCTTCTACGAGCTGAGACTGTATAACGTAACTGACCGCCATACAGACATTTTCCCAATTACAGAGATTCTCTCCGGATCTCAACTGCTCAAAAACAGAATCCCGGAAAGTGCAGCTTCGCCAATCCCACTTTTTCAATGCACGCGTGTACGCAACCGGCAACCGCGCCCCTCCGCCGATGCGGGGGCGCACGCGCGTCTCATCGCCGCGCTCCGCTGCGCATCAACGCCGTCTCCAACGTATCCGGCAGGTTCAACCAGAAGAACAAGCACGGCTTCACGAACGTGCTCATCGTTCCGAAAAAGCTCGAGCACGAGGCGGACCGGCTGGTGAAGTCGCACGAGCGATGGGTCAACCAGACGCACGTCGTGGGTCCGGACGGGGACGAGGACGACTTCGGGCACCCGCGGCTGCTCGAGTACTACGTCACGAAAGGACCGGAGGTGGTCGACGCGCTCGACCCGCGCAGCGGTGCGTTTCATCCCCAACCGGGGCGCCCCCCCCCCCGATCCGTTGTTACGGCAATTATCCCCCGAGGACACGTCAGATTAATATCTCGTGTCGGAACCTGACCTCCGATCCCCACCGATCCATCGACATCGCAGACGGCAAGAGCACGGGTAACGTGGTGTACACGTTCAACATGAAGTTCGTCTCCCGGTTCGGCGTCGACCAGCACTTCCGGATGAGCTCCGAGGGTTGGCAGGACCACGCGCTGCTCATGGTGCGAATCAATTGAAGCCCGAAAAAGCACCCGCGCCCCGAACCGCCGCCCAACACAGCTGTGCCCCCTCCTTTATTTTTCACTTTTCACTCGCTCACGTCGACCATCCCCCGCGATGAATTCACTCATTCGCAGGACATGATGAGGGAGCACGGACGGTTCTTCGACCGCGGCGGACGCATCGTCGCCAACCACGTCGACGACGCCCCCGCGTGCACCGCGCGCAAGGGTGACAAAGCCACCAACGTCATCCTCCGAGTCCCCGCGATCGACGAACAAACCGCGGACGCCTTGGTCCGCGACCACCAGGCTTTAATGCGCCGCACGCACCACTTCACCACACAGCTGGACTACGACGAGCTCCGCCCGAGGATCACCCAGTACCAGGTCAGCAAGCACCTGGTACGCGAGGACCCGTGGGATACTAAATCGCAATTAACTGGCGACGTTCACTACTGCATTCACACCGCGTTTGTCGACGCGTTGGGCATCAGGGGCCATCGGAACATCGCGAACACCAACCCGGAGGTGTACGCCCGCATGACGCCGTTCTTTCTGAAGCACGGGATCCACGCGGATGTCACGGACCACGTCGTCGTGGCCAACATGCAGCGGCCGAACTTCGTGTCGAACATCATCCGGGGCGTCGGCAAGCTCTTTACGAAGACGGAGCAGGACGTGGCGCTGCAGGAGTTTGAAGCGAAGCTCAACCGCCCGAGGCTGTGATGCTGTGATGATGCGTGGTATGAGTAGCACCGTGTTGGAGGGTGCGTTTCTTTTATTAATATCGGCACCGGCCGTTGGGTGACCTGCGTGTTTAGGACGTCGACTGTTGTACAAGAGATTGACAGCTGTACTTAAAAAGTTTATAAAAAGTCAGATTTGATTAGGTCACTCGTCATCAGTCGCGCGCGGGGCTGTGCTTCGATGGCATCGCCCATCGACCTCACCGACGATGGGAACGATGACGCCGTCCATGTCGTCGATCGAAGCGTCATGGACGACGACGGACTGGACGTCGCCATCGCGAGGTGCCGCGAGGACCTGGAGGACGCCGAAGCTGAGATCCGCGCGTTGGATCGACGAAGGCGCGCCGCCGCGTCGGAGCTGGACGCGCTCGTGAAGCGCCGCGAGGAGCGCGCGGGTGCACGCGCGGACGCGCACGCCGACGCCATCGCCGACCGATGGTCCGCGCCGCACCCGCGATGGGACGCCAAAGTCGACTCACTCCTACTCGACGTCTTTCGCATCCCATCCGGGTTCAGACCCGCGCAGAGGGGCGTCATCAACGCCACGCTCAGCGGCCGAGACGTCTTCGTGGTCATGCCCGCGGGCGGCGGTAAGTCACTGACGTACCAGCTCCCCGCCATGGTCGACGCACCGAGGCTCACGCTGGTCGTATCGCCGCTGCTCTCGCTCATCGAAGACCAGGTGGAACAGATGAATGCCGTGGGCGTGCACGCGAGGGCGCTCACCGCGGCGACGTCCGTTGAGGAGCAGAACGAGACCCTCCGCTTGATCGACGACGCCGGCGACAAGGGAGGCAAGGGAGGAGGCAAAGGGAAGAAGAAGCGTAAGCGAGACGGCGACGACGGAGAGGACGAGGAGGATGAAGCCATCATCGTCAAAGACAAAGACGACTTAAAAGTTACCCCCCCGATGTGCCTCCTGTACGTCACCCCCGAGAAGGTCGCAAAGTCCAAGCGGCTCATCACCAAGCTGGAGAAAGCGCACCGAGGCGGTCGACTGGCGCGCGTGGTCCTGGACGAGGCGCACTGCGTCAGCGCGTGGGGGCACGAGTTCCGTCCGGACTACCGCAAACTCGGTCTGTTCAAGACGCAATTCCCCGACGTCCCGATCCTCGCGTGCACCGCCACCGCGACCCGCAAAGTACAGAGGGACGTCATCGACGTGCTGCAGATTCGCGGATGCGCCAAGTTTTCCACGTCGATACAACGACCGAACCTGCGGTACGAGGTGGTGCTGAAACCCGGTGCTAAGAAGGAGTGCGACGATCTCCTATGCGCAATAGTCCTGGACGCCATGGGGACGGATGCAAAGCCCAAGCCCGATCGCGGCTCCGCCATCGTGTACTGCTTCAGCCAACGCGAGACGGAGCAGTGCGCCGAGGCGTTGTCCGCCGCCGGTATTAAAGCGCTTCCGTACCACGCCGGGTACACCGAGGAATCGAGAAGGGCGGTGCATTCGAGGTGGAGTAAAGGCGAAATCGCCGTGATGTGCGCCACCGTCGCCTTCGGCATGGGCGTGAACAAGCCGGACGTTCGCTTAGTCGTCCACCACACGGTGTCCAAGAGCGTGGAGTCGTACTACCAGGAGAGCGGCCGCGCGGGCCGTGACGGGAAACGCGCGCGATGCGTCGTGATGTGGCGCCCCGCGGATTTGCCGCGTCAGAGTTCCATGGTCGCGTTCGACGCCGGTTCTGAAAATTTGGGAAATTTATACAAGGCGGCCCGGTGGCTCACGGGTAACTCGTGCAGGCGCGCGTCCCTCGCGTCTCACTTCGGCGAGACGTACACGGCGAGTGAGTGCGACAAGTGCATATGCGACGTGTGCGAGCCCCCGGCGGGGGCGGGTTTCTTTCCGGCGATGAATGAGCCGTCGAAAGATTTGGCTCGAACCAGGGACACGGCAGGTTCCGTGGCGGACTTTTTCGTGAACATGATGACAGGACGGGACCCCGATAAACCGGTCACCATGCTGCAGCTCGCGAGCGATTGGGTCAGACACGCGCGCGCGGAGGCAAAGGAGGAGCTGAAGCTCGCGGGTGCCGGCGGCGTCTCGTTCAAGGTGCCGCTGGGCGCGTGGCAACGCGCGATGGGGATGTTGGACAAGGACGGCGCCGAGGCTTTCGTGTCGCACATGGTGATGCACGGCGTGTTGGCGGAGCACTGGCAGCACACGGCGTACAGCACCAACGCGTACGTGCGACCCGGTGACGTGGACCCGGACCAGTGCCCGGAGTTCACCTTGGTTCGAAAGTACAAGGGATCCCTAGGGGACGACTAGCTAGAGACGCGATTACGTTGACGGCTTGATAAGATTACAAAATGTTTTCATATTAAAGTCACCAGGTGTATTAATTACGCCGCCATCTCCTTTCGCGCGCGCTCGGCACCTTCCCTGATCGAGGGCGCCACCTTGGACGCGTTCTCGCCCCACTCGCTCCCGTCCGACGACGCCCCGCCGCCGACGTACGGAACAAACGCGGGCCGTCCCACCAGCCCGAGTTCCTCAAACATCTTGGCGTCCTCCGTCGCCTCGTTGTTCGCCGTGGTCAGCAGTTTATCTCCGGTGAACACCGAGTTGGCGCCCGCGAGGAACGCGAGGGCCTGGTCGGCCGGGGACATGGTGATGCGCCCCGCGCTGAGCCGGACGACTGTCCGGGGCATCACGATCCGCGCCACGGCGATGGCTCGGACCATCTCTAACCCGGACGGGGGTTCCAGGTTCTCGAGCGGCGTACCCTTGACGGGGACGAGCGCGTTGATCGGCACGCTCTCCGGGTGCTCCGGTAAGTTGGCGAGGACGCGCAGCATGCTCGCGCGGTCCTTCTCTTCTTCGCCGAGGCCCAAGATCCCGCCGCAGCAGACGCTGATCCCCGCCTCCCTCACCGCGGCGATCGTGTTCAGCCGATCTTCGTAATTTCTCGAAGTCGTCACCTTGGGGTAGTACTCCGGGGACGTGTCCACGTTGTGGTTGTACGCGGTGAGTCCCGCTTCGCGTAACTGACGCGCCTGTGTGCTGTCGAGCATGCCGAGGGTGGCGCACACCTCCATTCCCATGTCCCGCACTTCGCTCACCATGCCGAGGACTCGGTCGAATTGCCCTTTGCCCACCTGCGACGGGCCGCGCCACGCGGTGCCCATGCAGAACCTGGTGCTGCCCGCTTCTTTGGCGCGCCTCGCCGCCGCGAGGACGTCCTCGGCGCCCATGAGTTTCTCCGCTTTTAATCCGGTGTCTTCTTTCCACGACGACGACTGCGCGCAGTAGTTGCACGTCTCGGGGCATCCGCCGGTCTTGATGGAGAGCAGAGTGCACTGCTGGACCTGCCGTGGGTCGTGGTTGGCTCTGTGCACCGACGCCGCGTCGTAGACGAGGTCGAGGAGCGGGCGATCGTAGAGCGCCTCGACCTCTGCGTTGGTCCAGTCGTGGCGCACGGCTCCCATGGCCTTGTCCGCGACGGCGGAGGTTGGGGCGGAGGCGACGAGCAGCCGCCGGGGGATGAGGGAATGCGCGGTCGCGCCGGCGGTGCCCGAGGAGGCGACCGCGCGGCGGAGCGCGTGGGAGGCGCGGGAGAGCATCACGATGTGAACGAACGGAGACGACTCCGGCGACGACGGGTCAACACGGCTGTTCGGCTGCGTCGAGTAGTGCGCGTCGGATAGGTTTTTCATCGGATAAAACGACTCACCTTTTCGCCTCCTTTTTGGTTTAGAAGCAATTTACATGAGCAAACAGATGTAGGTACGTATTTGCCGTTAAGAATGTATTTGCTATTTCACATCCATCAGAGGGCACCCTCGGGTTCAGGGTGCTCGGTCAACACATTCGTCAACGACAACACCCACGCTCCGCTTCTCGACCACATCCGCCGAAGGTGTCCCACCCTGCGCGCCCGCCTTGGTGCAAGCCAGCGTCCCCGCCGTGGAGGCCTTCCTCAGACATTCAACCAACGACTTATCACTCGCCACGCCGGCAACAAACGAACCGACGAAGGCGTCGCCCGCGCCCACCGTGTCCACGATGTCCTCCCCATACTCGAGCTTAGCCGCACGCACGTACATGAAGTCACATTTATCCCTCATCAAGGATCCTGGGTGCACAGGATGGGTGGGCGGAATGTACAGCATGGCGCCTTCTGCGCCCATAGTCACCACCACGATGGTTCGAGTCTCCCTGCACACGTGCTGCGCCATATCATTCATTTCTTCCGACGCCTGATAACCTTGGTAATACAAACCCATCGCGTCGTAGACGTCCTTCAGCTCGTGTTGGTTGACGATGAGAAAGTCGATGGCATCGTACGTATCCTTCGATATTTTCCCAGCATCAGTCGACGGGGCTACGTTGACGACGACCTTCGCGCCCGCCGCCTTGGCCTTGGCGACGCACTCACACAGCGTGGCCGGGGGTACCTCCATCTGCATCAGCAGCACGTCCCCGTCAGTGATCAATCCGTCGAGCTGTGACGCGGTGACGGTGGCGTTCGCGCCGGACCCGACACAGATCTGATTCTCACCCTTGGCATCGACGATGACGCTGGCGCACGCTGTCGGGGCGTCGGGGCGCGTGGCGACGCCGCCGCAGTCCACGCCGACGGCCTCGAGGTTGCGCAGGACGATGTTGGCGAAGTCGTCATCGCCCGTGGCGCCCACGAACTTGACGCGCGGGTGCCCGAGCTTGGCGCAGGCGTACGCCTGGTTGGCGCCTTTGCCGCCGGGGAGGAGTCGGTAGGTCGGCGCGAGGACGGTGACGCCCGGCGAGGGGAGGTCGCGCGGGGTCATGACGAGGTCGACGTTCGCGGAGCCGACGACGACGACGGCGGCACCCCCCTCGAAAAAAGACTTGCGCTTCGTCATGGATACAAGTGCGTCGTCGTAACTGCGTCGACGCCAGCTCGGATTTGATGAGAAAAGCAACAACCAGATTAAGCAGATCCTACTCCCGCCGCCTGCCACTCGAGGAAGCGCGGCCTTCATCTCCCACGCGCGGGTTCGAGGCCGAGACCCGTCTCGGGTACCCCGTCAAGATGCCCGGGCCCAAACCCAAGGTCAAGGGCAAGAAGCGCAAGGGCGACGCATCCCCGTCGGCGTCCCCGTCATCCCCGGCGGCGGCGAAGAAGGGATCGAGCGCGAAGAAGTCCAAGAGGGAGGAGGATGCCCCCGCCGGCGTGACTGACTCGCCCGTGGACGAGAGGTTCGCCAAGCTCCCGTCGTTCAACGTCGACATCGACATCGAGTCCGACCCCGAGGACGAGGTGGACGTCATCGACGAGGCCACCTTACTGGACCACGAAGACGACGTCAGCGACAACGACGCCGAGGGCGACGCGGGCGAGGATGACGAGGAGGTCAAGGCTGCCTACGACTCCGACTTTGACATCGACGACGATGCCGACGGTGACGACGATGCCGGCGCCGCCAACGACGACGACGCCACCGACGACGGCGCGATGGACCCGGCGGAACCCGAGCTCTTCGAGTTCAACGACGACGGCACCGAAAAAGCACCGGGCGCCTCCTCATCGAAGAAGGTGCTCAGCGAAAAGGCCCTCGCAAAGGCGCGGAAGGACCAGGCCAAGCGCGGGGTCATCTACCTCGGCTCGATCCCACCCTTCATGAAACCCCAGAAGCTACGGCAGTTACTGACGCCGTATGGGAACCTAGACAGGATGTACCTCATGCCCGAGGACCCGGAGATGCGAGCCAGGCGTAAAAAGTTCAAGGTTGGTTTATTTTTATTATTTCCATACGGGCAATTAGACTGACGGCACGTGTGTTTTGTGTGTGCACAGGGCAACACGGGTAAAAAGTTTGTTGAAGGCTGGGTGGAGTTTCGCGACAAGAAGAAGGCCAAGTCGTGCGCCGTGATGCTCAACGGAACGCAGGTGGGAGGACGTCGACGGGGTACGCACTTCTCCGACCTGTGGAACATGAAATACCTCCCAAAGTTCAAGTGGGATAACTTGACGGAAGAGATCGAGTACCAAAAAGCGCTGCGAGAGCAACGCATGCAACTAGAGCTCAGCGTGGCGAAGAAGGAACGGGACTTTTACCTCCAGAAGGTTGACCAGGCGAAACAGATCGAGAAGATGAAAGAACGAAGGGCCGCGGAGGCGGTCGGGGACGCGGCTAAGCTCAAGCACCTACCCGAGTTTCCCCCCGAGGACAGAGAGGAGACCAAGGAGGAGTACGACGCCCGGATCAGGCGGGAGAAGGCTCGGCAGAAGGAGGAGCGGAACGAGCTGCTCCGGCGGTTCAAGCAGAGGGAGGCGCTGGGTGACATGTCCGTGGACAGCGCGCGGGGTATGATGAGCGTGGACGTCCTACGGGACCTGTTCGTGGGGGGGAGAAAGGATGTCAAGTCATCCGCTGACGAACCCGACGAATGACCAAACACCAAATACTCTTAACCTTCCCGTCTCGTCGCTCCACCCCTCGTCAATGACACTACTCTATTACGCTATTACGCTATTACATCACGGCGCTACGTGTTGACGCTAGGCCACCGGCGGCGGGGTTATCTCGAAGACGTGCACGTGGTACCCCGCATCCTCCGTCGACGGCGACGCGTGTAAAGTCCGCCAACCGCATCCCTTCGCCTCAAACGCGGCCACGACGTCGCTCACAGGAACAAACGCTCCCAACGGTGACTCACCACCCTCGTCGGCCTTGACCTTGTCCTTGTCCTTGTCCTTGGAAGACCTGTCCCTGAAGGACAGCACGCACGGCAGCTCGATCCCGCGTCGTTCCCTCGCGGCTCGCATCAGATCAATCACGGTTTCACAAAACGGATCGACGAGTTCGCGGAGCCATAGGCACTCCGCCGCCATGACCAGCTCACAGTCCCTCGGATCGTTCACGCATTGAGCGTCGTCGTCGTCGTCTGTGACGTCGTCGTCCTTCCCGATGCATGGCCACGATGTGGCGCCGGTGGTGTCTTCCCTGGAGAGCACGCGTCTACGAGCACTCAGTCGTCTCTGCGCTTGGATGGATGCGTCGATGGATGTGGTCCAATCGAGCACCTGCGCGACGCACGTGCCGCCGTTGCCCCCCGCGATGTGCTCACTCATGCGCCACGGCGGCGATGACGACGATGAGGACGTGTGTGCGGTGCCTGTCTCGCTGGATGTATCCGTGTTCTCGCCGATGTTGCGGTAGATGACGCCCTCCACGACAGCCTCGAGGTCCGTGCACATGACGTGCGCCCCCGCCGACGCCGCCGCTATGCCGCAGAGGCCGACCCCGGCGCCCAGCTCCAGGACCCGCTTACCGGCCACCCTGCGTCGTAATGACGCGTCGTCGTCGCTGTCGTCCTCCAGCAGCCGCGTGAGCACCTCGGCGCCTTCCCACACCCTGCAGAACCCCGTCGTCGCCGCGACTGTGTACCCGTCGTCGAAAAAGTTGGGATCCACCCAGTCGTCGTCGTCCTCCCCATCCGCGTTCGATGTCGGTGACGCGTCAGTATCGCCCGCGTCTTCGCCGGATATGTCGCGGCGGACGATGCGGAGATTGACCCCCGCGAACGGAATGACGTCGGTCGCGAGCTTACACTCCATCTCGCCCTGGTCGCTGTGATTGACGACGTCGCTGTGATTGACGATGTCACGTTTCACTTTTTCTGAAAAAGTTTGGAAGAGACGTCATTTCATCACAACGACAAGCGCGGGCGAACGCATCGCAGACGAGAAGAGAGAGCCTCACAAGATGGCCTCCAACGAAGTGACGGAGATTCACCTCAAGGACTATGCCGAGTACCCCTACGACGTCGAGAACGTGCGTTTCCCCGATAGTACCATCGAGGATCTGAGACGACCGCCAATCAATCCGAACCGATCGTTCCCCGCCTTTTCCATCTCGATCCGATGAGATCTGACACCCACCCGTCTCCACCGATGGTCTCCATCTCCCCACAGGTCACCCTCGAGTTCGACCTCGAGGAGGAGTACACCGTGGTCACCGCCACATCCGTGATGCGCGCCAAGCCCGCGTCCATCGGATCGCCCCTGGTCCTCGACGGACGCCAATCGTTCATGGAGCTCCTCGCGATATACGTCAACGACAAGCCGGTGCCGACACAGCTGTGCGCGTTCACCCCGAACGCCGAGGACACGCGGCTCATCGTCGACGCCGCCGCGCTACCCTCCGACGGATCCAAGTTCACCCTCGGCGTGGTGACCAAGTTCAAGCCCCAGGACAACCTCGAACTCTCGGGCCTTTACAAGTCCTCCGGCAACTTTTGCACGCAATGCGAAGCGGAAGGCTATCGCCTCATCACCTACTACCCCGACAGGCCGGACGTCATGTCGGTGTTCACCACGAAGATACGCGCGGACAAAACCAAGTACCCGGTGCTGCTGTCCAACGGTAACCTGGTCAGTGCGTGCGACCTCGCGGGGGGCAAACACATGGCGGTCTGGGTGGACCCGTGGCGCAAACCCTGCTACCTCTTCGCGCTCGTCGCCGGCGGTGAGTGTGTAAACAGTCTCCTTTCCGTGTTCAAATACCCAATACTAACCCCAATTGCTAACCGTTCACCCCGTCTACTATCGTGCAGACCTCGCGGTGGTCAAGTCGCAGTTCACGACGTGCACCGGCAAGGCTGTGGACCTGGCCATCTACGCCGAGGCGAAGAACATCGATCGGTGCGACTTCGCGATGGAGTCGTTGAAGCGCGCGATGAAGTGGGACGAGGACCGGTTCGGTTTAGAGTACGACCTCGACCTGTTCAACATCGTCGCCGTGGACGATTTCAACATGGGCGCGATGGAGAACAAGTCTCTGAACCTTTTCAACAGCCGGCTTGTGCTGGCGACGGTGAGTCATTTTTATTTTTCATACGGGCGATTAGACTGACGGCGTGTTATGTGTACAGGCGGATAGCGCTACGGACGCCGCGTTCGCGCGCATCGAAGGGGTCATCGGCCACGAGTACTTCCACAATTGGACCGGGAACCGCGTGACGTGCCGCGATTGGTTCCAGCTCTCACTCAAAGAGGGCCTGACGGTGTTCCGGGACCAGGAGTTCTCGAGCGACATGGGCAGCAGGAGCGTGAAGCGCATCGGTAAGTTTACAAGTATTTTAACGCATGTATGGGCAATGAGGCTGACGTCGTGTTTTGTTCACAGGCGACGTCCGGTACCTTCGAGACGCGCAGTTCGCGGAGGATGCCTCCCCGATGGCGCACCCCGTGCGCCCGGCTTCCTACATGAAGATCGACAACTTCTACACCCTCACCGTCTACGAGAAGGGATCCGAGGTTATCCGCATGTACCACACGCTGCTCGGCGAGGCTGGATTTCGTGCGGGGACCGACCTCTATTTCCAGAGGCACGACGGCCAGGCTGTGACCTGCGACGACTTTTTCCAGGCTATGTCGGACGCCAACCCCGGGTGCGACATCGGCGCCTTGAAGAACTGGTACTCGCAAGCCGGGACCCCAACCGTCATCTGCGAGCGCGCGTACGACGCATCCGCCAAGACCTACTCGCTCACGCTGACCCAGGTCCTGCCTAGCACACCGGACACCGGCGGGGACGGCGCCAAGGCGGCGCAGCTCATCCCGGTCAAAGTCGGGCTCGTCGACGCGTCCACCGGCAAAGACCTAGACGTATCATCCGGCGTCGTCACGGTGACCTCCGCTGGGTCCACGTCGACATGCGTGCCGTGCCCGGGCGACGCCGGATCCGTCGTGCTCCGCCTCAACGATACATCCGCGACGTTCACGTTCACCGGCGTTGACGCCGAGCCGGTGCCTTCGGTCCTTCGAGGTTTCAGCGCCCCCGTGCGGCTGACGATGGACCCGCCGCTCGGCGCCGACGAGCTCCTGTTCCAGCTGGCGCACGACTCCGACCCGTTCAACCGGTGGGAAGCGGCGCAGAAGATGGCCCGCGAGATCATGCGCCGAGCCATCGAGGCGACGTACAAGGAAGGACAGACGGCGCTAGCCGCGGACGAAGTCGTGGTCGAGGCGGTGACGAACGACGCCGCGTTCGGCAAGTTTGTCGACGCGTGCCGGGGAATATTCAAGGATGCCGCCGCCAACACCGTGGACCGCGCGTGGGTCGAGGAGGCGCTCTCTTTCCCGGGCGTCGGGTCACTCGTCCAGGAGCTCAAACCCATCGACCCGCTCGCCGTGCACACGGTTTGCAAGAAATTCACCGAGCAATTCGCGAAGGCATGCGGCGACGAGATCGAGGCGTGTTACCGAACCTGCACGACGGAGGCGAAGACGCTGAGCACGTACGCGGTGGACGAGGACCAGACATCGCGCAGGTCGCTGATGGGATACTGCATGAGGATGATGGCCGCGTGTGGGCACGGCGGCGACGACGCCGCCGAGCTGACCGAGGCGGCGGCGTCCGCGACGAACATGACGGAAACCGTCGCGGCTCTCGGAGCGCTGAACAGGCACCCCACCGCGAAAGCCGCGCGCGACGCCGCGTTCGATGCGTTCAAGGCGAAGTGGGCGGATGACAACAACGTCATCTGCACCTATCTGTCCCTCGTCGCCGGTAACTCCGGGTACGGAGCGTCACCGTTGGATGAAGTGAAGGCGACGATGGCGGACGAGTCTGTGTATTCGCACAAGATTCCCAACAAGTTCTACTCCCTCGTCGGCGGGTTCGCCAGAGGGAACACCGCGGGGTTCCACGCGGAGGACGGCAGTGGGTACACGTTCCTAGCCGATTGTTTGCTGTCCATGGACAAGACCAACGCGATCGCCGCGTCGAGGCTCGCCAAGCCCTTCACCGAGTGGCGCCTTTACGACGCGAAAAGGCAGTCGCAGATGAAAGGGGAGATTGACCGGATCCTGAAGGCGGAGCCGTCGCCCAACATGTTCGAGATCATGACCAAGTCTTTGGCGTGACGGTGATGACGATGACGATGCGCGGCGGCGGGGCGCGGGTGCGTGTACGTGACGACGATAGCATCTTGTAGTGTGAAACGCACACGAATATTTTCATCTCCGCTTACAAGTATTCCCTCGGCACCTCATTCAACACAACGCATCGGCACCGCCCGCGGGTCGAGGTTGAGCACGATGGGTAAGGAGAAGAAAGAGAAGAAGGAGAAGAAGCGCGAGCGCGAGGAGGACCCCGACAAGGCTGCGCGCAAAGCCGCCAAGAAGGCCGCCAAGGCTGCCGCGCAGTCCGCCGCCGCCGACGAAAAACGAGATGGTTCCGCCGCCGACGTCGCGCCCGGCGTAACCTTCGAGACCTTTGACGCCGCGCCCTTCTCCCAGGCTGTCCAGGCTTTACTCACCGCCAAGGGGTTCACGGCGCCGTCCAAGATCCAGCAGCACGCGTGGCCGGTGGCGTGCGCGGGCAAAGACGCCATCGCCGTCGCGAAGACCGGCAGCGGGAAAACGCTCGCGTTTCTCCTCCCGATCCTCCACCGCATGGAGGCCGCCGCGGCGTCCTCCGACGGATTCACCGCGTCGTCGTCGATCCCCGAGCCCGACGCGTTGATCCTGGCGCCCACGCGCGAGCTCGCGTTGCAGATCCACGCCGAGGCGGACAAGTTCGGCGCGGCGACCCGCGCGTCCGCGGTCGCCGTCTACGGCGGCGCACCAATGCACAAGCAGAAGGAGGAGCTCACCGCCGCGCACGCTGGAAAGAAACGAGGCGCCACCACCGGCACCGTCGTGGTCGCCACCCCTGGCCGCCTGTGCGACTTGATGAAGCAAGGCTCCCTGAGCCTGAAGCGCTGCGCGTTCATCACCCTCGACGAGGCGGATCGCATGCTGGAGATGGGATTCGAGCCGCAGCTCAAGGAGATCTTCGGCGAGCTCCCGTCCTCCGCGGATGGACGCCAGACCCTCCTGTTCACGGCGACGTGGCCCAAGGCTGTCCGCAAGATGGCCGCCGCCTACCTCGCCAAAGGAGAGAGTACGAGCGGCGGGGATGACGACGGGGAGGCGACTGGCGCAGTTAAGATTTTCATCGGCGACGGCGCCGACGGCGCCGAGCTCGCGGCGAACAAAGCCGTCTCACAAAAATTCGTGCACGCCACCGACGACGAGAAGGATAAGAAGATGTACGACATCCTGTGCGAGCTCCCGGAAGGCTCGCGGGTCGTGGCGTTCGCGAACACCAAGCGACGGGTTGAGAATTTGGCCAAAACGTTTTGGGAGTTCGGCTTTGGCACGGTGTCGGTGCACGGCGATAAGAGGCAGAACGAGCGCGAGGCTGCGCTCAAGAAGTTCGTGGATAACCAGTGCCCGCTGATGTTCGCCACCGACGTGGCGGCGCGCGGGCTGGACATCAAAGGGGTGACGCACGTGGTGAACTTTGACATGGCGAGGGACGTGGAGTCTTACGTGCATCGCATCGGGCGGACGGGGCGAGCGGGTGAGCTGGGCGCGAGCGTGACGTTCTGGAACCCGGACTACGATAAGGAGTGCGCGCCGGCGCTGTGTAAGATCGCCCGGGATGCGGGGCAGGAGGTGCCGGAGTGGCTCGCGAAGTTTGAAAAGTCGAAGGAGAGTAAGCAGTGGAAGGTTGCCAACGCGAAGTTGACGAGCGCGGAGGCTTAGGTGTTAATCTTAGTGCGCGGGGTGGACCGTTTGAATGTTATTTTTGCCTCGACAGTCCTTGCATATACGGCGCCGACGACCGTGCTCACAGATTCCTGTCCCACCGCACTCCTTACACTCATAGCGCTGACGACCGTGCTCGCAGATTGAAGCCCCACCGCACTCCTTGCACTTAGAGCGCTGCCGACCGTGCTCGCAGATTGACGCACCACCGCACTCCTTGCACTTAGAGCGCTCACGACCGTGCTCGCATATATGTGACCCACCGCACTCCTTGCATGTAGAGCGCACACGACCGTGCTCACAGATTGCAGACCCACCGCACTCCCTGCAATAAGGGCGATGACGACCGTGCTCGCAGATTGATGCCCCACCGCACTCCTTGCACTTAGAGCGGACACGGCCGTGCTCGCACACTGATGCCCCGCCGCACTCCTTGCACTTAGAGCGCTGACGACCGTGCGGACAAGCGCTGCACACCTTGCAGTTCGAGCGAGCCTTCACCCCGTGCTCGCATGGCCCTTTTGTTGGAGGGGCTCTCTTCCGCTTCGTGCCCTTCTTGGTCAACTCCTCTCTCGATGTATCCGTGTTCTCTACATCGCCGACATTCGGAACCGCTATCCTGACTCTCGGCCTCCAAACCGTCGTCATCCCCATCCGCGAGGTCGGCGCGCCCCGATTGAAGACGACGAAGCTGTCTTGACAAAAAATGAAATATTTCCGTGTAACCTGTAAATAAACCCATATTCGCAAACCAGATAAGGAGGGTGACCTTTTCGCAATCACTTCGCGTCGGCCGCCACGCCCAACACACCTCCCCGCACCCCCGCCGCACGCGCCGCACCACCACCACCGAACCACCTATCGCACACCAACGATGGCGTGCTTCAAGTCGCAATACGCCGACGAGCTCGTGGCCACCGCCAACGCCATGTCCGTCCCGGGCAAAGGCATCCTCGCGGCGGACGAAAGCACCGGCACGATCGGCAAGCGGTTCGCGGGCATCTCCGTGGAGAACATCGAGGAGAACAGGCGGGCGTACCGCGAGCTCCTGTTCACCACCGACGGGTTCGAGAAACACTGCTCCGGCGTGATCATGTTCGAGGAGACCTTAGGCCAGTCATGCCGCGACGGCACAACCTTCGTGGACCTCCTCAACGCCAAAGCGATCATACCGGGCATCAAGGTGGACAAAGGCGTGGTGCCTCTTCCGGGCAACACGCGAGGCGAGACCACGACGCAAGGGCTGGACGGCCTCGGCGAGCGGTGCGCGGGGTACTACGCGCGCGGCGCTCGGTTCGCCAAGTGGCGCGCGGTGCTCACCATCGGAGACACCTTGCCGTCGCGCCAATGCCTCGACGACAACGCCGAATGCTTGGCGCGGTACGCCGCCATCTGCCAACAAAACGGCCTCGTGCCCATCGTCGAGCCGGAGATCTTGACGGACGGCGCGCACGGCATCGAGAAGTGCGCGGAGGTGACCGAGCGCGTGCTCAACGCGGTGTTCGCGGCGCTCATGAAGCACAAGGTGATGCTCGAGGGCATGATCCTCAAGCCCAACATGGTGACGGGCGGTAGTAACGGACCGAAGGCGACGCGGGGTGAGGTGGCGGACGCGACGGTCACCGCGCTTCGACGGACGTGCCCGGCGGCGGTCCCTGGTATCCTCTTCCTCTCGGGCGGGCAGAGCGAGGATGACGCCACCGCGCACCTCGACCTCATGAACAAGGGAGGATCCGATGTGAAAAAGAATCCGTGGACGCTTTCGTTTTCGTACGGCAGAGCGCTGCAGACGTCGTGCCTGAAGGCGTGGGTCGGCGCCGAGGCTAACGTGCCCGCGGCGCAGGCGGCGCTGCTGAGGGTGTCGGAGGCCAACTCCAAGGCGTCCCTCGGGCAGTGCTGATCCGATGGAAGAACAAGAACGTCGTTTTATCACACGGTTCGACGGCGGAGGAAGTATACTCATACAAGTACGACTTGACTCTCCGCGGCGCCGAACCTAAAAAAAATAGATTTCATCTTCTCAATGTACTCGAGAGACGTTCCGTACTTGTGCAAGTCACGCCAATCGTCGCTCCGTCGCCAGTTTTAACACGGCGTTTTCATCCATCGGTCCTTCCGAAAGCCACTCGTCCACCCGTGCCGCGATGGCGACCCTCGCGGCTTTGACGGACTCCTGGTCGGTGTCCTTGGGCGGGTGCGTCCACGCGTGGTGCGACGCGCCCGCGACCATCATCGTCGGGAGCCACTTCTGTGAAAACTCGATATCGTCCGTCAGCGAGTTGGCCCTGTGAAAGAACACGACGTCAGTCTCTAATCGCCCGTGCGGAAATATAAATAAACTCACCTCCATGGATCCACGCCGCCGCTCGGGAACAGCACCCTGGTGCTGCCCGGATGCCACCCGCCGTATCGAACGTTGGATCTGGTCGCCGCGCCGTCGACCACGCCCGCCACGCTCATGTTCCCGAAAACCTTCGCGCATACTTCCGTGTTGAAATCGAGCGTCTGCGCGTTTGGGACGACGATGAACGGACACCGCGATCCGTCGACGCACGTCTGGTAAAAGCCAAACTCGGTGCACGTCTGCCAGAACCACGACCGCTCGAAATCCCCGGCGCCGTCTTCCCAACCGGCGGGAAGCTCGGTGGACGCGAGGTGCCTCACGTTTGAATCGTGGTCCACGTCCACGCACTCGCCGCCGAACGCCATCTTCGACAACCGAGCCAAACGCTCCAGCTCCGTGGACGCGCCGCCGCCCGCGCCGCCGCCGCCATCCGCGCCGCCATCCGCGCCGGTCATGACATCGCACGCCGCGCGTATGTCGCACCCGGGCGTCCCGCACGCCGGGTCGTTGCTCTGCGCCGGGAACACCTCGGTGAGCGCGGAGACGAACTCGGCTCGATTGGCGAGCGCCTGGAGAGCACCGACGTTGGGAATCTCGCTCTCGATCGCGCACACGTGAAACGACGCGACCAGCCGCGACCTGCCCGCGGGGGTGGCGAGTAAATCCGACACGCGCGCGAACGCCTTGACGACGTTGTCGACGCACGCGGGTGACCCACCCACGTCCGCCTCCGCGAGCGCGTCGCCGACGACCTCGTCGTACCCGCGCATCTCCAACTGCGCCTGAACCGGCGCGGATGACGCAACCGCCGCGTGAACCAGGTGGGGAAACTTGAGCCGGAGCCACGACGCGACCATGCCGGGGTAGCTCCCCCCGAACGATACCCATCGCATGGGGCCGCCGTACTGCGCGTTGATGCTGGTGATGAGTGCCGCCGCGTCCGCCAGCGCCTGCGTCGACGAGAGGAAGCGTAGGGATTGGAGCGATAGATCCCCGGTGGGTTGGGAGGCGCCGTAGAACCTGTGCTCGAGGGCGACGATGAGCGCCCCGCGGTCTTTCGCCATCTGGCACATCAGCGCGCAGTGCACGCCGCCGGTGGTCACGACGTCGGGCGTGAGCGCGGGTCCCTCGCCCCCCACGCACAAGAACGCGAGCGGGGGATCCGTCGCGTCATCCGCGTTTGTTTCGAGGTCGTCTCGGTTTTTGAACCACCGGTCGTTGAGGAAGTATCTCTGCCGCCAGGTGCGCGCGTCCATTCCGGAGGTGTCGTGGTGGTCGAGGGGCTGCTCGATCCATCGCGCGGGGGGCGCGGGGAACGCCGGCGAGGGTCCAATTCGCGAGGGACGGTCCAATTCGCCCCGTCTGATTTGCGCTCGGAGGCGTTCCGGCCTGACGCCGGTTCGCCTCCACGGGTGGGGCGCCAGCGCGCTCGTCGAGGACGCGCAGAGGACGCATACGAACGCGATGAACGCGATGAACCGCATCGTGGCGCCGCCGGGTCCGATCCAAGAGTGTGACGACGCGTGTACCGAGGCTCCTTTTAATTAGTCTTGACAACATTATGGAAACATTTGGGTTGTATAACCCGGGGCAGCACTATCACTGCACACGCGTCAAGGGGTGTTCGCGTTGTACAGAGCGAGTTGGAAAGAACCGACTGACAGCATCCAGCCACTCTCTTCAAAAAAAGGGTCGGGGCGCCCGCGGCAGTCGCGAGGTCGTTTTCTTCTCTCAAGATGCAATCACAAAAGTCGTCTCACTAAAAACTCATCCCCGGCCCGCCGCCGACCTGGCGAACGCACCGCCAATCTCAGACTCGGACGCGACGCTGTCGTCGTCCGAGTCGTTTCCCGAAGCGGCGCCGTCGTCGGCGGCGGCGTTCTCGACGTACGCAGTCTGGCAGTGAGGACACTTGTCGTAGCCAGTCTCCTTGAACCTCTGCAGGCAGAACACGCAGATCCAATAGTTTTCCCAGCACTTGGGGTTAACGCACGCCTTGAAGTCCTTGTCTTCCTTCGGGTACCGGTTACAGCAATTCTCGCACTCGATCCTTCCGTCGGCGTCGGCCGCGTCGGCGTCGGCCTCGGCGGGCTTCGCCGACGGTACGTCGTTCAACTCGCGGGGCACGGGCGCGACAAACTTCGGCGCGCCGATGGCCCGAGGCTGACCGCCGCCGCCGTCGTTGAGCTGGTGCTGATGCTGAT
>JACLAB010004205.1_pt1 | contig 22371 bp, 12 predicted proteins | sample 8027921 | NCBI WGS metagenome assembly JACLAB01 (sample SAMN15725117, study PRJNA655200) | protist metagenome | isolation source: fluorescence activated cell sorting (FACS) single amplified genomes of... | place: USA: West Boothbay Harbor, Gulf of Maine | collected 2000-07-19
GCCGCCTTCTCGGTGCTTGGCAAAAACTGCTTTTGCCGCGAGTCGTCGTCGCGTTCCTGCCGCTGCTGCTGATGGTTTCTCATCTTCTTTTTCTAAAAGTCGTCGTCACCATCATCATCATCATCATCATCGAGGAAAGACGAATAATAATACCGTTATTCTGATGATGAAAGCGAACGGCGGCTCTTCTTCTTCGTTCTTTTTTTCTTCCAACGCCAAGCCTGCGGCGACGACGACGACGACGGTCGGAGAAGATGACGATGAAGAAGAACATCGAGAAAACGAAGAGATGAAAGAGAAGAAACCAAAACCACCACACTTTGACGGAAGAAACTTTCGCAAGAAACGAGAAGAAGTGGACGACTATAAACTCGTCACCGAGGAAGAGAAAACACGTTTGAGAGAAAAAGTTATCAATCACTTATGGCTCGCCCCGCTGACGAAAGGAGGCAACTTACCGTTTCGACGACTGTGCGCGACGTTCGAGGCAAAAGTCCTCGTGTCGGAGATGTCCTACGCGAGATTCTTAAATCGAGGGAACCCGGTGGAGAAAACGCACTTACGGCGACACGACTCGGAGGAGATTTTTGGTGCTCAAATCGCGACGAATATCATCGAAGAAGGCGTTCGGTCGGCGAGGATGGCGTATGAATTCAACGCGGATTTCGTGGATTTAAATTGCGGATGTCCAACTCACGAAGTCACGAAGAGAGGTTTAGGTGCGCGATTGTTGAGGAAACCGGCAAAGCTGGCGAAGTTGGTCGAAGGTTTAGCAAACGGGTCGCCTTTACCGTTATCGGTGAAAATTAGACTCGGCGTAGAAGACGATAAACCGGCTTTGAAGTTAGCGGAGGAGATTGAAAACGCGGGTGCGAGCGTATTAATCGTTCACGGACGAACTAAAGAGCAACGATACACGAAAAGTGCAAATTGGAATTTGATTGGCGAGATTAAAAGCCGAAGTAAGATTCCAATTATAGGGAACGGAGACATTTTAACGTGGTACGAGGCGAGAGATAAAATGGCCTTGTCTGGAGTCGACGGCGCGATGACTGGGCGCGGCGCGCTCATAAAACCGTGGATATTTAAAGAGTTTTACACAAACACGTCGATTGAATTCACCGCGAAAGAAAGGATAGAGCTCGTGTATTTCAAATTGACGACGTTCATGAAGGAATATTTCGGCGCCGATGCGATTGGAAAGAAGAGATTTGATTTATTCATGCCTTGGCACATTGGTTTCTTCTGCAGATATCGCCCTCTCGACGAAGCCGTGTACAGAGAAAAGGCAAAATTGAACCCTTTGTTACAAACGCGATTAGATATAGCCTTAGAAAACGAAGGGAGGATTGAAGATTTAGAACCACTCGAACGTCTTTTACGGTGCGTATCCGAGGAAGCGCACGCGGACATCGCAGAGATTTTATTCCAAAGCGAAACGAGCGAGGATGCGATTGAAAAGTTGACGCGAGTTGCGGAGTCGTCGAAATTAGCCGAATACGAGCTGAGCGTTTCTTCTTCCTCCTCCTCCTCGTCGGGAAGAGAGAGTAGCGGAGATGTGGACGATATGCGCGGATAGTATTCTTCTCTATGTACCTAGAAATTCGCTACTGTACTGGTGCGCAAACAAAACTACTTCTACTGGTATCTACTACACTATTTATTTAATTCTTTTGGTCGGCGGCGCTAAATTCACCGCGCAACCTCCCGGATATCCCATCCGTCGGGCGATTTCGTCCACTTTTTGCTGGTCAAATAGCGTTTTCCCGGCTTCTCCAGCCGAGAACGGTTGCGACATGTGTCGCATGAACGCTCGAGACACCGTCAACGCCATATCCGTGCTCAAATTCAAAAGTTCTTCGGTCATGTGATTGGATATCCACTTCGGTAACTTCGATCTTTTATCGTGCGAGTTATATCGCTTATCTGCAAAGACCATCAATCCGTAATCGGCTTTGGAACGAATGACTCGACCGATGCACTGCGACGCTTGTCGAATGGCATCAAAAGTGAGAAAATCTTGCTCTTTGATTTGCAACGTCTCTCGTAAATACTCCAATCTCGCTCGTAAAATTCGAGACAACGTGTATTGATACGGCACGCCATACATGACTACAGCGCGCCCGTAGTGTCGATCGAAATCGATACCTTCGGCAACTTTACCTCTCGCGACGGAGAGAAAAACGGCACCTCGACCGGCGTTACACGCTCTGCGGTAATTATCTAAAGCTAAGGACGTTTCGACGACGTCTTGCGTCTCCATGAAAATCAACTTGTGTTGCATAATCTCTCGTAAAATCCCGGTATCGTGCCATTTGGAGATGATATTTTCCATGTACGAGTACGAGACGAAAAACGCGACGATACCGTCCGGGATACTTTGCGCTAATCCTACTAAAACTTTCCCGTAATTTTGAATGACGTTTGGATCTTCTCTCATGTCAAATTTGGAGGAGATGTGTTGTTGATCGGCGCCTCGAGTGATGACCATGGGACACAAACACTTCCGAGTTAACGTCATCATGAGTGATTTCATGACGTTCGGCCGAAACTTTAACAATCGAGGGTATAAATCAATCGGCGATAAAGTCCCGCTCGTAATGAATACGGATTGATACTTCTCGAAGACTGGTTTCACCGCTAAAGAAGCGTCTAAACACGCGAGCTGTAAAACTGGATCGGGAATGTGCGGATATCTCTCGTCATACGGTTCCATTATGATGGTGAACCCTTGATCGTACGTACCGATTAAAGTTGCAAAATCAGCAACGCTAGACAACGCGCCGAACTCTTCCGTATCAACAATCTCTAAAGTTTTCAACAGCGACGTCAAACGATCGTAACAAAATTTCAACGTCTTCGCATCGACGCCACCACCAGCCTCTGATTTCTGTATAAACATCCTCGGTGCGGTTTGTACGACTGATGGTGCGCGTAACTCGTGCCGTAAAAACTCGACAAATCGGCGCATTATGGCCACGAAATGTTCCGCTCGTCGAATGTTGCCCGGAATAACTTCTTGCACGACGTCCTCGGAAATGACTGGATTTGCCATTAAATCTTCACCTCTTTGCCTTGAAATTGCACCCTGGTTCGCTAACCCGGACACCAATCGCTCGTACTCATCCTGCAACCTTTTTCTATCCGTTTTCTTCACTTCTGTTATGCGCGTGTTTAACGTCGTGATGTTTCTCTGCGCCGCGTCCAACGTCTGCGAACGCAAGTTCACCGACAAAGCTTCTATGCAAACGTTATCGATGTTATGCGCCTCGTCAAAAACGACAATCGCGTTATCCTCGAATTCTCTCGAAACCAACCCGGCAACTTTCGGGTCTAACAAGTATTGATAGTTATACACCACCACGTTCGCTCTCTGTAACGTTTGTCGAGCGAGAAAATACGGGCACCACCTCTTCTCCCGTCCAAACTCTCTCAAATCTTGCAACGTATACACGCCCTTCGGCACTTCCGCTTCTGCCCCAAGCGCTTCTAAATCTTCGTAAAACTCGCACAGATTGCTCTTCCTAATCTTCTCGTTTTCTAAAACCGTTTTTGTTTTCGTTCCTTTTTGATCGCCTTCTTCGGCTTCCTCTTTCGCTTTATCGCGCACCCAACTGGCGGTTAAGTTTCTACACCTCGCGTCCACGCTCTCTCTCGATCCTTCCTCGGAAACTTTCGGATTCACGCACAGATTCTTCCTCGACGACAACCCCAGCGCTAAAATGTGCGTCTCTTCCTCTTTCCCTTTCTCCACGTGCTCCTCGCGATATTTCTGCAAAACTTTCAACTCCGCTAAAACTTTCTCCATCTCAGGCACCGTTCTCGTGCAGTAAATCAGTTTCCCGCACGAGTGTGGGTATTGCAACTGATAACTGGTAATCAACGAGAGTAACGTGATCGTTTTCCCAGTCCCGGTGGGCATTTCTAACGCCCCGTGACCTTTAGCGTCCAACGCGTGTTTCAGTTCGATCATGTATTCGTATTGTTCCTATTATTGTGATGATGTGAGTTGTTGTGAGTAAATTGACGATGATGATGAAGATGATGCGTCGTCGTCGTCGTCGTTTACGTCGTCGTCTGAATCGTGCGCGGATACGGAAAGAAAGAGAAGCGCGACGAAGAAAATGGTAACAGAATAGCAATGTTAAAAAATCTACTTGTTTAAAACGTACCGGGTACAAGTACTCGTACGGGAAGTACACCGTCAATCCTTCCAAGTTGAAAATCATCTTCTTCCTCGTCTTCTTCTTCTTCTTTGTCTTCTTTGTCTTCTTTGTCTTCTTCTTTGTCAAAGAAGAAGAAGTGACGACTGAACAGAAGAACGATTTTTGAAAAAATGAAAAACGAAAAAAAAAACTCAACTTTCCCTCTCTGCCCCATCCAACAAACAACACATTTTCACGCGCAAAATCTCATCAGACAGATAAAAAAAAGTCAAACATAAAAATGGCCCCAGCAGCAAAGAAAGGATCTAAGAAAGTCCAATCGTTCGTCGTCGATTGCACCCGACCGGTACGTGTTGATTCTTTCGCGCGCATCGTTTTCGCGTCGAAATCCGAGAGAGACGCATTTTTTTTTTGTCTTCTCTCAAGCCCTCCTCCTCCGTCGGAAGGAGGAGAAATGTACGCGCGCGAATCGGAAGATTTCGTATACTCTCGCTCTCGAACCGTTGCGAAACGTAAACTGACATTCAAACTCTCTATTATCATTCTGTATATTACATCTGTTCTGTTTCCACGCACGCACAACGCACAGGTTGACGATGCCATCATGGACATTGCGTCGTTCGAGCAGTTTCTCACGGAACGAATCAAAGTTGGCGGCAAAGCGGGTGCTTTAGGCGACGCCGTCTCGGTGTCCTCGGACAAGAACTCCGTCACCGTCTCCTCCGAATCTGCCATGAGCAAGAGATACTTGAAATACCTCACGAAGAAGTACTTGAAGAAGCACAACGTCAGAGACTGGTTGAGAGTGATTGCCTCGAACAAGGATAGAAACGTGTACGAGTTGAGATACTTCAACATCGCCGAAGGCGGCGACGAAGAAGAATAAGAACAACGGATTGCTTAAACGTATACAATAGGATAATAATTTAGTATATTTTGAACGTCTGGGGTGATTCTCTCTCTTAAAGCGAGATGATGAAACCATATAAACGTGTGCGTTCCGGGGGGGTCACTAGGATCTGAAACCGATTACTATTATACTTTAGCAGAGAAAAGCGTCAAAAAGTCGTTTACGAATGTTTTAATTTACTTTTACACGATGATGATGACAACTTAACATAGTACTAATCATATAACAGTAAGGTAATCACAAAAATAACGAAGAGAGTTACTCGGAGATAGATAACGATACCAACGAGTTTGAAACGTTCTTCGACAGCTCTTGCACTTTCTTATTCTTCAAGAAGACTTCGTTTACAATCGCCGCACTGACGAGAACGATTCCAATCCAGACCGGGAAAAATTCCGGTTTCGACGTGAATACGAAACCGAAAATTTTATTCGCTACGACTCTTTTATAGAATATCTGGCCAATTGGTCCGTGTAAGATGTAAATAGGGAAGGAAATCGCCCCTAAATACGTCAACGGTTTCCAGGACAGAACGCTCGAGATTGAAAATTGGCTCGCCCGAGGACTGCTACTGACCGTTTCGCGGTGAATGTTCATAGTAAACCACGCAAACAGAGGTACGAAAATGCTCCTGGCAATTGCGTCAGACATGGAAACGATCGAGTATCCTCTCCCGACGATCAAACCAATCATCAAGAGTAACGGAATAACCGGTTTCTGAAGAACAGAATCAAAGTTTACTTTCTCGACGCCGTCAATCATCACCAATCGAGCAGAAACCGCACCAATCAACACATCAATTGTCGAAAACAACGGAGAAAACCGAACTGAATTCCAAAACATCCACGACGGGTGCGTTTTTGGCGGCATAGTGCCCTCAAAAAATGCAAAACCAGAGACGTCGTAGCAATACGCAAACTTCACCAAACACGTCAACAAAATCAACTTTACGAACAATCTTTGTAATCCCTTCCGTTTCAATTTCGCAATCGAAGGCAACGCGTACGGTAAAACCACGAACGCAAACGTCAACGCGCTGAGAAACCACGTCGGCGCGTTCCACAACTCCGCGTGCGACGGGAACCACGCCTGCGAGAGCGAAAAAGTCAAACCGGCGTGCAAGGCTGACTTCGCCCATCCGTTGTAAGTCACGTCAGCGATCAAAAACACTGGCATGAACAGAATTTGCGTCGCAAAATACAACGGGTAATACCCCATGACTCTTTGAATGGTGTAGGCAACTTTTGTCGGTAAAAATCTCTTTTCCGTGTGTTCGTACTTGTTCAACTCTGACGCCGTGTACGCGGCGACGTACCCGGACAAGACGAAGAAAGCGCCGACGACGACGTTGACTTGCGATAACATTTTTAATAGCAGAGGGTCTCTCGTCGCGCACGCGATGAAATGACCAATGGCGATGTATCCAATGAGAAAGAATCGCATGGAATCCATCGCAGGTAAACGCGGTTTACTTTCTGTTACTTTTTTTTGTGGTTCTGTGTCCGAAGATGCAGCTGCATTTGTTTTTGATGACATTCTTCCTCGGCGGCGATTTTGTTGTTGCATCGAAGAAGTACTCACATCAAAAAAACTCGTTGAATGTGTTGTTGTGTTAATAGTATGAATGTTGTTGTTGTTGTTGTTGTTGTTATTGGTGGTGTGCAAAGCGGCGGTGGCAGGGTTGAACGAAGTTGAAAAGTTGTAACGCTTTTTCCTCAACCTAACTGTATTAATATTATTGTTGATGAAATTCATCGTCGTCGTCGTCGTCTTTTTTTTTACGACGAAGGAATTCTTCGTTTTCGTTTTCAGCGATGAAGATGAAGACGTGATTCTTCCCATCGTCAACGACGACGACATCATCATCGTTCTCTTTATTTCTGTGAGACTGTTTTCTTTGCGCGTGTGCGTGTGTTGTAATTATCCAAATTTTTTTCCAAAGAAGTTTTTTTTTTGATGAAAATTACCCTAAATGTTCGATTCATCAGATCTCTTTATAATTATATCTCCCAACCCTAACGCTCACGGGTCTTTAGCAAAGTGGATAATGCGTCCGACTTCTAATCGGAAGGTCGGGAGTTCGATCCTCCCAAGACTCATTTTTTTTGCTCATTGATACATTCAGATCATTGTAGAACGAGACGTTTGAGAGAGAGAACGATGGGTGCGTGTGTGTGTGTGTGTTTCGATGTGAATCATGATTTCATGATTTCATCTTCTACGCGTGCAGCTATTGCTAATAACTCGCCCACTATATTATAAAGAACTCTCTAACACGTTGACGACTTCGTCTTCGATCGCGCTCAAATACTCGCAAATCTCGCTCTGTTTGCGAAATTCGTGCAACTCTTTGAGCTCTTTGATGGAAACTTTGGCGTCGTCTCCGCCTCTGACGAGCCTTCGCTTGTCGTCCGGTATGGACGCGAGAAAGTGTAAGAGCGCTTTACGGTTTCTCTTCTTGTTCTTACTAGCATCGTCATCGTCTGTGTCGTCATTGTCGTCATTGTCGTCCTCCTTCTTCCCCTCGTCATCTTTTTCCATGTTGTGCAGCCTTAACTTTTCGCCCACGCGGTGGAAGAGAGAGGCGACCTTTATCTGCAAATCCAGAAAGCCGCGCAAACGAGTAAACTCTTCTTTGGAAGAAATACTCGTCGAGTAATAATATCGATTCACTTCTCCAAGTTTTCGCAAAGAAATCACCGGTATCGCGTACGCGTCTTCTAAAAACTGCAAAGATTGTTTGCACACCGGCTTCTCCGTGAAATCCCATCGGTGCAAGACGTCACGCGGTATGATTCGAGTGTCTCCGGAGAAGCAGCTTTCGCATACGACGACTCGTAAATACGAACACACTCTCTGCTCCATTTTCGCCTTTTCTATTCGGTTGCCACATAAACACATACACGTCGCGAGGGATGATGATGCTAATGTTGCTGTTGTTGTTGTTGTTGCTATTCGTTTTGTGTTTGTGGTGGCATCTAAAAGTATCGTCTCAATCGAAAGGCCTCTTGGACGAGGCGGCGCTTCAGATAACAAGACGTTGGACATGTCATCGATTAACTCTTCGTCCACATCTGAAGGCGTCGTCGTCATCGTCGTCGTCGCTGTTGTAATCAACGTCGACGATATCGCGTTAAATGAATGCATCACCGCGTCTTTACCAATGTTTACGGTCGTTTTTCCTAAATATAAACTCGCATTCGTCGTCACCGCGACGCCGGAAACGACCGTATCTCCCATAAACTTTGCTCCCGTAGAGACGCCCCTCCCGATTGAAAAGATACCGTTGTGTATGCCATCGAACAGACCGGTTTTGGAAGATTTAATTGTTTGCGTCGTTTTATCATTATTCGTTTTAGTAGCTCTCATCATCATCGTATTTCTCTTATCGTCGTCGTCGTCGTCGTCAATAATACCGTTATTATTATTATTATTAAGTTGCTTCCCATCTTCCTTCTTCTTCTTCTCGTTAATGTGAGTATTGTTTTCGAAGGACAAACAGACGACGTCTTCGTCAAACTCGTTCATATCTTCTTCTTCGATCAATCCTCCTCTTTGATTATCATCCGTTGTTGTTGTTCTTCTTCTTTCTCGTCGCACGCCGTAGAATTCATCTAAAGCATCTATGACGTGCGTCGAAATCATCGTCTTATTCGTCTTCATTACTGATGTTGAGGAGGAGGAGGAAACGACGACTCCGACGAGGAGGAGTGGTGGTGTTGGTTCATTTTTTTGACGAAAGAAAATTTTTCTTGTTTGCATTTGTCACATCAAACAAAAAAATAGCATGTGCAAGTTTTTTTTCCTTTTCTTCTTCCTTTCTTTACAAACACACCCTTTTGGCGGTCTAAAAATTTAAATTCACCTGTTCTCGGAGAGAGATGCATAGTACCATATATTATTAAAAAGACGAGAAACACCCTTTCCTCGCTTGTTCTTCTCTCTGAGAGTCCTTCTTGAGCGATAATAGTGATGTCGTTCCCAGGCCGAGCGCAGGAGTTGTTCGGTAAAAATGATGCGAGTAGTAAAAAAAATCAAACGAAACGCCTTGATAGCTTTTATTACGAAGAAGGCGATGATGGTGATGACAACAGCAATAAAAACAATAAAAACATTAATAACAACGTTAACAACAACACGAAGAAGAATAAACACAAGTTAGCCGCGCTCTTTTTGGTCGCCTTAACCTTGGAAAACACGGCATCTATGCTCGCCAGAAGGTACGCGGTTGGGATTTTACAGTTGGATTTTTCCAAGAACGTCGTCTTGTGTGTCAACGAGTTCCTCAAACTCTTGTTTTCGCTTGGCATGAAATATCGAAAAACGGACATCAAGAGTTTCGCGAGGCTGAAAATACACATTTTCGAGAGGGTGGTGAAAACGGCGACGCCAATGCTGGTACCAGCGTTCGTGTATTTAGTGGTGAATTTAATTTCTTATCCGTCGTTGCAACGCGTGGACGCGTCGGTGTTCACGGCGATATCAAATTTGAAGGTATTAGCGACGGCGATATTCGCGCAGATTTTGCTCAATTCGAGAATATCAAACCGTGTGTGGAGAACGTTGACGCAGTTAGTCTTAGGCGTGACTTTAATTTCCTGGGAATCGTCGCCGAACAATCCGGTCATTCACAAGCGCGTACATCAAAATTGGTACGAACACATCAGCGATATGTTTGATTTATCCTACGCTTTCGGTGTATTTTTAGCGCTCGTACAAACGATGTTAAGCGGGTTCGGGTCGGTGTATTTCGAGAAAGTGTTGAAGAAAAGGACAAAAGAAGACGAGGAAGAGAATTTAGGTAAGAAATTAGACGTTGAGTCACCGTCGTCGGCGTCTTTGGCGAAGTCATCATCGCCGTTTTCTTCTTCGACGGAACTCGACGTTTGGGATAGAAACATTCAGCTGGCGTTGTGTTCAATTCTGATATACGTGCCGATATCAATCTACGAGACGAAAGGAAACCTCTTCCAAGGATGGACCTTTCTCGTTATAGTCATAGCAGCGTTGCACGCTCTTGGTGGCATATTAGTCGCACTGTCTGTTTTATATTCCTCCTCGGTAACGAAGACGGTCGCGGTGTGCGCGGCTTTGGTATTAACGACAGTTTTTGGTCACATTTTGTTCTTCGAACCGTTGAACGGTCCGATATTGCTGGGGTGCGCGATGGTCATCATTTCTGTGTGGGCATACAAAGACGACGCGTACGTGGAAGCAAAGCTTAGAAGCGCAGGATTCGTAGTGTAATTTATTTTAGTTTAGTATGCATTGTTATAAACATCTTTTCCTTTTTCTTTTTCTTTTAAATACATTTACTTATATATACACCAGGTACCTTCTTTTCTTAACCGGTGTTTTGCAAGCCACTCGCGATACCTTTGATAGTGATGATGAGCGTATCGTTCACCGCCGATTTGAATGCGTTTGCACTCGGATGCAGCTTCATCATATCTTGCGCCCACGGCAACGATGGATCGTACTTCAACTCGTCGAAAGAACTGTCGTTGCTGGCTTCCATCTCTTCGATTTCACGCTGTTTCTTCAAGTAAGCGCTTTGAATCACATTCAAAGGCGTGATGTAGATCGAACGCATTTGTAACTTATTCTTCAACTGCTGATGTTGCGCCGGACACTGTTGGCCGTCGACTTCAATCTTCGACTCTGGGTTCACCAACAACTCTCTTCGGTCCGCAATTTCCAAAACGTGGTCGATGGTCGTCATCAACTCGTTCCTCAACTCTTTGCCTAACCCATTTCTCAAGCGTTCATCTACCAACGTCTTCTCGTAATACTCGACGACGTTCAAATCAGCTTTGGCTAAAACCATCTCGACTAAATCCATCGTCACTTTAAAAAATGGCCACTTCTTGTGCATTTCTCTCAGTGTGCTCAGTTCGCCTTCCTGCGCTTTGATCTCAGCGAATGCGGCAGACATACCCAACCAAACTGGAAGTTGAAAGCGGCTTTGCGTCCAGGCAAAGATCCAAGGAATCGCTCGCAAGGCCGTAACGCCAGCGTTCGGTTTCCGCTTACTCGGACGCGAACCGATATTCAAACTTCCCAATTCTGTGCTCGGTGTGCTTTGCGCGAAGTACGGAACGAAATCAGGGTTTTCAAACACAACCGATCGGTACCTTTTGCACGAAGCTTCGCTCATTTTTTTCATCACGACTCTCCATTCTGGTTTTGGACCTTCCGGCGGTTTCAAAGTGTGTTCGAGAACCGCGGCGGTGTATAAATCCAAAGTGTGAAAGCAGTTTTCTCTCTCCCCGAAATCTTGTTCAATAACTTCGCCTTGAATGGTAACGCGAATAGATCCATTCACCGTTCCTCCCGGTTGCGACATGATAGCAATGTGCGCCGGACCACCGCCTCTGCCAACTGTACCGCCTCTGCCGTGAAACAAGGTCAAGTGCACGCCAAATTCCTTGGCAACCTCACCTGCTTTCTCTTGACCTTCATACAAACCCCACGCCGCGGCAAGACGTCCAGCATCTTTACCAGAATCCGAATACCCAATCATAACTTCTTGTTCGTTATTTCTTAACGTTTTCATGTAGCACTCGACGGAGAAGAGTTGTCTCAAAACTCTCGGCGCATCGTTCAAATCGTCCAAACGTTCAAACAAAGGCGCGACTCTCAGCGACGTTTCTAAAGTTCCGCCACACTCTCTTTGTAACAAAACCACCGCCAAAACGTCCGAAGCACTCGTCGCCATGGAAATGACATACGTTCCTAAACTCCCTGGAACCTTCTTTTGAATGTGCGCAACCATTTTGAACGTGTCGAGAACCTCGCGAACTTCGTCCGAACACTCCAACTGGTGCGGGATCAACGGACGTTTACCTTCAATTTCGCTCTTCAAAAACTCAATTTTCTTCTCTTCGCTCCATTCCTTGTACGAACCCATGCCCAAGTGCGTGGTGATTGCATCCACGGCGTCAGCGTGACGATCGGATTCTTGTCGGATATCGAGCTTGACGAGATTCAGACCGAAGCATTGCACTTGACGAATAACGTCGAGCAAATAGCCATTGGCGACTTGTTCGTCGCCGCATTCCATCAAAGACTCGTAGCAATGCATCAACGGGCCAGATAAATCTTCTTTACAGCGAATGAAACGATCGGAACCATCGTCCAAATCCAACTCGATGGACGGATCAGCGACAACTTTTTGTAATTGTTCCATCGTCTCGTACAATTTGTCTCTTAACTCGCCCAAGAGAACTCTGTACGGTTCGTTTTCCGGAATGGTTTTCCAAAAGTCCGTGTAGTTACGTCCTCTGCGGATTTCAAACACGACCGAGTCTTCTTCGTGTGGTCTGTTGGCGACTATATCGTCGACAACTTTTCGAAAAGATGCCGAGCACCGCCACATGGCAAGATCGAATATGAGTTGTTCGATAGCTTTGAAATATAACGTCGTCGCTTGTAACCTGGCGAGGTAGACGGAATCTCTCGTGCACGTGGCCGTCACGTACGGGTTTCCGTCGCGATCGCCACCCATCCAAGAGCCAAACGTAATGATCGAGCGTTCCAAAGGAAGTCTGTTCAAACCGTGGTTCAATAACGAAGTATCCACCCGTCTCATAAACCGCGGCACCCCGGCAAATATTGTATTCGTAAAATACGTCAAACCTCTTCGCATTTCATCCTGTGGCGTCGGCGGCGAACGGCGAATTTCGTCCGTTCTCCATGCCGAATGAATGCAGCACCGAATGGACTCCAAAATCTCTTCGCGTTCAAATCGTGAGAGACGAAAACGTTGCAAATTGATCAAATTATTACGGATCTTGCCGTAGTTCTTCAACAAAGATTGTCTCAGCGCTTGCGTCGGGTGTGCGGTTAACACCAAATCGACGTGTTGGTTACATAACGCGTCGTAAATCGCGTTCGGATCCATGCCGCTGGCCACCATACCTTTAATCGCGCCGTTGGTCGTCTTTGCCGGACCTCTCGGAATATCGTCCAATCGCGCGTGTCTCTCCTCCATACTCGTCGCTACGTGTTCAGAGATGTTGTGCAAGTTTAACAAGTTCGAATACGCCGAGGATAACATCAACGTTTCGTCCAACTTCAACGCGTCCAAGGTGTTTTTCAACTTGTCAAAGTCCCCCGAGGAGTGTGACTCGCTAAATGTTTCCGAAATCTTATACACGTCCATTATTTTATTCAACATTTCCTCCCCGGCGGTTTCCTTCACTATGGAAAAGAACATTTCTCTCATGAGCTCGTCGGATTCCGCGACAGCTTCCGCGGTATCGAACGTATTCGTTTCCCCAGTCCCAGACAAATAACTCGATTCGTTGATGAGTTTGGACATGAACTTCCCAGTCTCCGTGTTGATCATGGATTGAGAGAGTCTCCGACCGTGCGGAGGCTTGCTCCCGCTCGGCGGCGCGTTCTCGTCGGTGTTTTTGTTATTGCCGCCGAATAAACCCATGATTATTGATTCGTCTACTCTCTCCTTCTCGAGCTCAAAATTCGCGCCGCTTTATAATATTCCGTAAAGAAGGAACAGTTGGTATATTTAATTTTTTCTACTAAGAGTGTTGTGTAGATCGTAGAAAAAGAGATCTCAATCCGATCTCTTTCAGTTCTCTCTCTCGTTCTCTGGATCGATGATCGAAAGTACTTTTCTCTCGCGCCTTTGTCTTCTTTGTCCTCTTTTCCTTTCCGAAAGACGGAGGAGGAGGGGAGGAGAACGCTTTTTTTTTGACGATGCATGAGCAGATGAGAGATCGCTTTTTCGTAAATGAACGAGATATTTTTCCCCCTGATGATGAAAAAACCTTCCTTCACTAATTCCTCCACAACGACAACTTGGAAGGAATAGATGATAATGCTCGCTTCAACATCATCAACAACAACAACAACACCATCTATTATTGCACAACATCATCGAGATCAACAACAGAGGACGACGACGACGACGACGCGAGTGGGAGGAGGAAAAGGCTTACAACACACGTACCATCATCAAATATCGAAGAGGAGAGGCGCTGGTATCGCGACGGTCGTTTCGTATTCTTCATCCTCATCATCATCGTTAGCAAAAGTTGTTGGCGGCTTCCGTAACAAAACAAATTCTTCTTCTTCTTCTTCTTCTTCTTCTTCTTTGTTCACCACTGATAATACGAAGCGAGGTGGACGAGAAACGATGACGACTCATGCTACAGGTGGTGACGGTGGTGCCCCTGGGGGAGAGCCTAAGAAGTTATGGGGTGGAGCGTTCAGCGAAAAGATCGATCCGCTCATGGAAAAGTTCAACGAAAGTTTATCCTTTGACCGACGAATGGCGTTGGAAGATATCGAAGGGTCCATCGGATACGCCTCTGCGTTAGCCCGGACTGGGATCATCACCGAAGAAGAGAGAAACGAAATCCACAAAGGTTTAAAGAAAGTCTTGGAGGAGTGGCAGAGCGATGCATTTGTCGCGAAGGAAGGCGACGAGGACATCCACACCGCCAACGAACGACGGTTGTGCGAGGTCATCGACTCAAACATTGGAGGGAAGTTACACACGGGTAGGTCGAGGAACGACCAAGTTGCCACGGACACGAGAATGTGGCTGAGAAAAGAGTTGACGGTGTTGAGAAAGTATTTAAGAACTTTAATTGAAGTTGCGATCGACAGAGCGGAAAAAGAAGTGGATCACGTGATGCCGGGATTTACGCACTTGCAGTCGGCGCAGACGGTTCGATTTTCGCACTGGTTATTGTCGCACGCCGCAGCGTGGCAAAGAGACGACATGCGTTTGAAAGATTTGATGCCGAGAGTTAATACGATGCCGCTGGGAAGTGGTGCATTAGCTGGGAATCCATTTGGTGTCGATCGACAGCTGTTGGCGAAAGATTTGAACTTTGAACGCGTCTGTCCAAACTCCATGGACGCAGTTTCCGATCGCGATTTCGTCATTGAAACTGTGTTTTGGGCGAGCATGACACTCATGCACATCTCGAGATGGTCGGAAGATTTGATCGTGTACTCTTCCCAACAGTTTGGCATGATGCAGATGTCTGACGCGTACTCAACCGGAAGTTCCCTCATGCCGCAAAAGAAAAACCCAGACGCGTTGGAATTGTTGAGAGGGAAAGCCGGGAGACAAATCGGAACGCTGACGGGTTTACTGTGCATCTTAAAAGGCACGCCGACTACGTATAACAAAGATTTCCAGGAAGGTTGGTTGGGGATGTTTGAAACCGTGGACACGATGTCTGATTGCTTACAAATAGCCGCCGGATGTTTAGCGACGATGAAGTTGAACCCGGAGAAGATGAAATCGTCTCTCGTCGCGGAAATGTTGGCCACGGATTTAGCTGAATATTTAGTGAGAAAAGGCATGCCGTTTCGCGAAACGCACCACATTTCTGGCGCGGCGGTGAAATTAGCCGTCGATAAAAAAGTCCCGTTAGACCAACTCACCGTGGACGATTTGAAATCCATCTGTGACAAGTTTGAAGATGACGTCGCGGAAATTTGGTCGTACGAAAAGTCCGCGGAGAGCAGAGACACGGAAGGCGGGACCAGTCGCAGGTCAGTTCTCGAACAGTGCGCAAAGTTAAGAGCGTACTTGAAAGAAACCGAGTAGTCACGAACGGCGCCAATGACGACGATGACGAGAGAGTAACGATGGCATCAAACGAAAATACACTCACTCATTAGATGTTTTTGACTCATGAATACACTTACCATATGATATGGGATATTTTTATGCAGAAAAAACAGAAAAACTTCGTCAGAAAAACGCCCGCCAAGCGACTACTTAATTTTTAATAATGTCCAGACCCCTCTTCCTCTTCCTTTTTTTCCTCCTTCCAGTGGCTTTGATAGTACTCCCAGCAGTCGTCGTCGTCGAGGCATCATCGTCCTTCGACGACGCCGTGAACACGCGCTTGCACGACTTGAGAAAGAGAAACCAAGCTTTGAAAGATTCTCTTCGGAGGAAATTGGAGGAAACGTCCACGAAATTGGACGTGGAAGACGCGTTTATCGTCGCTTTGAACAACGCGCACGAAGACGAATCGCTGATAACGAGCGAACGATTAAAAAAGAAAACGAAAGGGAAAGAGTTGGAATTTATCACCGATCACGAGGGGCAAACGTTCGCGTGCGTTTTACCTTCTTCGTCGTCTTCGTCTTTAAAGAAGAAGAAGAAAGGAGAAGAAGGAGAGAAAGAGAACGGAGGGGGAGACAACAAACGAGAAGAAGGAGATGCGGAAGAGGAAGAAAAAGAAGAAGAAGAAGAAGAAGAACCAAACGCTCCATCGATTGCGTCGCTACTGCAGCCGCTCACGAACGCGTGCTTCTATAGATTTGAAGGATGGTGGACGTACGAGTTTTGTTTCAAGAAACACGTTCGACAGTACCACGTAGAAAGTAACGCGAAAGTTTCCGTGGACTACTCTTTAGGTAAATTTAACGAAGCTTTGACTAATAAAACGCGCGACGATGAAAATGAAACGGAAATTAAGAAACGAGAGGCATCGGTGGGTATTCCAGCGACGGCGTTTCACGTGCATCATTTTACAGACGGTACGGAGTGCGACATCGGTTCGTTAGAAACGAGGAAAACGGAGGTACACTTTGTGTGCGCAGAGGACGGACAGAACACAGTTTTGAGCGTCAAAGAGCCGACTACGTGTTCTTATAACTTACAATTCGCGACGCCTTTGCTGTGTTCACACGAAGCGTTTGTTACGAAGGAGAAGAACATCGAGCCAATTCGGTGTTACGCGTACAAAAATGAAAAGGAAGACGAAAGAACGTTTCAAGAAATACTCCTCGACGCTGGTAATTACGACGAAGAGGACATTAATAGCAAAAATAGCGAGCGAGAAAATAGCGACGGCCACGGTAAAAACGACGAGTTGTAATGTAGCAACATGTAGAAGAAAACACTGGTACAGTAATGGGTTTTGTAGTGAAGCTATTATGATTTTCAATTAAAACGAGAGAGAGAAGAGGCTCAAATGGAAAATGTGCCCGGCGCATTCGCGGTGTCCGCATTGCTATCCATCACTCTTCCCTTTAATTGCTTCTTCGGGATTTCTGTGATGACGGCTTGCGTGGTCAAAACCATACCGGCAATAGAGCAAGAGTTTTGGATGCCAGATCTCGTAACTTTCTTCGGGTCGATGACGCCGGTTTCAATCAAGTTGGCGTATTCGCCAGACATGGCGTTGTATCCAATCTCCCACGGTTCTTGCGCCACTCTGGACACGATGACATCACCTTCAACGCCAGCGTTGTTACCGATCCATCTGCATGGCGCGACTAATGCCTTTTGAACGATTTCACAGCCTAATTTCTCCTCCGGGTCCGTGAGAGTTTCCTTGAATTCCTCAATCATCACAGACAAGTGCACCAAAGCGGCGCCGCCTCCCGGAACGATGCCTTCTTCGACAGCCGCAAACGTAGCGTTCTTCGCATCCTCAATGCGCAACTTTTTATCTTCTAATTCAGCCTCAGTCGCCGCACCGACCTTGATGACGGCAACACCCCCAGCCAATTTTGCGATACGCTCCGAGAGCTTTTGCGTGTCGTAAACGGAATCGGTTTCAGAGAGTTCTTGTTTCAATTGCGCGACGCGCAAGTCGATGTCATCTCGAGAAGCAGAATCGGCAATAAAAGTCGTCGTAGTCGCAGCTTGCGTAACTTTACGGGCAAAACCCAACGAATCAATCGTCGCCGTCGCGACGGATAAACCCAAATCCTTCGCCAAGTATTGCGAACCGGTAACGATGGCGATATCTTGGAGTAAAGCCTTGCGTCGCTCGCCAAATCCCGGAGCCTTCATGGTGGTGATGTTCAAAACGCCTCTGAGTTTGTTGACGACCAACGTCGCCAACGCTTCACCGACGACATCCTCTGCGATGAGTAAAACCGGCGGCGAGCCAGCTTCGGTGATTTGCTCCAAAAGCGGTACCAAATCCTTCACTTGCTCAATCTTTTCGTCGGTGATGATAATTCTTGCATTTTCCATTTCAACCAATAACTTTTCGTTATTCGTGACAAACTGCGGCGACCCGTAGCCGCGGTCAATTTCCATACCTTCCTCAATCTCGACGATAGTTTCTAAACCGTTACCATTTTCAATGGACAAGACACCATCCGCACCTACTTTTTCTATCGCGTCGGCAATCATGTCGCCGATTTCGTCATTGTTCCCCGCGGAAATAGAGGCAACCGCCTTGATGTCTTCCTTACCCTTGACGTCGACGGCTAATTCGTTCAATTTCTTCGTCAAAAAGTCAGACGTTTTATCGATCCCTTTCTTAATGTTGACCGGGTTAGCACCCGAAGCGACGGATTGCAAACCAAACATGATCATTTCTCTCGCTAAGATGGAAGCAGTCGTCGTGCCGTCGCCGGCGGAATCGTTGGTACGACCGGCAACTTCTTTAATCAACTGCGCACCGGCATCTTCAACCGGATCTGGAAGCTCGATAAATCTCGCGATAGAAACACCATCGTTGATAACTTGCGGAACGCCGAACTTTTCTTCTAACACGACGTTTCTGCCTCTAGGGCCTAAGGTAATAGCCACCGCGTCGGCCAACTTGTCAATACCAGCTTGCATTTTCTGTCTCGCCGCCATATCAAAGGTTAACTTCTTAGCTTCGGCGCGAACCATCAAGTTCGGTCTTTGACTCGCTCTTCTCGAGGTAGACGACGAGGCCGACGAAGAGAGCGGTTTAGCAACGAGCGCCTGATGATGTTGTTTTGGATGACGATTTGATATAAGGAGAGGGTGTGTTTTTGTTAGTCTTTCGAGGAGAAGATGATAAAAAAGCGCATTATCCAAATTGGGCGAGAGGAAGCAAAAAGCGCGTAATCAGGCACCCGTGTTCACTGCGAGCGAGACCACCGATGCGGTCATACATTGCTCGCTTGTATCTATCAACGCGCACGGAACACGAAATTGAACAGTTTGTGCTTCAAAAATGTTCGCAAAATACAAACTTTGTTCGTTTCGTTATCACCCCGCGATTTTTGTCAAAGGCATCCGACGGCGCCGGCGTGGAAAAATCGAAGCAACCTTCGAATTTTTCGTACGAGACGGGGAAAGTCAGACGCGCGAACGTGAAAAGAGAATTATAAACGCACCGTGCGCATCGTAAAGGAATGTGACATCATATTTATGTGCGATGTATGTATATCAGAATAGACTTATCGGTCTTCTTTGTGACGCAGAACGTCGGAGAGACAAGTAAAGTGGAGTTTTCACTGAGAGAAAGGCGAAAATACCCTGCTTTTTGCCTGGGGTGAAAGAAACCTCAAAAAGAAATTTTTCAGGAGAAGAAGAGTCCCTTTTTGCGACGTGGCAAACATTCATCATTGTTGGCATCATCAAAAGCAGACGACGAAAAAAACGTCTTCTTCTTTCGAAGAAGATGTTGAAAATCTGGCAAAGGGTGTCAGTCGTTATTGTATGATGTTACAACTAACTACAAAAATAAAGGCGTTGTTCGAAGCGGTAAAAACGTTCTCCTCGTACACTCTGCTGTCCTTGTCGTCCTAATCATCCTCGTCTTCATATCCGTCTTCTTCGTTCTAGCGGCGAGTCCGATGACTTTGAGTGTCGTCGTCCTCGTCGGCGGAGGCGGCGACGACGCGGAATAAGAGTTGATCTTCTTTGGTCGTCGTCGTCGTCCTCCTCCTCCTCCTCGTAGCCGCGAGTCGAGAGAGAGATTCGCCTGAAATTCATAACGCTTCGGCCAGACGTTGTTTAAATAGCGTTCGTTACTCAAACTTCTCGCGTTTGGCGCATTCGGTCCTCTGCTGCTGGAATCCTCGTCGTTCTTTGCGGCGGCTTCATTTTCGTCGATACTATCGCTACCACTATTACTGTTTTTACTATCGCTATTTCCTCTATCGATTGATAATACATCCTCCTCTTTAGCATTGTTCTTGAATATAACATCCAACATGGCGTCGATCTTATCTGCGACCGCACCTTTAAACGTCGTGTGTGGACTTGGCGAGAGATACTCGTCCAAGAAATATCCCGCAGAAGCGACGACGCCGGCTAAGATCAACAAACAAAAAGGAAACAAAAACGGTCTGCTCGCCAAGTTCATCGTCGCCGCGAAGAAGAGCAACATCACGACCGAGGCGATTTGGGAACCAGAGACTAAACTTGCGGCGAGATCGGCGTCCAGATTGTTCTTTACCGCTTGTTGGACGACAACAGATGGAACCGGCATGACGCACAGCGCCGCTAACGTACCTCGAGCGATGGGGAACCCGCTCGGTATGAAAACAGACACAACCGCGGCGCACGCTAAACCAGTCGCGTATTTCGCGGCTAAAAATCCAATGCAGTCTCTCGTTTGTTGTCTCCTCAATCCAGCCTCGAACAATACGCCGACGGTGATCAAAACCAACGGATTATTCGCATTCGCTAACGGCTCCGCCAATTTGTGCACCACAGTCGGTAAACTGTGCCCGATGATTTTGGAGACGAAAACAACCGCCAACGCGATAAAAGGCGGGAATTTCAACATGTTCAAAGCCTTCTTCTTTAAAGTCTCTTCCTTTAACGATTCAACTTTCATTCTAGCAGCTTCGGCGCGCAACGTCGCATCTCTCACCGTTGCCGTCAACTCCTCCATGGGTACTATTTTTTCCAACTCGTTCGCTTTCCAAATGCCAGCTTTGACGACGCCGCTTCGAAGTTTACGAACGCCGAAACCGGAAAATTCACCGGATTTAAAATTCCCTACGTACGATCCTCCTTTGGCGTATTTATACACCCCTAATCCATTTTTAACGTTTTGTTGCCACTCGCCTTCGTAGATGGCACCGGACGGATACGTGTAGCACCCCAACCCACTCTTGACGAGCTGCGTCGTGAACGTTGTCTTTGGTCCGGTTTGTTCGTTTTCCTTTTCCAGTTGTTCCTTCCTCTTTGCAATCGAAGAAAGTCCGTTATCTTTGGTCATTCTCGCGTCTTCTTCCTCGGACACGTTCGCGGAACTCCTCTTCGCGTACGTTTCTTTCTTGATTCTTTCTGTGATAAACTCGCCGGAATACATCCCGCCGTCGTCGTGACGAAGCTCAACGTTTTCACTTTTTCTCGTCTTGGAGCGTTCGTAGGAAAACACAACCGCGGAGATGATGAACACGAACACAGAGTTCGGTAAATCGTATAAAGTGGCTAACCGTAAGCCTTCGCTCCCCCAAATTGCTTCTATGAACGGATACGAGTACGTTCCTAGATTCACGCCAGCCATGCTCCCGACGAACAAACCTCTCTCGTTGGACGGTCGTTTAAAATACAAATACAACGCCGAACCCATCGCCGTCAACGAAACGAACGCAGAGCACAAAACGATTGGCAGAAATTTGCTCACAAAATATTGTTGACCATTACCATTATTCACGTGAGGAGTATACATGCTCGCGCTCGTCGAGAGCGTGTGCAACAGAAGCGCCGGTAACGTCACGTTCACGACAAACTTCAACATGACTAAACCGTCTTTTTTGGAAAACAAATCCAATCTTTTCATGGCGAAACCGAGGAACGAGTAGCCGCTGAATACGCACACTCTGCCAATGACGGACATGGCGTCGAACCCCATTAAACTTGCAGAAGGGTCGACACCTGTTGTCAGCATTTTGAGTGATTTTTAATGATTACTTTGATATTACTATTAGTAGTAGTAATTTACACCGGTAAATAGCTTTGAAGGAAGGTTGTTTGAAAAAAAAAGACCAACCAATTTTCAATCAACCAGTCCCAGGAAATGGACTTATAAAGTCCCCAGTATTTTTAGGGGAAAACCAGGAATTTTCGATTTTTTGGCCTAAAAATCGAGCCTTTTTCCCTATAACGACGGGGACTTATAAGTCCATTTCCCTGGACTGTCAACAGTTTTGAATTTTCTTTTCCTCACACACAACAAAAAAAAACAACAACACAACACAACAGCAATTAAAAAAAAGGATATACGATAGAAAAGAAAAGCGGCTTTCGTCTTCTTCTTCTTCTAGAGGATACGCACGCGTTTACACGCAGTTGTTGTACTTTCCTAAAAGAGAACGCGACCGACCGACCGGTGTTCTATTCAGAGTGTTGTTGTTGCGAAAAGAGTAGGTTCGCGTCGGCGTCGTCCAACCTTATAGAAAAGAAAAATGGCTGCTTTTGCGGCGGGAGGAAGAGGAAAAGACAGTCAACCATCAACATCATCAACGACGACAACAACAACGTATCATCATCATCCAAGATGGAACGTGCGCGCCTTCGCGCAACGAGGACGAACGATGGTAACGAGAGAAACAGAGAAGATG
>JACLAB010011459.1_pt1 | contig 22341 bp, 16 predicted proteins | sample 8027921 | NCBI WGS metagenome assembly JACLAB01 (sample SAMN15725117, study PRJNA655200) | protist metagenome | isolation source: fluorescence activated cell sorting (FACS) single amplified genomes of... | place: USA: West Boothbay Harbor, Gulf of Maine | collected 2000-07-19
GGCATCACTGAAGAAAGAAATCAATTTCGGGGCGAACGAAATAGCACGTTGGATTCAATCAAACGAGCACCATTCACATCGCGCAACTTGTGACGCGCTCCAGCAATCGAATCATTCGTGTCAAATCAGAAGCTCACAATTTCCAGTTTACGACAAGCTTCAAGTCGTGACAGATGTGCTCAATGTCAGTGGCGTCGCAGTGATTGCCGAGGCGACACACGGCGACCACGGTCGATGTTTCCGCATCGGTTCAGTATCGACCTCGTCTGAGGATTCGAATTGTGCTATTTTGAATCCGAGCGTTTGGATAGAGTGTGCTGATTTCACGCAAACTCCAATGTCCCGACGCGGCAAGAGAACGCGTTTTTGCACGTCGAATTCTTACGTCGTGAAATTTTCGTGCGTCTTTGTCGAGATGTGGGGATCAGTTCACAAGAACGTACCCGGTACTATTTTCGACACAGAAAGGGCATTCATGCATCAGCACTACGTTCGATCACCTAGAACGTCCGCCTCGACGACCATTTCTGCGCACTATCAGCGTCTAGCGACGGCAATTTTCCCATATCTAGACGCTCCTGGCCACTTTCCACACGAAACGCTTCCCAAAGTGCTTTGGTTGCTGCAGACGCTCCCAGCAGACGTGCCCGTGTTAGCGCCGTGGACACCGTGGACTCAACGATATTACGACGCGCTCGAAGCGAACGGGGTCGATACGTCGCGGATCGTTCCATTCACACCAAGTTCTCGCTCAGTCGTGAGCGTGGACACTTTGTACACGACTATAGAATGGCCGTATTGCGATCAGGGTGAGAATCCGAACCACGGCGGTGAACCGTCGGAATACCCGTACGAAATTATGAGTTCGCTGCGAGCGTCGATAGTACCTAAGTCTCTTACCTCAGCGACGGTAAAGACACTTTTGATCATCGATCGGGGAAAGCGTGTTCGCAGTTTGATTCAGCACGCGCAACTCGTCGAGCGGCTCAAGCAAACTTACGAAAGCTCAGGCTACATCGTCGAAGAGTTTGGACCGGCCGTCTTGGACGCGCCCCTCCGCGAACACATCGAAATGTTCAATCGAGCCGCCGTCGTGATAGCGCCGCACGGCGCGGGTCTATCGAATCTCATTTTTTGTCGCGAAGGAACCGCCGTCGTCGAGATTGGATTCGATTCTTCCAAAGGTATGCAACTCGATGAAATGTACTTTCAGCTATCGCTTGGATTGCATTTACGCTACTGGTTGATCATGGGGCGCGGAAGTTACGTTGGAAAGATTGACGCAAACGTCGACGATGTGCTCCGCGTCGTCGATGACGCGCTCGCGGGAGTTGATCCACAAGCGACCGAGTGAAGTGCATGAATCCACCACACTATTCCACCGAACGTCAGTGGAAGGCGAAGCTCCTCGCCACTAATTAGTCGTTAGCTAGAATGTCGTGAATGATTTGAGCGCGACAGAAATCAGTTGTAAGAATATTACGATGGAAAAAGTGTTGCGAAGCATATCACTGTCGTGGATCTTCCCCAGTCCTGTAACCAACACTTCCGCAGCAAACCAACAACAGTCATCGCCGCGCGCACCTGCGACGTCTCAATCGCTTCGTAACGAAGCTGATGGGAAAGTGCGCGTGCACTAAAGGAATGGTGACAAATAGCAGGAGGTCGTCGAGATAGTCCACTGCAGCAATGAAAAAAACCTCCGCACGGTGGCTCGGTTTGCGTGTGTTGTTGGCTTTTTGGTTGTTGAACTTTCTATCGCCTGTACGATTCGTCGAACGCGGATGCGAGCGTTCGGTGAAATATGTGAGTGAACTTTGGATACGAGAAGAGGCTTGGACGCACTGTCGGAACTGCTGCGGCGACGTGAGGGAACGGATGCTGAAATCCAGTTCGCGCATCTTCGATAAAGACGTCGCGTGCTTCACCATTCATCCGGAAGCATCTTCGCCGTCTTCGTACACCTTCGTCGCACGTAGGCGTCAACCCCTAAATCGTAGCTACTTTAAAAGTGCCCTGCGGTTTCTCCGAGACATCGCTGTGGAACGGCGAAAGAGCCAAGGAGAACGAATCGACGTGGCTCTACGACTCCTATGGGTGATTGACGACGACGCGTCTCTACCGCGGGAGCTGCAACGGGTGCTGAAATCCTTAAACATTTTCATCATGGCGCACTCTATCAATGCGAATTGTTTCACCGACGAATCAGTCGTGCTCGCGCCAAACTTCCACTTCATCAAGCGCGACGGGTTCAAGCCGTTGCTTCGGAACCTGCGTGAACGCGAGATTCCGTTCGATGAACGCAAATCTGACGTGTTCTGGAGAGGCTCGACGTCTGGTATGTCAACACAATGTGAAGTAGAAGAGTCCACTCGCGTCGACGTGAACGAAAGGGCTACCGCGTGCGTCAAACTTCCGCGCGTGCGAGCGGCGCAATTATCCATAAACGTTCCTTGGCTCGACGTCGAGATCACGCGAAGGGTACAATCGTGTAGAGGACAAACAAATGTACGTATTAGCCCGCGCGTATCGGAACAGCATTGGATCACGCACAAAGGTATCCTCGAAATCGACGGGAACGTCGACGCGTGGGGAAACCGGTGGCGCATGGAAAGCGGAAGCGTCCTGTTCCTCGTCAAGTCAAACTTCAAGCATTATTACAGCGACAAGCTGGTAGATGGAGTACACTACATCGGAATATCTGGAGATTTGCACGATTTAGTGGAAAAAACGAAGATTATCACGAACACTGATGGCGAATCGCTAACGAAGTTGCGTGATATCACAGCAAATGCTCGCGCGTTGATGCAAGAATTTACGTACGAGCGCGTCGTCACGGACGTTTCCAATCGCCTGAATGAGCTAGCCTTAGGTATGGTATAGTATTAAATATTACGATCTAGCGACAACTACTGCCGAATTCTTTCAGAGCGGCGAGTAAAACCATCGCGCGAACCATGCGCGAGCATCTTTATCGTCAGAAAGCCTATCAAACGTCGGCTTGTCTTCATCCAGAAATATCTTTTGAAACGACCACGCGGTCAACGAAATGGTTCCTACTCGCGGTGACATTTTCACACCTTTTGGAATAGGGCACCTCAAACGCTGTGCGTCGTCGCTATCGACAGAAATTTCCATATTAGTCGACGTTGGGTGCTCAAAGTTTGAACACGTGAAACCAAAATTGAGGTCCGGTGAAAAGTTGTGAAGCAAAACGTTCTCGGCAAGTACACCATTTTCGAGCATCAGACTAAAATACGCCTGGAGATCGTACTTTGGCGGCTTTCTTCATAGACACCTCGAGGTGCGTCAATGCGTCAGAGCTTCCCAGGCCGACGCTGAGTAGAACGTTTGTTGCACAACTCTCACCGCACGGATGTCCAAGCGCGAGACAGTTAGCGCCGCCGAGACAGTTAGCGTCGGCGATCGCGAATATCAGCGACCAATACGTCATGAACGGCGACATATACCTGCTCACCGAGCTCCACGCTGCCCGCGTCCCTTCCGCGCGCGTCGTCCCGACGACGCACGCGTCCGCGGGCATCGTTCTCAGCCTCGTCAGCGAGAATCTCGCGATTCGCGATTCGACGCGTTCTCCTTCTTCGCGCGCGCGTCGCGCTCGCGCTCGCGCGTCGTCGGCGTCGTAATCCCTCGTCGCACGGCGCGCGACAATCGGTGACGCGCCCGGCGCACGAACGACGCTCGCGCGCGCGCCGTTCTAGGGCTAAAGTTGCAACGTCGGTTTGGACTCTCCCTCGAAGGTGTCACGATGGGTGTGTAGAGGGCGTTCGGGGTTATCCGCGACGGCTCTGTTTCGCGTGACGCTCCGCATTACGGGCGGCCGCGTCCGCGGTGACGCGGCGCGCACGTCGCGTTATGTTTGCATTCGATGCGCGGGCGACTCCGCCCGCGCATCGAACGCGGCGGCGCGCGCGACGACGAGCGCTTCCGATAGGATTCGTCGCGCTGTGCGCGTGCTGGCTGTGCAGAGAGCGCACGCGCGAGCGCGCCCGAGAAAGCGATGACGTTGGACTCCGAAGTACAAAGTCGCGATCGTTCGTCGAATCTTGCATCGGAGGTCGGCTCGACGCGTCGACAGCCGACGACCCGGAATCGATTCGCTTCGCTACGTTTGCCTTTGCGCGGAACGCTGGCAAAAGATGGAGCGTGGAAAGTACGAAGACAGCTTTGTGGCTCATGTACTCGTCGTTGGCGAGATCGCAAGCGAGGAAACCGCCGCGTTTGCACGTGTACACGGACACGCCGGACGTGATTCCGCTCGAGACTACGTTCGGCACAGAGGTTGACGTAATCACGCACGCGTGCGACTCGCACTCGTTTCCGCCAAACGCGTACACGAACGTCGGGCCGTGGGCGGCGCTTTCACGAGCGAAACTTGATGCTGTGGATCATCTAATGACGTCGTTCGGTGCGAGGGTGATATGGATCGATCTCGACACTCTCGTCTTCGTAGACTTGGGACAGACGTTCAGGCAAAGCTCGTCGTGGGTCGTGGGTTACCAAAGAGGCGCGCACTGCGCGGGAATGAGAGCGTGTTTTCATTCCGCGCACTCTTCGGTTCGACCGGAATTTGACGCGCTCGGAGATCTCTGGTCGCTCGATCGCGAAACAATAGCAAAGGTCAGAGACTTTGAACGGGGGAGGATTACGTCCAGCGCGAGGACGCCACCGAAATACGATTTACAAACGTATTACGGACAGATGCTCGAGGAAGAAATGTTATCGACCGATGTGTTGCTGCACAAACTTTTGCCGAGTCATAACTTTGGTTTCTTTTGTTCCAACTTCATGCATCCGACGGTTGAAAACTTGGAACTTTCAATTGACGAGGAGGGGAATCTCGTCTGTCCTCGACGGCCGGATGTCAAAATGGGCGAACGCGTGGGCGCGATTTCGTTCACGGCCAAGACATTTCAAAGTATGTTTTCCGCAGACGGCGATGCATTCGAAACCATAGCGCATCCTGGAGCGCGACGATGGCTACGCGACTGGTTTTATGGTCCTATCGCGAGAGGGAGCAACGTCGCAGCGCGCGTCGGCGTCGACAAAAACGTCGATTCAAAGCCGAAGATTTATCACGAGCGAATGGTTTTCACGCCAATGAAGCCATCGAGCGCTAGGTACGACGACGCAGATATCGTTTCAGTTAAGCGATGGTACGGTCGGCTCGGCAATAGGGTACGGATATTTGCGATGATGCTCGAGGACGCGCTGGTCTGCGGTTGTCACGTGCGCATACTCGACGACATGCTACCGGGATGGAAATCAGAAAATACGTTTTTTGCAAACAAACAGATCGATGGTGTGCGGAATAAGCGTGCGAGCACGTGTCGGAAACTGAGCGGGCGTCGCTGGTACGATACGTACCTCGAATCGAAAGATGCGCTTCGTCAACAGAACGGTTTTGCAGACGACCGAATGTCTTTAGCAGACGGGTCTGTCGTAACCGATGCCATCTCGCGTTACTTTGAAACGAACACGACGCACGTGTTTGGTCGTGCCTGCGAGAGTGTCGGCGATGATGTGCTCGCGGTGCACGTGCGCGCGGGAGACATCGTCAGCGGCTCCTACAGTCGTTGGACGGGTCATTTCGTTGCGAAAGAGCCGTCAAAGCACACGACGTACGGACCTTTTCCGACGTCGTACTACGCGAGCGTGCAAAGTTACGCTTCGGAATCGGCATTACAAGTGCGAGTTTTCTGCGAAGACTTGAACAACCCAACGTGTATGTTTTTTCAACAGCTCGCCGCGGTACTTCCAAACGTCACCATGAGACTTGGACGGGACTTGATTTCTGATTTGGTGGAGTTTAACTGCGCCTCTCGCGTAGCGTTTTCGTACGGCTCGTTTCGAGATGCAGTAGTTCTCAGAAATCGTCCTTTACGAACGCACGACTTTTTCTTTGACAGAAATGAAGCCGAGACTACGTGCTCGCGCGCGTCGCGTGGATCGAGCGCGCGACACCGCCGGTATTTCTTCGCGTTGAAACGCGACGAAATAGAGTATCAAAAATCGATTCGCCGAAATAACTGGCGCAACACGGCGAGGCAGCGCCACTTGGTTGACAAACACTATCAAATTGGTTTCGTTGAATGCGAGAACCGTGGAGAGGATTTCTTCGGGTAGGCTGAGAGCGGTTGCATCGGCTCGAAGTGGCATAGTGCTTGAAATTAACGAGGCATCTTGTGTCTTTCAGTCATAACCACCTTTGCGAGAGGCGATTGTCCGTCATTGTCGTCGGTTCAGCCATGCGTAGGAATCATTTTAGCGATAGCAAAGGGAGCGAATGGTACACGAACAAGGTGGTCGAGCTTCTCACGCGACGCGGCTACGACATCGTGCAGCGGTTGAGCGCGCTCCCGGATGAAGATTTCGTCTACCTGGCGAACGCGCGGTACTTTCTTCCCAGTGGCGGCGGGTACGGAGGACAGGCGAGCATTTGCGTCGAAAGACTCGATGGAACGTCGAGCTGGTGGCGCTGGTTTCGTCATCGAAGAGTTGAGCGCTGACTCGAAAGGACGTGCCCAGTGATTTACAAGAGTGTCTGTCACCTACTACGAGTTTGGGGAATTTTCCACGCCCTCAATACCACCATCGAAGCGAATGAATCCAAATTCGACGCACATTTTGTGCAATCGTGAATACTTGATATTCGGCTCTTTGTGGAAAATGTAAAAGTTTTCGTCGTAAAGAAAAGCGTCTGAAGAAACGTTTCGCCACCGGCTCGCGCGAAGGGTCGAGCGCGCCGCGGCCGAAAAGTTGTTCGCCGACGATCAGAGAGAGCCACGATTGATGTACTTCGTTCAAGTTCGAGTCAATCGTGCCCGCGTGTATTTCCACGAGCATTTCATCGACGCGCACGTCGGCGTCGAACCAGCTGCCGTAAGTGCTCCATTCGCAGCCTTCGCAGTCAATTTTTAATACGTCTATCGTCCTTCCTTTGTGACCGAGCGCGCCGACGTCGGCTAAAATCGCTCCCATCGGGTTCGCGCGCGCCTCCTAATCCCCATGGATGAAGTGGACACCGCACGGTTTGTTTCGCGGGTTCGACACCGTGTGATCGAACACGTGTATTTCGCACGCGCTCGACACGTCCCGCGTGATCGCTTCTTCGAAACTAAAGTCATCGAAACTTCCGACGCTATATATCAAACAGTCCGCACCCCGCGCGCGCAAACGGTTCGGGTCGCACAACCACTTCCCACCCTCGCCAGCTGGACCGGCGCGCTCTTCGCGCGCGCACGTCACGGCGGGTTCCACGTTGTCTTGGTACCAACCGTCGGCCCTCTGCGTGCCTCCGCGCGAGACGGTGTCGAAAAGCGCGTAGCGCTTGAGCTTATCGGCGTTGATCGCGTTGATCGCGCGATCGAAGGCGGCGTCGACGTCTTTTGCGATCGGCGCCGTCGAACGCGTCGGCTTCGGTTGTACGCGTGCTGTTCTTCGACCCGAGCACGCGCGAGTTTGGCGCGGTGATTCGATGTGAACAGGGTGAAACACGCCGCGAAAAGCAGCAATACGCTGGTTTCTCGCGCGCGCTTCGATCGTGCGAGGACGGAGCCGTTCGAAGCGAGGGGAAGCGTGAAACGAACGACGAATACTGGGGGAAGAGAAGTGAGGTGGGTGATTAAGTACGTGACGAGAATTATGAGCTATGATGCGATTTCGAGACTACATCACTACACGTTGAGCTAGAATCTACGTACGATCGATCGCGCCAAATCGTTTCCGCCGACTTCTTCACGACGCGTAAATGTCCCCTCCCCGCGACATTTCGCTGTAGTGCTTCGTCGCTCGAGGCAGCTTAAAGTGCAACAACACCTCCTCGTCCGTGCGCACGTCCGCGACGCGTCGACTCGCCGCGCTCAACGCGTCTCTATGTTGCACGCGCCAACGAAACTCGATCGAATCTCCATCCGCGATGCTTTCGTAGAGCAACGCGGGCCCGGTATAGTACAACGAATGATAAAAGTGTCGTCGGTCGGCGACGTTCGCGGCGATTTTCTCCATCGCGCGCGCGAAAACGTCCAACCCGGGAACCGCCACCATGAACGCGTTCCACACTTGTTTCGGCCCGCCCGCGAGTTTGTACACGCGTCTGTCGTACACGAACAACGCGTCGTGGCGCATATCGTGGGTCAATTCGTCGAGAGACTTCACCAGTAAAATGTCGTCGTCCATCCAAGCGCCGCCTTCGGTGTACAGAATGCAGTACCGCAATAAATCAGCTTTGAACGCGAGCGGTTTTAGTGCTCTGTACGCGCGTGAATATTTTTTGCAGTTCGTTTCCATATACTCGGCTCCGCCGTACGCGTCGTACGTCTTCACCGTCCACGTCGGGTTGAGTCGCGTGGTGATTTTTAACGGGAACGACGAATCGTTCGGTAACGTCAGGGTGTGCAACTTGCGAGGTAAAGGCTTTGTGTCAGTCGTCGTTGTCCATAACACCGGTACTGGTACGTCGTTCCAATGACTTTGTAAACCTCGCCAAAATGCTTGAAGCAAAAGTATACTTGCTATGGTGACGAATAGTACGAACGCGAACGTTCGTGTAGTCTTGCGACGAATATAGCGTGAGACGATGGTAAACGACTCGTTCCAAATGCCTTCGCCTTTCATATCTCGCGAGGAGAAATTTGTGACGAAGAAGCCCTCGTTCGCGCGAAACGTTTCGTTCAGAGTGTTGCGGAATCCGCCGGCTTGCCTTATTAAAGGCTCGTTACATACGATGACATTGATGAGCGCGTGCGTCGGTAAAGTACCGGTGTTTTTGCACCGGCACACGTGTAAGCGCACGAGTGGGTGTCTGACGGCGACCAACGCAACGCAGTGCGGTAAACGCCCCATATACAGTTCCCTTGAGTCATGAACGGTGAGTAAAACCCACACTTTATGGTGTGAACGAGTCAAAATCCCGCGTCGGCGACGTCGAACATGTTGACGAGTCATGATCGGTCACATCAGGGACTCCATGAACGGGTTCCCCGACATGATTGATGCGTACGAAAGTCGCTAAATAGGGATCCGACCCGCGTGCGCTTCACTATTACGCGTCTGGGTCTATTTTTAGCGCACAGGGAAAAAATACTCGGCACGGTCCCTGGCTAGGTTGGCATATACCGGTACAACGTACCGGTACGAACATTAAACGTTCGTAATGGTCAAAACGTTCGTAATTTGGGCCTTACGAAATTAATTTTGCCTGTTTTCTCCTAAGGGCCCCTCTCCAACTTCACGTAGTGTATACTGTCTACTGGCACCTATTACGTAGTGTTTGCCAACCTACTTGTAGCATGATGGCGATAATAAGCGCGAAATTGTACCAGGCCAAGCCGTCCTACGAGCGTCCATCGGCGACGACTACCGGGCTTCGAATTTCGCCCTCACATTGCTACACGATCTAAGGCGTTTAACGTAGTACCCTTTTTAGCCCTGCTCGCGTGGCGCATGGCGTTGCCGCCTCGTCAAAGCAACGCCAAGCACCTAGTCTAAGTTGACAGACATGATTAAACGGAGGAGTCGACGCAACGGTGTTGCGTTCTTGTGTTCCTTTGTCGCGGGCATTCTTTATTTCGGTTCAAAAGCTGCACGCACAGCGGTCAACGTGCGGTTTCCGTTCCTCCGTGACGGACCTGTGAGACAGGACTCTGAGTTGACGAAGACGCGTCTTCGTGCAAAGTGTGGCGTTATCACGACCATTTTGGAAGTGAACGACGCTGTGAGGTATATAGCGAGCAACTTGAACGTGTCACTGATAGTCATAGGCGATCAGAGAACGAATCACACTGAGTGGCACGCGTTTCAACGGGAGCACGCCGGCGTTGTGCTCTACTTATCACCCGCCGAGCAGGTTGGCTTACCATTTCGTATACTTCGTCATATACCGTGGAATCATTTTGGTAGGAAGTCGATTGGATTTTTGTACGCCGTCACCGGAGGATGTCACCAGATATACGATTTTGATGACGACAATCATCTGAAGAAACCTGAAGGGTTCGAGCGCGTGTCAAGCTGGGCCATGTACGAGTTGGGTTCGACGTCTCAAACTGTGCATGTGTTCAACCCTTATCCATATTTTCAGCCTACGGATGACTCGCTTGTCGTATGGCCCAGGGGATTCCCGTTGCAATTCATCAACGATAATCGCACGTATGATGTGACGTCCGATGCTTTTGATGTTAAACGATTGGACGGTGCGGATTTCGAAAATATTGCGGTGCTCCAGTCACTCGCTGATCACGATCCAGATGTAGACGCTATTTACAGGATGACGCGACAGTTGCCGATCAGTTTTCAACGTCAAAAAACAATTCTCATCCCACCTCGAGCGGTGTACACGCCTTGGAACGCACAAGCAGTGCTTGTGTCGAACCCAGCATTTTTTGGATTGCTCTTGCCCGTGACAGTCACCGGGCGCGTGAGTGATATTTGGCGAAGTTACATCACAACACGACTTTTGTGGGAAACGCGATACAGAGTTGCTTTCACATCACCGTTCGTGACGCAATATCGAAATCCACACTCATACATTGTTGATTTTGCGGACGAAGATGACCTGTACAACAAGGTGGACGACTTGCTTGAAGCGCTCGCGATTTGGACGAGCGATGGTCATGATTCGCTGGAGACGGCGTACATAGACTTGATCACAAAACTGGTCCGAGAAGTGGAAATTTTAGGTGAGACCGACTTACGACTTGCGAAAGCATGGGTAGAAGATCTTAAAGCGATTGGTTACGTTTGGCCTGCAATGCACGAGCGCGTTTCCGCGGTGGGGTGTTGTCAAAAAGCGGCAATCGTCGATCAAAGACAAGTTCACACCTTCAGAGACTTGTCTGTTAACGGAGGAAATGTCGTGAACGAAAATCAGACCTCTCATTCTCATTCTCCGAGTGACGAAAATCGCACCATCAGTGACAAACGTTATCAGACAACTCAGACCATTTCTGTCTCGAAAGTTGAGCGTAAAAACGCAGTATGCATATTCGGAATAAGCGAGGTGAACACGATTCCCGGGTGGAAGAGGCACGTTCTAGATCAGTTGAGTGCTGACCTGTACGTCATACAGGACTCGAAGAATGAGTTGATTCAACGATATGCCGAAAGTGTAGGCGCACGCCTGTTCCGCGTTAACATGACCTTGGTTCACTTCTTTGACAAGCATGCGCCGAAGTGGAACGAGTCAGCGTCCGGGAATTACCTTGGTGGGTTGCCCGGACCATTCGAGAAGAGAGGCGCGTATCTCCTTCGAGATCGTTTCCTTTGTGAACAACACATATCATCTCATGAAACACGTGCTGGTCGTAAATATAAGTTTATCGGCCTTGGGCGAGCTGATCTTCTCTGGCTTCTACCACACCCGAAGTTGTCTCCGCGCGGTTGCTGGATACCGTGTACAAACAATGACTGGGGTGGGTTGTGTGATCATTGGGCTTGGTGTGACAGAGAATCTGCTCAAATATACGCACTCGCACCGCTCGAATCCATCCCAACGAACGTGTCCATGAATGCTGAACGGCACTTGGCCTCGGTGCTGGTAGCGCATAACGTGAGTATTTCCAGAGGCGAAGCTGCTTTCGTACGCTCCTGTAGTCAGAATAATCCCATATGTAGACCATTGACCGCCGATGTCTTCGCGAAACCATCCGGGCAGCAGATTGAAGTCGCTAAAAATTTGTTGGTGCGTGAAGCGCTGACGAGAGACAATAACAAAACAGAAACGCCAAACGCCAAGTATGAAACGAGTGCAACCCCTAATGCTATCGATTTACATTGCGCATCGGGTGACCTTAGACTGGAAACATCGAGCAATACTGGAAGGATATTATTGATGGTTTACATAAGCCATCCCTTGGCGTATCGGAAGGTCAGGTTTCTCATGAATGCCTACCGGACATGGTTTTCTTGCGTCGTGTTTGTGGGAGACTCTCACCCTTGCACTTCGAGAAGTGAACATCGTGCGTGCACAGGCGAGCCGCTAGATGACAATAAATATTTCTTGGACGCCGTCAAGGATCTATCGTTACAACGTTTTTCGGACGATGAACTGATAATTGATGGCGTTCGCATTGTACTTGCGCGTGGTGGAGGAGGCTGGCTCATGTACAACTCTTTCATGCACGGGCTTCAAAAGCTCACGAACGTTGGTGACATATCTGGAATACTTTTCTCTGTAGACGATGCCATTATTCTACCTGACAGACTACGTAATATGAATGTTTCAGAGCCCTGGATATCATGGAGTAGTAATAGGTCGCTCGGGTGTGTACTGCTTGAGCACGACGAATGGCTATTTCAGTGTGGGGACAACTTTCGGCAGTTCATAGAATTTCGTCACATGCACGAGGCTGGTGCGCGATTCTTCAACGAGTTACGCAATAGATCAAACGAACTACTGGTACCTAATTGGGAGACCAACTTACGGAGCCTATACGAGACGCGTTTCCTCAACACAAGCACTCGAAGCGTATTCTTTCAAAGCTCAAACCCTGACATATTTTACATCCCACTTGAAATGCTGCAGTCATGGAAAGCCATACTAAGGGTTATGTACAAGCACGAATTGAATTTTGATATCGCTATACCGACTGCTTCGCTGCTTGTTCGACCAAGCTTCGTACCCCTCACCACCCACTTCTTGCCCGCAGAATTCCGCAGTGACTGTATCAGAGCGATCAAACTTCATCCTACGTATTCGGTGTATCACCCATGCAAGAATCAGCTCGACACACTGGAATTCACCGGTCTTATTTCCGCACAGCATCATCGGATACGTCAAAAGAAGCATCAGTCGACGGCGCCCGATGCGCGCGTTCTCGTCGCAAAACGTTAACGAAAGCGCCACGCGACGAGCCATCACGCATAGGCTGAGACGATTCGTTGGGACCGTAGAGGCACACGCTTGAGCCGCGTCTTTGCGCAACGACGGCTTGACGCGACGAAAGTGATAATGAAATAAACCGATCATTCAACAGTTGTCGGTGATGTCACGTCGTAGGATGATGTAAATCCCGCCCGGGCCTCGCTTGGAGGCGCCGCTGGGCCGATTCGAGGGCCCCCGGTCGACGAGTTCCTGAGGTGTCTCATCTGCATGGCGACGAATGACGGTTCTTCTCGCGCTCCAACGGATCACTTTTTCACTCTATAATTTCAAAATTTAACTCGTCGCGACGAATCACGGGCCCCCGAGTCGGAAAAATTTATATAACGCGGGTTCAGAGAGTCCCTACACACACAACGAGTCACGAACCGTCGATAAGTACATACTTTAACAGCGTTTAGTCCATCATATCACCGTGTCACGTCTACTACCGGGTGTTCCTACGTTGCTGAAAAACACGTTCGCCTCGCGTCTTTTCCACGCCTGTCGCGCCAGTCGTCGTCGCGCGCGTGAGCGATGGTCGAATGGAAGACGAGTGCGATGATGATCCCTTCGACGATCCGTTCGGTGATGCTCTTCACGTATCGTCCGGGCTCCAGACGACACGTGACTCCAGCGCCGTCGATGACGAATCGGTGGGTGGAGAGAATGCTGTGAAGGGGGTTCGAGCCTGGTGAAGCCGCACACATCACAGACACCCTCACCAAACTTCAACGTTTCATGACCAACTTGAAGACACACAGAGAGATGTCTCAAAGCATGTCCAAGAATAGCAAAATGGACGGCGATGGCGTGATCGGTATGTCGAACCTGGTTGCGATTCCTATGAGAGGCGCGGCGCGTGATACGGCGTTGAGCAGGAAGAGGGGCTGGCACGAGAAGATGGTCGATGAGCACAAACGCAAGGCAAGCAAAGGCGAGCAAATTAGCATTAGGAACTACCTCTCGTAGATGTAGTAGAAAGTATTCTAGCTACTCGGTGGCGAGAGACGCACTCGATTCACGCGTTCGCCGGGTGCACCAGTTGTTGGTCCATCGCGACACAGCGCCGGTCAAAGCGGGACAATTGTCGCAACGGAATAGTACTTTTCTATGTAAAATACGTACTTATCGACGGTTCATGATTCGTCAGTCATGGAGGGACTCTCTGAACCCGTGGTATATAAATTTACCCAGGGACTCTCTGAACCCGCGTTATATAAATTTTTCCCTCCAACTTCAGGTAGTATATACTGTCTACTGGCACCTATTACGTAGTGTTTGTGCGTGCCTTGTGATCCTACTAGTATCCGAATTTTCACAAGGTAAAAGCACCCGATGAAAACGGGGTAGGAGTCACTGTTCTTGAGTCATGACCTAAGAAAGCGAGTCGAGTCACGACCCATCCTCGGGGGGTACTCTTCTTGACTGGAATGAGTCAAAATCCTTTTTTTTTCGAAATCACAGTACACGAAACAGTTCTTTTTTGGCCGGATACATGTATCTTGGCAACTTAGATTTTGCCTGTTTTCTCCTAAGGACCCCTCTATCAGTCGACTTATATTGCAAAAAGGTGTCTATGGGCGATACATGACCAATAATGCCAAAAGTTTTCCCACCAACAAGGATAACACTTTCTTCTGGTTATAAGAGTCCCCGACGAGGCATCAGATATCCTTCGTGTTTAGGAAGTTGTGTAGTACTTTTTGTGCATAGTCTTCAGAAATCAAAGAGTATTCCACGCAATTATAACCGCTACATCCCCAATGGTTCCTTTCTTTATGGAATATCATCATGCCGGTGTCGTGTAAGCTACGAAACAGGCTCTTAATCTCCACGGCGTTAGTTCCGTGTACCTCAATCATAATTTGGTGTATTTCGACCGACGTTTCAGCAAACTTCGGCATGACAGTGAACTCACAACCTTCACAGTCGATCTTCAGCCAAGTAATCGCTGTTCTTTCACGATGATTCAACTTTTGAAGAGTATCAGAGACACAATTCGAGGGTGAAGTCAAGTTTGCCAGCTCTTCTGAACGACAGTCTGCAACAATGTTCCAGTTATGGAAATGTATATTTTTTTCTTTCAGCCCTTCTGGAAGTGCGCGCTTAGCCAAATTGAGTGTTCCATCAAAGGTATGAATCTCGCACTGTGGTGCAATCCTATTCACGGCGTATTCAAACGAAAAGTCATAATTACTCCCTATTGAGTAAACGATACAATCCTCTGTCGATGCAAGAACATCCTGACCACACGCAAATTTTGGGCCATCACCCAAGCTTACTATGCTTGGTCCCAGGCGAACCTCATCTTCACAGTTCCATTCTGGCTCAAAGTAGTCATAGGCAGTTTTTGGATTGGTGAGGGAAAAGTTGACCTTGGAGTGTTGTGAATCCCTTGTACGCACATATTGTGCGTGGGCGTTTTTCCTGCGATTCCATATGCGTGTGAACGCATCATCCACGACCTGCAAAGGAGCATTCGCGTCGAAGACTATCTCTGGTTTGTGTATCCCGTGTCTTCCTGAACTCTGTCGCACTTTCCTCTTCGTCAGCAAGATTTGTTTAAACGACATATCCACCGCAAGAGTCGACAGTGAAACAGTCACTATGAGGAGACTCATCCCGACGTATAGTGCTGTGTGCTTCCATCGGGATAAAAACCCCATCGTATTGTGAAGATCTACCGAGAAAGCTCACTCTCCTCCGTTACCGTAGGAGTTAACGGCGTCCCTATGGGCTTACCACGATACTCACTCAGCCTTGATGGATTCTTCACGCACAAGTGTGCGGGGGGTCCGCACAGAAGAGTAGATCTCTCCGGGTCAGGCAGAATCCTAAGAGTGTTGCGGATTTTGACTCCCACAGAGAAAATCAAAAGCGTGTACAAGTCTGCTAGGTTGGCAAACACTACGTAATAGGTGCCAGTAGACAGTATATCCTACCTGAAGTTGGAGTCGACGTAGTATATACTACATACATACTTAATGGTATGAGCGCCTATCTAATGCGGTATAGTGTCTATGATATAGCTATATACCACTACTAGTACAATGATGAATATACGTACTAATTCCACACTGTCTCAGAAATTCGCTCTGAATATAAACGGTCAGGGTTCTACTAGAAAGCCCATGTCACCCTCTGAAATCGTGAAGGGCACATTTAAAATGAGTGTGTGCGTGCATGACATCTACGGAGACGATTTGCGACGCATTCCAGGTGAAAAATGCGCGATCAAATGCGAGGACGCGCGCGTGGGACGTCCATCACATACTTAACGCTTAATATACCTAACAATTGCATTCCGCGGATCTGGAGCCTCGACGTCTATGGCCCACACTGCGAAATCGGTGCCAGTAGACAATATATACTACGCAGTATTTTACTACACTAGGGATTTCGAAAATAATGTATGAGGGTAAAATAATGAATTTAATTACATCCTCGTTTTGCCGCGCCGTCGCGCGGCACTCCGCGCCGCGCGCGCGTCCGGGCGACGCGGAGTCAACGGATCTTTCCACCTACCGCGGTTTCCGACCGTTTAAGTTTGAATTCCACGCGTGGGTGTTGGCGGAAGACGACCGTTGCGTCGAACGCAGGATGTAACTTTTGGGGCTAGATTCCGTCGTGCATGTCGCGCCCTCGCGCGCGTCGAAGCGCGTCTCCGACCGTGTCGACGGCAGGGAAAGGGTGTACAATGCCTTCTCGACGATATGCAGCATCGCCGAGAGGCGTGGGAGCGGGTGCGTCCCTTGGGAAGGACGTGGGCGATGACAACGTACAAGTCGAGCGCGACGTCAAGGAAGTTGCACTCTCTGTGCTCGCTAACGAGGCGCGTATGGCGCGTTCGGACGAAGTCATTCGCAAGGTGAAGGTCACTGAACTATTTTTGGAAACTGAAACCTGTCGCGCGGGTCTGATGGGTGCTTCAACGTTCAAGGTTCGCGTACATCGTCTCAAGCAAAACCTTGACGTGCAACGTGAGGCGTTGGCTCTTGTGAACGAGGAGTGCGATTCCTCGTCGCAACTCTCTGATGAGACCGCCTACGATGAAAACGAAGTTGTACGCACGCGTTCAGCAGAGCGTCGACAAAATCCTCAGCTCTGGTTCGAGCAGGTGGTGCGAAAAGTTAGCGATGGTGTCATCACCGCTGCGGAGGGCGTCGGAGCTATGCGCGGGGTTGATGTTCGAGTCACCCAGAACTTTGTCAAGAGCGCCATGCGCGCTTTGTCATTCGGTGATGCAATTCCACGTCTGTCGGAGTGCGAAGACCGTCGCGGCAGACCAAGCGCACTCAGCAACGCATACTCGGACCAGCTTGCAAAAATTGTGAAGCACCACATTCGAGACGGGATATCACTGAGTCAAAATACGATTTTGTCGATGGCAAAGAACTTCTATCGCGACGAGCATAACACAGATCCTTCTGATAACACGTTCGGGTCCGCGTGGTTCTATCGATTTCTCAATCGCGCCGGCATTGCCACTTCTCTGTACGATCCCCAGGATGCCTTGAGACTCAACTCCGCAACGGAGCGCAACGTCAGTAATTTCTTCCAGCGCGTGGCACGAACAGCAACCAGTAACGGCTTCGCGACATGGAATCCCGACTTCGACGCGAACGATAAGAGCAGTGAGATGATCATTTGGGATGAAGAAAAGAAGAGCCGCGTGTTTACGTTCGACGAGGCGAAGGTTCAGCTCGCCTACGAGAAAGGCGTGCGTGGAGTAAGAATGTTGGTCATCAAGGGCGAAGACAACCGCAGATCGGCTGTCACAGCGAACGATGCATTCGCGGCATCCGTTATGGGATGTAGAAACGTTGCCGGCGAATCCTTGGCGCCTTACTTCGTGTGCACGAAGGAGCCGAGTATTGAAGATGATTTTGAAATTCCTGGAACTATCATCGATACGACGACGGGTGCGTGCCAACAAGCTCAATGGATGCGAGGAACGAAGAAGGGTTCGTTCGACGGATTCGCATTCGCGACTTGGGTGAAGGATCATCTCGCGCCGTGTATCCCCGATTTATCGCCGGAGAATCCGGCTATGGTGATATGCGACGGATGTTACGCTCACACAGTCGACGAGGTGCTTGAGATTTGTGCAACGATGGGGATTCTCATGGTCATTCTGCCGCCCCACTGCACGCATATCTTACAAGGCGAAGACTTGTACCACTTTGGTATCTTTAAAGGAGCCTTCCGAGTCCAGCGTGCTGAGATCGAAGCCATGAAACAGCTGTCTTCCAGCTGGTTCATCAAGCGCTTCAACAATTCTGGTGTTGCAGTTTCTTTTGGACAGCGAGAGTTTTGGTACGCGGTTAAGGAGGCATGGAAAGGCGCTTGGACGAAACAGGCTGTCGAGAAAGGATTCAAAATGCAAGGATTGCTCCCTTTTAATCGAGCTCCGCTCTGGAAAAACTTCCCGAACCATGAACGCACAGAGCCGCAGCGCTCGCCATCGGACAAGGCGTCTCAAGTTGAAGCTGCCGAGCGGTGCGTTGAGCGCATGTCCATACCAGGAGCGCCCGGACTGCGAGTGATCGCACGCTCTAGCGACTCGACATTCGATATGACGTTTGATGGTAATCCAGACTCGTTCGCGCGAGCGCCCATGAACATGATGAAGCTGGACGAAGTGTACAAGAGCCTTGTTGAAAATCCGAGTAACCATGCTATGAACGACGACCACTTGAACGTTATGAAGCAGCTCATTCTCGAAAAGCAAAAAGACATCGAAAAGAGCATCGTAACGACGACCCGCAAACAGAGGAATACACGCAGACACGATGAAGCGACTGCTCCAGCGATGGCTCGCTTGCTCGAGGCAAGAGAGAAGAGAGAGAAGACGAAGAAGAGAACGCACAAAGCAGCTCAAGACGTATGCGACGCTCGGTTCAAAGACAACACGGATGATATTCAATTTCTCGCGGCGTTGCATAAACGCCTGGAAGACACCGGTTCGCTCGAGAAATCTCTTACAAGAGCTGAACTCATGAAGGTGATGCGCGCGAAGCGAATTCCACTGCCACAAGGAGCGACGGCTGATGTCTTGAGAGATAAGTTGAAAGAGGTTGACGAGCGGCTCTATGAAGCAAACATAGAATGTACAAGAGTTGCGAACGCGCGGCGGCCCAAAAGAGCACGTCACGCGTCGTCAGTCGACGATGCAAATGTACGGTGCGAGGTGAAGTACCATCCAAGTGGCGTCCGAGTACTACTTTTAACGGACTAAAAGAACACGTGACGCGCTCGAAAACAAGGCCAAGTTCAGTTCATCGATGAAAAATAGTATTTTTAAGTTAACCGCGAAATTCCAGCGCTCGACGCATGCGAGCGCCGTCGGTACGTTCCCGCAAAGTTTGTAATTCTAAACCCTGAGCAACTTGAAAATAACCCCATCACCGTTTTCATTATTTTCGCGAAAAATTACATGCATCGTGCATGAACTTGTCGCGCGTGACGCGGACGCGATACCGAACGAAACGCGACGAGCCCGGCGGCGTTCGAAAGCTCTCAAAGTGTAAAAAAATATATCCGCGACTCGCAGCTAACGGCGCGCGCGTCGCGACGCGAGGGGCGCGCGAAGGTCAAAAGTTACATATTTTACCGTTTATCACCGGAATCACGTGAACGTCAAAATTTAGGGTTTAGCACGCCGCCATGATCGACCGGCTTTCACTCACCGTTCATGACTCAAGAAGGAGTACACACCAGTACACACCCGGGAGTACCTTATTTAATCTCTGTCCCCTGACTGTCGTCAGAAAAATTCAACCGATGAATGTGTGTTATTCGAAGCGATTCGGACGACGACGCGGCAATGACTCGGCTGGAAACTCTCGCACGTGATGGAACAAACCGACTTTCGCTTGAAAATTTCTGAACATCTGAACCAACAAAGGTGAGTGATTCGTAGCGACATGGACGACGACGCGACGATGACGAGGTTGGAAACTCTCGCAGGCGATGGAACAACCCGACTTTCGCTTGGGGAAAAAGTTTCGCATCGCGAGAAGGCCGTTTACGCGCGTCGTGACCACAGAAACTCACCTCTGGTGCCGTACACGTGACTTGGAGTAAATGAGTAAATGCCAGATGTCCGATATCGGGTGTCCGGTGATGAGATCACGCATCTCCTTCTTAGCTACAGTATCCTTGTAGTCAGAACCTTACACGACTTACTTGAACCTATTAACTCTTGGTGAACGCGTCCCGACTAAACCCTAGTTAGGGTTTGGTTAGGGTTTAGGGTGCATCCAACATCAACGTCAATGTATCCTCTCAGACGAAGCTCATCGTGTTGACACTCAGCGAGACGTTTTAATTTCATATGTTCGACATCTCACTCTTCGGGGGCATCGAGCCGATGCCTTCCGCGTCGCAGGCGACGCGATGAACGCAACTTAGGGTTTGGTTAAACCCTAGCTAAACCCTAGCTAGGGTTTGGAGTATCATCAGTTTCTGTTGACACTGGAAGAGCAACTGTGGTCTGCATGGTGTAGCCGACGAACATCTAAGCGCGCCGACGACGCGAATCTCCTTGATTCATGTAAAATAGTTCATGTGGCGTTGTTCTCGAGCGGTCGAACATCTGCATCGACCGTCTCGTCCGTAGAACTTCTTCGAGTTCTTCGACGCGGTTGAGTGTTTTTCTCACGAATTTTCACAAGGTAAAAACACCCGGTAGCCACGGGGTAGGAGTCACTGTCCTTGAGTCATGACCGAAGTCTCGGTGCTGAGTTGTGACCCATCCTAGGGGGGTACTCTTCTGGGACTGTGGGAGTCAAAATCCATCACTCGCGTGCTGCTGAATGGCGCGATGCACAGGCGTCGCGCGGTACTCGCTCTCGCAGTTCAGGAGGGAATATTCCCAGAGTCTTGTGGAATGTTCCACATTCGTTCTTGATCCGTGAATCGCAATCGGTGTCGTTCCGAGCCCCTTTGAGAGCGACAAAAAGATTCCTAGAGACGCTCTCTAGTCGAGTTGTCATGCATGAGTAAACAGTAAGCTTTATTGATCTTAAGAGGCGGCCATATAATACGGTGTCGGTAATCATCCGTTTGTATCAGTTCTCGGTGCAAATCGTGAGGAAAGCATGCAATATCCTAACCCGCTCTGTGCCATGTGGATCACGAGCGCTCTGCACGCGATGCTATCGTATGAATCCATCGATTAAAGCCTGTCAAGCGCATTTGCTCAAGCGCATTTGCGCCGCGCAAATTATTTGCGCAACTTCATCACGTACACCTGCACCCACTCACAAAACCATCTATATTGTTATATAGAAAATTGTGTTATTATACGACACATCTACTGACCCAATTTTATGGTGAGGTTCGCGCGCGTGCCGTGTGATCGCCGAGACGCGTTCGTACGTGTCAAAACACGGCGCGACGACACAAAACATTCTAATGCACACGCGCGCGTTTTCAGCGCGAAAAACGCGCCGACGTCGTCGTTAGTGACGTTTTCATGACCGTTCTTAAACTAGGGTTCACGTGGGGTCGATTGACGAGTCGTGACTCCCAACAACGTATCGAGTTCGGTCGATGCTTGAGTCATGACTCGTCAGTTGCGCAGTAGGCGCTCGAAGCGCGTTCTTAAAAAAGGCGTCTACCGAATCAGCCTAACTCGTACTCTTCTTGACTGGAATGGGTCAAAATCCGCGGGACAATTTTGTGTTTTTGTATGATGGTTCTATGCAGTGTAAAGTATGTACACATCGTCTGGTCCGCTTTAAGTTGGGGTCCATTTTAAGTCGTTTCGGGGTACCCGGGACCGAATACAGTGGTCGTCCTCGAAAAAATCGCGTCTTACGGGAATTGGTCTGGATGAATCAGAAAACCCCCACGCGCACTAAGGTGTCCACGAGCCACTGCGATGCACAACGCCCTCTCACGCGATGAGACGAAGTAGAAAAGAACGCCGGGCATGTTCTATTGTGTGCTTGTACGTGTTCACACTATCTTGGCTATTCCTTGTGTGGCAAACTGACCGCCAACCTACTGTAAATGGGAGCAAGATTTATATTGTAGTTCTTGCCATGAATCGCTCGGGCTGTTTGGATCGGCTATTGCAGTCAATTCAAGAAACTGACTTCCAAGGAGACGCAGTGAACTTAGATATCCACTTCGACCGAGGAGAGAATATGGCTGATGCCTTGCGAACAGCACATGACTTTCGTTTTAGACATGGACAGAAGACAATAACAACTGCCGTGCGCTCGCTCGGGCTCGCTGCTTCTTGGTATGGGGCATTGGATAAGTCAAGTTTAGATGCGCACAAAAAGTGGGTCATCCTCGAAGACGATATAATACTATCGCCACTCTGGTACAAGTGGCTGAAAGCTGCATGGAAACATTATCACTTTCTACCCAATATTGCCGGAATAAGTCTGCAGAGACAAACTTTAATCCCATTTCAACCCTTCCAACAAAAACAAGTGGTAAACGGC
>JACLAB010001784.1_pt1 | contig 22340 bp, 30 predicted proteins | sample 8027921 | NCBI WGS metagenome assembly JACLAB01 (sample SAMN15725117, study PRJNA655200) | protist metagenome | isolation source: fluorescence activated cell sorting (FACS) single amplified genomes of... | place: USA: West Boothbay Harbor, Gulf of Maine | collected 2000-07-19
AATTTGTAGGTAGTTTAAAAGGTGAAGTACAAGGTTCTGTATCAGGTAGAGCTGGTCAAGCAGATAGATTGTCATCGCCAACAGTATTCCAATTAACAGGCGATGTTGTTGCAAACAATATTTCCTTTGATGGACAACAAGGTAGTGTAACATTTACTACAGCAGTTAGTAATAACTTTATTGCAAACAGACCTAGTGTAATAGGCGATGGCGCAAACGCTACTCCAGTTGCATCAGAAAGCAATGATGAGTTTTTAGTTAACAAACCGTCAGGCGTATTTAAAATGCCTAGAGATAGAATACTAGCAGGAGTTAAGGCTATTGTACCAGTAGGGTCAATTATTCCTTATGCAGGTATTATTGATAATGTAGACATTCCTATTCCAGATGGTTGGTTAGTTTGTGATGGTACTAACTATTTGATTGCTGATAAAACATCGTTACATGCAGTAGTACAATGGTCATTTAAATCAAAATCACAAATTGAAACAGAAACAGGTGACTCAGACGCATACTTTGCAGTACCAGACTTACGTGGTAGACTACCAATGGGTAAAGATAACATGGGTAAAGGTAGTGCAAACGTTACAGACAATGCGGCGGCAGATACTTTAGGTGCTTCCAGCGGTACAGAAAAAGTAACACTAGCAGTTAGTAACTTACCAGAACACGAACACGATATGATAAATGATAGAGACGGTGGCGAAGGATCACAGTTTTATGCATTTAGTGATACATCATCTGTTGCTAACTTAGGTGCATCAGGTACAGTAGAAAAGACAGACTTAGTTGGTACAGGAACAGGCGCATTATACGCAGGGTCAGGCGGTATTGATACACAAAGTACATTAGGGCAACCGATAGATGTTATGAATCCATTCTTAACACTCAACTACTTAATTTACGCAGGGGAATAATAGATGGCTTATAAACTAAACAAGACAGACGGAACGCTATTAACAGAACTAGTTGACGGCCAAATAGACACTACTAGTTCGGACATAACATTAATAGGACGTAACTACGTAGGGTTTGGTGAAGCGTTCAACGAAAACCTTATTAAAATATTAGAAAATTTTGCAAGTACAGCGGCACCAGCAACTCCTATTACAGGACAGTTATGGTACGATAAATCACAAGGCAGACTAAAAGTATATGACGGGACAGGTTTTAAATCAAATGGTCCTATAGTTAGTAACACACAACCACAAATGGTTGCAGGTGATATTTGGATCAACAATGCTACTAACCAAATGAAGTTCTTTGATGGTACAGGAGATCCTGTACTAGTTGGACCAATATATACAGATGCCCAAGGCAAGAGTGGATTTGAAGTTGATACAGTTAGAGATAAATCATCAGTTGACCATACACTAATTAAATTGTTTATCGGTGAAACTACAGTTGCTCTTATTAGTAACGATGAGTATAGTCCAACACTTGCAGAACAATCAAGACTAAATTACACACAAGATATTAAACGTGGCTTCAATATTATTGATGCTGATAACTTTAGATTCTATGGTGTTGCTGATTCATCTAACTCACTAATTACAGACCAAATTGATCCTGACACACAATTAAGAATTAGAAAAACAGCAGGACAGTTCCTAGCATCAGATGCTAACAGTATTACAACTGGAACAATCTTTATTCAAAACTCCGGCGGTTTAACTGTTGGACAATCAGGCGAAGCAAAGTTTCAAGCAACAGACGAACTTACAAGTATTGAACTTACTGGTAAAGATGATAGGTTTAGAATTAACTTATTAGGGGCTACTGAATATGATGGATTTGTTTTAACTTCTAATAATAGAAGAGCTGGTATTAATATGGACTTAGGTCAGTTACCGACTGCTACATTAGATATTAATGGTGATGCTCTTATTAGAGGTAACTTAACTATTGAAGGTTCAAGTACAACTATTGAAACACAAAACTTAACAGTTGATGACTACAATATTGAACTAGGACATGCAGATACAGTAATAACACTTAATGCGGCATTGGATGCTACTATTGCAGGACAATTTGCAGTAGGTGAAACTGTTACACAATCAAGCACATCAGCAACAGGTACTTTTAAAAGTATTAGCTCAGACTTAGTTACACTTACATTAGAACCAACTAACGGAACATTTAGCTCAGGCGCTGACACATTAACAGGCTCAGCAGTTGGTTTATTAAATCAAGAAGGCGGAGCAAATGCAGTAGTATCTAGCGTAGTGCAACGTAGTGACTCAACAGCAAATAATGCTGGTGTTATAATTAAAGGTGCTCCGTCAAATGTAAATGCAAATGACAAGTATCTTAAATGGTTAAATGATGGAACTGAAGGCGACAACTGGCAAGTTAGTGATCATTTAAATCTTTATGACGGCAAAGCATACAAAATTAATAATGTTGTTATAGCACAAGAAAATTCAGGAGGTACATTCCATGAATTAGGGTCTGCGATTGAAGTAGCGGCAGGATTGCGTGAAGTTGGCCAAATGGACAGAGTACGTATAAAATCTTCTATGGAGATACGTGATAGCGGTGGTACTCCAATCATAGATACAACAGCAGGTCTGCAAGTCAATAGTGGCGGAACAGTTGTGTTCAACAATGTAAAAATTACAGGTGTTGCTACTACTAACTATGCTACAGGTGCAACAACTGATGTTGCAAACAAAGACTATGTAGATACACAGATGGAAAGTGATACTATAGCACTAATAATAGATGTTACAGACATGCCACAAACAGGTTTTGCAAGTTTAGATGCACAAGTTATTGACAGTATAAACTTTTTACATCCAGCGTCAGAAAAACGCATTAATACATATGCAAGAGTAATTACTACTTCGCTAAGAGGAGCAGTTAGTAACATTGCAATTGGATCAAGTATTAGTACAACAAAAATTGGTGTAGACTTTTCAGACTTAAATGTTATTGAACCGTATGGTGCAACACCAACAGCGGCAGGTCCAGCAAACCAGCAACTAGTACAAGATATTGGATTTACAGGAACAACAACAGGTGATGTTACGTTAAAGGCAGATGACGGAGCAACACCTACAGCAAATACAACTCGAGTTAAAAGATTCTTTAAAGTAGAGGATGTAGGCGGAACAAAGACATGGGTAACTTCTGCTACGGGTCCAAACGGTGAAACTCCGTAAGAACATTAACAGGGAAATACGATAAATACTATTATCGTAATAGGGGATATTAACGAATGGCTTATACAATATTTAATACTCGTAATAACAGCGTAGCAGTAGTTGAAGATGGTACTATTGACAACACAACTGACCTAAAACTAATAGGTAAAAACTATGCAGGTTACGGCGAAATACAAAATGAAAATTTTGTTTACTTACTAGAAAACTTTGCTGGTGCAAACCAACCACCAAGACCAATAGCAGGACAGTTATGGTTTAACACTACTTCTAAAAAAATAGAAGTATATGATGGTAATAGTGAAAGCGTTTTTGTTCCCCTTGGAAACGTTCACATTGGTTCTAAGCCAAGCGGTTCAGCAATTACAGCGGCAAATGTTAACAAAGGTGACTTATGGTGGGACGATGTAACAAGTCAGCTATATGCACATAACGGTGCAGTATCAGGAGATCCTTTTGTACTAGTTGGACCAAAAGGCAACCAAACTGTTAAAACAACAGTAGATGATGCTGAAGTTTATGATAACTTGTTTGCAGGCCAAGCAGACGATACTCCATACAAGCACAGAATTTTAAAAGGTTTCGTAGATGACGTTGTTATCTTTACAGTAAGTAATGACGAATTTACATTAGATGATTCAAACCCAATTACTGGCTTTGATAGAATTAAAAAAGGTATTACATTACTTAATACACAAAATGCAAACAGCGGAGTTACAACAGGTAACTATCAATTACATGGTACTGTTTCAAATGCATTACAATTAGGTGGAACACTAGCGGCAGAGTTTGTACAACGTTCAAACCCAACGTTTGTTACACAAGTTGATATTGCTGACAATGATGGTTTATTAATTGGACCAAACGACGAATTACTAGTTAAAATATCCGGCGGCGAAACAATACTTGAGTCAACTATTACAAATGCTGATATGTCATTTAAAGTTAAAGACGCAGGCGGCTCAACAGTTATTCCATTAAAACTTTCAGCAACTGGCCCAATGCCAAATGCAGATAACACAATGGATATTGGTTCTACAACTAAGCGTTGGAACGAAGTACATGCTGTAAACTTTAGAGGTATAGCAGACGAAGCAAATACTGTATTAAGTGACGGAACATACAAAATTGCTACTAAAGGAAACACATTTGACGCTCTTGTAACAAGAGATAGCGTAGGTGACATCTTTGGTACTAGTTTCCGCGGAACGCACTTATACAACAGCACAGACGCTACAGCGGCGCTTACAGGTAGAGTTACTAAAGCAGATGGTGTACAAGTAGACAACGGAGCAACATTTATTGGTGCGGCAACTACTGCTACAGCAAACACACTAGTTGCTAGAGACAATTCAGGTAATATTACAGCAACACAATTTAGTGGACTAGCATCAAGAGCGGCAACACTACAAGTTGCTACAGGTGCAAATACATATGAATATAGAGTTGGTCAAGTTGCAGACGGTGCGGCACAGCCAGACACAGTTGCAGTTAGAGACAGCAACGGAAAACTATATGCTACAGAATTTATAGGTGCATTAAACGGTGCGGCCGCAACAGCAAATAAATGGACTACTGCAAGAATATTAACAGTAGACGGTGATTTATCAGGACAAGTTACAATAGATGGCTCGCAAGATGTTACTTTAACACTAACAGCTGGTAGTAACAGTGTTTCTTTAGGAACAGATACTACAGGTAATTATGTACAAAATATATCAACATACAACAGTGATCCTTATCTTAATGTTTATGTAAACAATGTATTAGACGGTGCAGGCGCAGAAAGTGCAGTACTACAATTAGGACTTGATGCTAGTACAACTAAAACTTCAAACTCATTAGTTGCACGAGATGCATCTAATGCTATTGCTGTAGGTCCTATTAGTTCAGATGATATTACTGCTACTACTATAGACGGTAGTATAATAACAGCAAGTACTAGATTTACAGGACACGTAAACGAATCAGGTACAGCAAACGATGGTTGGTTTGATAACTTAACTGTTGGAACACTTAATGCTACTAACTTTAACTTTAACAGTATTGTAACTGCTATTGCAAATGGTGGTACAGGCGCAACAACTGCTCCTCTTGCTAGAACTAATTTAGATGTTTATAGTAAAGGCGAAGTTGATACAACAGTATCTAACTTAAATAGTGCGATTGCTGGTGTTAGCTCTACATCAATATCAAATGGTAATAGTAGCGTAGCAGTAGCAAACGGCGGCGATACAACATTTACGCATAATGGTACTGTAATTGGTAAAGTTAAATCTACAGGTATTGACTTAGAAGCAGGATTTAAATTTATTGGTACAGCAACAGAAGCAGACTTTGCTGACTTAGCTGAGAAATATACAACAAACGAAGAATTAGCACCAGGCACAGTAGTATGTGTTAGTGCAGATGAAGATAGCGAACTTAAAGCATGTGGACCAAACGATTTTCCAGTAGGAATTATATCTACTGATCCAGCTTACTTAATGAACGCAAGTGCAGACGGACAAGCAATAGCACTTAAAGGTCGTGTACCAACTCGTGTACTAGGAGCAGTTAATAAAGGTGATATACTTTATGCAAGTTACGATGGTGTACTAATTAAAGACGGTGCACAAAAAGTTGCTATAGCACTTACTACAAGTACTATTGAAGAAGAAAAAGTAGTTGAGTGTATGATAATTCTTTAAGAATAATCCACTCAATAAAAAAGGAGCATTACGCTCCTTTTTTTATGACTAAAAAATATTATTGTTCTGAGGGTGTTAAAGTTTTTACAGTAAGTGCATGAAGTTCACCACTTGCCATTTCTTCTTTTACTAATTTTAAAACTAGTCTTTGTCTATTTACTTTTGATATTCCTTCAAAAGCAGGCGAAATAATAACTGCTGAACAGTTGCATCCGTCGCCTTGCATAGTTACAATAGATTCTGATATACCAGATTCAAGCCTTGCTTGTACTTCTTCTAAAGTCATGTTAACTCTTTTTAGTTATTAGTGTAGGTCTGCCCAGGTTGAGCCTGTGTATACTTGTAATTTTGTATCTGTAGTATTAAACACAACCATGCCAGCTGCCGCTGTTAGTGCATTACGCTGTGTAGTTGTCATACTAGCAAATTTAACAGCAGTACCAAAGTCTGCAACATCTTCTACAATTTTAGTTTTAATTGTATAGTTTGAAATGTCTTGTAGCTCTGCCGGATCAGTTACTGAACCTGCATATTCAGTTACAAAGAAACCACTGTTTGTTTCACTTAATGCTGTTCTGTGAATTGCAGTAATTGCACGGTCACCAAATGCTGAAAGTTTACCTGTAACAGTCAGGTCGTTAGTTACATTAACGTTACTGTCAATTACTAATTCAGTTGTATAATCGTTTACATCTGCGCATATGCTGTTAATAGCAAGTTTTGTAGGGTTACTTGCACTGTATGCATCAATGTTATTATCGTTAATTACAACGCCAGTTATGCCACCTATGCTTACAGCATTGTCAACAGTTAAGTCACTACTCATAACTACTGCTGGAGTAACTGTAATAGCACTTGAATCTGCACTATCAATTAAAGTAGTAAACACGTTACCTGTAAATGTGCCTGTATGATCACCTGCCGCATTACCAACTACTGCACCAGTATGTGTACCTGCACTGTTACCAGTTAAATCACCTGTTACGTTACCAATTAATGTGTTATTTACAGCATCTACAATAACAGTACTGTCATCGCCAAATACTGAACCTTTAACATCGCCTGTGTGATAACCTGCTGTATTACCAGTTACATTGCCTGTTAGTGTTCCTGAAAGTGTTGTTGCTGTAACTGAAAGTACACTTAAAGCCGCATCTGATGGACCTGTGTTTGCCGCTAATACTGTTTGTGCACCTGATCCTTTTACATCACCAGTTACATTACCAATTACGTTACCAGTTAAATCACCTTGTAAATCAAATGCAGGACTTGCTGTATGTGTAACTTCTCCTGACGAAGCATCATACATCAGTATAGTTGTACCAACAGCACTTCTAACTGGTTTAACTACAAATGTATCTGCTACAATGTTGTTTACGGCAACACCAGTGGCATTTATTACAATCGAGTTTGCGGCTTGATTTGTTTCACCTGCTTTTTCACCAATGGCTATTGCATTTACGCCTTGAGTTGTATAACCTGCGTGAGTACCAATTGCTACAGCAAGGTCACTTTGTGTAGTTTTGCCTGCGGCTTCACCAATTGCTATTGATTGTGCGCCTTGAGTAGTTTGACCTGCGTCATAACCAATTGCTACTGAGTAAAATCCGCTTGATTGTCCTGCACCCGAGCCAAGTGCAATACCTGTTTCACTTGTTCTTAAACTTGCTGTTTCGATATGACCAACAATCTTATTGTTAACACCATCTACTAATAGTGTGCTATCATCGCCAAATACACTACCTTCTACGTCACCGTCAAGTCTTACTGCGTGTATGTTATTCCACTTTAATGTGCTTGAACCTAAATCATATGTAGCGTCTGCGTTCGGAGTTAATGAACTTGTTATTCGTGCGCCTAAGTTAACAGTGTCGTCACTAGCATCATCACCTAAGATAATGTCGCCAGTAGCAGTAATAGTACCGGTAATATTAATATTACCTTGACCAATTATGTTGTTGCCGTTAAGGTCTAAATTTTGTTGTAAGTCTAATGTTGAGTTTATTGTATCAGCTACAATGTATTCACCTATGCTTGCAATAGCTGAACCAGCCATTGGCATACCGCCTGCTGTTGCTCCGTCACCTATATATAATTTGTCGGTATCTGTTACATACACCAACTCGCCGTTTGCGAAAACTACACCGCCACCTGCGGTACGTTCAGCATCTGTGCCACGTCTGATCTGTAATGCCATTCTAGTTAACTCCTGATAACATATTTATTTGTTATTAGTATTTATCCATCTGAACTATCTTCTTAACTTTAAAAATTTCTTAGTTCTTTTGGTAATATCTGCTTTAACCTTGTCTGTATCTAGTCTAAAGTCAACATTCTTTATTACATTTTGATACTGTTCAAATAGGTCGTCTAAGGATTTTTCTAGATCTTTTACAGGCTTTTTGTCTGTATTAATATCAATGTCCCATATTTTACCGTCAGTAAACTCTACTCTGACAGAGTTAAGGTACTCAAGTGGTACAACATCAATGTGTACGTCCTTGAGTACCTCTGGCCAATGATCTATTACTTCTTTTGGAAGTTGCTTTTTACGAGGTTTCTTTTGCACTAGACTTGGTTTTCTTCTTTGTAGGTACCAATTCCTCTGCTTGTTCTCGTAGTACTTTTGCTTCCTTAAATAAAGTGTCTGCTTGTGAACGATACTGTGCGGCTAAATCTTCGTCGCTTAATGTATCTGTTGCAGGTGATACTTCAGGTGCTTTAACAGGTGCTTGTGCTGTTGCATTCGCATTTGGTGCGCCTTTAACTTCACCGGCTAAGTCTTCTATTGTAACGCCTTTTTGTTCGGCAATAATTTTATTTAATTCTGCAAGGTTAATAGTTGTACTATTATCAGGTGTCATTTCAATATCTTCTGATAATACTTTTGTTAGTTTGCCCATTGCATGGAAGCCTACTAACATGTTCTTACCGTCTGGTAAATGTGTTCTGTGCATCGCATCAGCAAGTTCGTTTGCTTCTTGTCCTGCGCCTGATTCAATTAAAGTCATTAATGCATCATGGTCTGGTGAATCTAAATTCTCACTCATTACTACAAGTGAAAACTTTGAGTCTCCAGGTACTGTGCGATATGCTACTGCACATCTTTTTTGATTTTTTACAACGCGGCCTATATGTTTAAGTGCCATAGTTATTCTCCTTTAGGTTCTTCCTGCGGTTTTGATTCGCTTACGGCGCCCAAGAAAGATTCTAGTTTGTTATATGTTTGACCTACAATAGCCATTTCATTTGCTTTAAAAGCGCCTCTTGAACTTGCTACATCAATAATTTGTTTAATTGCTGTTAGGTCTTGGACAGTTAATTCTGCCGCTGGTGGAGTTGCAGGTGCTTCAGTTGCTACTGGTGCTTCTACAGTCTCTTTTGGTGTTGTGTCATTCGCCATTATATATCTCCTATACTATTATATATACGTAGTTAATTATTTGTATTTCAGAAGTGGACAAGCCAACATGAAATAACTTGCTTCTTTTGGGTCTTCAAATCCGACTTTAATAAAGTTATCAGTTCTTCCATTATTACTTGATACTCCTACTGATTTTCCTAAAAAGTATCTACCTTTTAAATGTCTCAGTACCCATTTATTTAACGATTCCTCGATGTTGTAGGTGTAAGGAATGGTTATATATTCGAATTGTGGAGATACACAATGTGCTCTCCTTAATCCAAAAAAGTTTAAAGCGTTTGGTTGTTTAAGTTTAGGCACTCATTTCCTCATAGTGTAAAGTTGTACCAAACGGTGCTTCGGTCTTTTTATCATGATGTGAATGTAATAAGAATAATGTATCACAATACTCTGCATCACCCCATGAGTCCCATGTATATCCGTCTGTAAACATAATGAATTTTTTAGGAACAATGTCTCTATCTTTCATATACTGCCAGTTAACATCAAAGTCAGTGCCGCCACCGCCCATAACTTCGTAGTCACGTAAGTCTTCTCCGCCATCAGCAGTAAATTCTTGTTCGTTGTATACCTTTGTATCAAAGCACCATACAGTAATTTTATAATCTTTATACTGATCCATAATGCCTTGTACTTCACTTAAAAAGTCAGTTGCTTGTGAATTACCAATTGAGCCTGACATGTCAATACTAACACATAATTCAATTGAATCGTCAAAGTTTTGTCCTGGAAGTACTGCACTAGTATGCCAGCCTTTACGTGAAGGTTTCATAAATGTAAAGTCATTTTTTACAGTAGACTGAATTTGCTGTGAAATAATTTCACGCCAGTTCATTTTAGGCTCTGTAAGTTCTTTAATCATACGTTGCACTTCGCCAGGAGTATTACCTGCACCTGCCGCCTGTGCCGCTTGCATCATGCCTTCTTTAATTTCGTCTTTAATTTGTTTTGCTTCTGCTTTAGTCATCTTAGGCTTTTTCTTAGATGTACCGTTGCCGTTTGAATCTTTACCTTCGCCGTTGTCGCCTGGTTGATCACTACCGTCTGCTTCAAGGTGCTCGTCTAATAGCTCGCCTAATTGCTCTAAGTAGTCTTTTCCGTTCTGTTTTGCAGTTTCGTATATGTCATCATATACTTGCTCACCGCTCCAGCCTTCGTATTTAAAGTCTTGATAACAGTCTACTAGTTTAGGCTTTTCACCAATACGATCACGTACTAGCAAGTTATTAACTAGATAGTCAACTGCAATATTCCAAATTAAAGGGTTACGATCTTCTCTACGATCCATGTGTCCAAAGACACAATGTAAAATTTCATGTGCAATAACAAATTCAATTTCTTTGTTTGACATTGCATTAAAGAATTGAGTGTTGTAATAAAGGTTGCGTCCGTCTACAGCGGCAGTGGGTAACCAATCATCTGCGGCTAAAATGCGTAAACGTGTTGCCATGTTGCCAAAGAATGGATGACGCAAAAGCAAACCTACACGAGCAATAATAATACGGTCATATACTTCTACTCGCATTTCTTCTAATGCTTCTGGAGTAATATTAAGGTCTGGTTCCCAAAGTTTAGTTCCTGCAACGCTCATGTTCTTTTGCCCTTTTGTTTGTTACTATACATATATTATACAATCTTTATAGTAAAAAGTCAATATAAAATGGACGTTTTTTAATGAGAACGCCCAAAACTCAACACACCATATTAAGACTGTTGTGCGGCCTTAATATACTTACCAAAACGATCGTGGAATTCATCAAAGCATTCTACTTCGTCTGGATCAATGGGCAATGCGTACTGAGTGAGTGCTACTTTAACACCCATGACAACCAATTCAGTTTCAAAATTGTCCATTGCAAAGCGTAGAAAGTTATTCACTTTTTCATCAAACTTCTTATCGTTTGCGTCTGACGCTTCTTTTAGTTCGTAGCAAAGTGATACAGTCAGGGAATACATTGCACTGATTTCTGTCTGTTTCAACTCTTTAACCTTACCTGACAAGATGTCACTTGGGTTAGGCATAGATGCCGCTACTTTACGGTGTGCCATAAACTTAATGGCCAACCCTTCGCCTACTGTACCTGATGTAAGATCAGTTGTAGTTTCGACGTCTAGGTCGTCTTCTAATAGTTCACTTACAAATGTCCAACTACGTGGTGTTGCAAATGAACGACTTGGTGACTTTGGATCAAAGTCGTATAAATCTTTCTTACTAAACTGTAAAAAACCTACTACATCGTTATGTATCTTTTTATCTACAGCCCAGTCAAACCAGTCATTAAAATTAACTGCAAGTTCTAAGTGGATGAAACGGTTTGCTAACGGAGCAGGCATTCTGTAAGTAACACCTTTGTCTGCTTCACGGTTACCAGCCGCAACAATCATTACATTGTCTGGCAGTTTGTATGCTCCAACCTTACGGTTAAGAATAAGTTGATAAGCCGCCGCTTGTACAGCAGGTGCCGCAGAGTTCATTTCGTCTAAGAACAGTACAATGTTATCGAACTGTGCCGCAAACTCTTCGCTTGGTAGCTCAACTGGAGGAGCCCATTTCATTGTGTTATCATTAGCGGCATAATAAGGCATGCCTTTAATATCTGTCGGATCCCATAATGATAAACGAATGTCAATCAAATGTGATTTAGGTAAACTGTGAGTAATCTGTTCTACAATTTCAGATTTACCAATACCTGGAGGTCCCCAAAGAAAGATTGGACGCTTCTTTTTAATAGCGTGTTTAATTGATTTTTTAGCCTTATTAGGGCTTACGGTGCGTAGTGCTACATTTTCCATATTATATTCCTCTTGTGTTGTCATCAGTGCTAAGTTAATTTCTAACTATACATATAGTATACACTCTACAGAATAAAAGTCAACCACTAAGTTGCCAAAATGTTAAATTATTTTTCGTGTCGATTCATTGCTTTAGTAAGACCGTATTTACGTAGGTCTCCGCTAAACAAATGTAGTTCCATTGCTTTCTTTTCGCCTGTGACTACAATCGAATTATGGGTAAGGTAGTAAGGACAGTCAATAAACTTGTCTAAGAAGATAATGACTTGTGTTGTAAGGGGCATATCTTTTGGATACGGTACATCATATATCGCAAGATCTATTTCGGTTAAGATATCAAAACCTAATTCAGTGAGACATAGTCCGCCGGACTGTCTAGGATTCTTCCACCATAAGGGCATAAACTCTTTAACTGATAAATCGTTTGATGTTTTGCCTAGTTGATTGAGGAAGATTTTGGTATAAGTCTCTTTCCAGTTCATATCTCTGTTTCTAATTCACCTGTTGATAACTTATATACCGCAAATTCGTCTGTATTAAACATGTCGTTTAACTTCTTTGCTAAGTTATGAGCGTGCCCGGGGTTAGAAAAAGATACCTTCTTATACTTAGGTCCTGGATAGTTTGTGATAGAGTTTAAACTCTTTAGGTTGAAAGGTTTGTTGTTGTAGAACACTGCCCAGATAGCATCGGCATCTAGAACTTGTTCAGCTCTATAAGTCTTTTTATCTATGTGTTCTAGCAATACGGTTGGTTTAGGCCTACTCATATGCGTATACTCCTATAATTATATACGCATATATTTATCTCTTTTTACAGTTAAGTATGTAGTTTACTTCCAGTTAGTTCCACCGTCTAATCGTACTTCAATGTCACTTCCGCCGCCACTATTTTCTTTAACGTATCTTTCTAGATCGCCTTCTAGTCTTGCCATTACTATACCTAGTGTATATGCAAGATTCTTGGCTTGTGTTATAGGAAGTTTAACTTCTTTAGAGTTTGATAAATCTGCAGACTTAGTTTGCTGTAGAAACATCTGTATTGAAGAAGTGTTTAAAGGATCACTTGACATTTGCTTTACTCAACGCTGACTTCATTTCAAGATCTGTTTTAAACGGTCCTTGAAACTCGTAACGTTCTACAGTAAGTAGTTTAGGACAAAAGCTCTTTACCCAGCCTTTGTCAAAGCGTATAATGTAATATCCTGCACAATACAAGCTCTTACTCTTGTTACTTTTAGTAAACAATGGTAGTTTACGCTGTACATCTAGCATAGGATTGTAAGGATGTGTGCTTGTTGGAAAGTTATAAACTTCCTTCTCCGGCTTCTCTTCCGGTACATCTAGCACTTCACTAATCAGTACATTGTCTCCGAATGTACTCTTTAGTGCCTTTTTGCTGTCAAAATAAGCAGTTCCTGTAGGACCACTGAACATATACTTGTCTTCACTTATACTTAAAGTTCCAACTCGTACTCCTTCTTCTTCAAGAATCCAAAATTTATCTTTAAGAATAGTTTTTGTTTTTATCATTGTGGATACCTCGCTTGTAATGGTTCTGCAAAAGTTGCCGCCTGATCTGCAATACGTTGCATATCCCACTTAGCACAAAACTTCATAAGTCTCATACCAACTTGTGATACTTCTTTAGGCGTTGCATTTTCTGCAATCGTATTATTAATTATCTCTCTAATGTCTGCAGGTTGTGCAGTTAAGTCACATAGTGTAACATTACGTGTATAGTCATCTAGTACACGATGTTCAACACCTTCATGATCTACCCAACGCTGTAACATCATATTGTTCCAGTTGTAGCCTTTGCTATCTTTGTCTGCATATGCTTCAATAAGGCCTACTTTGTTCTTAGTGCCTTTTTTACGTACACCTGGAAATGCACTAAACACATTGTCACTAGTGTCGCCACGCATACACTTTTCAAATAACATAAAGTCAGGCTCAGGTGCAGGCTTTTCTAACTTAGTCTTCTTGTCAATAACACGATCACCTTTCTTGTCAAAGTAACCTTCGTGTGTAATTGTAACGTCTTGTATGCCGTTATACTGTTTACAGTTAGGTGCAATAAGTTGTGCAAAGTCACCGTCAGTACTAATAATAACATGATTGTCATTAGGGTGTGATTGTACCCAACCAGCAATAAGATCATCTGCTTCTAGTTGCGGATGACGCATAACAGTACAGTTAGTCTTTGTACTTACAAAGTCTTTAAACTCGTCGAAGATTTCCCAAAAGACTGTATCTTCTTCACTCTCAGTTACAGTCATCTTATCACGTGCAACTTGTCTGTTACGCTTGTAAGGTTCGTAAAAGTCTTTACGCCATGAACGACCTTCTAAACAAAACACAACATGATCAGCATCAAAGTCATTCCATGCTTTCTTAACACCTGCTAGTGTAATGTGTAGTGCCATACCTACTTTAGTATCAATGTCTCCACGTACAACGTGTCGAGCTCTAAAGAACGTATTTGCTGTGTCTACTAGTACATAAGTTGCCATATTATGAGCACCCCGATATACAAATTGATAAAATGTCGCCATTCTGTATGAACGCAACTAATAGTGTAATGCCTAAAATTTCTAACATAGTTCTGCCTTTGTGTAAATTATAATACTATTATAACACCAGAACTGGCTGTTGTCAAGCATTAAGATACTTCACTCTTACCTTTATCGATAGGCACTACGTTAATGTAGCCCATATCTCTATCTGGGTCTTCGCCATCTTCTTGAAGCATTTGCGTTACAATAGTTTTAAACCATGCATCAACAATCTCTTCGTTTGACTCACCACTATAACCTGCATCAAGTAATTGTTCAATAAACTCGTTATTCCAATCGAGCTCAAAGAACCCGTTTCGAATATTATCTTCATTTACTTGTGTATCTAATACTGCTACCCAGGGTTTACCTGCCTTAGTAGCAACTGCCTTTTCGTTTTCTAATGCTGAACGTCTAACTTCTTCTGACGTTGGCTCTTTTACTTCCGTATCAGTGCCAGTTTGCATTCTTACTAGTTTATTCCACCATCCCATAATTTACCATCCTGCTTTTCTAATGCGGTCTTCACTAATAGGAGCCTTCATAGCCTTTTCGTGTTGCGCATTTTTATATTGTTGTTCTTTCACTTGATCAAGTGCCCCATGCATTTCCGAATAAGGATATGTGGAGTCTTGGGGTAAATCTCCATCCTCTTTCCATACACGCTTCCGCCACGTCTTTAACGTTGAGGGTATACTCTTCAGAGCGTCCACCCATTGGCATAAGATATACTGGACATTCCACCCCGGCACTTTTGTAAGCGTCCACAGCCCTTGTAACTTCGTCAAAGTCGTCATTAGTAGCCACAACAAACTTAAGATAAAGTTCACTGCCGTCAACAAGACTATACTCACGAGCAATATCAGGCTTAATAGCAGTTTCCCAAGGTTCTCCTGAGACACTAAGTTTTGGGGAACAACTCCAAGTGACTTTAAATCTATCTTGATTGCTAAGATACTCGTAGAAGTCGTTGTGTAAAGGTTGTGTAGTGTTTGTTTCAAATGTAACATTTTTTAGATCCTGCATACGTGGATGCTCAAATAGTTCGACGTACAATCGTTGCCACGCCAACAGTGGTTCGCCTCCTGTCATGATCAAGTGAATATCTTGACCATTACCCATTGTCCACTTACCTTCTGGTGTAAGCGACAATAAATGCTCAACTACTTCCTCAACTTCTGCTTGTTTGTTAAAGTGTTTGAACTCTGGATAGATGCTTGCATATGTATCACAGCCTGTATGTATAATAGGCAAGTCATTAAACTCTTTTGTAGTTTTATGCACATCATTTGCAATTAAGTCAGCAACTTCTTGATTGTGTATAATACCTTGTTTTTGTTTCTCGTCACGCATCGGTTCGTTTTTTAAGCCAAAGTTCATACAACGAAAGTTACAACCAAAGGTACGCAAGAACACACTAGGTACTCCTACAAACTTACCTTCACCTTGTACACTATAGAATGCTTCTGAATATCTTAGTTTCATCGTGCAAACTCCTGTTGTAGTTTAATGTTGTCAAAGAACTCTTTCTTTGTACCACTATCGTCTTTAAAACTACCTTTAAGTACAGTTGTTTGTGTAAGACTACTAGTTGCCATAATGCCGCGATTCTCACAACAACCGTGTGTTGCTTGAATGTATACGCCTAGATGTTCTGCGTCAGTTGCTAGTTGTATTTCACGTGCAATATCATTTGCAAGTTCTTCTTGTAGTGTTCCACGTCTAGCACACCACTGTGCAATTCTAGTGTACTTGCTTAGACCAATTAGTTTTTCTGCGGCAATAATACCAATGTATGCAACACCTTGAACTGGCTGATGATGATGTGAACACATACTTTTTAGTTCACTACGTACAACTAGCATACCTTCATAGCGTTCATTGCTATCATTTGGAAATGCTGTTGCGCTAGGAATAGGATCGTAACGTCCTGACATAATCTCATTATAGTACATTTTAGCAAGACGCTTTGCAGTGCCTTTACTATTAGGGTCGTTATAACGATCAATAATTAATGTATCTAATACGCTTTCAAATGCTGTAGTTGCTTCATCAATAAGTTGTTCTTTATCGCCATCTTGCAACACTGCACTAATGTTATCGCCTGCCCAATAGCGTTGTTTTGCCTGTACTAGGCGGGCCTTAATTTCTTCACTTTTGCTCATTTACTTCTCCGATGTTTAGGCAGTGGATTGCCGTTTAAAATACAATGCACAATAATTATATTATACATTGTATTTAGGTTTTTGTCAAGTTTATTATACAAAATACTTGTTTAGCATTTCAAGACGGTCGTCAGCTGACGCCATTGCATCCAGTTCTTTTTGAATTGTTTCAATAATATCTGAATGTTCTCCAATGCCTACGACTTTTTGCATATAAATTTCAACGTTGGTTTTGTGCAATTCAATCTCAGCTTGTGCGTGTAATCTCATTGCATTAATCATTTGTTCCTTCAAGTCCATAGTTCCTTTCCTTAATATTTTTGTTTTGACGGAATGACGCCTCGGACGCCGCCTTTCGGATCTTCCATATCTCCGTCTCTACGGAAAATCAGATGTATATGGGGGTACATACAAGTCTGTCCTGCACTTTCTCCCATATTAATTCCTACATTGTAACCTGTAACATTATTACTAGATGCTTCTACATTTTGTTGACCCATTGCAACTGCAAACTTCATACATTTTAAAATGTCTTCTTGTGTTGCTTGTTTAGGCACTATTAATGTATGTCCTTCTGTTACAGGATATATATCATTATACACAACAAAGTCTCGTGTGTCAATTTCTATTTCGGTCCACGGAGCTCTGCCTTCTTGTTGTGCTACTTCTAGGGTATCAATATTCACCTACATTCTCCCAAGGGTAAACTAACCAAACATCTTGTTCTGCTTTGTTTACTTCGTGTACGCTGTAGTCTACAGTGCCATCAAAGTTACTTGATAAATTATCTGTAATAGTAGCAAAGCGAACATTGTTATGCCATACTGTTTTCCAAGTTTCTTCGTTAGGTAAACAACTTGCTTGCCAGTCTTGTTTGATCCAGTCAAATGTAGCACCAGTGTCGTTAATATCATCTACAATTAAAATATTTTTACGTTTGCCGATATCCCAACGACTTTTAGTAGTTGCACGGTCTTCTTCATCTACATATCCAAATGCATCAGATGCCATCCAAGTATTACTTTCAAGTTCACTATCGCTATCACGTAAACTTACTTTTAATGCTTCGCCACGTACACCTAACATGTTGCTTAGTATAGTAGCAGGAACGTTTCCGCCTCTGGTAATACCTACAATATAGTCAGGACGCCAGTTGTCCTTGTACATTTGTAGTGTAATATTTAAACAAGCATTTTCTACATCTTGCCAATTATAATAATGTTTCTTAATCATCTAATCCTCTTATCCAACTAACATTTTCAAAAGTCCGCTTGCTAGTATCATAAACAAAGCGGCGTTTAACATAATCAATGCTCTGTCATTCCAAAGCAATCCAACCAACAGCCAACCTGCTGTTCCTACAGTACTGAAGGCTAAATCATATATTGCAAGATCTCCGCCAGCGGCTCTACATGCAACTGCTATTAATACAAAGAAACTACTGACCCATTTAATATACCAACTAAGATCAAACTTAGGTGTTTGCTTTGGAACAAGATTTTTTGCATCTACAATTTCTTGTACTTGTTCTTCAACAACATCTTTAATTGTATTTCTAACTGTCATACACTGTGCCTTTGATCCTTCTTAAAATAGAGTCTTTAAGTCTTGCTTGTTTAAATCGTTTGTATCTTTTTGCTAACGGTACCCAACTTTCCCATGATGCTCCTGAGGCAAGTGTAAGAGCAATGTCGTACAGTTCAGGAGTTAGATCAAATCTTTGTAATTGTATAGGCTTGTTAGTATTAAAACTTACATATGCTAGTGCTTCATTTTCTTCAACTGTAAAGTTTTTAGCACCAGGATAGAAGTTGTATTCTAAATTAATGGGTCTAAACCAGTCACTTATGTTGAACCTTCCTGGCACAATACTACCTGATAATGTGTGCGGTGCGTTGTCCATATAAGGAGATGTTAGTGTTATGTCTACATTATCATCTTCTGCAAAGAATATCCACTGTAAGTTATATTTTAATGTTTGATGATCTTCAAGGCAACTATCTCTTGTTTGATAAACAGGTATAACAGACTCTACTTTTGCAAAACTATTATTTTGCACAATAGGTACGTTTGTTCGCATAGGGTTAGTTAGTACTACAGTACTTTTTGCAAAGTCACTAAATGCAGGACAATAAAAGAAATCACTTTGCTTGTCTTGTATTTTTATATGTTGCTCACTTTTACGTTCCCATAAGGTTTGTGGCTCTGGGTATATTATACTCCAGTCACGATCCTCTGCTTGTGCAATAGGAGCATAGTATATTTTTGACTTACTCATTTAAGTACCTTGAATGTTTAACCCAATTACCTTTTACTTTGAATCCCCAACTTTGTACTTTTTTACCCATAAAGAATAAACTCCAACATGGGATTTCATTACCGTCTTTGTCTTTCGATAATTCTAGCCAATGTAAATCAGTTGCTTCACGATGACGAAAATGTCCAGGGCCTCTCCAAAACTTTCCTTCAGGAGTGTGTTCGTAGTACCCGCCTTTTAAAATTAGTGTACCATATGACCAAGGATGATCATGTAGTGTTGCTTCGTCGCTTTTTAAAACTTTGTGTAAAGTAACATTAAACGGAAAGTTCTTTCTATCCTTTAAGAACAAGTAATAACGTATAAGGTAAGGTTCACTTGTATTCCTATCTTTAATTACACGTTTACGATTTTTTAAAAAATCAAACATTATGCTGAATCTTTCAATGTTTCAAAGGTTTCAATCTTTGCTAGTTCACGTTCGTATGCTTCTGCGGCACGTTTTAAGCCTGCATACTTTTCTTCTTTATCAATATCTCTGCTTACAACTCCTAGTACACGTTGCATGTCTTTAATAGACTGCATAACGTCTACACCGCCTACTTTTAAACTACCTTGAATGTCAACATTGTCACTGCCACTGCTACTAGTACTATAAATTGATGTAGGACTAGTAGTAAGACTATCATCCCAAGAACTTCCATTTATAGTAATAGTATTGTTCGGAGTAATGTAATCATCATCATAAGTAAGAGTAAATGTTTCGTCATTATTCATTTGCAATCGCCTTATAAAGTTCTGTACCACTAAAAAAGTCTTTGTTTAATTTAGTAACTTGCTTGTTTATACTTGGAAGAAAGTCTTCATAGTTTTCCATGTATTCTACAATTTGCGCAACAACTTTGTCTTTGTTATGTAAGTATGCATCATAGTCTTCAGTCCATTTACTGTCGTACTTAAATTCAGGTAATGCCATTTCACTATAACTAAGTCTATCAGGCATCATTGGAATAGCATCAACTAGTGCGCCTTCGTACCAACTAATACCTAGTGTCTCTTGCAAGTTAGCACTAAACACCATTTTTGCTTCGCCTAACATGTTGTGATATTCGTTCTTTGTTAAGTCACGTTCTTGACATACTACAAATTCATATTGCGGCAAACGTTCTGCAAGATCTCTAAAGATATCAACCTGCTTCTCTGGTGCTACTCTATGTGGAAATAATATAAGATCTCTTTTTTCCATACCTTTGTAACTACTTAAACTGTTCTTTAGATACTCCATAGGCCAACCTACACGGTGTATTTTGTTATAGTCTATTGCATAGTCTTCGTCAAATACATCTGTAAACATATCTATATGAAAGTCAGTTGCAAAGAAGTTATCATCATAACATTCCATCATTGACATTTCAGCATGTCTAACCCAAGGTTTATCGCCTATAAGTCTACCTAAAAAATCTTGCGGATCATAACTACCTGCATGCCACAAACCACCAATAGCAATGTCAACACCCAATAGCTCTGCCATGTAGCGTAGTTGTATAACTGTAGGGTTCCAGGCATCAGTATAGAGAAAATAGTCACCATTCTTAACAGTTCCATTACAAAACATTTCTCCTACTTGTTCAAGTTGCTTACTTTTATAAACATTAGTTCCACCGAAGTTAAGGAAAGCCCCAGGTGTAGTTGCCTGAGGAGTTTCGCCACCACTAATAACTTTCACATTTTCATTTGTAGCTCGTTGCAGTTGCTTAGGAAGATACTCTTTCCATTGCTTAGTATAACGTGTGTCTACTGCTTCGATGTCTACAATGTAAATAGTCATTTAGTTTCTCCGTGGTTGAAAGTTCTGTCCACCGTTACGTGCCTTTGCACGAATATAGTTTTGCCATTTTCCATAAGCAATCCAAGTAGGGTGATCCTTTTTGTAAAGTGCTTTTTCATCGAACACTTTACCTTCAAAGCGACAGTAGTCGCGTAGTTTGTCCAAGTCGTTGAATACCTTCGTATACGCTTCACGATTGAATTTAATAGACATTTTGATTTCTCTCTTATCATTATCTAGGGTAAAAAATGGAACAGCCGTTTTCGTTGTCTTCTGCGACACTAATCTCTACAAATCGGCCGGGGTATTTGTTAGAGATCATTTCGTATAGTTCGTCAGCGATCATCTCGCACGATCTATGATTTAGAACAAGCACTTCACCGTCGGACGCACCTTGTCCATTATAAAGTCTTTCAAGCCATCTTTTGAATTGTATGAATTCGATGTCTCTATCGTTGTGGAACACTTCAATGCGCACCCGGAAATGAAAGATATGACGATGAGGAATACCAAGGAACGACACATCGTCCCAATCACCTGTTGCCAATTTTGGATCACTATCTGCTCCTGGATACATGTGTACACCTTCTTTATTAAAGGTTACCCATATACTTCTCTGTGCATTATTTAGTGCGTTTTCTGTTGCCATTTTTGCATCTTCCTCTCTCATTCGACGTCCCATATAATTATGATATGATTCACGTTGTTCCATATTATTAGTATACTTTCATTTAATAACTTTGTCAAGGCCATATTTAGACCAATCGGTAAATTTTTCTCTATCCATTAAGTCATGTAGACTATGACACCAAACTCCAGGGTTACTTGCTTTAAAGTCCTTGTCGTCTATCTTAACCATAGTATTATAGTTCCATTGTTTAACATAAGGCACTACAACACGTATTTGCGGAATAAAGTTATCATACTCTACTAATCCGCCTTCTAAGAACCATTCTAAGTTAATAGTACTTGGAATATCTAAACTACACAAGTAGCCTTCTTTTACAAACTCTAGGATGTATTTGTCCCACGCTTCGAACTCGTCCGCTTTGCTCGGCTTGTATGAATGGTTTGCACCAAAGAATATGTGCTTACATTCTAACTTGTTATAGTATTCAAGTATAGTTTCAATGTCTTGAATACCATCTACAAACAATGTTTGCATACCAAATGCAGGAGTCTTTTCAACTTCTACACCTGTAAACATAGTAGGAGTACTACTTATACCGCTTTCGTAATCTCTTTTCATTCTAAACCTAGCTGTATTAACCTTGCATTAATTCTATGTATTTCGTCTTTTAAATAAAGTTTCATAGTTTTCATTTTACGAACTTCATCTGTGACTGTCATATTATTATACTTTACTTCTAGCTCAGTGTCAAGCTCTTTATGCTTTCTTTCTAGCTCAATTAAATGGCTTTTCAATTTATCTTCTTCCAATTCATAGTTGCTCATCCTCGAG
>JACLAB010014273.1_pt1 | contig 22337 bp, 22 predicted proteins | sample 8027921 | NCBI WGS metagenome assembly JACLAB01 (sample SAMN15725117, study PRJNA655200) | protist metagenome | isolation source: fluorescence activated cell sorting (FACS) single amplified genomes of... | place: USA: West Boothbay Harbor, Gulf of Maine | collected 2000-07-19
GTTGGTCGCTGGTCTCGAGCAGGTGCGGGCAGAGGCGGCCGCAGGCCAGTTCAAACCTGGCCTGGAGGACGAGGACGTGCACTTCGCCGTTGAGCGAAGGTTGATTGCGATCCTTGGGCCCCTGGGCAAAAAGCTCCACACCGGACGCTCCCGCAATGACCAGGTCGGCACGGATTTGCGCCTGTGGCTGCGGGGTCAGATCGATGCCATCGATGGTGCCCTCGTGCGCTTTGAGCAGGCGTTGCTCGCCCAGGCCGAAGCCCACGTGGAGGTGATGATCCCCGGTTACACCCACCTGCAGCGGGCCCAGCCGATCTGCCTGGCCCATCACCTGCTGGCCTATGTGGAGATGGCGGAGCGGGACCGTGCTCGTCTGAGGGACCTGCGCAAGCGGGTCAACATCTGCCCCCTCGGTGCGGCTGCCCTAGCGGGGACGCCAGTGCCGATTGATCGGCGTCACACGGCCGCCGCCCTGGGTTTTGACGACGTCTACGCCAACAGCCTCGATGCCGTCAGTGACCGCGATTTCGCGGTGGAGTTCAGTGCGGCGGCCAGCCTGGTGATGGTGCACCTGAGTCGTTTGAGTGAGGAGGTGATCCTGTGGGCCAGCGAGGAGTTTCGTTTCGTCAGCCTCACCGATCGATGCGCCACGGGCAGCAGCCTGATGCCCCAGAAGAAAAACCCCGATGTCCCCGAACTGGTCCGGGGCAAATGCGGGCGCGTCTTCGGTCACCTGCAGGGACTGCTGGTGATGATCAAGGGTCTTCCCCTGGCCTACAACAAGGATTTCCAGGAGGACAAAGAGGCCCTGTTTGACGCCGTGGCCACCACCCTGGCCTGCCTGGAGGCGATGGCGATTCTGTTTGAAGAGGGTTTGGAGTTTCGTCCCCAGCGTCTGGAGCAGGCTGTTGAGAGTGACTTCTCCAACGCCACGGATGTGGCGGACTATCTAGTCGGCAAAGGCGTTCCCTTTCGGGAGGCTTATCAATTGGTGGGCGGCCTCGTCAAAACCTGCCTGCAGGAGGGGATCCTTTTGCGTGAGCTGCCGCTAGAGCGTTGGCACCAGCTCCATTCAGCCTTTGAGGCCGACATCTTTGAGGCCATTCATCCCCGCCAGGTGGTCGCCGCCCGCCGCAGTGAAGGGGGGACGGCGTTTGAGCAGGTCCGGCTGCAACTGGAGCGTGCCAAAGAGCGGCTGCTGGATTAAGGGCAGCCGTTCAAATTGCTCCAGCCGGTCTAGGGTTCTGGGGCTGAATCAACGCCGAATCGGCCCAGACGGCCTGTGAGCATCTTTGTTGGCAACCTTCCTTTTCGCGCAGAGCAAGAGGACGTCGCCGAGTTGTTTGCCCCCTTTGGTGAAGTCGCCAATTGCGCCCTTCCCCTAGAGCGCGATACCGGCCGCAAGCGTGGGTTCGCCTTTGTCGAACTCGTCGATCCCGACAGCGAAGACCGGGCGATCGACGCCCTGCAAGGGGCTGAACTGATGGGCCGCCCCCTGCGCATCAACAAGGCCGAACCCCGTTCTCCCGGAGGCGGCGGTGGTGGTGCCCCCCGTCCCGGTGGCTATGGCGGTGGCGGGGGTTATTCCGGCGGTGGTGGTTATGAACCCAACCGCGCACCTGAACCTCGGGGTGATCGTCCATCCGGTGCCCAGGGCTGGGAAGACCGCAGCTATGGCAGTCAGAACGATTCCTTTGGTGAAGGCCGGACCCGCCGTCGCCGCAGCAGCTACCAGGGCGATTAGTCCTGGCGGGCGATCACGCCCCAAAACAGGGCATAGAGCGCTGTGACCAGGCCGAGGCTTGAGCCCCAGCTGGGGCCCAGGCTGAAGCCCAAGCCCAGGTTGATGCCGAACCCCAGCACAAGGGCCAAGGCGAGGCAGCCGCTGAGCTTGAGGCTGGCAAGCCCCGCTGCGTCGTCTTCGTTCAGCAGCCGCCCACTGAGGGGGACGTAGGCACTCACGGCCCAAAGGGCCGTGCCCGGAAGCCAGAGACTCCAGCTCGTCAGCAGCCAGTCGGTGATCACCGGGCGCCCCCAGGGCAGTGGTTCTCCCTAGCATCGCCCTTCAGCAGCAGGCCCCTGTGACCACGAGCACCTGGCAGTTTCAGGGGTTTCCCATCCATTGCCTGCAGCAGGGCACCAGCCCCGCTGACCGTCCTGCTGTTCTGTTGGTGCATGGCTTTGGTGCCTCCACTGACCACTGGCGCTTCAACATCCCGGCCCTGCAGCAGCACTACGAGGTCCATGCCTTGGATCTGCTGGGGTTTGGCCGCAGTGCTAAGCCCGCCGGTCCCAGCTATGGCGGCGCCCTTTGGCGCGATCAATTGGTGAGCTACGTCAAGGAGCGCATCGGTCGCCCCACGGTGATCGTTGGCAACTCCCTGGGGGGTTACGCCGCCCTGGCAGCAGGGGCGGCGTTGGGTTCTGACAGTGCGGGGGTGGCCCTCTTGAATGCCGCTGGACCGTTCTCCGATGAACAGGGCGAGCTAAAAGGTTGGGGCGCGATCACCCGCCGGACGGTCGGATCGGCACTGCTCAAGAGCCCGATCCTGCAGCGCCTGTTGTTTGAAAACATGCGCCGTCCGGGCAACGTGCGCCGCACCCTCAATCAGGTCTATATCGACCGCACCAACGTCGATGACGAGCTGGTGGAATCGATCCTGGCTCCATCTCGGGATCCCGGAGCGTTCGGGGTGTTCCGCACGGTCTTTGACATTCCCCGGGGCCAGCCCCTCGATGAGCTGTTTGCCGAGCTGCAGTCACCGCTGCTGCTGCTCTGGGGCATTCGCGATCCCTGGATCAACGCCGCAGGCCGTCGCGGAGCTTTTGAGCGTCACGCGCCTGTAAACACCACTGAAGTGGTGCTTCAGGCCGGCCATTGTCCCCACGACGAGGTGCCGGGCCAGGTGAATGCCGCTCTGCTGGAGTGGCTGGACCAACTTCCTTAGTCTGCGCTGATGCTGAAGGGATCAGGACGGAAGCGGCGTTTTCTGGGTTACGGCGCCCTGAACGTTCTGGCCACCAATCTGGTGCTCCAGGGTCTGCTGTTGGTGTTGGGCACGGGTTTAGCCACGTTCCTGAGTCAGCTGCTGAACGTGGGCTTGGGCTTTGTGCTGTACGGCAAGCGCGTGTTTCGGGTGGACCGTCTGCGGAAACGTTCGGCCCTCGCCTATGTGCTGATGGCTTTGGGCCTCTGGTGGTGCAATTGGGCGGGTATTAGCCTCCTATCCGATTGGGGGTTTTCAAGGAATCTGGGGGCCTTGCTGCTGATCCCAGTGCTTGCGGCGTTGTCCTACACGGTTCAAAAGCTGGTGGTCTTCCGCCAGGCCCTCGGTGAGCCTGTGCTGAAGTAGAGAGAACAGAACAGGAGCATCGAGGCAATGCAAATCGAGAGCACGCGACCCTTGCTTTCGGTTGTCATTCCGTGTTTCAACGAGGCCGGAACGATCCTTGACTTGATCGAACGTGTCCGCCAGGCACCGGTTGCTTCCAAGCAGCTCATTGTTGTTGATGACGGCTCCAGCGATGGCACCCGTGATCTTTTGAAGGGCTTGAGTGCACCTGATCTCACTGTGCTGCTTCATGAGTGCAACAAGGGGAAAGGGGCGGCGCTCGCCACTGGTTTTGCCGCAGCAGTTGGTCAGATATGCATCGTGCAAGATGCCGACCTCGAATACGACCCCAACGAATATCCGCTTGTGATTGGCCCGATTGTTGAGGGCAAGGCAGATGTGGTGTTTGGTAGTCGTTTCCAGGGGGCTGCACCCCATCGTGTGGTCTATTTCTGGCACCGCATGGGCAACGGATTTTTGACGTTGATGAGCAATATGTTGACGGATTTGAATCTCACGGATATGGAGACTTGCTATAAAGCATTTCGGACCGAGATTATTCAATCAATACCGATTCGCGAGAAGCGGTTTGGCTTTGAGCCGGAAATTACGGCCAAGGTGGCGAAGCGCCGCTGCCGCATTTATGAGGTCGGCATCTCCTATTACGGCCGCACCTACGACGAAGGCAAGAAAATCGGCTGGAAGGACGGTGTCCGTGCCGTGTGGTGCATTCTCAAGTACAACCTCTGGGCACGCTGACGCTCGAGACCATGGGGTTACAAGCTGTTGATGGGCCGTACCCGCATTGGTTGCTCGCGGCGGCCAATGGTGATCAGCTCCGGGTTGTCCCCGAGCGGGGCGGGCTTGTCACCGGTTGGTGGTGTGGTGGCCAAGAGCGCCTGTATTTCGACGCCGAGCGCTTTGCCGATCCGGCCAAGAGTGTTCGAGGTGGCATTCCCGTGTTGTTTCCGATCTGCGGGAATCTTCCGGAAGGGAGCTACACGCTTCCTCAGCACGGCTTTGCTAGAGATCTGCCGTGGCAACTTGAGGAGTTGCGCGATGGGGCTGGACTTCGTTTGATCTTGGAGTCCAATTCACAAACCCTTGCTGCGTTTCCCTTCTCGTTTCGTTTGAGCCTGGACTACAGGCTGGAACCGTCAGCCTTAGAGATTCTGGCCACGGTTGAACATGGACCTGACAGCTCTGGTGTGATGCCGTTTTCGCTCGGCTTGCACCCCTACTTCGCCGTCAGTTCGCTGCAGGCTGCCAGCTTGGAGGGGTTGCCCGAGCGCTGCCTGGATCATCACCAGATGGCTCCGGCTTCAACGGCCGAACAGTTGGCCCAGCTGCCCGAGGGGGTGGATCTCCTCGCTGATCCAACGGGCGATTCAGTGCGTCTTGTCGATGCTGGATCGGGCCAGGTCATCAGCCTCGAACTGACCACTCCGCTGGATCTGGCGGTGGTTTGGACTGACCCCCCTCGCTCCATGGTTTGCCTGGAGCCCTGGACGGCCCCACGCGGTGCCCTGGTAACGGGTGATCGCCGCCTGGAGTTGGAGCCTGGACAGGCGATGCAGCTGCGTTGCCGTTACGTCTGCTCAGAGGCCAGGTAGGCGCCCTCGAGCGAGCTGTTGCAGCGGATCGAACTCCCGCTTGATTGCGGCAACCAAGTTTTGATTCCCACGTTTGGGCCGGCTTGTTAGGCCGCTTGGGCTCGGTTGCTGCAGGAGCGTCAGCTCACCGCCGAGCGATCGGCAGCGTTCGCTCAGGCTGCAGATCCTGTGGTTTGGCAGATCCTCAGAATCAGCCCAGCCCAGGCCTTGGCCGATCCCGGCGGCCAGGTTGAGTCGGATGCCGTGCAAGCAGGCTTCGCCCATCAAGGTGTGGGTTCGAGCGGGGGGAAGTCCGATGCGCATCAACCAGCGCTCCCTGTCGAGTTCAGCTCCTGCATGACGCCCTTGGGCCTCGAGCCCTTGGAGCTCATCGGCGTTGAGTCCGTTCGCCTTCAGGCTGAGTGTTAGGGCGTAGCTGCTCAGCTCCTGCAGTTGGGCATCCACAGCGCTTCGGCTGATGCTGACGAGCCCAAGCAGCAGGCAGGGCATTCCTTCTGTCGTCCACCAATCCAGGCGTTGGGGCATCAGGTCCGCCCGTAGGCAGGCCTGGCGCATGGATTCCAGCGCTTCCAGCTTTCCCGTGAACAGCACTCCAGCGCGATGGGGCTGTTGGGGGAAGGTGCGCAGCGTGACTTGGGTGATCAGTCCAAGGCTGCCCCAGCTGCCGCAGAACAGCCGCATCAGGTCGTAGCCGGCCACGTTTTTCACCACTTGGCCTCCGGCCCTGGCCTGGGTGCCATCAGCCCGCATCACCTCTAGGCCAATCACTTGATCGCGGATTCCCAGATAGCGCTGCCTCAATCCACCGGCCATGCCGCGGGCGATCAGACCTCCGATCGTTCCGCTCTGGGTTCCTTCAGCTCCACTGCCCCAGGGCCAGTCCACCGCCAGCCATTGCTTGGCTTCCGCCAGAGCCGCCTGGAGTTCGATCAATGGCAGGCCTGCTTCCACGGTCACCGTGAAGTCGCCGCTGGAGTGATGCACCAGCCGATTGAGCTTGGCTGTGCTCAGGGTTTGCGGTTGCTCCAGTGCTGCTCCCCAATGCAGCCTTGTACCCGCACCCGCCGGCGTCCACGGCAGGGCCTGCTGGTGCCATTGGCGCACCAAATCCTGCAGGTCGCGAGGTTCAGGGGTGATCACGGCACGATGGTGCCATGGCTGAGCGGATCAAGGTCCTGGTGCTTGATGACGATCCGACCGGATCGCAGACGGTGCACAGCTGTCCTTTGCTGCTGCGCTGGGACCCGGCCAGCCTGCAGCAAGCCTTGGTCCACCCCTCACCGCTGCTGTTTCTGCTGGCCAATACGCGTGCGCTCGATCCCCAGGCAGCCGAGCAGCGAGTCCGCAGGATTTGCCATGCCCTGAAGCCTGCTCTGGCTGAAGCGCAGGCCGCTGGAGTGATGGATCGTTGGCTGATCGTCAGCCGCGGCGACTCCACCCTGCGCGGTCACTTTCCGCTGGAGCTGAAGGTCATGGAGCAGGAGCTGGGCCCCTTTGCTTCCACGCTGCTGGTGCCGGCGTTTTTGCCTGGGGGTCGGACCACCAAGGACGGGATGCATTTGCTGCATGGAGAACCGGTTCATGCCACAGCTTTTGCGCAGGATCGCCTGTTCGGATTCACCAGCAGCTTTTTGCCGGCTTGGGTGGAGGAGAAAACGGTCGGACAGACCCTGGCCGCTTCGGTTCAGCAAATCAGCTGCTGCGACTTGGAGGCTGATCCTGAGGCTTTGAGGCAACGGCTGTCCGCCTTGCCTCCGGCCTCGATCGCTTGTGTTGATGCTGACCAGCCAGAGCACCTCACAGCTTTGGGTAAGGCCATCTGGGCCTGCGAACGTCAGGGGCAGCGTTTCGCCCTGCAGTCCGCCGCCAGCTTGATCAATGGGCTCGTGCCGCTGCCCCCTCAGCCCCTCGACTCCTCGGGTATGGCCCGGCTGAGGCGCGGTCCTGCTCTGCCTGGCTTGGTGCTGGTGGGCTCACACGTGCCCTTTGCTGATGCCCAACTGAAGACCCTGCTGGCTGAGCCCGCTTGCATCGGCATTGAGCTCGATGTCCGCAAAGTGGCGCGTGTGGTGTTTGGGCCAGAACGCCAGCGCCTACTCGCCAGCCTTGAGCAGTCCTGGCGGCAGCAGATCGAAGCGGTCATCAGCCAGGGCGAGACCCCCGTCGTCTTCACGAGCCGCGGCGAATTCCATTGCTCCAGCCCTGCGGAACGCCGGGAGCTTGGGATGGAGTTGGCGCAGCTGATGGCGCGCTTAGTGGGAGGCCTGGCCCCGCAACTCGGTTACGTGATCAGCAAAGGCGGGATCACAACGCACACCCTGCTGGAGTCCGGCCTGGAGGCCCCGTGGGTTGAGCTGCAGGGACAACTGTTTGCGGGGTTGTCGCTCGTGCTGACCCCAGACGGCCTGCCGGTCATCACCTTCCCCGGCAACTTGGGCGATGCTTCAAGCTTGCGTCAGGCCTGGACACTCATGCAGCAGCCCTGAGCCGTTGGCTGGCTTCTGAGGCCAGGCCTCCAGCGGCCACCAGGGCCAGGGCCCAGAGGCTGTTAACGGAATCGCTCCAGAGGGCGGCCAGTAAAAAGGCCAGCGAAACCGTCCCCACCAGAATTGGCGTCAGGGGATAGGCCCAGCAGCGGAAGGGCCGATCCAGCTCCGGCTGGCGTTGCCGAAGGACCATCAAGGTGATGAATCCGCAGAGCGGTAGTCCCACGTAGAGGAAGGCTCCCATCCCCAGCAGGCTTTCAAACGACCCACTGACCACCAGCAGCGTGCTGCAGAGGGAGGTGATCAACAGGGCGTTCAACGGGGTTCCACCGGCATTCACTTCGGCAGTGAAGGCAGGCATCAACCCATCGCGTCCGAGGCCAAAGAGGATGCGTGGAGCGGCCATCGCCACGGTGTTGGTGACACCCAAGAGAGACACCAAGGCAACGGCGGTGATCACCGCTCCGCCCTGGGGACCCACCAACCGTTCGGCGGCTGTGGCGGCGGGCAGGCTGGATTCCGCTAGGACCGGAATGGGCAGCACATGCAGCAGTGCTGCGTTGATCAAGAGATAGAGGCCAGCCACCACAAGGACACCTCCAATCAAAGAGCGCGGGATGTCCCGGCTGGGTCTGGCGAATTCTTCAGCGAAATAAATCGGGCAAGCCCAACCGTCGTAGGTGGTGATCACGGCCTGGAGGGCTAGGACCACCGGTACGAACAGGTTCAGATCTGGCGGGATGAAGCTGGCTGGAGCTTCCACCCGATTGGGAAGGGGCAGCGCGAAACACGCCACCACCAAGGCCGCAAAGATCAGGGCTTTGATCAGGCTGAGAAACTCTTGGCTGGTCCCACCGGAGCGCACCCCAGGCCACTGGATCAGCGTGAACAGCGCCAAGATCCCGACGGCGATCCAAGCGCTGCTCATCGGCACCAGAGGCGAGAGGTAATCCCCCAGGGTGGTGACGACCCAGGCCAAACCAATGCAGTGGGCAATCCAGTCGCTCCAGCCAACTAGAAATCCAGCCCGACGCCCAAAGGCGGCTTCGGCGTAGACGTACCAGCCCCCCGCCTTCGGCATGGCTGCTGCCAGTTCCGCAACGCAGATGGCACCCAGCAGGGCATAGGAGGCTCCCAGGATCCAGATCCAGAGAATCCAGGGCTGCGAGGGCAGTTGCCCCGCAACCAGTCCTGGGATCCGCAGGATGCCGGCGCCGATGGTTCCGCCAATCGATCCGGCGAGCCCAAAGCCAACGCCAAGCACCTTGAGCAGGCGGCCGGAATCGTTCAAACCACAAGTCGCATTGCGCTGGTCAGGTTGACGAGCGCCCTGCTTTCAATGTGGACCAGATCCAGCAACCGTCAACAAAACCCGTCTGGGAGGCACACCTAATATCCGGCGATGCCAAGCAGAGTGCAGCTGCCGAAACCGCTTGCCTGGGCTGGCCTAGACGCCGGTTTCATCGTTGTCTTTTGGGTCTGGTTTCATCAACTGCGCTTTGGCGTGGAACCGGAGATCAGCAAAGGGCCGTTGATCGTGATTCCGCTGCTGGTGTTTCTGCAGTGGTTGCTGGGTGCCTATGCCGGTCTGGCCCGCCGCACCTTGACGGTTCAAGACCACTTCAATCGTTATCTCTCGGCCTGTGTCGCCGTTGTCTTGATCCTGGTGGTCGGCTATGTCGCTTCTGGGCTCAGTCTGGATGCCTCCATTGGCCGCGGCTTCCTGATCCCTGTGTTGCTCAGCGGTGGCTTCAGCTTGCTGCTCTTGCATGGCCTCCAAGGCAGTAGCCATTTTTGGCAGCCCCAACAGCGCTGGTTGGTATTGGCTGAGAAACCTGAAAGGCGGGTCTTGTCCCAGGAGCTCGAGCAGGGGGGCTGCGATGTGCCAGCGGCCGTGGAATGGAGGCCGCTCTCGGGCGCAGCGCCGATTCCTGATTTCTTGCCTGAGTTGCTCAAGCTTCAAGGCGTCGCCGTCGGCCGCGGCTCCGTGATTGCTGAGGATCAGGAGGTCCTGTTGCGCTGGCAGCGCCAGGGTGTGGTGATTCGGCCCCTTGCGGATTGGGCATTGCATCACTTGAAGCGCTATCCGCCTGGCCTGCTTGAACAGCTTGACTGGGCTGAGCAACTTGAGCGTTTGTCGGGCCCACGTTCACCCCAGCGCTTCCGGCTGAAGCGTCTGGTCGACCTTGTCTTGGCTTGTTCAGCGCTGCCTGTTCTGGCTGTGCTGCTGCTGCTCTCTCGTCTCAGCACCAAGTTTGCATTGATGCAATCCCCTTGCGCTGGTATCGATGGCCAGCTCTTTGCTCAGTGGCGCTTTGGAGGATCTCGCTGGCTTGAGCGCACCGGTCTGGCTGCCTTGCCCCAGGTTCTGAACGTGCTGCGCGGCGAGATGAGTTTGGTGGGCCCAAGGCCCGTGAGCCCTGATCAGCAGAACCATTTACGTGATCTGGATCAGAGCTTCGACCTCCGGCTGTTGATTAAGCCAGGCATGACGGGTTGGGGACGGATCTCAGGACCAGCACCTCTGGAGGTCGACGCCTTGCGTTGGGAATTGGGCCGAGATCTCTACTACCTGGCCAGGGGATCAGCGGCTTTGGATCTCTGGATCCTGTTTCGAACCGCCTGCAGTTTGCTGGCGAAATGTTTGATGGGATTGCTCCAATGGCGGTAGTTCAGCAGCGTCGACGTCTGGCGGCGGTCGTCACCCATCCGATCCAGTATTTCAAGCCCATTTTTCAAGGCTTGGCCGCTGACCCTGAGGTTGAGCTTCTGGTGGTCTATGGCTGCGACCACGGCTTAGAAGCCAGTGCCGACCCAGATTTCGGTGTGACATTCGCTTGGGACAGCAACCCGATTGAGGGTTTCCCCTGTCGCTTCGCGAGCAGGGCCTCGTTGCAGTCCCTCAGCTCCAGCAGAAGCGCTTGGCCCATTGCCCATGAGGCGGCATCGCTGATCCAAGCGTTTGATCCCGATGCGGTGTTGGTGTTTAGTTACTCGCCGCGATTCATTCACTACACCACCCTCCTATTAGCTCAAGCGGGCCACAGGCTCTGGTTGCGGGCTGAAACGACGGATCACGCGCTGGAGCGCTCGGCTCTGAAGCGTCTTGTTCGAGATCGTGTGCTGAAGATTTGGTATGGCTTGTTTAGCCATGTTTTCCCCATCGGCACCCGTTCGCAGCAGCACTATCTGCGCCTGGGCGTACCGCTCGCGAAACAGAGTCTGGCCCGCTACGCGGTCGATGTGGACTTCTTCGCGTCGCAGGTGGCCCACTGGAAGCCGCAGCGTGAGCAGCTCAGGCAAGAGCTGCAGATTGAGCCCCAGGATCACGTGTTGCTGTACGTCGGCAAGATCAGCCCCGTTAAAAACCCGCTGCTTTTGCCTCAAGCCTTAGCCCAGTTGAAAGCGGACCCGCAGCGCGGCCAGTGCTTTGCTTCGCTTGTCGTGGTGGTGGTTGGCGACGGTGAGCTGCGCGGCGCGCTGGAGGCCGAGTTAGAGGCAGTGATCCCCGGTCGTTGGCGCGGCATGGGGTTTCAAAATCAGCAGCAACTGGGCCGCTGTTATGCGTTGGCGGACACCCTGGTGTTGCCCTCGATGCAAGGGGAAACCTGGGGTTTGGTGGTCAACGAAGCCCAGCAATTTGGACTGAACGTGATCTGCAGCGACAAGGTTGGCTCTTCGGTCGATTTGGTGGAGCCTGCAGAGCGAGGTCGTGTTCATCGCAGCGGTGATGCCGCGAATTTTGCTCTGGCGATTGCCGAGCTCAGCAGGCTTCCAGCCCAGCCGAGTCCAGGGACTCAGCACTTGCCCCACCCCCAGCAGTTGGTGGCCCAAGTGCTGCAGCAGCTCAAGGGTTTGCCTGATAACTGCGGCTGAGTAACTGCATCGGATGTAGCACCTCAATTTGGTTGGCGTGCCGCCGCAGCTGCAGGGTGCAGCCGATGTTGGAGCTGGCGGCCAGGCTCGCCCCCGTTTGCTCTAAATCCGTGACCTTCATGCGTCCTAATTCGGCGGCAGCCTCCGGTTGAACCAGGTTGTAGATGCCTGCACTGCCGCAGCAGACCCCTGCATCCAAGGCTTCCTTGAGCGTCAGATGGGGGATGGCTTCTAAGAGCTGCCTGGGTTGAGCCTTGATGCCTTGTCCGTGGATCATGTGGCAGGCGTCATGGAAGGCGACGGCGAGCGGTCGTTCTGCCGTGGCCAGCGATCCATCGGCATGGGACAGGGGTGTCAGCCGCTCCTGAAACCTCGGCGCCAGGCCTGCTTCGCTGAGGAATTCATGCACATCCTTGACGGGGGCATCAAAGGAGCGGATGGCCTCCCCCGCCAGGATCTGGTCGTACTGCTTGAGGGTGTGCCCGCACCCCGAGGCGGCAATCAAGATTGCGTCAACGGGTTCGCTGGAGCTGAACGCCTGAATCAGCTCGCGCGCCAACGTTTTGGTTTGTTCGAGTTCTCCCTGGTGATGGGTGGCGGCCCCGCAGCAACCCTGCTGTTCAGGGATCACCACCTCAAAGCCATTGGCACTCAGAACAGCAACGGTGGCTTGGTTCACCTCAGGGTCAAAGACCCGTTGAACGCAGCCCAGAACGAGCCCCACCCGACCACGCCTTGGTCCTTGTGCCGCGACGATGCGGGGGAATGGCCTTGTCGCTGAGTCGCCTGGAAGTTCCGGCAGCAAACGGTCCATGGCGTCCAGTTCTGGGCCCAGGAGGCGCAGCAGCTGGTGTTGCCGGATCCAGGTTTGAACGCCAGACCCGCTGTAGCTCCGTAGAAGCGAGAGCAACGGCCTGAGGCGATTGGGGTAAGGGAGCAGCGAGAAGAGCAGCTTGCGGAAACCCCGTTGCCAGGGGCTTCGCAGCTCTGGGGCATTGAGCTTGGGCCGAGTGGCCTCGATCAGTTCGTCGTAGCGAACACCTGAGGGACAAGCACTGACGCAGGCCAGGCAGCCCAGGCAGCTGTCAAAGTGCGCCGCGACCTGTTGGTCGAGTTCAAGCTCGCCGGCATCAATCGCTTTGAGGGCATGGATGCGACCCCGTGGGGAGTCCATCTCTGTGCCGAAGACGCGATAACTCGCGCAGGTCGGTAAGCAAAAACCACAGTGCACGCAGGGATCGGTAGCGGCTGAGCCCATCCCTGTAACCTTCCGTGCCGCAACGAACGTAGATATTCAATGTCACGCCGTCCGGGTCTGTTGGCCCTCTTCCTGTTGTTGTCGGCGATTGCGACATCTGCAGCGCTGAACCTGGCGTTCACACTGCCCCTTTTTCTACTGGGCTTCTCGTTGCTGGCGTTCGCTCAGGTCCGGTGGCTGCGTCGCTGGAAGCCATTGGCCGATGGAACCGTCATCCTTGGGATGACGGCGGTCATGGCGGGAGTGGCCTTTTCCGTCGTCAATGCTGCCCGAAGCGGGTGGTTGGACGTGTTCTCCTCGCTGCGAAAACCCCGTCCCGCAGCGCCTGTGGACTCTCCCCAGCCCAGCAGCAATCAGGGCAAACCTGCCCCGAAGCCTTCTCCGCAGCAGGTTCTGGTGATTGACGAGCCGAGTCAACACGTCGCCGATTACGGAACGGCTGCTTCAGAGGGGGCCTGGGTGAGCGGTCCAGAGGAATCCCTCGGCTATCGCTATCGCCAAGGCTTAAAGCCTCTCAAGGCCAAGTTGCGCGGTCAGCGCTCTGGGCGAACGATCTATGACGTGACTTATTCCTTCGATACACAGGGGGAATCGCGCTTCATCGCAACCTGCTGTCCCTTCCCCCCCTAGTCAGGCGGTATTCCTTGGTGGCTCCTTCATGTTTGGCGAAGGACTCGATGACGACCAAACCTTGCCTTCGCAGTTTTCGCTGGTTTCCGGGAGATCCGTGATCAATGCCGGGATGCATGGCTATGGATCCCATCAGGCCTATCGCCTTTTGGAGGACCAGCTGACTTATCAGGATCGCATTGGTGATCAAGCGGTTGATCTTGTGGTTTATCGGATGATTGGCGACCATGCGAACCGTGCCAGTGGTCGCTATTCCTGGGATCGGTATGGACCTTGCTATCAGCTCAATGGCGAGTCTCAACTGAAGTATCAAGGCTCTTTCTTGCGCTGCGGAAAGCGCTGGGGTTTTCACAATGCTGTAAGTAATGTCTTGCAGACATTGTCAAATTCAGCGGAGCCATTTACCCGGGAGATGGCACAAACCTGGGATCGTGCCCTGACGGAAAAGCGCAATCAGCGCCGGCATCGTGCCCTGATCCTTGGGATGCGTGACAAGGCGGCGGCAAAGGGTGCCGATTTCATTGTGGTCAACGAGACTCTTTCTCCTGCGAGGACTCCTGCTAACGATGGTCTGTATGGCTGCTCGGTCGACCAGCAATCGGTCGAGGCTGGCGATGCTCTTCGCGCCCTTGGTGTGAAGGTGATCGATACCCATCCGGTCCTTTCTCTGCAGCAGTGTTATTCCGGCACGTGGATCACGCCGGGGGATGGGCATCCATCGGCTGCTGCCAATCAGCAATTGGCACGAGCGCTTGCGAACGCTTTCAAGCAGTCGCCTAAGGTTGGAGGCTATTAAGGAAGACGTATGAATATTCTGGGGATTTCCGCTTACTACCACGACAGTGCGGCAGCTTTGCTCGTGAATGGTGAGGTTGTTGCGGCTGCTCAAGAAGAGCGGTTTACAAGGAAGAAGCATGATTCAGCTTTTCCTGCATCGGCGGCAAGGTATTGCCTGGACTCTCAAAGTCTGAAACTGTCTGATATTGAGGCAGTGGTCTACTACGAGAAGCCGCTGTTGACGTTCGAGCGGCTTCTGGAGACCTATTTGGGCGCGGCCCCGCGAGGGGGGCGCTCCTTTGTGGCGGCGATGCAGGTTTGGTTGAAAGAAAAACTGTTTCTCAAGACTGAGCTGAAAAAACAGGTCGCAGCTCTGGGTGAGCCCGATGCCAAGCAGCCAGATTTGCTCTTTAGTGAGCACCATCTCTCCCATGCAGGCGCTGCTTTTTATCCAAGTCCGTTTGAGAAAGCGGCTGTCCTGTGTATGGATGGGGTTGGTGAATGGGCGACGACTTCGGCATGGCTAGGCGATGGTGCCGGCCTCAGTTCCCTTTGGGAGATCAATTTCCCCCATTCCCTGGGACTGCTCTATTCAGCTTTTACCTACTACTGCGGCTTTAAGGTCAACTCAGGTGAGTACAAGTTGATGGGTCTGGCCCCCTACGGCGAGCCCCGATATGTGGATCAAATTACGCAGCACCTCATCGATATCAAGCCAGACGGCACGTTCCGCCTCGACCTCAGTTACTTCAAATTCCATCGCGGTTTCCGGATGACGGGCCGGAAATTCCATAAGTTGTTTGGTCGTCCACCCCGCAAAGGCGAGACAGAGCTCAGTCAATTCCACATGGATCTAGCGGCCTCTATTCAGGTCGTCACCGAAGAGGTGGTTCTGAAGTTGGCCCGGACCTTGCGCCAAGAAACCGGTGCGACAGCACTCTGCTTGTCGGGGGGTGTGGCTCTCAATTGTGTCGCGAATGGAAAACTCCTGCGTGAGGGGATCTTTGATCAGATCTGGATTCAGCCGGCCAGTGGAGATGCCGGTTCAGCCCTCGGCGCTGCATTGGTGGCTTGGCATCAGCACTTCAAGAAGGCGCGTCAGCCCGTGAGCGGTGATGCGATGAAAGGAACGTATCTTGGACCTGATTTTTCTAATTCTGAAATTTGTGAGTATCTGACCAGCATCAACGCTCCTTTCCAAGCCCTCGAGGATCCGTACTTGTTTGATCGGTTGGCGGAGCTTTTGGATCAGGGCAAGGTGGTGGGTTGGTTCAACGGTCGAATGGAATTCGGCCCCCGCGCTTTAGGAGCACGTTCGATCATCGGCGATCCGCGTAACCAGCAGATGCAGAGTGTGATGAACTTGAAGATCAAGTACCGCGAAAGCTTCCGCCCCTTTGCGCCCTCTGTTCTCGAGCAAGAGGCTTCCAATCAGTTTGAGCTGAATGCTCAAAGTCCTTACATGCTTTTGGTTGCTCCGGTTAAAAAAGAACTTTGCCAGCGCATGACGGCTGAGCAGGAGCAGTTGTTCGGGATTGAAAAGCTCAATGTTCCGCGCTCATCCCTGCCAGCGATCACGCACGTCGATTACTCAGCCCGTGTTCAAACCGTTTCAGAGCGGACCAATCCTCGCTACTTCAATCTGATCAAGGCGTTTCAGCGCAAAACGGATTGCCCAACGATCGTGAATACATCGTTTAACGTTCGTGGGGAGCCAATCGTGTGTACGCCCCAGGATGCGTACCGCTGTTTTATGCGGACTGAGATGGATGTCTTGGTGCTGCAGAACCAGCTGTTGTTGAAGGAAGAGCAGCCTCAAGAGGAGGCTGATGAAAGTTGGAAGCAGGAGTTTGAACTCGATTGATCATGACTTACTCATCCGCATCACCTGTATCGAAGAAGCAGCTCCGTGAGTTCGGAGTTCTGCTTGGGATCGTCTTCCCAGTTGTTTTTGGTTGGCTAATTCCTGCTCTGAAGGGTCACCATGCACCGGTTTGGCCTTTTGTGATTGGTATCCCAAGCCTCACGCTGGGGTTCATCGCGCCTCGATTGCTGCAGCGGCCCTACCAAGGCTGGATGCAGCTTGGCCACATCTTGGGATGGATCAATGGTCACCTCATTCTTGGGGCAGTCTTTTTCTTCGTGCTTCAGCCCATTGCTTATGTGATGCGCTTGACCGGCTACGATCCCCTGAAGCGCAAGCGAACCGGACTTGAGTCCTATCGCGAGCAGTCCAAGGACAAGACTGTCGATCTAACTCGAATTTTCTAATCAACTCATGGAAGCGCTACTCGATCTCCTCAAAGATGTCTGGGACTTTCTCAAAGTCCGTAAGAAATACTGGCTTGCGCCTCTGATTGTCACGATCGTTTTGATGGGCGCGCTTTTGGTGTTCACCCAAGGCTCTGTTGTCGCCCCGTTTATCTATTCGATCTTCTAAACCTTCCTTTATTAGGGATGGCAGGGTGCTGGCAATGTCCAGCACGTTCCTTCTGTTGGGTGGACAATTGATCGCCCGAGGCGTGGACTGTAGAAACCTCTTGAGTTTCCATGCTCTGTTCCGATCGTCTCCGGGAACGTGTTTCTTGGGATGCCGGATTCTCTCCACAGCGAGGTAAAAATAATGATCGTCAGTGTTGAAGCGATGAAAACCCTGGTTAACTTCTTTTCTTCCTTTAAAGATAGTGCTCCTCGCGAATTAATCCAGCATGTTGAACCGTAGAGTGTGAGTAGAATGGGTCCTAAATAAAATCTTGGATCTGGAGGGAGCACCAGAATCGCCAAGATCCAGAATCCAGTATTGGCTGTCAGTACAGGAGTCCATTGGCTTTGTTTGGCCCGCGTGAGTCCAATGCAGGCGCTTATTAGGGAAATCGCTGTGTAGACCAGCATGCGTTGGCCATTGAGCGATCGGGACCATTTCGGCAGCCATTCGCTTGGTGAAGCATCTGCTCTGATCGAGTCCAGTTGATCGCTGTAAGCAAAACGTGCCCAGGCTGTTGTGCTGAATTTTGATTCGCGGATGGTCGCGTTCTTGCTGATGGCATCTCCTCTCAGCGGGCCTGTCGCCGCAACTGGGTAGGAGAGGTAGCCGGCCGTGATGAAGCCAAACCCGCAGGAAGTGACGATTACAAGGACTAGTAGTGGGAGGAGAGTCCTGATATTCCGGCCGAGCTCTGGCCAGTTCCACTGCTTAACGTACCCGGCAAGGATCGTCGGCAATAGGAAGAGGCCACTCAATTTGATGAGCGGGAGAAAGGCTGATAGGGCTGCAGCTTCTAACGGATCACGTCTGTGCGTTGGTGAGTTGCTGGTGACCAAGAGGCAGGTGACTAAGAAGATGCAACCGAGTGAGAAGTCAGCATTGAATGAATGGAAGCTTTCAGTCGACTCACTAGGCAGCAAGAGGGCCCCTGCTACGACCATCGATGGCACCAGCGCCCCTGAATTGCGCTTCACATGATCGGATAAAAAAAGCAGCGTTCCTGTCAGGACTAATCCGTTCAGTGAGGGCAGTGCAACCGTGCCAGCCAGTCTGGATAAGGCACTCTGCCCGTAGAGCAGCAGATTGAAAAAGGCGTAACGGCTATGAAGCCAACCCAGATTCCATTCCAGGCCGATCTGGTTCAGATGATTGATCAGGGGCAGGTGATACAGCCCAGTGTCATAGGTGAACGATCGCGGTGTGAGCCATAGGAGTAAGCCATACAGGCAAACCCCCATAGCTGCTTGCAGCCGCCAGCTGCGGACTTTCCATATCCACCACGCAGACACTGCGCAGGCGAGTCCGGCCGTGCCAAACCCGATGCCTCGAAAGAGGCGATGTGCAAACGCTTCCGGTAGCCCCGCTTGAATCCCAGCCCATTCAGCGAGAAAGCCAATGCAGCCCCAGAGTGAGCCGATCAGCACCAGAGCAATGAGCCCTAGGCCGAGAGGCATGCCTTCATCGGCCGTCGCCTGAGTGAATCGACTCATGCTGAGCGCTGTAGTTCGAATTAACCCTCGAAGTGTTTGATCACCGCCTCAGCAAAGCCACTGCAGCTCACCGGCTCAACAGGCGGTTCCATCAAGCGAGCCAGGTCATAGGTGACCTCCTGCTTGGCAATGGCAGCGCTGATGCCCTTGGTGACTAGATCCGCGGCTTCCTGCCAGCCCATGTATTCGAGCATCATCACGCCGCTCAGGATCACTGAGCCGGGGTTGATGCGATCGAGCCCGGCGTGCTTCGGGGCCGTGCCGTGGGTGGCTTCAAAAATGGCGGCTGTGTCGCCGATGTTGGCGCCCGGAGCCATACCTAATCCACCGACTACGGCGGCAGCCGCATCGGAGATGTAGTCACCGTTGAGGTTCAAGGTGGCCAGGATCGAGTAGTCGGCTGGGCGGGTCTGGATCTGCTGGAAGATGCTGTCGGCAATGCGGTCGTCCACCATCACCATCTGCTTCCACTTGCCGCCTCCATGGCTGGAGCCGATGGCATCGATCACACCCTGCACCTCAGCGCAGATCGCTTCTTTCTTTTCCGGAGTCAGGCTGTCGTAGCCCGGGTCGATCATCTTGGCGTTGGCTTCAACGCTCAGCCCAGGGTTCTGATCGGCGTTGTCCAGGATCCAGCTCTCTCGCTCCGTGACGCAGTCAGCACGGAATTCGGTGGTGGCGAGCTCGTAGCCCCAGTCCCGGAAGGCGCCTTCCGTGAACTTCATGATGTTGCCCTTGTGCACCAGGGTCACGTGGCGCTTCTTGCCCTCCATCCGCAGGGCGTGTTGGATCGCCTTGCGGATGTGGCGTTGGCTGCCGTCCTTGCTCACGGGCTTGATGCCGATGCCTGAGCCCTCAGGGATCTGCCGTTTGCCCAGCTTGCCGTTGGCAGGAATCACCACCTCATTGAGGTGCTTGCGCAGTGCTTGGCCGACAGGGTCGCTGGCTTCCCACTCAACACCCATATAGATGTCCTCGGTGTTCTCGCGGTAGACGATCACATCGAGGTCTTGTGGCCGTTTGTGCGGGCTGGGTGTCCCTTCGTAGTAGCGGCAGGGACGCACGCAGGAATAGAGGTCAAAGATCTGGCGCAAGGCGACGTTCAAGGAACGGATGCCGTCACCGACGGGGGTGGTCAGGGGACCCTTGATCGCGACGCCGTACTGGCGGACTGCTTCCAGGGTGTCCTCGGGGAGGTACTGGTAGGTGCCATAGAGGTCGCAGGCCTCATCGCCCGCGTAGACCTTGAACCACTCGATCCGACGTTCACCGCCATAGGCCTTGGCGATGGCCGCGTCCAGCACCTTCTGGGTGGCGGGCCAGATGTCGACGCCGGTGCCATCGCCGCGAATGAAGGGAATGATCGGGTCGTTGGGAACGACCGGTTGACCGTTCTCGAAGCGGATGGCCGTTCCTTGGCTGGGGGCGGTGAGCTTCTCGAAGGTCGCCATGGCTGCGGCAGAACAGTGAAGGTGAGCCTAGGTTTCGGCCAAGCAGGGTTCTGCAGCCGGAGGCACGCATGAATGCAGGCGACCAGGTTCGATCACTGGAATTGGTTCAGCTGATCGCGTCTGTGGCCGCGCTGTTTCGTCGGCATTTCCCTGATGCTCGGGCGAATCTGCGTCCTTGGCGCGATGACCCGCACACCCGCGCCTTCGAGGACCAGCAGACCCTGGATCTGTCGTTTCATCTGCCCGGTTGGAGCCCTCGCAGCCAGTGCCGCTCCTTTTTGCTGCAGCTGAGCCTGGCTGCTGGGGTCAGTGAGGCCAGGCCCAGGCTCTTGGGGGTCACGATTCGGGGGTTGACCTACGAGAGCGAGCGCTGGCGGCTGACCACCCTGGGCGACTGGCGTCCTTCTGGTTCGCATCTGCCCGTGGAGTCCGTGACCCTCAAGCTCAAGCAGTTCTGCGGCGAGCTCTTTGATCTGTTTGAGGCGGGAGCAGGCGCCGCTGACGTGGCGTAACCCTTCGCAACCTTGCGCCCACCCCCGTCAGCCTCCCCCTTACCTTGATCCTACTGACCGTGCGGCATCGCACGACCACGAATCCAAGGACATGGCTGTCGCTCTTGCTGCCCAGTTGCGTGAAGGGACCAAGAAATCCCACACCATGGCCGAGAACACCGGCTTCGTGAGCTGCTTCCTCAAAGGGGTTGTGGACAAAGCCAGCTACCGCAAGCTGGTGGCCGACCTCTATTTCGTGTATGGGGCGATGGAGGACGAGTTCGCTCGGCTGAAAGACAATCCGGTTCTGGCCCCCATCGCCTTTGAGCAACTGAACCGCCGTGAGGCCCTTGAGAAGGACCTGGTCTATTACTTCGGTGCTGACTGGAAGCAGAACATCCAGCCCTCCCCTTCGGCGAGTGTTTACGTCGAGCGCATCCATCAGGTGGCAAAGGAGTCACCCGAGCTGCTCGTGGGTCACCACTACACCCGTTATCTCGGTGATCTCTCCGGTGGCCAGATCCTCAAGAACATTGCCCAGAAGGCGATGAACTTGGGTGGAGATGACGGTCTCCACTTCTATGAGTTCGATGCCATCTCGGACGAGAAGGCCTTTAAGGGGACCTACCGCTCGGCCATGGACACCCTGCCGATCGATCAGCCCATGGCCGATCGGATCGTGGAAGAGGCTAACGAGGCCTTCCACCTGAACATGAACATGTTCAAGGAGCTCGAGGGCAACCTCGTCGCTGCCATTGGCAAGGTGCTCTTCGGCTTCCTGACCCGTCGCCAGCGCACCGGCAGCACCGAGACTGTCGCGGCCTGAGCTTGCGCCCCCTTCGCTTCTTAGTCCCCGGAACCACCGGTCGCTTTCGCTGTGGGGGGCTGCTCGTTGAGCTCCAAACCGCCCGCCTACTAGCAGGTTTGGGGCCCGTTGAGCTGGTGACCTACCGCCAGCGCGAAGAAGGCAGGCCATTCCTTGCTGACTTGCTGCGTGCCGAGCCCCTCCCCGATGGCGCGGGGGGCGCTCTTTGGATTGTGAGCTGGGGCTTTGATGTCCACTGGTTGCTGCGGCAGTTGCGCGGCCGTGCCTGTGCCTATCACGCCCATAGCAGCGGCTATGGCTTTTCCCTGCCGCCTGCTGTTCCCGTCTTGGCGGTGAGCCGCAACACCCTGGGTTACTGGGGTGACCTTGCTCCGCGTAATCCGCTCCGCCTGGTTCCCAATGCGCTTAGTCCTGAGTGGCTGCAACGGGGAAAGCGGTGCGGTGATGGAGAGCGCAGCATTGATGTTCTGGTGCAGCAGCGCAAGACCAGCGCCTATGTCTTGAAGCAGTTGGTCCCTGCCCTGCAGGCCAAGGGGCTGCGGGTTGAGGTGCAATCCGGATGGGTTGAGGACCTGGTGGATCTGTTCAACAGCGCCAAGGTTGTGCTGTATGACTCGGCGGATTACTGGCGTGGTCGCGGCGTCACGGAGGGATTCGGACTGCCTCCCTTGGAGGCCTTGGCGTGCGGCTGTGTGGTGTTCAGCAGCTTGAACCATGCCTTGGCCGACAGCCTGGAGCCAGGCCAGATGGGCCATCAGCTGGGAGCGGGGACTCTGGCGGCGGATCTCGAGGCTATTAGCGCTGCGGTGGCGCAACCCGCGAACTGGAGGCCCCAGCTCGAGACGCTCAATGACCTCTTGGAGGCCTCCAGCGAAGCGTCTCTGCTGGAACATTGGCGTCAGGCGTTGGTTGCGGTCAACCAGCACTGGGACCGGATCTTGGCTGGTGAGCCTGCCCTGAAAGCCCCTCCCCTGTGGAGACTCCGGCTGAAGTCGAAACTCAGGCCAATCGGTTCGCTGGCTGGCCGTTTGCGGCCATAGCGCCTGGCTTGGAGCCATAGTTTGAGGCCATGCGCAGCCGAACCCTCGATCAGCTACGCCACCTGCTGAATCACCTGCCGCGGCGGCGGCGGTCGGCGTTGTGGATGTTGGTGCCGCTGTCGGTGGTGCCGGGTGTGATCGATCTGGTATCCGTGGCGGTGATCGCTCGCCTAACCGGCTCCTTGGTGGATTCCGATCTGGAGGATCGGCTGCCAGGCATTCATGTCTTTGGTGGGGACAGTGTCAACCAGAGCGTCTGGATGATCCTGGTCTTCATCCTGTTGGCCTGGGGAGCGTCACTGTCCAAGATCTCGCTGAAGTTCTTTCAGCAACGCCTCTCCGCTGGGATTTGGAGAGATATCTCCGATGAGGTGCACTCCAGACTGCTGCAGCAACCCTTTGAATATCACCTCGGCAAAAGCACGGCTGATCTGAGTTCTCAGCTCCTGAGCAACCTCAATCGTGTGGCCATCAATGTGGTCACGCCGATCCTCCAGATTCTCAGTGCATCCGTTTCGATCGTCTTGTTGTCGATCGGAATCCTGTTTGTCGGCCGTTGGCTAGCCGTTGTGTTGGTTGTCA
>JACLAB010013886.1_pt1 | contig 22329 bp, 7 predicted proteins | sample 8027921 | NCBI WGS metagenome assembly JACLAB01 (sample SAMN15725117, study PRJNA655200) | protist metagenome | isolation source: fluorescence activated cell sorting (FACS) single amplified genomes of... | place: USA: West Boothbay Harbor, Gulf of Maine | collected 2000-07-19
CAACGTCGTTTGACGCGATGTTTCTAGAACTGATTGATTTTGAAAACAACATCGATGGCTAATCGCACTCTATTGCGTCTGAATTTCTGTCTCGGGGATCACAGCGGCTGCCGTTTGTGTCTGCGTCGGCGCCGCGTCGATGACAATTTCGTCCTCGTCGTTCGCGGGCTTCTTCGTCGGCGACTCGCCAGGTTTGAAAAATTCTGTCACTCGTCTCGAACCGTTGGCGTCCGCCAACTTTTTCGCCTTCTTCGCGGACGGCGCGTCGTCGTCGTCATCGTCGTCATCATCATCGTCATCGTCATCACCCTTCTCACCCTCTCGCGGCCGCATCGCCCACACGTGATCGTGTAAAAATTCATACTTGCCCCGTCGCAAGACGAAGCTCTCCAAATCCTTGTACTGCACGCCTTTTCTCTTCGCCGCGCGCATGCCCGCGTGTGAACCGACGGCTAAGCCCTCTAAAAACAGCTCCGTCGCCTTCGTCACGCACTTAATCGCATCCGCTGACGCTCGCTTGACATCCTTATCGAGCTTGATGATTCGTTTCACGCGCGCCACGGGCAAAACCGTGTCGTTCTCCGCCGGTTTACCGTCGACGTCCGCCGTCTTCTCCTCCGGCACCTCACCCCGCGCCACCGCCGCCGCCACCGCGGCCTCGTACGCCTTTTCGGTGTCTTCTTTCATTTTCTATCGCGCGCGATGACATCGCTTGCGTCGTCAGTCCTCCGCGAAGCGCGTCGTCGCTTCAAATTTCAAATTTTCAACCCGCCTGTCAAATCATCGCATCGCATCGTCGTTCATCTCGTCGTCGCGCGCGTTCTCACGACGGCGCGTCGCATCGCGCGCTAAAACGTGTGTTTCACGCACCGCCTTGACCTCGTCCGACATCGCGTTCCATTTAAGCGATATCGCGCGCGCGATTTCAGCGATCGACGGCTTCTCCACGCCGCTCGCGATGAGCTCGCGCTTGACCTCGTCGCGATTGGCGTTGGAGTACGCCATGTAGGCGCTGAGCTTTTTAGGGTACGCCATGGCGCGATCTAAAGCGCCGAGCGCGACCGAGCGCGCGCGCGTGTGGCGACGGGAGCGTTCGTCGTTTCGTCGTACGGCGCTACGGTGACGTTGACAAAAACTACGACGGCGAATCCTTCGCGCGTTTCGAGCTGCGCCCGTCGCTCTTCTCTAAATCGTTCGCTCTTTCTCTTCTCCTTCTTCTCCTTCTTCTCCTTCTTCTCCTTCTTCTCCTTCTTCTCCTTCTTCTCCTTCTCCTTTTTCGACTTTTTCTCGCGCCGCGAATCCGAATCCGCCGGCGCGACGAGCTTGCGCTCGATGCTCGTGATCCCACTCGACGATCTCGCCACGTACTCGCGCTCGCCCGTGGCGGGATCTTTCATCGCCCCTCTCAGCAACACCACGTCATCGCTCTCCGTCACCGCTTTCACCGTGAACACGATCTGCGACCCGACCTTTATCACGTGCGTCGCGTCCCACGCGCTTCGCCAGCACCCGTCGTCGCTCGACGACACCAACTCCTCCCGTATATTTTCCGCCGCGATCGCGACGTTAAATCTATCCAGCACCAACGCTCCGATAAAATCGTGCGCGATCTTATTCACCGTGCCGACCAAGCGCGATTCTTTCACCGGCGTGAACACCTCGCACCGCGCTCGCACGCGCACGTCCACGTGCCCGCTCGCGTGCAGCACCCTTCCGAACCCTCCTCGCCCGTCGTCGTCGTCCGCCTCCGCGTCGTCGCTCTCGGACGTCGACGTTTCATCGTCGCCGTCGTCGTCGCCGTCGTCGTCGCGTCCGCGTCGTCGCGCGCCGCACAGCGCTTCGTCGTCGTACGCCATGAGCACGCCGCCGAGCGCGTCCACGTGTCGCATCTTCATCGCGTCGAGCACCGCGCGCGCGCCCGCGAGCGGGTCCGCGAGCGCCGACGGGTGGAGCGCGACGGTGAACACGCACGGCTTCGTCGCCACCGCGCTCGACGCGCGCGCGTCGTCGGCGCGAGGGCGCGCCATCGTGTGACGGGACCGGCGGCGGCGGGTTTCGTACTAGGTCCGTGTGTGTCTCACTTCGCCGCAATGAGACTCGACGCCCCGCGCGACGGCCACGGCGCGACCGCGCGACGCCGCGCGCGCGATGGCGTACGTCGCGCGCGACGGCGCGGTCGCCGCGCGCCCGTTCTCGCTCGTCGCCGCCCTCTGGGGCGCGCTCGACGTCGTGGACGCCTTCTTCCGAACGCTCCTCATCGAAGGCCACGCCGACGCGTACGCGCGACAAACGACGACCGCGCGCGCGCCGACGCCCGGACGCGTCGCCGCGAAGACCGCGCGCGGCGCGCGCGTGCGCGGGTTCGCAAACGTGCGAACGATCGATCACGCCGCGCCGACGGCGGGCGGATGAGGACGATAAGGGACGCCACAGCGGCGTCGTCTCGCGACGATTTCTTCGACCGACGACGACGACGCCGCGCGTCCCGAGCGCGCCGACGCGCGCGAGATCGGACGCGCCGAGCGATCGGGCGCGCGCGTGTGACGCCGCGGTGGGAATGACGTCGACGACGTCGCCACCGCGGTCGATGACCGCGCCTTCGCTCGGCGCGCGCGGAGCGTACGCTGTAAACGAGAATCCAACCGCTGCGCGTAACACCCTCCGCGACTCGTCATTCGCGCGCGCGCGACGACGACGGCGACGCGACGACGACGCGACGACGCGCGCGCGGACGCGACGACGACGACGCGCGCGCGGACGCGACGACGACGACGCGCGCGCGAACGTCGCGATGCGCGCGGCGGGATCGACGATCACGCGCCGACGAGGGCGCGCGCGAACGTTGGCCAAGCTCGCGCTCGCGTTGGTGTGCGTCGCGCTGGGACGCGCGGGAAGAGCGATCGCGGGCAACGGACTGCTGGTGAATGATCCCGAGGGGTACGCGCGCGAGCCGCGAGACGTGACGTTCGCGGCGGCGAACGTGGGTCCGGGCGTGAAACGGTGGTGGATCGGCGCGGAGGTGATGATTCACAACGCCGCGGAGAACAAGTTCGTGTGGATGACGGGCGGGAACGCGCGAAAGTCGGCAACGTCGAATTGGAATACGGCGCCGCGAGACGCTTCTTGGGGCGCGGCGCGATTCACGGTGGTGGACGTCGGCGAAGGTTTCGTCGCGTTTCATAACGCCGCTCACAACGGTTTTCTGCGCATGACTGCTCAAGGTACACTCAAAAGAACCTCGAGCGCTGGCGTGGACGCATTTCCGTGGCCACATTGGACGGACGCGCGCTTTCGAGTCGTCGACGCGGACGGTGGTCAGATCGCCATCTACAACGAACAACACAAGCGTTTCATCAAGATGCGCGCGTCCACCGATTTGACGGTATCTGAATCGAAAAAGGAGACAGACATTTCGTACACGCACAACACTGTCCGATTTCGTATCGTCATGACGCGGCTACCGATCGGCGTGTCAATTGCGCTACATAACGGACGGATGAACAGATACGTTCGAATGCCGTCGAGCGGCGGGACGACTGTCACGGTGACGACGTCAGACACAAGGAGCTGGGAAGATTTGCCGTGGGACTGGAGAGACGAGAAGTTTCGTGTCGTCGACGCTGGAGACGGTGAAATCGCTCTGCATTGCACTCGACGCAATCGTTTTCTTCAGATGTGGCCCGACGGCCGAATTCGTGGCGGAAGCTACCGCGATTGGTGGAATCTACCAGCGAGCTTTACTTACGAACGTTTTCGGGTCGTGGACGCCGGCGATGGTGAGATCGCTTTACACAACGCACAATTCAATCGTTTCGTCCGCGTGAATACTGACGCCACCATGGCGTCTTCCACTCACATGTCGTACAGGACGAGGCTCCCAGAAGACTGGTTACACGAGCGCTTCCGAGTAGTAAACGGCGCACCCTTCCTCGCGCCGGGATCTCGCGTAGCGCTGCACAGTGCTAACGCCGAACGATTCCTCGCGAGTGCTGGATCGAACTTATTTGCAAGTCCAGTGCTGGCATGGAACCATTATCCGTCAACCTGGGTATCCGAAAAGTGGACAATCGTTGACGCCGGTAAAGGCGACATCGCCTTGCACAGTCCGCACAGAAACAGGTTCTTGATAATGCGAGTTTCCTCCAATTCGTGTTCTATGAGCTGCTCGGAATCAAGAGGTCAACGGCAGCTTCCAGCGAGCTGGCAAAGCGCGAAATGGCGCGCCGTGTACGGAGGAGATGGGAAAATTGCGTTTTATAATGTGGCGCATAACCGTTACATGAAAATGGACCCTCACGGAAACATTCTTTGCGCACCGCCGGGTTATGGAGAATATAATTTGCCTACGGCGACATCATGGCCCGCCGAGCGTTTCCGAATCGTTCTTGTAAGACCTCCGAACGGCGCTACCATCGCAATTAACGGAATCTGGCAGAATAAACTCGTGCGAATGAGCTCGAACACTGATTTTGGGGTCACAGCGCAAGTTGCTTGGAACGAATTACGTTATGATTGGAAACTTGAGCGATTTCGCGTGGTGGCTGTTGACGAAGCCAACGCGTGGAACGACCTCGTCGCGCTTCATAACACGGCGCGCAACCGATTCATGCGTCTGCATAGTGGTATGGGAGGCAGGATCGATCCCTCACCCGAGCGGAACTACTTTGAACTTCCTGGTGATTGGAATAGTGAAAAGTTTCGTTTTGTCGACGCCGGCAATGGAAATGTGGCGCTGAATTGCGTGCAACACAGAAGATTCGTTCAGATGACGAGTTCTGACTTGCGTTACGACAGTCCGGATGAAAGTGTCGGATACGATAGACTACTCGAAGACGGAGTCTGGAACTCGTACATGAGAATATTTTCCCCGTTGTTCGTGAAGTCGGTTGTGGCGCCTCAGCCCCCTTGGCCGCCGCCGCCACCACCACCATCGCCGCCACCGCCTGGAAAGTATATGGCACCCATTTTGAGAATTTTGAATCCCGTTGCGCGAGTTCCGTCGTATACTTATGATTTTCGCATCAAGGTGGAACATCCATCGTGCGCCAATCCGAACGACTGCTTCCTCACCAAAGCGGACGATACCATCAACAATGCAGCGGGACTTCGGTGCAAGGTGCATATACAAAAGCAAGGGAGCGCGTGCACGTATGATTCAGCTGGAGATTTTCTTCCGTGTAAAAGATGGGATGACTTTTTCCCAAGGTCAGTTCATTTGACGGACAATTCGTCGGCCATCGTCCCTGGTAGGTACGAGATTCGGTACAGCTGCTCCTTTGTGACCGAAAACGGCCAGGATGCACCCAACACCGTGGCGAACGGCGTCCTTCATACTTTCGAGATGGCGACTGGTTGTGCGCCGACGATGCCGATGGGAACAGATGACGTCGCCGATTCATACAGAGAGATTGTCAAATTCTTGATGCTCAGCTCACACGAGTTTGTTGTGATCGATTGCACTAATCCTGTCGCTTTATACCAAGCCAAGGAGGCTTTCTTTCGACGATACGACGTCGCTCCCATGGATGGCGAACTTTCATTCCAAGAAATGTTAAGTGGTGCGAAGAAGCAAAGCGTCGACGTCACCATGTTAAAGCGATGGAATCACATCTCAAGCGCTCATGGATTATCGTTAAGTTTGAACTCCATCATGCACGCTGAGTTATCGACTGAGGCATGCGGACAAGGCGAAGTCATCGTATTTGAAGATAGGGTATACCCATCAAATAGGCCTGGTCGCGAAACTACTGCCGGCGAGTGTGCCAGCAATTCATCCGAGATGCGGCTAACGTGGTCTTATGCAGTGCCTCCCGAAGTCGGCGACTATGTGTGCATCTACATCGACGGAATTCTGTATGATAAGGTCGACGTGGTCGACGCAGATCCTGGCGCTGGTTACATGAGAGTCGGGGGGGAGGGCTCTTTCGGATATGCTGGGAGAGAGATAACAGACATTCGTCCCGTTACGGGGGAGTTTTTTGAATCCAAGCCGTCACTCGTCGCGAATTTCCTCTTTGACGGTAATTTGCCGGGTGAGCACAGCGTGTTCACCTCTGACTCGCCCATTGTTGACGGTCAAACGAATGTGCCTCAATTACGGGCGATGAACCCTCGATCGACAGCGGTATGTAGCGGTGCACAGGGGAAGTTGTGCGTGGGTAAAGTGGCCGCAAACGCAGATGCTTCGCTCGATTACTCATACAAGTATATCGGTCAATCAATCGCAGATGACGTCTCGGTCTCTGCTTGGGTCTATTCCGACTGTGGCGCGGATAGAACAGGCGGACATATAGCGAAGCAGTCCATCGCCCGTTTCGGCGGTTCGGCTGCGCACGTCAGCTACAATCTCGACTTCCACCTCCGTCCAATCGCCGAAGGTTTGAAATTACGGTTGCGATACGTCAAGAGTGATGCATCGCTCGGCACGCAACAAAGAAGTGTCCTCGAACTTTCAGACGCGTTGGCGTGTGACACTTGGCACTTTGTTGGATTTAGTTTGAGCACAAACGATGGTGCAACTATAGTTGCGAACCCAGTCGGCAACGTCAAAGACGGCGCCTCGGCTTCGACGCTCATAACAGATCAGACGTGGCAAGGACGCGACAAACTGCATCTGATGCCGTCTTTGAGTCTTCTGAGTGCTTTGGACATAGAATTCGATGATGTACGAGTCTATACAGGTCGTGTTCAACTCGCGACGTTTTTGGATTCGTTCAAATGCGGGCATCGCCCCATATGTGCCCATAGAGCGCATGCACAGCCCTCTTCGCGCCGCGTGGTGTGCATATCTTCAGTACAGGTAGCGCGCGATCCAGAGACGTACGCGGATTACACTTGTCGAACGGGCTTGTACTATGATGGCGCTTCTATTGACGTTTTAGCTTCTCTGGATATGGCTGGCGTCGTCTTTACGTTCCGTGACACCGCCTGGGACGAGACTGGGTACGAAATCTTGCGTCGCAACATCAGAGAAAGTGAAGATTTTGAAGCCGTCGTGAAAATCGAAGGTGGGTTGAAGGGTTGTGCCGCAAAATTTGCATCAATTACACATATCGATCGCGAATCGGGCGTCAAGCCAGACCTCGAGTGGATTTATGCGATACGCACCAAAACCGACGCAGGAGACTTTGTTTCGCAGAGCTTTCACTTTAAATCTCCATGGTTGGCTATGTTCGTCGGCGAAGTCACCGCTGGCGAGACAGCGGTCCCCGTGGAAGACGTTAGAGTGTGCGTAGACTTTGCGCATCACAATGGCACTACGATCAGGCAAACCTCAACTCAAATCGAAAACCGGAATGTGGCTCTATTTAAGTCGGTTACGCTCGCGTCGTCGACCGCGAAAACCGCACAACAAAAGACATACGTCGTGACAGACGGTGATCCTACTGGAATTTCTGGCGTTTCGCTCCTGAATGTCGATGAGGATCTTCGCGTTGATCTTTCGACTTGGTCTGGAATATCTTCTATCGAAGTTTGTGTGACAGCGTATGGTAATCGTGCCACTCCCGAACGGTCAATTAGAGCGTATGTCTCAGACTCGGATGAGGGTGTTGGACACGAGTGTAAGCTAGATTTGGGCGAGCTCATCATCGCACCGACGCATCACTGCGCTCACTTCGCGTGCTCCGGATCAGAGCTTACATATTTCCACGGTCGCTACGTCAATGTTGTCGCCAGCTCTCCAGTCAACGTAACTGAAATATATGCGTTAGGTGTGACTGAACGATGCACGTACAGCGCGATCACGAGCAAAGACGGTCAGTTCGAAATGGAGTTGAGGGATTTCTCTGGCACGGTACCTGAGAAGACGCACGTTTTAGTCGGTGCGTACAAGGAAGAGATCTTTCCAGAAACGAGGGAGAAGCTCTTGAATACTTCGGATACGAGTGAATTGAATACACCGCAGCGCGTACTTCTCGTCGTTCGCAATCAAATACATGGTGAGGAAACTGATGACGAGAATGCGACGTCTTCCTTGAATTCAACGTCTAGTGATCGATTAGAGGAGATCTATGAGGGTTCAAACGCGACGCGCGTGGCCTTGAGGAAGTTGCGTTGGCTAACGGAAGAAGGTCTTACGACGAATATAACGAACGAAGAGCCCACGGGTGATGAAACGGACCCGATTACTAGGACAGTCGCTGACACCAATGACTCGGGCGAAGAAACGACGTTGAACCCATCGCCGTCGCGTCCTCAAGCAGATGCCGAGGAATTGAGTTCTGATGTAGACCTCGGTGACGTTGGTCCGCATACGTTGCCTCTTTCCGAAGGATTGTACGCGTGGTTTGCCAATGGAGACATCAGTGACGACATGTGGAGGAGCCGAGTTGGTCGCTACGTCGGCGTAAGCGTCTCTGGATCAGTTCGAGTGATCTCTACCACTCGTTTCAGTGCAATGCGGCCGGTCAAGGGCTTGTTCGGAGGCAACGACACGCATTATGAATTTGGCGACATTTTAGCAAACGAATGGACCATGTGTACGCTATCTAGGTACACAGGTCCCACGCGTCGTCGCATCTTCACCAGTACCGGTGACTTCGCGCACGGTCACCTTGGCGGGATGCGTGGTGTTGCATTTTATGACGAATGGGTGACCCCGAAACAAAACCGCGGTCACCCACTCAACTGGCTTGTAGCGTGTGGTACAAACTATGGACAAAAAATGTACGTTGATGGTGTCAATATTGCGATCTCTGATCGGCAAGGAGGAAGTGGTGGTCGAAGTGTCTCGATAAACTCTGACGAGAATCAGAGCTCAGACTGGGCCGTCGCAGAAGTCATCACGTGGAACAGAAGGCTATCAAATCTTGAGATATTAATAGCTTCAAGGTACATGCAGAAGCAAATTCTTGGCATCAGTGCGGTCAAAACGCCAACACTGCCTTCTGGCTTCCCTGCGGAACTTGCACACTGGTTTCCAAGCGCCTTGGCACACCCTGCTTGGGAGGATGTCATCGGCGGTCGGGTCGCTTCAATTCTCCAAGGCGATATCGGCGTCAGCTCGTACAACGGACACGGCTCTGACAAGGAAGTGCGAGCGATTTATGGCGATGTGAGTTCTCAGTACATGTTCGGAGCCGTGCTGCCGAGGGAATGGACGCTGTGCACCGTTTCTCGCTACACCGGCTCAACCCGAGGTCGGGTGATTGTTGGAGGGCCAGGACATTTCTTCCACGGTCACAACAACGGTCAACGCGGTGTCGCATTTTACGATAAACCGATGACTGAATTCAAGAATCGTGGAGACGCAACCGACTGGCTTGTGATGTGTGGCAGTAATCAAGGTTCAACCGTGCTCGTTGATGGAGCCAACGTTGCGACAGATCGTGGAAGCCCCGGCTACAAAAGCCTCGGTGTGAACCACGCACCATGGGGTGGGACGTGGGCCAACAACTTCAAATCTGAGTGGGCTGTCGCCGAGATGATGGTCTGGAGCCGATCGCTTTCGCTTGAAGAAATGTTGAAAGTGGACGCATACTTGAGGCGAGAACTCTTTAGTTTCGCACCGCCGCCGCCATCACCGCCGCCGCCTTCGCCGCCTCCGATACCAGCGGGCCCGCCGTCACCACCGCCGTCACCACCGTCACCGCCACCATCACCACCACCGCCGTCACCACCGTCACCGCCACCGTCACCGCCGCCGCCACCGCCGACGCACGAAATGGACGACGTCGATCTTGACGGATCTGGCGACGTCACTCGCGAGGAGTTTCAGACTTTAATCGAGAGGATTCTCAATTTCCCTGTCAAGGGCCAAGCGATCATTACAAACCAAATATGGTCGGAGATGGACTGGGACAGCGATGGTGTTTTGAGTCAAGAAGAGTTCGAGTTCGTCGCGCGTCGAATGTCCGTCGGACTTGTCAAGGTTGAGCCGGTTTTGGTTTACCCCGCGCGAGACGTGAAGTACATGTACGATTTCACGACGACGACAACTTCCGAAGATAATTGCGTAAATCCACTGTTACTTCGGAAGAAACGTTCGGCAGTCCCTACGAATGCGACAGGTTGGCTGGATTTCTACAACGAGATCACGACGGATGGTGACTTCTTCGGCAGTACCGCGTCGCACTGTGGTGCGAGGTTGCACCAACCAATTCACGTCCTAGGTGATGAGAATCATTCAACGGCGATACCTATCGTCCTTCCCGTAGCTGGAGAGCATTCCCTCAAAGTTGATGTTTTTTCGGAGGCAAGATATGAATCGGAAGCCGATGAAACAGATCTTCAATCGCGATTGTACGCTGATCGCCTCAACTTGGAGGTGTTTGCCACGCGAAGGTACCCAGACATTGTGCACAAGTTCGACAAGGATTCGCATAATAGTAACGCTGAAAAGCATGACAAACAGCTTGCAGATACGGCTGTTATTGAAACGAAATCATTGGCGGCGCAACACAAGCGCTCGCTCGAAAATGGATTTCAAGATGACACAACGGCCATCATCAAGGGAGCCGTCGTGTTCCCACGAGAGTGGGTTGGCGGCTCGGCTCGATGCGGAATGTTTGAAGCAAAAATCATCGTCTCTGAAATTGGCGCTCCAGAATCTGAAGAAGAAGAATACTTTACAGACGAAACCGGATGGTTTGAATTCGCGGTAACGCGCGGCAAATCATACGTCTTCCATGCGAGGTTTCCAAAACATGAGATTTGCTACACGGGTACAACAATTGACGGCGCGCAGACTGTTATATCGTGCGATGATGCACCGGCATCCGTCACCATAAGGCAAGCTGGGGATGGTAACTTCATCTTTTTCACGGATGTGACAAAGTCAAACATCGATTTGGGTTTGTATCAGGGCGAATGCGACTCGCGATACCCCGACGCAGTTTTCAAAATCACACCAGTTAACGGCTGTCACGCTCCGATTCTGGTGTCTTCTGCTCAGATTTCTGGATGGATGACAAACACGCACGGGTTACCCAATGGTTTCGTAGAACCAAATAACGCTCGTGTGTGGCCTTTTGCTGCGATGGACTACTCTATCATGCTTTATGAAGGTTCTAGAATAGATGGCGTGACAGACCTCATCAACCATGAAAATTGGGTCGACGGCTGTGCCAACGAGGGTCCAGGCGATATGTTGCATTTTTTCAGAAGAAGAAATACACTTGAGCGCCTTGCACTGATGCGAGATCATCCAGATTGGCAGAGTCTCCGTTACAAATACCACGGCTTCATTTGCGTACAGATCGTCGATGTACCGAGAATTCATGACGCAAACGCCGTCTGCTACAATTCTAGCGAGCCCGTCGGCGGGATCATGTCTAAACACTTCATCGGCGCATCAGAGTCGCCACTCTTGAGCATCGGGAACACGAAACGTGTCGCTATGAAGGTTTTCGAGCTACATAAGAGCGGGGACACGCTAACGCGGTGCTTCCTGAATCTGCCTACAAAAGTGGATGGCAGCGGGTCGACAACCATTCAAATTCGCGAAGACGTTGGCGACAGAACTTCGTCACCTTGCCACCGCTACGGTAATGGCGGCCCACAGTGCGATTTTGACGTTACACTAGACCAAGATGGATACCTTATCTGGCCTGCGGAACATGATTCAACAGAGCTTAAACGACACATGTCGCTCGTCGCTGGTCAACCACGACTCTCAGGAAACCATCGACGTGTGTTGTCAGCATCAGTGCGCCGGGACGACAATTTTTTCGCGACTACTGTGACCATGCAGCGTGAACTCATTGTACTCGGCTCAAAGCTCCGTGGGGGCATGGGTGACAGTGACGATCAATTCTGGGCGACTGTTCCCCTGGATGGTCTCGTGTATTCCGTCGTGCACGATCCTCCGGGAGATTCATCACACGCTGAAATTGCATCGGGAACTGACATTAAAATTGAGTTCGAAATCACCGACACGCGCGCGATGGGTGCTGGAGGCGACTGGGAAGCGGGTCTCGGTTTCTACTTTGAAGTTGGATTGAAAGGTTCATTTCACGCGGGTTGGGTCGTTGAAGCTGGGTTTGAAGTTGATGCCCTCGGTATCGAAGGTGAACTCATGCCAACACACGAAGAGACTGGCCCCGAGTTCAAAGTGACAGGCACGCGTTTGAACGCGTGGGAAATGACATCGACAACAGACCGCGTCATAACTTCGAGCGAAGACCCAAGTTTTCCCGGAAGAGCTGGTGACGTGATTCTTGGTGGTGGTGTCGAGCTTGTGTATAAGTTGTCAGATATTTTGGATCTTCGAGGCGATATAGGCCTCGGGACTCATGATTTACCATGCCTTTACGTAGACGTCGGAATTACGTGGCTGCCGCGTAAGCCGACGTCATATCTGTTTAGCGTGCACACCATCGAGAATGTGGTCATGCCAAACTTGAGAATGTTGCACCTTGTGACGCAGTCAGGTGGTATTACGAAGGATAGCTCGGGTCTAGTTTACGACTGTGTAGATGCTGAGCACTGCACCACTGTGGAGATGCAAGCCGGTTGGGCACATGAGCTGTCGTCAAGAATCAACGCCTGGAAACGCACGCTGGAATGGTCGGCTCCACGCGTCTATCTTACGCCAAAAGCTGGATCTCCGAACGAGTATGAGAAGGACTACTCGCAGGTTGAAGCGATAAAAGCTCCTTTGTTGTCGAATAACTCGCTGATTGGACAAGAACTCAGTGCAGCGGAGACCGTGTACAATGATCATCTTGATGAATCTGGGCTATCGCTTGCAACAGACTTGGCGAACGAATGGTCGAAATTTACGCTCATGTCGTTACTGGACTTCGGCATGTTACCTTTCCCGACACTCATGTTGCCGTACGTCAATTTAGGACGTCTCGCTGGATTTATTGAAGGCGATGTTGAGCCGCTAACGATTGGTTACTCAAAGGAAGAAGCACACCGGGCGAATCTCCATGACATCTTTACTCAAGTTGACGACGCGAACCCGGTGTACAGCACAGGGGTCAACGCTATAGCGGCTGAATGGGCGCGACAGTCCTTAAAATCGTGTGCGGGTAAGCGTTGTACGAGCCAAGGCGAGTTGCGCAGCACATCTCCTCTCATAGGTGGGCCAAACAGCGACTTTGTCGGCGAAGGGAACGATTTCCCCGCGACAGACGCAACTCGAGTAAGTGCTTCGTTTACAGGGGCTGAAGCGATGACAGGCATGGTAAATAGGGGAGGTGACTCTGGCGAGCAACCCATTTTACTTACATTCAGCGGAGGAGGTCACGCACTTCAATTCTCGTTCGAGTCCGAAGAAGTCCTCGACAGCAACGTTTACCACATTGCGTATGAGTTTTCTGGAGAGTCTCGAAATTCATTGGGAGGCGAAATCAAGGTTCACAATATCGTTTACCTCAAGGGCAGTCTGGCCGCTACGCAAAGTAGAGAATTTTCCACCGAACGAGTATTGGCGTGGACAAAGACTGGAAAAGTCGCAACGCACTACTACTTGGCAGATGCTGATGTAGCTGACAAATTTGTCGTCTCCGTCGGTACCGACGTAAGGTATGGCACGCCGGTTTTCATGACCATGGGTGGAAGAAGCGCGTGCCCGGGTGAAGAGGAGACTGTTTACCGGCATTCGGGTATTCGTCTCGTAACTGAATTCAGTCACACGCTCGGTCTCAACCCAGGTCAGCAAGCGATATTTGCGCTCAAAATCGTCAACGAGTCACCTTATAGAGATGATGTAAGAGTCGGATTGCGACTCAAGGATGGCTTGGATTTAGCGCTACAAGAGATTCACAAAAACATGTTCTCCGAACTTGACGACGTCAACGCTACCGCAACGAGTATATCCAGGATAATTAATCAAACCGCCCAAATGCACGGGCGGGCAGGGGCCTCAGCAGTGGTTCAACGAGTGAAGGTTGCGGCGGCAAGTAGAGCAAATTCTGGAGGAAGTGCACTTGACACTACTCTTGCTGCGGCTGCGGCAATGCAACTTGCGCCGCCAGTTGGTGCTGAGTTCCGAAACGCCGAATTCGGAGTCGGTTTGAACCATGAGCTCATCGATCTCGGTGACGCCTTGGAAATGATCGTCTTTGGCGATAACAGGGACGGAAAGCAACGGGTCAAGGAGACGTCCCTCTATCTTTCTGTAAGTCCCGGTGTCGAACAAAAGATTCAGTACGCGCAGATTGAGCTCTTGAGTTTCTGTGAAGCGGACATGCAGACACATGGAGGCATGTATAGATATCCGATCAATTCCAAGATAAGTCTCGACGTCATGTCGTGGGAGGCAAATTGCCCACCTGTGGCTTTTGACGCCACGACTATGACTCGACACGCTTTTACTGCAGTTTCGCAGCCAGGCGACTCGCTCACGGTCACTGTCTTCAATCCCGACGCAGAAAATTTGTGGCCAACGTCTAATGCACTACCAGATCAGAGGCAGCTGATAAACGATCGACTATCTCTCGTACGACTGCAGTATCGCACGCAAGGCGCTGGTGAATGGATCACCGCAAAAGCAGAGGATTCCACTGAGCAAAGCAAAAAGAAAAATATGTTGTGCGATAGTTCTCGACTAGATGGTTGCAGATTCGAGTGGTTCGTGAACAATCAATACGAAAAACTCCTGAGTGGCTTCAAGGATGGCTTATATGAAGTTCGAGTGAAAAACTTTTGCTTCGGAGGTCCGTCGCTTGCACTTGACAGCGTGCACGAGTACGTATCTGACCAGATTCTTTCATTATCGGTGGATACTGTTAAGCCCATGGAGCGAGAGCGCACTAGCTCTGACGAACGATTCTACGGTATCACGTTTTATGAGCCAATTGACTGTTCAGCGATGACAGTCTCAGTCAGAAAAGTTAACTCGCTGTGCGGCGGCACTGGCGTTCGATACTGGTGGAACGTCGTCACTCCCGAGGAACTGACAAGTTTCAACATCAAGTGCTTCAATTCTGTCAGTCAGGGTCACTGGGCTGTAGAGTTTCCACGATCAGAGGCAGGACGCTACAAAGTCACGGTGGGTGGTATCAGAGATGTAGCCGGCAACGCCGCCGGCGATGCAGATTTTCTCGCCGACGTGCACTGCAGTCTCGCCGAAGCAGCAGCAGCAGCAGATCTTGGCGGTGCGGAAGGTGACGTCGAGAAAATCCGAAATTCCACATTGTACCACCGCGATCAAGCTGACGCATCATTGGGTGCATCCGAGTCCCGATCTACGACATCATTTCACCGCGGATTCGACATCAAAACCGTATTGGCTGCGTTTGTCGTCGGTGCATGCGCGTCCGCGCTCGTAATACACGGGTACCTCAATCGTCGACTAGACGGTGACGCTCGTGGTAAAGACGTAAACGTAACGCGAGATAAGTTCAACGATGAGAGTGAGGAATCGTTGCTGGGGCCGCCTGCCGCGCTTCCCACCTATGGCACGAGCGTGTAACGCTTTCGCCAAAATTATGGAATATCAAAGTGCGTCGGCGGCGCACGCCGCTGACGTGCACTTAATCAAGAACACTTAATCCCGTTATAATACAAATAAAGATTACAAGAATCATCAAAGCTATTCATGACCAAGCTATTCATCGATGGACTTTGAGCGCGACGTCGATCTTTTGCGCGCGTGTCTCTTCAACGTCGACTCGACATCTTCCAAGCGCAAACCTTTCGTCTCGGGGATGAAACGATCGACAAAAACGTATCCGCTAGCGCACAGCAGAGTATAGAAACCGTATGATCCACTCAATCCGTACGCGCCAACCATCGGCAGAAAGGTTGCACCGACGATTGAGTTTGATACATAGTTCAGAGCGGTGCACGCCGAAACGGCTCGAGCGCGAATGCGGGTGGGGAATACTTCATTGTACAAGAGCCACGGAATCGGACCTGCGCCGAGAGAGAAGAATAAAACGTACAATGGGATTGTGACGAGCGCGACTGCTGCTTCGGGTTGTGCCGGTCCCGCACTCGCGGGCGACAGTGCGGCAAAATCCGCACAAATCTGAGCGCTCGCCATCGTGGGATACGAGTACAATCCGTCGTCGATTGGTTGGCTCAGTTTTCCCACGAGCACGCCAAGCTCTGGGTTGGCGCAAAACGAGCTTAGCTCGTTCGCAGGGGTGAGATACGCGGCGAGAGACAAAATGCCCAAGCACGCACTCATGCCTCCGAATGAAGTGAGGAGAAGAGGTCGACGACCCATTTTGTCTGACAGGGCCAGCGCGACAAAGCCACCGACGACGTTCGGCACGCCCACCGCCCAAGTCAAAATTTCTGGATTATTTATTCCCACGCTCGTGAACACAGTGGATGCGTAGAATATGACTGTGTTTGATCCCGAGAATGCAGCCAGCGCGCACAGCGATAGGCCAAGCGAAAGTGGTAAACGATTTTTGTCGTCTGAAATCAGCTCCGACCACGTCGATAATTTTTGTTCCTTGCGTCTCGAGCGAGACAACTTTGATTTCGCAGGTTTCTCCGCCGCTGAGGACGCGCTAACTTCCGCATCGATTGACGTCGACGCACTAGCGTCGTCGTCTAACGAACGCGAGCTGCTAAACGCGCTTCTTAAAGAATTTTGCCAAGTCACCGCGGCGCGGCCGCGAATGTTCTGCAAAATCGCTAGCGAAATCATCCCTCGCGCTCGTCTCGATCGTCGCGCACCCCGCCGCGGCTAAGATCAACCCGCGCGTTCGCGCGCGCTCCTCCTCTCGCCGTCTTCGCTCGGCGTCGAGCGCGCTCGTCGCCCGCAGCGCGTTCGTCTCCGCCTCCACCAACCGCGCGCGCGCGCGCGCCAGCTCATCGACGTCCTCCGCGCGAACGCCCGTCTCCCGCGCGTCCCCGCGTCCCGCGCGCGCGTCCACCGTCGCATCCGTCGCGTCGTCGTCGCCGAATGAAATCCACGCCTGTCGCGCGTCCCGCGCCGTCGCGCCCTCGCGCGTCGTCCCCGCGTCGCCCGCGTCGCCGTCGTCGCTCGCAGACATTATCGCGGACGCGTGTGCGGTCGCACGTCGCGCGCGCGGTCGCGATCTCGCGCGATCGACGCGCGATCGAGTGCGGATTGATGCATTCAAAATCGCGCCGCGTCAGTCGGCGACGCGACGGTTGGCGTCGCGAATCGCGTCGCCCGCGATGCTCGCGAGGGCGCTCGCGCGCGCGCGCGGGCGCGAGCGCGGCGAAACATTTCGCATCGATCTGCGACCGGTCGATCTGACGTGGCGCGCGATCGACGACGACGACGACGACGCGCGATCGCGATTTCGCGTGCGATGGTCGCGCGGGGCCAAGGTGCAGCGCACGACGACGGCGACGGCGACGGCGGGACGCGCGAACTGGGAGACGACGAGCGACGACGGGGGGTGGACGACGGCGGTGGTGACGCTGCGACGGCGCGCGGCGCGCGACGGAGGGACGACGTTCGAGGCGAAGGCGTTCGACGTGAAGGCGGAGCGGGCGCGCGGCGACGGCGACGGCGAGGACGACGCGTTCGCGACGACGGCGAAGGCGAGCGTGGATTTCGCGAGATTCGCGACCGTGGAGACGGGAGGAGGATTGGGAGGGGAGGAGGCGTGCGTGATGACGCTGACGGTGAAGGATGGCGCGCGAGGCGTGGGAGGGGCGAAAACGATGACGCTGCGGTGCCGAATACGGGCGACGTGGTTGAAGAATTACGCGAACGCGTCGGCGGACGGTGCGACGGAGCTGAGCATGGTGAGCGGCTTGGAGAGCGAGAGCTCCGCAGTGACGGATGCGACGCCTCCGAATCTGTTGCGAGAACAAGATTTAAGCGGATTTCAACAGCTTTTGAGCCCGGTGGCGGAGAGCGTTTCGCCCGTAATCGTGCGGCAGAGCGAGCGTCGCGAAGAACAGGCGCGTGCGGAGCTCGAGGCGCAGCGACGACTCAATGCGGACATGGAGGTGAGACTTGAGGCAGTGAGAAATGAACTCGAGAAGACGAAAGAAGAGCTCGCGACGCAGCGACGCGCGGTCGAGAACGAGTCGGCTCGCGCTCAATCAGAAATAGCGGCGGCGAAGGAGGAGGCGCAGAAAACGCTGCGCGAGAAGGAGCGCGCCATCGACAGAGTTCTTTCTGACATCGCGGCGATTGAAAAGGAACGGAACGCGGCTGTGCGAGCGAGTAAGGATCAAGGTTTTCATATCGAAGCTTTGGAACGTTCTCTTCGAGAAAGAGACTCGGACATCGCGCGGTTGAAGAGTCTAAAAGACACAGACGAAGCTACGGCGACGCTGGAGGCCGAGCGAATCGCACATTCGCGCGAGATTGAGCGATATAAATCGCAGTTGGACGCCGCGGACACACAGATCGAAACATTGAGCAGAAGTCATAAGAACGCGCACGCTGCATTTCAGCGAAAATTAGATTCGCAGCTGAAACTTCGCGCTGAAGCCGAGAAGATCTTCGAACGCGAGTTGGAGCAAAAGCACGTCGAGTGCGATGACTTGCGTCAGCAGTGCTCAAACATTGTCGCAGAAACTACCGCACTCACCACGGCATTGAAGCGTTCCGCGGATGAGCAGCACCGCGCGTCGACGAACACGGCAAAGGCGGAAGCCGCGCAGGCAAAGTGTGACCTGCGAGCCGTCTCCGAGGAGCTGTGCGACGTGCGTAAGGTTCTCGATGCGCATGTTATCGAGTTAGTCGAGGCAAAGTTGAATTTGGCCGAGTCGCAAGGCTCGCAGCTCGTATTGCGCCGAGAGTTGGCTCGTACCAAAGGCAAGCTTACAGAATATGCAGCGCGCTGCACGCGCATGGAGAGTATGTACGCGACTATTATCGATGAATCTACCGGCACTACAGAAACTTAGCTAAGAATTAGTATTCATTGTGGAAACAATTGTTTTCGACTCTACTGCGTGGTTTCTCTATCGTGCGCCAGAGGACGCACATCCCGTCGTGGAGGCGGTGTAGCCTTCGTTACACGTGCAGGTCGGTACGTTCGCATCGTTAAGCCCGCAAGTTCCGAAACCAGAACACGTCGTTCCCGCCGCGGCGTCGTATCCAGGGCATTTGATGACGCAATAATCTCCAAGTTCGGTGGTGGTAGTGTCGAAAATCCCAGCGCACGTGACGCGCAGCTGCGCCGGATCTTGCTTGCACGCATCGCCCAAACTCGCGTCTGGATCGCCGGTGAGGTACCATTTGCCCTTACACACACTCGGCCGCATGCTTTCGTAAAGCTCATCGAGGTACGCGACAGAGTAATCGTTTTTGTATTGTCTGTAGTAGTTGAACAGCGAGATTTGACGTTGTTCTTCGGCATTCACGTCCACAAACGTCCCGATACCAAACGAATCGAACCGAATGGACTCGCCCACAACTGTGGCCGAAGGATCCACTGCTTCTTGAACGTAATAGTCGGCTCGCACCAAAATTTCTGTGAGCGACGCCAAGCACCAAGCAAGATCGCTAAATGTGGCAGGGTTACCAGTCCGCGATAGACGGTTCGCCACAACTGCCTCGTAAACCTCTGGATAAACATCAAAGTCGAGGCGATCTCGCGCAATCTCTCTACCGCTCGATTGCTGTAGTACTGTACCACCATCACTTCGACCAGTCGTATCTGTGACGATGGGTATGTCTGCAGCTAAGTTAAGCGTCGCCGCCGTCAAACCGGAAAATGGGTCATAAGGATTACCTGAGGTTCGAGTGGTGTAGACCGTTCCGTCCATGTAATGCACAGCGGGATCATTCGACCACTTGAACCCTGAAAGGACTGGCTCCAGGTTTTTCCATCCTGCACTTTCCAAGAGATCAACCTTGAAATTCAAACCGCATCTCGCCGCAGAGCAAGACGTCGGCGGATACCCCTTTTGATCAGAGTCAATTTTATATCCAAGAAAGACTTGCGGTGTGTTGAGGTACTGTTCCACGATTGCTATGGTCTGCGCACGCGAGAGTTGCTGATTCAGCCCGAGCTCTGGGAAATTTGTTCGGCTCCAATTATACACTTGATCGCGAGAACCCCACACTGGCACTTCGCGGTTGTACCGCGGTCGACCGCCCATGAGAATGATATCGTACGCCGATGTTTGATGCGCCTCCACATGCGCGGTCCCCGCGTTTGCCGCAGAATTTGCCGCTGACTCCACCATATACAATGAATACGTTATCGAAGCGCCGTATGCATTTTTACTCAGCAAATCACCCGTGAATTTTTCGGGTGCGCGCAAGTACGCGAGTCCGTTCGTGGAATCGTCCGTCAACTTGTCCGTGAGGTGTAGATATCCGCTTATCCCTTCCCAGAGTAACCCGCTGTCGCCACCTGCGAACGCAAAATTGCACTCTCCGCGCATCAATTGCTCCGAATTGATCGCGAACGGGTCGTAGACATTGCCAGATAAAATTGATTCGGCGAGCTCACCCGAGCACGAATTATTGTACACCGTCCAGCCCTCTGGTCCCTCTGTGAATTCAGATTTGACGATGAATGAAGAAGCCTCGGGCCGAGAGCAGTCGACAAACGACCAACCATCTTGACATGCACACGATCCGTCCATCTGACAGTAGCCATTAACGCAAGGGTTACATTGAACATCGCAAGACAACCCAGTCCAACCGACGTCGCATTTGCACGTACCGTCGGTGAGGCAAGCGCCGTGATCGTAATTGCATGGGAGACATTCCGTAAAATTTCGAATGTCACAAGTCGTGCCCAACCATCCTTTATTGCAAAGGCAAGTGCTGTCTGCTTGGCACGCGCCGTTGTGGCACGGAGCACAGGGTACGAAACAATCTTCGCCAGAATATTGTACCCCTCCATCGTCGGTACCGCACACGCAAGTCCCGTCTCGCTTGCAGAATCCCCATGATCGAATCTGCACTCCGTGTGCGGTCGTTTTGATGACTTCGGAAACACTACCATCTTCATTTGTGGCGTACTCTTTGAAGCAATTGCAGGACTTGTCACACCTTTCTCCGTACCAACCGGTTTCACATTCGCACTTGCCATTCAGTTGACACGTCCCGTGATCTGGATCACACGCGTCGCACGCAATGGAACATGTTGTTCCCGTATAGGCGCCTGTTAATCCGGAATTCACACCGTGGATAAGCGTATTGATGATCCAAATCATTGTACGATCCGCGCCTGTCGTGCGCGTGGTCACATATTCTCCACTAGTCGCATCGTACATACCCGCTAGGAAGACGTTCATCAAACGCTGTCGCTCGTCTTTACTGTTTGTGTACCAGCGCTCCTGATCGGATGACTCTGTCGCTATTTTTAGATCTACTCGAGTGGCTCCGATTGCTTCTTTACGCATCCGTAAGAAATGCGCCTTCAATGCGTCGTCGCAGTCCCAAGGATTGGCAGCTTCCCAGTCGTCGCCGCAGTTTGTGGTCGACGCGAGCGAAGCCATGCATTCGCCCGTCGTTGCGTCATTTTTATAGTCCAATTTCGAACAGATATCGTCCGCGCGCATTGATTCGGGGATGTTGACAATGTCGTTTTGATACTGCAGAAGCTGCGCCTCGAGTGCGGTGCGAGTGGCTGCCCCAACGGCGTCAGCGGCGGTGGTTACACCGTACCGAAAGTACGTTTCATTTGGTCTGAAGGGTAACTTGGAATCAATTGTGCGGCTCGCGCAGTCAGGGCGATCAGCGCATACGGAATCGACGCCCCAGACGTAGTCTTCCACTTGAATCGCACTCATGTAATAAGGAGGAATGTACTCTCCCGAAGCTAGTTCACCGTTGGTTGCGTAATGTGGATCGCGATCAAGACGCAGAGCGAATGAGTGATCTCTAAGCCGTCTCGTTCCGTCGCACAGGCAACTACCGTCGTACTGACACGTGCCGTGAACACACGGCTCGCACGGTGTTAGGCAACGATACCCAGTCCAGCCATCGGCGCAGTCGCATGTACCCGTGGTCGAATTGCAGACGCCATTTCCCGAACACGGTGCGCACGGGATGTCGCAAGTGGACCCGGCCCAACCTTGCCAATATTCATCGTAAACTTTCGATGTTAATGACTGTGAGCTTGGGAATTCACTTCTCCCCACGCTTAAGGCGTCGCACACGCAATATCCGCCAGTGATGGGCATTTGTGGCCCAGTTGTACTATTATCTGGAGCGCACACGGCGCCCGCGATAATCCCCCACTCAGTGTGTGACTTCAAGGCAGTGGGGTCCCGAATTATCGATCCATCCACTCGTTTCTCCACGTAAGGCATCGCGACGAGGTATTCGCCACCTTGACATGTGCCATCAGCTACCAAAGTGCCCGAACATCCGTATCCACCGACTCCGTTTGGATCAACATTCGTCCAAGGCTGTCCCGTGCCCGCGACCATGGAGAAACCCGGAGCACACGTTGCGTTTACATACTCACCATTCATGGAACACGGATGCTTGATTGCACACGTGTGGTATGCCGCATCATAAAA
>JACLAB010008449.1_pt1 | contig 22317 bp, 10 predicted proteins | sample 8027921 | NCBI WGS metagenome assembly JACLAB01 (sample SAMN15725117, study PRJNA655200) | protist metagenome | isolation source: fluorescence activated cell sorting (FACS) single amplified genomes of... | place: USA: West Boothbay Harbor, Gulf of Maine | collected 2000-07-19
CAATAGGATTCAAAGTAGGATTTTTCCGCAAGCGTACCACACGAATGAAAATCTGTTGGTGTGCGCGCCGACAGGCGCGGGTAAGACAAACATCGCCATGCTAACTGTCCTTCACGAAATAGGCAAGCACATTGATGAGCACGGGGATTACTTACCCGAAGATTTCAAGATTGTGTATGTGGCGCCTATGAAGGCTCTCGCGGCGGAAGTGACCAACGCGTTTAGCCGACGTTTGGCGGCGCTCGACATCGTCGTCGCTGAACTCACCGGCGATACGCAGATGAGTAAGCGAGAGCTTGAAGAAACGCAGATGATTGTGACAACGCCGGAGAAGTGGGATGTCATCACGCGAAAGGGTGGAGAAGTTTCAATCGCGAGTACGTTGCGTTTACTCATCATTGATGAAGTTCACTTGCTCAACGACGAACGCGGTCCAGTGATTGAAACGCTCGTCGCACGGACGTTAAGACAAGTTGAACAAACGCAGAGCATGATCCGCATCGTGGGTTTGTCGGCGACGTTGCCGAATCCGATGGACGTCGCGCGTTTTTTGGGCGTGAACCAAAACATGGGATTGTTTGTGTTTGATCAATCATACCGGCCAATTCCATTAACGCAAAGATTCATCGGTGTGACAGAGAAGAACGCGATGAAGCGTCAAACGTTGATGGCTCAAATTGCGTACAATAAATGTTGTGAGGCGTTGCGCAAGGGTAAACAAGCGATGGTTTTCGTACACAGTCGTAAGGATACTGTGAAGACGGCAAAGCAACTCGCGGAATTCGCCGCCGCTCAAGACGGCATGGAACTCTTCTCCAACGACATGCACGATCGCAAGGCTGAATTCGCTCCGCAAGTAATGCGCAGCAGAAACAACGAATTGAAAGACCTATTTCTGAAAGGTTTAGGGTGCCACAACGCCGGGATGCTGCGTGCGGATAGAACGCTTACTGAAAAACTCTTTGCCGCTGGTTTGATTAAAGTCTTGGTGTGCACGGCAACGTTGGCGTGGGGTGTCAACTTACCCGCGCACATGGTCGTCATCAAAGGTACGCAGCTCTATGATCCTCAACGCGGTGGTTTTAGAAATTTAGGCGTGCTTGACGTGCAGCAAATCTTTGGTCGAGCGGGTCGACCAGGGTTTGATACATCAGGCGAAGGCGTCATCGTCACTGAGCACAAAAATTTGGCACACTACGTCTCTATGCTCACGCACTCCACACCGATTGAGTCGCAGTTTGTGAGTAATTTAGCAGACAATTTGAATGCTGAAGTCACGCTCGGAACAGTGACGAACATACGCGAAGGTGCGCAATGGCTAGGGTACACGTACTTGCATACACGCATGGAGCAAAATCCGCTCTCTTACGGCTTGACGTGGGACGATGTCCGGCTCGATCCTGGTTTACTAGATCATCGCCGCAAGCTCATTCGCGAAGCTGCGCGTACGCTAGACAATGCGAAAATGATTCGATTCGACGAGCGCAGTGGACAATTGTATCAAACGGAGGGAGGACGCACGGCTAGTCACTTTTACATTCGCGTGAAATCCATGGAGGTGTTTGATGGGTTGATGCAACGTCACATGACCATGCCTGAAATCTTACACATGATTTCGCATTCGAGTGAATTTGAAAACATCGTCCCGCGAGAAGATGAAATTCCAGAGCTCGAGGCGCTGCGACGGAATCGTCACGTGGTGCCGATCGAAATCAAAGGCTCGCTCACTGACAAGGTTGGCAAGGTGAATTTGTTGCTTCAAGTATACATTTCTCGAGCAAATATGCAGTCGTTTTCTTTGATTGCGGACAGCATGTACATTTCTCAAAACGTCAGTAGAATTTGTCGCGCATTGTTTGAGCTGTGCTTACGACGAGGATGGCCATCGCTCGCCGAGCAGTTGCTGACGATGAGCAAGGCGTGCGATTTGCGCATTTGGCCGCATCAGCACGAGTTGCGGCAATTTGAAAAGACACTCAAGCCTGAAACGCTGTATAAACTTGAAGAAAAGAAAGCTACGCTCGATCGATTGTGGGATATGAGTGCAAGTGAAATCGGAAGCATGCTCCGACTGAACTCTCAAGTTGGAGGGCAGATAAAATCGTGCATGCGCGCCATGCCGCATTTGAACATGACGGCGGTGGTGCAGCCAATCACTCGAACCGTGCTTCGTGTCTCTGTGACACTCATACCAGAGTTTGAGTGGCGCGATAACATGCACGGTGCACTCCAGCGGTGGTTGATTTGGGTGGAAGATCCAGTCAACGAACACATTTATCATCACGAGACGTTCAACTTGAGCAAAAAGCAGTGCAAAGATGGCGCTCAGTATTTGGCGTTCACCATTCCAATTTTCGAACCCGTGCCGCCGCAATATTTTCTGCGCGCCATGTCTGAGACTTGGCTCGGATGTGAGTCTTTTGTTGAGCTCAACTTTCAACACCTCATCTTGCCCGAAGAACATCCGCCGCATACTGAGTTGATGGACCTCGATCCGCTTCCGCGTTCGGCGCTAAACAATCCAGTGTACGAATCCATGTACGAGAACAAGTTTACGCACTTCAACGCGATTCAAACTCAAGCATTTCATACATTGTATCACACCGATACAAACGTTCTACTCGGTGCGCCAACGGGGTCTGGGAAAACAATCAGCTCCGAACTCGCAATGATGAAGGTGTTTCGAGACTCACCTGGATCAAAGGTGGTGTACATCGCTCCGCTCAAGGCGCTCGTACGCGAGCGCATCAAGGATTGGCGCAAAAACTTGTGTCCGACGCTAGGATTGCGTATGGTTGAGCTCACGGGTGATTACACGCCTGATTTACGAGCGCTTCTTCAAGCAGATATTATTGTCAGTACGCCAGAAAAATGGGACGGCATTAGTCGTAATTGGCAGAGCCGCGCGTACGTGACCAAAGTCGCCTTGGTGGTCATCGATGAGATCCATCTCTTGGCAAGCGACAGAGGCCCTATTTTAGAAGTCATCGTATCGCGCATGCGTTACATTTCTTCTCGGACGGGGTCGAAAGTTCGTATTGTCGGGTTGTCTACGGCGCTTGCCAATGCGCACGACCTCGGCGATTGGCTCGGCATCGAAAAGGAAGGTTTATTCAACTTCCGGCCATCTGTGCGTCCAGTGCCGCTCGAGTGCCACATTCAAGGGTTTCCGGGTAAGTTTTACTGCCCGCGGATGATGACGATGAATAAACCAACGTACGCCGCGATACGAACGCATAGCCCTAACAAGCCGGCGCTTGTGTTTGTGTCGAGTCGGCGACAAACGCGTTTGACAGCGCTGGATTTGATTGCGTATGCCGCCGCGGATGAGCGCCCAGATGGCTTTGTGAACATGTCTGATGATGACATGGCGATGTGCTTGAGTAAAGTCAAAGACCCAGCGCTAAAGCACACGTTGCAATTTGGGATTGGATTGCACCACGCCGGTTTGACGCCCGAGGATCGAGAAATGTGCGAAGAGCTCTTCGCAGAATGCAAGATTCAGGTTCTCGTGACAACGTCGACGCTCGCGTGGGGGGTCAACTTGCCCGCGCATTTAGTCGTCATCAAGGGTACCGAATACTTTGATGGCAAAACCAAGCGTTATCAAGACTTTCCAATTACAGACGTGCTGCAGATGATGGGTCGCGCTGGTCGTCCGCAATTCGATAAATCAGGATGTTGCGTCATACTCGTACACGAGCCAAAGAAGACATTTTACAAAAAGTTTCTCTACGAACCATTCCCAGTGGAATCTAGTTTGGCGGATAATTTGTGTGATCATTTCAACGCTGAAATTGTCAGCGGTACGATCAAGACGAAACAAGACGCCGTGGATTATTTAACGTGGACGTACTTTTTCCGTCGTTTACTCAAGAATCCAACGTATTACAACTTGGACACAATCGATTCTGACAATTTGAACACATATTTGAGCGATTTAGTGGAAAATGCCTTGGAGTTGCTGGAAGATGCGCGATGCATCTCAATCGATGAAGAGGATGACGCCCTCGAGCCGCTCATGTTGGGGCGCGTCGCGTCGTACTACTACTTGCAGTATCCATCCGTGGCGCTCTTCGCCGCGAATATCAAGCATGACAGCACATTAGAATCACTACTTCAAACATTGTGCGGCGTCGCAGAATATGACGAGCTTCCAGTGCGGCATAATGAGGATAAACTGAATGTCGATTTGGCGCACGTGGTCGCCGACGCCGGTGGATTTCAAGTCGACGCTCGCCTCGCCGAGGATCCACACGTCAAAACTTCGCTTCTGTTCCAGTGTCATTTCTTACGCTTGCCTTTGCCATTGAGTGATTACTACACTGATACGAAGAGCGTTCTCGATCAGGCGATTCGTATTTTACAAGCTATGATTGACGTAACGTCTGACGCCGGCTGGCTACGAACGGCGCTGTCCACCATGAACTTGATGCAAATGATAATGCAAGGTCGCATGATCACCGAATCGTCGCTCCTAACGCTTCCGCACATAACGCGTGATCACGTGAATAAGCTCAAAAGACGAGGCATCACAGTATTGCCGCAGCTGATGGACTTATGCACGACAAGTGCGCAGCGAGCACAAAAAAAGCTCGCGGATTGCGGCGTGTCCCAACGCAATACCGAGCAAACCGTCACGCTATGCCGACGTTTACCAGTCGTGAATGTGAAAGCATTCGTAGACAAGACTAATAGCAGCGATGGTCGAACTATACACGTCAAGCTTCAGCGGGAAGGGAAATCATGCGGTTCAAAGGCACCGACGGCGCACACGCCGCGATTTCCAAAAATTAAAGAAGAAGGTTGGTGGATCGTCGTCGGTGACGTCGCCAATGACGAACTCTTAGCCCTTCGACGCATATCGTTTGGAGACCGCGCGCATGTGAAATTGAAGTGTCCTAAAGGATCGTCGCACGGTGGACGAGCGCCAAAGTTGGTCGTGTTCTTCATGTCAGACTCGTACATTGGTCTTGACCAGGAGATTGAACTCAACGCCGCCGACGCGTTGGATAGCGACGACGACGATGACGACGCGGATACCTTTTGGATACTTCCGCCTAAGGAAACTGAACCCTTTTGGTTGGGCGAGTAGACGAGTGATGCGAGCACAAAAGCATGAACATTTTAGAAGATTTACATAGAAAAATCATAGTCTACCATACCAAATCGCGCTCGTCTACTACGTCGGCGTTGTCAAACTCATCTGATTCTTCCTGCGTGAAGCGCTTATTCTTGAGAAGTGCTTCGATGATTCCCCGAGTCGACTCTGAGAGATCTTCCAATTTATCCACGCGTCTACTCTTCATGAATGGATGTTTGTATGTCTCGTGAGGGAGCGCCGGTCGCCACGTCGAGCCAGTGTCGATGAAGACTTGCGCCTGCAACATGGCTTCCAAAAGTCCGCCATACGCGTCATTATCGTCAATGAAAAATCTCGCGCCTTGTTGGTCGTTGTTCATGTAAATATTCCGATTATCCACGCGCTGTCCGCGTTTATATTGCATCTCGTGTTTGTCTGGTTTTGGCTTGGCAAGCGTAATCATCAACGATTTGCACGGATCGCCGGTTTCGCGCTCGACGCCGTCGTCTAAACTCCAACAGCACTCGCTCACGTCAATCGCGTCCCACGGCTTAGCGCCTGGTTTTTCTTTTTCTTTCTTCCAAAACTCTCGCGTAATGTCAAACTCACCGGCAACTTTGACGCGGACATTCTTTGAGTTGAAGGATACGCCGACGTCTTCGGCGTCAATCCAAAATGGTAATTCAAATTCCATAATCGCTTCTTCATTTGACTCTGTCATCTCATAAGGCGGCTCGAGGTGGCGCGCGTAATCCGGGTCCCCGACAAATAACTTTTTCCAATCTTCACCGATGCGTGCCTTGCGAATCTCAAGCATAATCGCGCGTTTATCATCGGTGACGTACACTTCTACTGGATATCGATCGTCGGGCGTGTACGCGAGCTCGCGATCGATGACGGCGAGCGAATCCTCTGGTTGCAGTAATATCCCACCGCGACTGAATTCATAATGTAGATGTTTATCCGCGTATCCGGTCGGTATGTTCACCGCAATATACACCGAACGAAGGCTCTGCGCCCACATGTAATGCTTGGCCAGACGAATGTCGTACACGTGTCTGTGGCGACCATCCGGATGGTACACTTCGGCGGCAATTTCTTTAAACGTCCGCGAATCCTTCAACTCGTATTCATTTCTATAATTCGGTGCTTCTCGCATGGCACGTTCGGCGTCTTCTCTAATTTTATTCTCCAACTCCTTCTTTCCGAGCTGGCGCGCCATGTGCCCTTCGACGTGCTGCACGGGCCAATGTAAGCCGACGTCGCCCTTCCAATGCATCTTGCGTTCACAGAAATCGCAATACAACGCCGTACACGCGTAACACACTCGTGTGCTCGGTCTTCCACACACTTCACATAACGTCACTAACTGTGTGTCGCCGCAGATTGTTCCGAGCCCGAGTCGCTCGATGTCATCGAGTAAGACATCCTCGCCGCCCGGCGCGCGTTGCGTGACGCCGCGAATGTACCTGTACTGGATCTCTGTCATCAACGAATCATACGTCCGTCGCTTCGCGGGATCACTCAACACCTCGTATGCTTTACGAACTTTCGCAAATGTTCTCGCATCGCCACCCTTGTCGGGGTGATGCTCGCGTGCGGCGCGAATGAATGCAGACTTGAGCTCATCCCGCGTGGCTTCGCGGCGCACGCCGAGCGCCGCGTAGTGCGCATCGCCCCGTAAATCATCCACGTCGTCCCATACCGTGCGTTTGCGCGCGTCGTATGCGGTCTTGGCGCCGTCGTCGGTGTCGTCGTTCGTGGGCGCGGAGACCATCGCGCGCGGTGCGCAGTGTGGCGCCATGCGTGTTGATTTTGAGCGTTTTTTTTTGCGTTTTTCTATTCGAGTCGTTGTTGCAACGTACACGGCGTCTGGAAGATCATGGCGCGTGATTTCAGCGCCCGCCGGATATCTATGGTGATGGAACAAATGTCTATGTATGCATGCATGAGTGCATGCACGCGTGTGGTCTATTTTTGATTGTACAGGCCTTGTAAGAACGCGCACACTTCGACGTACTCGCCTTCGGAGAAATCCGTCGATTGCTCCTGCACGACGTCGAGGATTTTAAACAACAGTTTCTGCTCTTTGGGGTTTAATTTCTTGCCGAGGACGGTGTCGCCGTACATGTCTTGATAACGCACGAGCGCGAGTAAGGCTTGTCTACACGGACCATGAGCCGTGGCGAGTAAAGCTCGAATATCGTGAGGCGCGGCGAATTGAAATCCGAAATTCATGCACTCGAGCGAGCCAACGCGAACGGCTTGCGGAAGGAATCGAGCATCGAGAAAGTCCGCTACTTCGTCTGGACCGACGTCGCGCAAGAGCATGTTGCATATCTCAACAGATTTGACACGCGCGGCTTCGACAAAGCAGTCAGCGTGCACTGGGCACCCTTTCTGGATCAAGAAGCGTACAATCGGTTGGGCATCCGCATTTGGAACCTTTGAAATCGCGCTGACGAGAACGTGATGATTCATCGGACACTGTCGATCCACGAGCGCCTCTACCAATGGATAGTTTGCCGACGCGGCGACGAGTGACAACACTTCAGCGCTCAACTCACAATGATCGATGAGAAATCTCTCTTGCGCGCCGTAACGCGTCCTGCTTTGGTACATAAAACCGTTGAAACGGACGCGATGATCTTTCTCGCGACAATTTTGCAAAAACGCGAGTACCTCTAACGTACTCCACGGCAATGCATCGACACCGCACATGGTTTTGAAGAACTGAAGTCGTGCCAACGTGACATTATGCGGGTATCCTGATTGGTCGAGAGACAGGAGTTTCCGCATCGCGAGTCTCGTCTTTGCACCGCGCCGGGTCAACGCGTAATGCAAACACGGGTAGTGCTTAAACTTGCCCACGAATTCAACACTCTTCTCACCATGCAACTTGTAGCAGCTGTCCTCTGACGCAATCAATTTCGATATGTTTTCATCATCCCATGGTACGTTCATATTTTCATGCACGTGCTGCAAAAGCGGCAAATCCCCGAGCGCAAAGGCGAGGAGCGTAAAATGCGGCGAATGAAATGCGATGAATTTTTCACCAAGTCGCGCAAACATCGCTTTAAACTCATCCAAAGTCTCCATCGGTGCGTCAGCGTCGAACGGCGGCGCGTTCGGCGGCTTCAACTGATGCATGGTCAAGAACTCTACCATTTTCGTCTGCCTAGAAGTCGCAGCTGCGGTGAACACGTTCTTCATGTCTTCCTCGTCCACGTAGCGGCGCTCGAGCAGGTGCCGCGTGACGTCAAAGTGACTCGCGCTTGCCGCCGCGATCACGTGATGTACATCCAACCGCGCGCCTCGCTCTTCGCACCACTGAATACTCGTCAAGTCACCGCGTTCGCAGCAATCACGCAGGGCGTCGAGAATCTCCCCATCACACGTCCACGAGAACCGTCGATCATACAAAAACTTCACGCAGTCGAGATGTCCGCGACGCAACGCCTCCGCAATAGCCGATTTACGGAATCGTTTCCGATTCTCCGGACACTGCGAGTCGAACAAATACTCCAACATCTTCAAATGTCCACGGCCACTGGCGCGTATGATGGCGTCAGATTGCCAAGGACAGTCGAATCGACGCAACGCTTGAATTCGTTCGACGTCGCCGCGCTCGACGGCAAAACGCATTGGATTAAATCGATCCAACACAAGCACACGTTTACCGCATTCAACAAAGTACCGCAAGCACGCCGCGTGAGAGGCGTTAAAATCATCCCATTCGTACGCATCCAATGCCAAATTCACGTCGTCGTCGAAGCACGGCGTGAGCGTAAAGGCGAATTTTTTTGTCGTGAGCAACCAATCCAAAACATCAACCTGCCCGCCGTATACCGCGCTCAACAGCACTCGCATGCGATTTGCCAGCGATAATCGATCGAACGCGTGATTATCGTTGAGTTTGCGCAACGCCGACCAGTCCCCGGCGGCGCACGCGCGCGTGGCGTCGGACGATATCAAGATGCGACGCACCGCATCCGACCCTTGACCCGCACCATCGCCCCCTTCTACGTCGCTCGCGCCGCTCGCGCCGCCCGCACCGCTCGTCGACGCGTCGTTCGCGGTATTTACGCCAACATCGCGCGCCGCGACCGGTGCGTCGCGCGCGCGTTTGCCCGGCATGCGGCGAGGCGCGATTTGACGCATGGATTCAAAAATTCAAGCGCCAACACAGTCGCGGCATTGTACCGCGCGCGCGACGTGATCGGCAGCGCTCGACGCGGATTCGCGACACCCATCCGGTGCGAACGGTGGTGTTGGGTATTTCTCATCGCTCGCGCGCGCGTCGGGGCGGCCGCGCGCGGCGTGCGGGTGCGAGAGACGCGTCAAACGTTCGTAGCCGTTAGACACCAACCGACACTTTTGCGTTGATACTTTCGCACGTTGCGCCGCACGCGATGACGTCGAGGACGTTGGCGCGCGTGGAGAATGCGAAGATGATGCTTGATCGTGCGTCGGCGCGGTTGCGTGAGGAGAAGGGCGGCGCGTCGCTAGGGAGAGGGTTGGGAAGGAGTGATGGGAAGGAGAACGCGGATGACTCGGCGACGAAACCGCGCGGAGATGGAGTCTTAACGCCGCCGGTGGATGACAAGCGCAAGCCATTCGATGGCTTATGCGTAGAAATCGAAGACGTCGACGCGAATGAGGCGGGAAGCGTGCGTGCGGCTGGGGATGTGGTGGGAGCGTTGATGACGGATGAAATATTCGACGCGTGCGTGGGGAACGTCGTGTGCGATTGGTTTAGCGACAACGATAGCATCACCGCGGAAGGTGATAAAGTATTAGGAATATGCTTGCAGAATTTATACGCGCCTTTGCGTGGCGATGAGACGTTGGAAGCGTTACGCATAGACAAGAGCGCGTTGAAGCGTCGACTGCGACGATTTGACTCACGCGTAGCGCAGACGCGAGGCGATAAAGCCACAAAGGAGGACAAGAAGCATTTACGTCCATTGTACGTGCGCTTAGCTAAGATTAAGGATTTAATCGCCATACGCGAAGCGGGCGGGTGAAGGAACAAATGCGCACCAAAAAACTTGGTGCGCACCGAACAAATGCGCGACCAAACGCGGAAAGAACAATGTAAAAATAATGCATACGTGCTGCTCATCACTAAAAACAAGGCTAATAATAAATAAATAGTGTGCTATGCGTCATCGGCGGTGCGTAATCCCGGCACGCCGTTCTCGAGGTCGGGCAAGTTTAATGGAATCATCACCGCGTTCGCCCCCGTGGTATCCATCTTTGGCACCTTTGGATGCTTGGGTAACTCCGTGCGCACCAAGTCGCTCACGTCCCATTCCGTTAATAACTCTGCCACCGCATCTGTTTGTGCGATGTACTCCGCCTCGGTCATCGGGAAGCTCTTTTGCCCGACGAATTTCCACATCACCTGAAGATAAATCTGAAGCGTGTTAAACCTGTCCCGACGCTGACACACGCGCGTATCGTACAGCTTCCCCCAGCGCTTCAGCACCATCGACCGAAGCTCTTCCCCGGTCATGTCACCGCCCCAGTTTAATGAATCTTCCGCGCGGGCGCCCGACGTGCGCGCATCCATGGATTGTTCTAAGAAGGATAGGAAGTCATCATCGTCGTCCGCGTCGGCGTTTTTCGTGGATGGATTCGACGGCGTCGCCGCGATGCGCGACGCATGCGGTCTTCGCGCGCTTCGCGTGCTGTGCGCTACGACGCACGGGGCGTGAATACGCGTCGCGATGGCGCGCATGTTTGGTTGGAGCTACGCTCGGGCGCGCGGCGAGCTATGAAGCGCTTTACTCATTAAATCCGTCTACGAGGGGAAGCGCCAAGCGCGCGATGAGCACGGCGCCGAGCGTAAACGTCAACGCGATTAATAAATACCGTTCAGTCACCTCCACCATGCGTAACACGCGTATGAGGGACATTGTCGACGTCGCTGTCGACGTGGACGTCACCGGCGCGAAGACGGCATCCGGAAGCCCAAACGCGCCAAATCCCAACGCTTTCGATGTCTTCGCGAGCGTCATCCAAGCTTTCGCAATCACACTCGCCGCCACACATGGTGTGGCTTCGTACACACTCGACGAAGCATCGGCGGCGCGGGCGAACAATTCATACGAACGCGTCGCGTTCGCCTGCACGCCGGCGCCAAAGAGGTGCGCCCAACCGAGATTCACGAGCGCCTCTGGATACGGATGCTCGCTGAATGCTGCTTTCGCGAGACGATTCGCCGCGGCTGCGTCCTGTGCCGAGGCGTGCGCTAAGACGTACTCGTATGGATGCATGAAATCGCTATCGTCTGGCTGCGCCTTGCCAGATGCGAGCGCTTGGGCTAAATCCACCGACGCCTCGGGCGAACCGTGGCAGTGGACAATGTCCCGCAACGCACGCGCGGCGAGCTCAAATTTGTCTTCACCCACGTACGCATTCGTGCGGCGAAGCAACCACGCGACGTTATTCGCGGCGGATTCCGAGCCGAGAGATGCAACCTGCGCGTACCGCACCAACGCGCCCCAAGGATTGCGATTGAGGATGACTTCTTCGATGGCGTCGTCTTCGTCTTTGGACCAATCAAAGCGTTCTTCGATAAACGTGTGAAATAAATCCACCGACTTGGTGACGTTACGCTCGATGGCGACGCCGCTAGAGTAGACTAATCCAAGCTCGTATGGCGCGCGCCAGTGTCCCAACTCGTTCGCTTTCGTCATTAATTCTAAGGATCGCGTGACGTTGGCGTCCACCGCGCCTTCATACCCGACGGCGTACATCTGGGCGAGATTAAAATACCCATCTGGGTCCTGTCTATTCGCCGCCTCTTCGAAATAATACATGGCTTGAGTGTAATTTTGCTCTCCACCTAAACCTTGAAAATTCAACACGCCCATACCGTTAAATGCGGGCGCAATGGCGCCCTTTTGTATGGCTTTTATAAACTCCTCACGCGCGCGCGTGTAATTCTTCTCCGTCCCTAATCCTTGCATGTGTAAAAATCCAAGATTGTAGTGCGCCTCTGGCACATCCGCGCCCTGTGCGGCTTGCTCAAAATGTCTAAACGCCGCGCGTTCATCGCGCGCTAATCCACGATCACCCACAAGCGCTCGATAGCCTAGTAACGCATTCGCCGCGTCGTCCCCTCGGTTGGCGGCGTCGATTTCCATTTGCAATTGCCCGTCGGCTTTATTCAATACCGATTCCGCCTGCCACGACGCATCGCGCTCTTTATCCCGCAACCACTCGCCACCGGACGCAGAATCAATCTCATACGACGTCGGTCCGCGTTCGAGCCCAATTTTCGCCACCTCGCGAAATAATTCCAACGCCTTGTCTTCGTCCACGGCGTAGCCGTCGACGCCTTTCCACCAACGCCACCCGAGCGCGACGCGCGCCCATTCGTCTCCCATGCGCGCCGCGCGCTCAAGCGCCACCACATGCCACAGCGGACTGCCGCCGCTTAATACCTTGGCTAAACTACCATCCTCGTCGTCTCCGTGCGCGGCAATGATGCCGGGGATGTCGACGACGCCGACGCGGCTGACGCTCGCGAGCGCGTACAGCGCCTCTCGCGCGACAAGATCTTCATCTCGATCCACCTCGACGATGTATTCCGGGCGCGCGAGTAATTCTTCGAATGAAGGTACTAATGATGCTTCTCGTGCGAGGGCGATGACGGCATCGCGGACGTCGGGCGACGCGGAGTCTCGCGCGAGAAGGAGCTGTTCGAGCGTGTGCGCGTGAGCCTTGCGCACGGGAGATTCAGCGTCGGTGTCGTCGGATTCGGCGAGGACGACGCGCGAGACGATGGCGAACGCGCAGAGAAGGATGTGCGTGAGGCGTGCGCGGCGCATGGCGAGCGCGCCGATCGCGTGACGCGCCTGCTACTGACGATTGGTGCGCGAGATGGATTACTGCTGCAGTAGTAATCTTTGGGACAACGCGAGCGAGATTTATGCTCGAAATATTTTGGTTTTACAACGCTCGAGCGCGCGAATATGTGTTTGTTTTCTTGATTTGAGATGAATGTGGTGGTGGTGGTGATGCGGGCGCGAGACTTGTATTGTTTAAGCCTCCTCGTTCGCGTCTTCTTGTTGTTCAGCCGACGGCACGGACATGTCGGCGAGGGACGGGATGGACATCTCGGTGGATGATTTCTGCGCCTTTTCCAAGGCGGCAGACCCGGCGGTGGACGCGGCGCTCATCGCGCTCGCACTTGCGGTGGACGCCAATTCGCCCGCGATAGACGCCACTGGGGACAACGCTTGAGATAAATCTTCGAGGAGCGCCGCAGGAGATTCGTACGACGTCACCTTGTTGTAGAGAGACCATTGGAGGCCCAAGAAACCGATAAAGGCGAGGGACTTTTCGTACTCACTCACGGCGTAGGCGAGGGCGAGGAAGCCAACCAATACGGCAGCCTTACCAGCCGGACTGGTGGAGTCAACCGTGCTCTTGATGGACGTCCGCGCCGTGCCGACGCGCGTTTGTACATACGTCGAACCCGCCTTGGCTAAATCAGACGTCTCTTCGCCGACGACATCCAAGACATTCTTGCCATAAGAAGCCTTGCGGCGAATTTTTAACCCTTCCGAACGCCATGCGTTGAAATCACCCGCGACGGTGAAGCATTTGCGACCGCCACCCATGGATTGGACTTGCTTGGCGAGCGCCACCGCTTCTGGGCCTAAAAAGTAAACTTGCGCGCCGCGCTTGGTCAACTTCTGCACGAGCTCACCAGCGATGCGCAACTCTACCGCACGAGGATTTTGGGTGATGCGACGGGTGCGTTCATCCAACGTGACGACTTCAACCGCGGCACCACGGTTGCGGGCAGACTTGCGTAAATCTGGCACACCGTTTTCCTTGCGGTCTTCAGCGTCGCGAGTATCAATCAAAAACGCTCGCGAGTTCTTTTCGAGCTGTTCGTTCACAAAAAATGGGCGCTTGGAGCCACCATAGCCACGGAGGTTGTCAAAGAACGCGCCGACGAGCGTCGGTGACAAAACCAAAAGTGCGGCGAGCGCGAGCGCAACATCTTGATCATCCTTGGCCATTTCAATCAAACCAGCAAATTCAGATGGAAGAACACCCTTGACGGCGTCGAGGCCAGTGACGACGGCGCTGCTCGCACTGGACAAAACACCAGACTCGAACGCATTAAGCGCATCGTTGGCACCCTTCAAAGAATCATCAAACGCGCCAGTGGCGCCGTTGAACGCATCCGTCGCGCCGCTCGTCGCGCCGTTGAACGCGCTCGTCGCGCCGTTGAACGCATTCGTCGCGCCGCTAAAGTCAAACTCCGGGGCGTCAACTTTGGGAATGTCAAACTTCGGCACGTTCGGCATATCAAACTTGGGCACGTCGGGAATCTTGATATCCTTGGGCAAGTCAAACTTGGGCACGTCGGGCATTTTGATATCCTTGGGCATATCGAACTTGGGCACGTCGGGCATCTTCATTTCAGGCATTTCAGGCATCTTCATTTCTGCCGCAGGCGGCGCAACGGGCGCAGGCGGCGCGACGGGCGCGGCGGCTACGGGTGCGGCGGGCACCGCGACGGGCGCGGGCGGCGCCGCCGGCACCTCGGGCATCTTAATCTCAGGCATTTCAGGCATTTCAGGCATCTTGAACGAATCCAAATCCATCTTTGGCACTTCAGGCATCTTGAACGAATCCATCTTTGGCACTTCAGGCATCTTGAACGAATCGAAGTCCATCTTTGGTGCCTCAAACTTATCCAACGCCGCCGGCATCTTAAACGCACTCAAATCCACCTCTGGCGCCTTGAACCCATCAAGCTTGGGCATATCAATTTTCGGCATATCTGGCATCGTAAATGTCGACGCCCCAGAGGTGGCATCGCCACCAATCGGCGCTGAAACCTTGGGCGCGCGCTCCGTCGTCTTCATCACTTCGCTCCAATCCAGCCCAGTGTAATCATCCGCCGATGCCGCGCGCGCCGCGATCGCGTTCACCACCGCCCCGGTCGTCACCGCACCAATAATACGCGCACCATCGCATTCGTTCGCGTCGTCGCTCGCCTCGGTGCGGCGTTTCATCGCCTGGGCGCCGATACATCGGTGACGTCGTCGTCCACCGTCGATCGCGCGCACGCGCGCCGGGCGCGTCGTCGTCGCCGAACACGCGCCGCTGTGCGCGAGCGCCATGGACGACGCAGAACGTGCGAGCATGGGTGCCGTGCGAGGTCTTTGAGCGCGAACACCGCCGGAAGGGGCGCGCGCGCGTGCAAATGCCGACGGCGCGCTATCCGATGGATCACCGGTTCGCCGTCGGCTGCCGTTGTGCCGCGAAAACACCATTTTAGTCAATTTATTTTCACAGTACTATGTTTTGATGCTGGTTTTTCATAAACTATTTTATTTCCAGCGTTGGCGCGATCGTACCAGTAGTCAAGTGATTTTTTGTCAATATGCGTGTGCGCTCTGGGTGTGGACAGGTGGCGCGTCACCGCGGCGTGCGCCATTGCGCGCCGCCGCCGCCGTCGCCGAGTCGACGACGCGCACGCGAGCGCTCTAACGCGCGCGGCGTTTTTTGCTCGTTCGCGTCTCGTCTCGCGTCATGCCTCGCGACGGTCGTGCGATGTCATCCAAGGCGATGGTGGTGCTGATTGTCGTTTTGTGTTCCCCCTTGGGCGCGCGCGCGTCGGTGTTCGCGCGGCGCCAAGGTGCGGGTGACGCGGGCGATGCCACGCGTGCGGTGGTGTTGAAAGGTTCGTCACGTCGCGGGCGTCTCGTGTGGCGAATGATGCGTGTGATCTCGACGTGGATGTATGATGCGCGCGCGTCGCGTGACTGACGCGAATGGCGCGCGTGCTCGAATATTGTAGATGGAACAGCGCCGGTTTCGATCTACGTCGATGGTCCCATGCGCGTGATTGAAGGAAGTAGTGCGGCACCGAGCGGGGTGGCGGTGAAAGGGCACTCGAGGATGGGTTTAAGTCGGGTGTTTGATGAAGTATCGGTGCGTATCGTCTCGTTGCGTCGTCGACGACGCGTTTTTGGAGCGCGTGTCGCCCGAGTACTGACGATGGTTATATTGATTGCAGGTCACTGTGATCGATCGCGGTGGGTTTATGAGCGCGAATTGTGCTTTGTATCACGCGTGGCAAGTGCCGGTGTTTAACACGACGACAAATGTGACGAATATTGAGTGGAAGTACGCGAAAATGCCGACTGAGCGCGAGCGAGATAAAACGGTTGCTGGAATCTCCAATGCCCCGAGCTCAACCGTGCGAACAGTGATTGGACCGTACGAGAAAGGGTACTTGATCACTCCGCGGTGCCGCGCGCGAACGAATTCAATCAAGTATGCGGTGCGCGCGACGAGCGCATTTCAGCAAAAGTTGGTTGCGCGTCTCGTCATCGGCGTGGCGTTATTAGTCATCGCCCCAACCGTGGCGAGTTCAGTGCCGTGCTTTTACACCGTTGCCATGACGCTTTCAACTTTTGCACTCGCACTCATCGTGTTGCATAGATTTTCGCGCGCCATTCCAGGTGGGCGCATGGTGAAACGCACGACGGCGGTTGGCGGTTTGGTCACGTACTACCTCGTCCCGAGCGAGCACTGGAACAAAGTGATGGACATGTACATTTCAGCGTCTATGAAACCAATCAAATTGGTCGTTCGATTGATTCAACAACGATACACCAATGTGAGTTTAGAATCAGTCTTAGCGGAAGATCCTTGGGCGCTCTACGGCGCGCTTACAGGTTTTGGTTTGCTCGTCATCGGCGCCGGCGTCGGCCGATGGCTGGTAAAGTCATTCATCATCGATGCCGCGACCGGAGGCATCGCCTCGAGCGTACGAGGATTCGTGACCATGTTCATTCGTGTCATTGGGTGCGCGCTCGTGCAGTTTTCTACGCTTGACGTACCGATCGGTACGGCGTTTGTGTGCGTGGCGGCGACGTATTGCTTGTACGCCCCCGTCGCTCGTACAACAGATCGCGTCATTCACGCCGCTGGAAGCCTCGTCCGTGGTCGTGGTGGCACGCGTACTAATGCAAATGCCAACGATGATTCTGACGATGGCGAACTCGTGCACGAGCAAGAATGGGATGACTCAGATGACGAAGACGAAGCGTCGTGGGGCGGCGCGTTTGGCTTGCGGAGACGCAAACCGCTTCCCGAATCCCTCGACCCCGAACCTCGAACGCCACCCAAGCCATTGCTATTCGACGCCGCAGGGAAAACAATCCCAGTTCGTCGCGATAGCTTACTCCGCCGGGCGTTCACATTCGGTAAACCAGAAGATGAATCCACGCCTCCGGCCAAGCCGCCGCTCGGCGCAGCCGCCGCCGCGTACGGCCGATACCTCACCCCCGACGAGCACGACGCCGTCAGTGCGCTCAAAACCAACTCCGAAATGGACGATCTGACGAAATCTCCCGAATTCGCCGCTTGGTTGGCTAAAAACTCGCATAGAATCCGCATGACAAGGGCAGATTAAACATTTTGCTCGCTGTCCCGTAGCTTTTGGAGGCGGCTGTAACACAGAATTCACCCATCACTTTCGTGACGACATAGCACGACGCGCCACTAAGCCCGCACACCGATCCCAAAATGGGCCGTGAAAAAGTGTTATCGAGCGCATCGATGATCGCATCGTCGTCCATCGCGCGCACGGATGCGACATTCGGCGCGAGAAGGTCAGAAACCTACGCACGCGACGCGAGCGCAGAGTCGATGAAATTACGACTAGCCGTGAAGATACGCGATGAATACGGCGCAGTGAAGGCGTATGCAAAACAAGATAATGGTGGTGGTAGTTCGGCGCGCGCGAGTGCGCGGTCGACGGCGGCTGATGCTGCACGCGAGGACGAGATGGGTGAGGATCCGCGCGTGCGCGCCCGAGCAATTGGAGACGCGGAAAAGAAGCGCAAGAAGCCGAGTGATGTGGCGGCCATGATCGATGCGATCGATGACGACAGCGAAGATGAGGAAGCTGGACCGGTGGCGTTTGGTGCGAAGGCGAAGACGTCCAATGCATTGGCGACGTTCAAGGGCGAGGATGCGGTGGCGAATTTGCCTCTGAGCATTTTTGGCAAGCACGCGAACGCAGCCACGGGGGCAAATATCGCTCGCAAGTTAGCGAGCCAGTGGCCAGTACCAGAGTGGCGCGCGCCTTGGAAGTTGTATCGGGTCATTAGTGGGCATCAAGGATGGGTGCGTTCGGTGGCGGTGGACCCGAGTAACGAGTGGTTCGTCACTGGTAGCGCCGACCGTACAATCAAGGTCTGGGATCTCGCCAGTGGGTCATTGAAATTAACGCTCACGGGTCATATCGAGCAAGTCACTGGATTGTGTGTGAGCCCGAGGCATCCGTACATGTTTAGTTGCGGGTTGGACAAGAAGGTGAAATGTTGGGATTTAGAGTACAACAAAGTGATTCGCAACTATCACGGACACTTGTCGGGAGTTTACTCCATTGCCATGCATCCGACGTTAGATATATTGATGACTGGTGGTCGCGATAGCGCGTGCCGCGTGTGGGATATGCGTACGAAGAAGCAGGTGTTTTGCTTGAGTGGACACGAAAATACTGTGGGGTCAATCTTAACGCAAGACGAAAACCCTCAGCTCATCACCGGTTCTTACGACGGCACCGTTCGTTTGTGGGATTTGGCGAAGGGGAAGACTGTGGAAACGTTGACGTACCACAAGAAGGGTGTGCGCGCGATGGTGATGCATAAGAAGGAGTTTGCTTTTGTATCGGCGTCGGCGGACAACATTAAAAAGTTTACGTGCCATGGTGACTTTATGCACAATATGCTCACGCAGCAGAAAGCCATTGTGAACACGTTGGCCATGAACGATGATGACGTACTTGTCAGTGGTGGTGACAATGGAAGCTTGTACTTTTGGGATTACAAGTCTGGACATTGCTTCCAAAAGCAAAAGGCTCTGGTACAGCCTGGGTCTCTCGAAGCCGAATGCGGAATTTATGCCTCGAGCTTTGACATCACTGGTTCGCGTTTGATCACGTGTGAGGCGGATAAAACCATTAAGATGTGGAAGGAAGATGCCACCGCGACGCCGGAATCGCATCCAATCTTGCCGTTCGAGCCGCCGAAGAATATTCGACAAGGCATCGGCGCGTGTTAGGAGGCGCGGAATATTAGATAGAAATTACAAATTGTGAACATAACCGTTGTTTTATAGCTCATCATGCTTGCCCGCGGGTAACTTGCCCTCTTTGAGTAACTTCTCCTTGTGCTGTTTGAACATTTGAAGGGTGTCATAGTCGGCGCGCATGAGCTTGGCGAGCTGCTCAACGTCGACGCCACGTTTATTCTTGATAAAAATATCAGCACCCGCTTGCATCAGACCCCATGCCGCGTGCACGTGATCACCACGAATCGCTTTATGCAAAGGCGTTTCACCATCTGCATCTTGCGCGTTCACATCGGCGCCAGCGTTGACTAAAACGTCGCACATTTTAGACGACGAACGGTGCGCCGCTTCGTGCAACGGCGTCGTTTGATTCCCCGTCGATCTTCTCGCATTCGGATCGACGCCATCCAAATCTAACAACGCCTCGACATAACTCACACAACGCTCCTTCCATCCGCGTGCAGCGATGTGAATCGCCTGGTATCCGTGTTCATTCTCCTCTGTCACGTTTGCCGCTCCGTGCTCAACCAACACCTTCAACGTCGGCACCGAACCTCTCACCCCACACGAACCAGCGTTAAAGTGAATCGCCCGTCCACCAAACAACTTCTTACCCGTATCCGCACCAAGTTCAATCACCGTCTTCACGTACGTATCATTCCCAACCATAATCGCGTGCTTCAGCGCCGTGAGCCCGCTCGGGTGCAGCGGCGCGTTGATATCGTGATGGTCTGGAAACTTTTCAAATTGCGCGCGCAGCTCGGCGTGATCGCCCCTGGCGCTCAGGTGAAGCAAATTTGCAGGTTTTTCCACTTCGGGCTCCGCCGGCGTCGGGTCCTCGATCGGGTCGTCGTGCGAGTGATCGGCGTCGGGGTCGTCGCCACCGAAACCATACGTGCGCCGGAGCTCATGGTACAAGCTCGAGCGTCCGTAACCCCCGGCGACGACGAGTGTAGGGAGCGCCAGGACGGCAATAACGCAGAGCAGTGCGAGGGCGTGCGCGGCGTGCGCGGTGCGACGCGTCATCGTCATCGCGCGCGCCGTGGTTTGTGGATGAGCGATTATCATCGTCAGCCTAGTCATCTTTTCGGACAGCTCATCCGGAACTTTAAGTATTTGACGCACGAGAACTGAGGCGGTGTGGCGATCATGAGTTCTAAATACATACTATTGAATATCTGTGTGCGCGTGCGCGCGCATGAGCTAAGGCGAAGGGAGAATATGAGATGGAACGCGCGTCGGGCGCGTCGTCACGTCTGCGACGTCTGCGAAACGAATGACCGTAACGCCACGCGTCCACATTTCTTATACGCATCGACGAATTTCCGACACTCGGTGACGTCCTGTGCGTGCGCACTGTAACACGCCCGCACATTGGCGGCTTCAACGTCGCACGGCGGCGTTGAGGCGCCTTCGTACGCGTTTGATTCCTCGGCTTCGATGACCGCCGCGTACGCGTTCAACGTCTCAATCTCTCGCTCTTCGTGCTTTAAAAGCACGTCACCGACGCGCGTCGTCGCGCGCGTGACTTCATCAATATCTGGATGCCGCTGTCGCACCACACCGCCCGCGTGCACGTGCGACGACGTTAATAAATCCGAAGGCGCGAAGACGCCGCCTCTCGTCGGCGCCGGCGCCGGCGCGCCGCGAGACATCAACCCCACCCCGACGCGTCCCCCGCCGTCACCGCCCGCGCGCGCCCCCGTCGCAGATGACGTCCCTCGATCGTTTCCTGACGTCGACGGCGCATCACCGCGCGCGTCGCTCGACCCATCGCCGCGTCTCGAACGTTCCAGCTCGCGCACCAAGTGCGCCGTGATCTACGCCCGCGCACACACCATCGTCAGTCCGCGATCACACGCGCGCGCAAAGCGCGGCAATCCACGAGAACACACCACACGTGCGCGACGCACGCGCGCGACGCCCCGCGAACGCCCCGCGAACGCGCATCACGCGGCGAAACCTTTGAAATTGTTCATCCTTCATCGCCAGCATCGTGTTCAAACGACGCCACGCACGCACGCAACGCTCGCGCCGAATCGCGCGCGGACGAATCGCGCGAATCGCGCGCGGACGCACCCGAATCCTCGCCTGCGGCTCGCGCGGCGCACCACCGCCGCGATCGAGGCGCGACTGTTGCAGACCCATCGGCGCGCGGATGATGATGATGCGTCGCACACTGACGACATAGTGTACGTGATTTTAGCCTAATAAACTATGGATAAGCCACACTTCGCGACGCATCGACGCACGACGACGACGACGACGACGACGACGACGACGCACGAGCCGCGGCGATGACGATGCCGAGCGCGTAAACCACACAACGCGCATCGCACGCACACCTCGCGCGGCATGCGATCGCACGCGGTGGCGTCCACGAGCGCGGCGAGCGCGGCGATCGACGGCCGATGGCGAACGCATGCGCGGCGTCAATCGGTGCATATCTCACGCGCGCGCGTCGCGCACGGCCGTCCGTGGCGCGCGAATAAGAGCGTGAATGAACCCATAGAGATGTTTGAATCGCCACGCGACGCATCGGAGGATGAAGATGCGGATGAAGGGACGACAGAGCCGATGATGTCGGAGGAGGCGCGCGTGCTCGCGAGGATAGCGGAGCGACGCGAGGCGTTGTTTGCCACGAAACCATCGCGACAGCGACGGGTGAAGGATGATGAGAAACCACGTGCGATGCAAATTGAAATGGGTCCGTCGTATGATGATAATCAGGCGGCGCTTGAGGCGATTGAGGACGAGGAGAAGGCGATTCGCGCGCGAGCGTTGGCGGATATGCCAGAGCTGCGGGCGCAAGCGCGACGGCGCGGCGCCGCGTATGATGAGGAGGCGATGCCGCCCGGAACTCGAAGAAGTTTGGGTGAAGTACGTGAGCAGAATGCGTTAAATGCGTTTAGTAAGAGTAAAGCAGCGAATAAGAAGGAGACGGAGTTGGTCTGGGTGTTTGAACGCCGCGGCGAAGGTTGGGGCGAGGAAATTTTACCGACGATTAAGGCTGAAAGACGTCTGGTTGAGCAAGCACCGCAAAAGGCACTGAGTCAGGGCGAGGCTATTTTAGTGGAACAGTTTGGTATCTCCGAAGATGATGCCATAGC
>JACLAB010013992.1_pt1 | contig 22315 bp, 15 predicted proteins | sample 8027921 | NCBI WGS metagenome assembly JACLAB01 (sample SAMN15725117, study PRJNA655200) | protist metagenome | isolation source: fluorescence activated cell sorting (FACS) single amplified genomes of... | place: USA: West Boothbay Harbor, Gulf of Maine | collected 2000-07-19
ACGGCGATGTACATGGAGACTCGCATCCTCTCGCGTCGTCAATGGGGCGTGTAACGCCTCGCACTCTTGCGCAAGCGCGTGTGCGCAGAAAACCTAAAAACGCTCCACGTCTATTCGTACAGGAGGGCGCTGTTCTGCGCCATAATATCTAACACGTATTACGTTATGCGACTCTCGTGATACTCTCTTTGTGCTCCAGCGTGATGATGATGACGACGATGAGACGATTATGATGGACGTTTTGCGGTTTTCCTTCCTCGGCGTCCGCGCAATCGAGATCAGATTGCGAAAACAATCACTTGTGGCGTGCGCACGATTACTCGATGCGGATTGTTGTTGGTATGCCATCTCTTGCACTCCACACCCAAAACTCGTCCCTTGCAGACGCGAACGCGCGTTCTGTTTCGTACTCGAATCATGTGGAACGTCCCACGCCCCATGTTCGGACATTGTCAACGACGCCGGCGTGACGACGATGGAATCATGGAGTCACTTGAATCACATACATAGCCCCACATTTGTAAGCATCTCTATAAGCAAACGTCAACACCGCCTCTGTCGTATCGACATTATTCCGGCCACTGCTACTGCTACAACCATTACTGCCGCGTGCGCGCCATACATCACCGCAGCCCGTGGCGACCGCGCGCGCGTACGCCTACACGTCCACTCCAACGCGCGAGCGCGCCATTGTTACTTTCACCGATTGCGTTTATCATGCGATACGGCGACGATGATGACATTTTGCGCAACGTTGGAAGATCATCGCTACGTTTGTCGTGATCGCCGTCGTCGCCGACGCCGCCAACTGGCAGGAACGTCGTCTTTTGTGTGACGGTGTGCCACAAATCGCCAAATGCAATGGTGTTTCTCGAGCTGACTCATGTCACCTATCATAAGTAATGGAAAAGTGCCAACCTCTTTGGCCGCGAGCAGCCGCACTGATTGACTCGCGCCTCTTGTGTGCGCACACGCTCGTCTTCATGATGCACGTGCACCGTTACGATTTCAAAGATGAGTGCCAAACCACGAGAACCGTCATGCGAATTACGCGAAGCATGGCTTCAATGCCAAGCTCGCGATGAAGCGATGAATCATCATATCAATATCATAGACGTGTGTGTTCAGTGGGGCGTATCGGGTTTTAATGTCACCCTTGCCTTGCAGTCAAGTCGCGTCGCGCGCGCGCGCAATAAGCTCGTTATAGTCATCGCGTCTTTCGCGCTTTATACTCTGCGTCGCAACGCTCGCGCGCGTACATATGAAAAACAAACGATGCGTGGCAAATCTTTGCACATCTGTTGTCAACCGGAGCGAGCGAGCGTGCGCGCGGTAGTGTATGGTGTTTTTTGAGGTGCGACATAAAAACGAAAAGAGCATAAAAAATAAGAAAAATGTCGGCGTCCGTTTTGAAATGTGTGATACTGTGACATTTATTTTGTCCGTTTTATCACCGTGTATCGCCGCCGCCGACGGCGGCGGCGGCGACGACGAGAGCTGCGTGTCGATGCGATAAAAGACGAAACATGCACGTGCGCATCACATTGCATGTACTTTTTCATCCACTACTTACACTGCTGCTCAGAAAAATCACACGTATATTCTGTCGTGAAAACTCGATGAGGTGACGCCGACGATGATGACGATGACGACGACGACTATCAGCAGCAGCGGCAGCTCACGTGCGAGATAGAAAATATCCGACGATTGCACAAGCTGCTATTGCGCGCAACGTGTAGACGAAAACATGTCTTCGTTCGCGGCGTCGTCACCGTCTCAATGCACCTCACATTCATCATCTCATCGTCGCAATGGATCCAGTCAGAAGCTCGCTGTCAAGCTATCGATACATGACGACGACGACGATGATGATGACAACAGCAGTGCGTGTAAATGCACGAGTCGTAGAGTCGTATACGCATATTGCGCACTCGACCTCATACGTGGTCGAAGACGTGGACAATAATACTGTAAATATGTATACACCGTAGAAGTAAAAGGTAACGCAATGTGCTGCGCGCGTTTCCCAAGCCCATGCATCAGCACATTGGGGACGTCTATCGGTTCAGAGAATGTGACGTTAGCACATCACTATCACCATAGGCTACAGTATCTTGACGCCACGGCGTCGTGCTAGAGTAAAATAGCAAAAGGAATCGTGGCGCGCGGCAGGCGGAAGAGCTTCTTTGTGGTAGAATAGCAACCCGTCGTGTTCGACGCCGATGTCCCAAACTCAGGCGGCGAAGCTCCAAGCATTGCGAGGATCCAACGCTCTGCGAAACAGCCGCCGCGCGAGTAAAACGGTTTGTCCAGGCCAAATGATACGAATAAACTTCAGAGAGTCGTGCAAGGTACGTGGATCTGCAAGCTGCAAGTAATTCTTTGACCGAGCTACCCGTTCGAGGTGATGCCGCCGACGACGCCGATGACGACTACGACGACATCTTCCGCGACGAGATGCGCGACGATTCAATACGATGCTGGCGCGACAAACGACTCTGAGAGCGATGCCCGTGAGCGCAGTGATCGTTTTTCAAAAAGTCAACGACCAAATCTTCAACAGCGTCAGGTACTTCAACCGTTGGACTTCAATAGCAAGCGAATTGTTTTCTAGTGATCCATCCTCGTAGCTCTGAAGTATCGAGCGGAGACTCGAGGCTGATTCGAGTGCTGATCCCTATACCAGCGCTGCCAACCGCATCTAGCGGTTACACTGTATAGTTTGACTCACTTTAATTAATTCATAATTTAATTAATTCGCAATTAAATTCGCAATTATTTTTCTTGGTGCAATTCAGACATCGTGTGAAGGCACGTAATCGAAATCTTCAGATGAAAACGAATCCCACTGCAACTACGACGGGTTGCGCAGTCCCTTATCAACTTTTGGTGCAATCTAAGCGATGAATGGGGGTATGAATAAATGATAAATATATCAATAATTGATGCGCCGGGTGACATTGGTGAGATGTTTCACTTCAAAACGCGTAGTCACATTGTAATTGAGAAATGGTTGGTGAACACGTCGTGCCATGAGCGATTTCGGTCGAGTTTCGAAGATTGAGAATTATTTCAGGTCACGCCATTTAATTAAAATTAAATGTCCCCATGTGATTTAATTCCTATGGTTCTACAACCTAATTAGATTTTCCAATACATCATCAGTGATGCCGTGATACACATCATGATCTACGTGTTCGCGTACACAAATATGGTCCTTGGTGAAAGGAATATACCTGTTTTGAGACAAAGCAATGAGCGATACAAATTTTTTAGTATATCTAATACCTTAAAACGCGAATTTAAAAGACCTCAGAGCGTCATTTTGAACACAGTCACGTTCATGCGTTCGTGAAATTGACTTCGGGCACATAGTTCGATAAAATCCAGATCAATTGCGGCTTTGCAAGCATGTGGCGATTTAATTACTAATTAACACCGATGAATTAATTAATTATATTTAATTAAATCAATACATGTGTTTATTGTTGATTAATTAATACTGATACGATTATAAATAGGATAGGTCATGTTCGAGTTCGCTTCGCCTGACGTCCCCGCCCGTTTTATGATCCAAGTGCACAGTCGATATGATTCGTTGATTTTGTGCGTCGCCGTATAGTGCTCCAGACGAAAGTTCTACACAAAGCGCAAGTTCTCCACGCAGAAAGAGCGCACCCGTTTTGAATACGACTCGCAGCGCAAACAATATGTCGTTGTGTTGAACGATGTGCCTGCTCCACCCCAAACGACAACGCCGGCTGAGTCCGTTGACATAGCGGTGTTTGAATTGGACGTCGCACGCCGGTGATGGTTTTTCCACCCATCACGGGCGACCTGTTTGAGCCATCCGTACCCGTGAAGACAGTGGCCACGCAATACGATGCAATCGCATGTGCGCCGTTAGAGTTTGAAGAATGTATTCGCGCGTCATCTTAACGACAAGGAAGGAAGCGGTTCATCAAGCGTCGAAGTCGCCAAGTCACCAACGTGCACGCGCACGTGCACGTTTTCGAGTCGAAAATTCCGACCACCCACGTCGGACTGGCCTATACTGTTTACGCATACACACCACCCAATCACTACGAAACACACCCTCAGACCAAGACCCGCCCTGAAAATCCTCCGCGCGCACGCAGCCTAAAACAAGGGTGCACGTGCGCACGTGCACGTTAGTGCGTGTAACTTGCACGTGTAAGCATGAATTTCGCCCATCCCTAAACATCAAGTGTTCGGTGCAGAAGGTGCAGAAGAGCAAGGAACGCGCGCGAACAACACACACTACCTCTCTGCTTTTTGCGGCGGACGATCACTGTACGCAGATGATCGAAACGACGTGAACGCATCACACCGTTCATTTTGGACGAATGAGCCCACGCGTATGTGCGACTCGCGCGGGCTGGTGTGCCGCGAGCGCCACTCTTTTTGTTTTGGTGTCGTGCACAACAACAGCCTTCGTGGTCACGAAAAACTCGCCGTGGTCTATCTTCCTAGTCGTTACGCCTCTAGGTGTCAAACTTTTGGAACGACTGTACATAGCGCCTCTGATGAATTTTCGGCACACAATAGACATCGTGCTTTCAGTGTATGATGAACCACCACAACTTTTGCTCTCACATCTTGAGACGTGCTGCCCCAAAGACACGTGTAGAGTATTCATCTACACATCCTTCGCCGAAAGTGCGAGGCGTTCGCACTCGCACGAGCGCCAGCAGCGCGGTGCGTATACTAAAGATGAATGGAGTGCGGTTACTACAAATTTCACGAAAACCGTGGACGTTGTGAACAACGAGTGGACTGGGGCAGAGGCGACGGGGTACATGAAACATATTGTCGAGCACTACCAGGATCTCGCAGAAGTGCTAGTTTTCGCCCACGGACACGTGAAATCTCGACACAGTCGTGAACTTTGCACGGCGATACAAAGAGGTCTCGGTCGGCTTAGAGATAACGTAGATTTGCCAACATTCGTTAACATTAACAACTGGCATCAGCGCAGGTGCGTTTCACGCACGCGGGTTCGAGGCCAATACGCCACGAAAGAATTGCGAGATGCGTTGTACGCTGCATGGCACACGCTCGTTAGCGGTGATTCTGTAGCCGAACCAGCGAGGTTTACGTGGGAGTGTTGTGCGCAATTTGTGACGACGCGCGCGAGCAGACGCCGACGCTCGCGTAAAGCGTGGTCACATATGCTTGATGTCATGTCACAAGGCACGTATGGTGATGGCCTAGTTGCTGGATTTCTTTGGGAATACTTATGGCCTACGCTAATCGATGAATACGGTAACGTTGGCAAAGCAACGTGTTGAGAGATGTGCGCGAATGACGTATGATCCTTTCTTAGTAGTTTGCCGATGAATAATAATACAACGCGTGCTTGGAAGACGACGAATAGTGCATCACTCTCGCCCTCTTGTGACACACGCGATGCGTGTTCGGGCGACAATTGTACTCGTCACCCAATACACACGCGCCATGCTGCTTGTGGATGTTGTAAAATAGTTCTGACCAGATAATTTGATCGTTCCACCCTAGTTTCATCTGTGATTCAATGATGTCACGATGATCTATAAGTACTTGCTTGTGCAATACGAAGAACCCTCCGTTCACGCCCCAGCATAGCTCTGGTAAGTGCCATCGACGAAAAACATTTGGAAAATCCTTCACTCCCATGAGCTGATAATGTGCAGGAATTCGCGTTACGACAGCGCTCAGTTCGCCAAGGACCACCATATCCGCGTCAAAGTACACAATCCAGTTCACGTCGTCATCACCCATGTGCTTGAAAACTTCAAGTTTATTGTATACATCTGCGTGTGAACCCGCTTGCTGAAATCTTGGTGACGCGGCAGCGCACGACACGCTTGCCACCTCTCGAAACGACTCGTCGCATCGTTCTTTCGTTGACTGCGAAGTCAAGATGGTGATGCCTCGAGACTCGTGCGCGAGCAAGGGAGAGCGAGAGTATAGCGAAGAAACCAAATGTTTTGCTAGTGGCAAATACTCCTTTGTTCCTGCGCCTATGAAAATACTAAATGTCCGTTGCTCTAGTGCCGCTGTGGGTTGCCGGGCAAAAGGACACTTCTGCAAACTATCCACGCGCATCCTGGGACGTGCGAAACTAGAGAAAGAACTAAGAAGTGTTGTCACAATGAAAAACACGCACACGATAGCTATTGAAAGGACACGTTTCTTTCTCCAGTACACCCTTTCACGCGACACAGGGTCCGCAAGCTCAGCACTTGTCGTTGGCGGCGTCTTCATTCGCAGATGTTTAACGCACAACTAGAAGCTCTCATACTCCGCACTACTCCCTGCTCTTTTTGGCGAGAAGCCTGTCTCTTGGGGCTTTATTATTAATTGGTTGAGTCAAGCGTGCACGCGTTGGCGCGAGGGATACAAACACTCGGTGGGTCTAGTAGGGAGGATGCCGCATAGTGTGGCTGGAATCACGTGCCGCGGGGCGTGGGAAACAGTTGGGATCACATACTTAACATATATTAAGTCTAGGCAGTTAATTCAATTTACGTATTACATAGTGTTATCATACACTAAGTACGAGTGTGCCACGCACCGGTGGTGTAAACATGCGCCGAGTAAATTGTGTGTTCTGAGCCCTAACTGACCCATCCTCTCTCTCGCGCGCGCACTCGTTTGCCACGAGACGATATTGACCAATCAAATTATTTTCAAAAATCACGCCTCACGTAAAATACTGTTTTCTAAGGCCATTTGCGAGCTATTCGGGGCTAGCGTCGTGTAGCATACGCTCGAGCTGCTCGAGACTCGAGCATGAGCATAGGTGTGCATAACAGCATACGCAGTATTCGACCTGCCACGCGTTGACGCTGAAGTTTCGAGCGCGTCCCTTGCAAAGGCTGATGCTAATAGGTAGATATGGCGATCGTCTCGCGAACAAAGCGACGCCAGTTAATGCTGTAGAATCATGTTTGAGGTGATATTCCCCAGCCGTATGTGAAGCGTCGTTTAATTGTCTCGCAAGTATGGTTCGAAGATACGGCTTACTGTTAAAGCTTCTCTGCGCGATTGCTACTGGAATATTACTTCAAATGGCTTCCTATGTGTATTCACCACTGGTTCGTTCTGGCGAGAGTGTGGCACGACGTGCGTCCAGCATCGGCGTGGTTGTTTCTATATGCCAAGAGCCCCAGGAGACGTTTCTTGCGCTCAAAACGTTGATGCGTGAACTTGACAAGTGTCATGGTTTTACGGTCAGGCGCTACATTTATTGCAAATGCGGTCCTTGGTACGTGTGCGATCTTACACTGCCAAACGTAGGTAGAGAAGGGAACACATTTGTTACGCACGTGAGTAAAAACTACGGCACGCTTGACGATATTGTCTGGTTCGTGAACGGCGGTTTCATGTCCAAAGATCACGCCACAAAGGCCTTCAGTAAAATTCAGCGCACACTTACGCACATGCAGCTTCAACGGCATTTGACAAAGCTCGCCTATGTTGACGATATGGTTACGTCATTGGATAGCGTTGACGTCAAAAGAAAGCCTTCGTACGCGCAACACTCATGCTTAGCTATTGCCAACGCACATTGCAAGAGGGCGTTCAGCTGCGAGTACACTCTTCCGTGCGAAAACAAGGAAGCGTGTGCTTGCGAAGTCCAACGCACTTGTCACTGGACTGGAGCGACAAAAGAAAATTACAACACAACTATGGCGAGTCACTTGATTGTTCCGCCGTTGGATGGAACTGCGCCGCACGGACACAGCATGTATACTTGGGCGTGCTCACGCCTTGGTGTAGATGCGAAGATATTACATCAGTGCGGTGCGTCGCAAAGTGGCGTGTTTGCAGTAGGCTCAGAACGACTTCGCTCATATCCAAAACTCGTGTATGACTCTCTCGTCGAAGAATATGAGGCATACTCCACAACAGGAGGTCTTATGGGTCACTACATGGAACGAATGTACCGGTCGATGTTTTATTGTGCTTTAGAAAACATGCATGCGGCACGACATCGGTTGCATGTTTTTAAGGTTTTTACGCAGCACGTGAAAAAACTCACCGTTGCATTCTTCAAGTACCATTAAGAATGCGCTAGAGAGAGACTTTATTAGCTCACTCATTGTCACTGCGACGTATAATGTAGCATTTCGTCCGGAAAATATATAGATTTGTACTAGAACACCACATGCGTAGATGCATAAATGTCTTTTCCGTGCTTGGCCAATACTGAGATTTAATGAAAGCCTATTCAGGGCACTGCGCAACTGCACACGTTGACGCACCCCGACTCGACGTGTGCGGGCGATGCGCCCGAGCGAAGCGGTGTGTCTAATACATTATGAATCATTTCAGATTGAAATGTATTCAGTTCTCTGATCACGACGTCAGAATTGGTTGTGTTGTCTCCGTCGTCTCAACGCTGCGTTCAGCGACCCGCACCACGAACCAGAGACGTGTCACCTCATATAAATAAACAAGAGAGACACAGCGCAGCTAGAAGCATGCCGCCGCTAGAGCGACGACCCAGTGAGAATGCACGTTTCATTAGTCCCAGTCAAAGTGATGTGCGGAAATTAGGGCGACGCGTGAGGCGTCAAACAGTCTTTTTTCGTTTGACGTGTTGCGTCGCGCTAGTGTGTTATTATGTCAGCGCACTGACAGCCACGACGCACTGGACGACGTCAACTGTGTCACTTGAGAACTTTACCGGTGCTTTAAAACCAGCGAGACAGATGATGATGATGACGTTCCCGCGGCTTCAGCAGTGCGCCGTGGGTAGTTTTGATAACCAGGCGTTGCACGCGGCGCTTGAGGATGCTAATATTGACACATACATTCGATACATCACCACTCGGGGTCGCGAACCGAGAGCATGGACTCATCTAAGCGCTAAGAAATACTTTTTCGCGATAAACTTACATAACAACGAAGAGAGTATTCCATATCTCTTTGCCGCCGTGGTGAAATCTTGCATCTTCCTCGCGGCGAATAGAGACCAAGCGACGGCGGCGCGGGTTCAAAATAATTGTTTCATTTCTGTCTATGAAAGCGGCAGCACAGACTCGACTCGTCTACTTCTGAAATCCATAGAAGTGCATTTGTCACGGCTCGGTATTCCGTACAAATTTGTCGTGAATGGGCTTCAGCGAGACCTTGATGAGCACAGAATAGCATTCCTCGCCACAATTCGTAACGAGGTACTCGCTCCATTCTACGAGGATGTAAGCGCTTGGGATGAAGTGATTTTTCTTAATGACATCATTACGTGCGCATCAAACATACTCGAGTTGATTGCTCAGAAAGCGCATCACGCCGCTGAAGTCGTAAGTGGTATGGACTATGTCGTAAACGCCAAGCGCGGCGTACTATTTTACGACACGTGGGTCAATAAAGATATCCTCGGACAAAGCTTTAACAACCAGCAACCTTTTGTGAAAGATGAACATTCGTGGGAGAGATTTAAAAGTAGAAACCCATTCCAGGTGTTCACCACCTGGGCTGGGGGAGTAGTTATCACGGCATCTCTGTTTCAGAATCCCCGAGTGAGGTTTCGACACTCGGGGTTGTTGGAGTGTGCGTCGTGTGAGTGCGAGCTACTCATCCGCGACTTATGGCACTACTCTGGCACCAACGGACTAAAAGTTATGGTTGTACCATCAGTATACGTAGCATACACGGTTTCGGACTTTATCCGAGTATCAAATGAGCTCAATCGAATATTTGGTCGCCACGGTCGTCACAAAACTATTATGAGCAGCTATGATAGTAACAATACCGCAGACGCGGTTCAATTTTCAACTCTTCCGCCAGAAACCATGGAATGCTGTGGTATGGAATTTCCAGGTGAGCAGCTGTTGAATTTTGAATTACAAACGACTACGATGCCGTGGAGGTGGTGGTACCACGTGGCGGATGCGCTGAGAACGAGCAACGCCAGCGCGATGAGTTCCATTTTCAACGCCGCCATAGGAACATTTGACCGCCACTGCCCCTCGTTCGCGTACGCGAATGTCAAGTATGACGATGAGCGCGAGCATTTGCCAATTTTACACTTTATACTCCCGACGACTGATCCGATGTTGATGCCTCACATCGCATTCGCGCACATGCTGGAGTGGGTTCGTGTAAATCCATGTTTCAACGTGCGCGTGCACGAAATGAGCTCTTTCGTTGCATTAGCGAGCGAAGGTTCTAAGGATTGGGGTGACATGGCGCGAGATATGGTTGATATTCAAGACGTCGTCTTAACTATGTGTTCACAAGGTTTTCGTCGACGCGTACTCGGGTACTTAATTCTGTATCTATACGGGGGCATCGTGGCCGATGTAGAGGTATTACCCATCACTCCCATGTCATTGTCATGGTTTTCTTCCATCGTTAGTTTTGAAGCAGCTTTTGATGGCACATCTTTAGGCGAGGGTCCATACGTCGTCGCCGCTCCAGCTCGATCTGAACCTGTTCGACAAATTATCACGCTTTCTTTGCAACGGATGAACACTCCAGCGCAAACGGTTGGGCTCGCCGCTCGCGAACGCTGGACAGCGTTTGATTTTACACACGCGCCAACTCACGCAATTCTCACTAGAACAGCGTCGATGATGGTGGGGAAACGGCTGTTTGCAGACGTCGTCGGTAACAACGCTGCTGTTTCAAGTGAAAGTCTCTCGCGAGCGCTCGACATTCGTGGCCACGGGCGCGCTATATCGAGCGTAACGCACGAGTCAATCACCACATTATTTGATGGTGATATCCTACTAGATGGAGAAATGTTGATGAGCTCTACGTTTGAGACGTATGAGAAAATACTCTGGATGTCTTCGTCGTTGAATGAAACTTTACAAGGTCACAACACAGCCATGAAGATTCCTCCCCATGAGGAAAGTCACCGCAAAGAGTCATATTATGTCGCTTTGACGAGTGCGAAACGAAAAACCGAAAGAGGGATGGGTTGTTTAGAAATAATTGCGGAAGCTCACACAGTGCAAATAGCAAACCCTCCGCATCGAAAAGTTTTATGGAAAGAATGTTGGCCTCGATCACGAGAACTGGACATGGTGTACCTCACGTTTGAATTTGGAAGCGTACGCGTGTACACGTCAGCAACCACGAGTTGCGGCGGGATGGCTATGCGTACGATTCTTTGGTCGACACTCCCTGCAAATGATCGTTGGCACGCCACTCGGTGGTGCTTATTTCGTTGTACAGTCTACCGTTTCCATTTGAATAAGGATGGTCAGCTCCGCGTGCTCGCTGAGAGGACACGCAAATGGCGAACCCCGCGTTTATCATCAACGACGCGTCGAAACAGATGCTTGATTGACGCCATGAGTGCGCCAGAATGCAGCCGCAATGCTCTCAGTGTCGTTCGTAGACAATTAATTAGATATCGCGACCATTGCCCGACAGTTCACTAGTGATGAAAAACTCAAACGTGACATAGCAGTGGATGTACTTAGCATAGCATAATATGATGTACAAAGATATTTTTATTACAACAATGTTTATTGAAGGAGTACTACATTCAATGCCAATGCCACACGACCATCCGTTACAGCGCGCACTCGGATGTGTAGAGCTGAAATGTTTTCACCAAGTCGTTGTACTCTTCACTCGGGTCGCGTTCGATTATTTCCTCAAAGTGCCTACTCGATGAGGGAATTTCATACGCGTATAATTCACTGCCGGCTCGCAATCCTGCGTAAGGCCAATCTGCGCCTCGTGTATCCATATACGTGATGGCCACATCCGCCGGATGTTCAAGGTAGCACCTTCGCAAAAGTCTTGGGCCTGAAAATTCAAATGTTCGCTTCTTAAACTGAGTTCTCGATTTGACGTGTTTGATAATGTTACGGAGCATACATTTGGGTATCTCATGTCGAGGTGCACTCGCTAGTATTTTCATTTGCATTCCTATGTTTTCAACCCGCAGTTCTCCTTGTGCTTGATCGTACCCGAGGGTGAAAGCGCTGCACGGAGAAAATATCTCCACCAATGGCTTCAAAGGAACAATGTCTGCGTCCAAGTACACCCCTCCGAGGGCGTAAAGGACACAAAATCGAAACAAATCGGCGCGAAATGCTGGAGGTCGTATGCATAAAAATGCCTCAGCCGCTTCAGCCCCGCAGTGACGCTTTATGAAATCATGTCCAGTGTCGTCGTTGACGTGAAATCCCGTAAACGACGGATTCGTACGTAAAACAGCATGAATATTCATCGGTGCCTGTTCTTGCGAGGAGATTGTGTACAAGGTGTGCGGGACTTTTTGTGTCTGTTGGGTACAGTTCGGGTGATTGAACTTCAGAGCCAAATAACTCTCGCAATATCGCGCCATGCGTTCAAAATTTGAACCATCAATCTTGGCGAGGAGCGCGTTGTCAACCAAACGTGTGCACTTTAATACGGCCCGCTTGAACAACCCGTCGCGTTTGTGCAAAACACAGCACGGAAGTTCTCCTGACAAACACTGATGCGCTGGCATAAAACAACCAGACGAGCACTGCGAGTCGCCCCAAATTTTCCTCCGCATGGCGTTCGTGTCGCCAGACGCCAGTACGTCGTCGACGCTTGGACAGCGATTGTGGCCACGACGCATCATCACCTGTAACGATGCGCTGCACAACACGACTACGACCAACGTCACGACGAGGCGTTTCAAACAATGAGTACACCAATAGACACGCGTGAAACAACCGCCACGATGGTACTGCGCTTGAAGTGTATGCACTAAACGCCGCCGCATGATTGATTGAAACGACGATCGAGAACTACGATTGCGCGCGGCTCGGTCGAAGCGAAGTCTGGGGCAAAGTAAAGCGCGCGTTGAGACCGTGTGCCACCGTGAATGTTTGTGCTCCTGCGTTCAAGGAGTCATGGCTCCGTGCTTTCGCGCGAGCGACACAGAGGTTCGCGCGTCGACCGTCGCAGCAGGTCGACGCGTGCGCGTGACGCCCAAACCCTTGTTCGTTCGTCGGGTCGCCGTAGCCGGCAGCCATTTCATGTCGCGAGTGTGTTTTTTATCTGAGATATTTTACATCTATTTGTCGTTAGTAATACTATTATTTATAGATTAAGTATGATGACATTGGACGCGGACATTTCAGGCTGTCTATCGATCTTTGAGTCCTAATTGGTCAACAGTGCTCAAGGGGAAAAAAGATAAGAATTGGGGAAAACACTCGGTCCAATATTGGACCCCGTGTTTTCTACGATTCCTAGATGCGCCGCGTGTGTTGATTCTTGAGTAAATAGATAGCACATGTGAAATGCTAAGTATATGAATGTAAAACCCACATTGAACACGAAAAAAATAAAAATGCAACGCCATCAACCATTTCACTGGACCAGCCGACCGAAAGGACGCTCCCGCGAACAGGTCTCGCGCCGAAACCTTTGGAGGAGATTGGACGGCACACCGCACCGCGCCGCGTACGTTGGATAAAGCATGGACTAGAGCGCGATGCGATGAATACGACAGTGTAGTACACTCGCTCTTGCCCATCGATGAACGCTTTAACGACGCTGTACTGTTCGACGTGCCGTCGCGCGCGGTTGAGTCGCTTTTTTGCACCCGTGAGCTCGACCAAGACGTGCAAACCGTGCCTGCTGAGACATCGCGAGCGCCAACGACAGCGACGGTCGCCGCGTGATTTGCGAATTCAAGGTTTAGGACGGTGTTGTTCTGCGAACGCGGATGTTCGAAGTGATAAAAAGAAGTGTTCAACGTGTAAATGCTTAAAGGCTGGGTGCGCGTTTCGCTCGAAAAATCAAACGTGTGAAAGCTGTTTATTCAAACGCCGCATCAGAGTCGCGCTGGGTGATTTTAAAGCTGATGAAGACTCTGATTTACTGACGTCTGATATGACGTCGACGTGAGATAGTGAGACCTAGACGCACGGAGTGTCTTTGGCGAGCATACGACTTTGAGGTTCGCGGCGCGCGCAGTTCTTCGTTAGGCGTTTGGGGAGCGCGTGCTCTACCGTGGCCATGACAATTAGATTACAGATTAAAGAAGACATTGTAAATTTTAACGTAGCGTACTAACTGCCATTGCATCATGAATCAGATCATCATCGTCGTGTACACGTCGTGGCATTTTTATTTTTAGCACACGAGAAATTCACCCGAAGTGCTAGAGTTGGCGACACTCGACGTCGCTTGCGCAGAAATGCTCAGCAACCGACAGAGTCAACAAAGCAGCACACATCATCATCATCAGCAGCAGCAGCAGCATGGTAAAAAGTTTCGACGCTTCACCCGGGGTACACAGGTTGAACGTTCGAGTTGTACGCTCGGGACGTTCTTCTTCATTTGTGTGGTCGTCTTCTACTGCAGTCTGTTTCGTTCGAGCGCTCGACAGACGCGGTTCAAATGCATCGACCGACGAGTTGGAAATGACTACGAGTGGCGTAATCGCACAGGTAATGTCAGTCATCGCGTAGGAAAACTCAAGGTGCTGGTCACGCACGAATCTCTACCGTCGTACACCAAAGGCGGGGACATGCATGTGTACTCGTGGATGCGCGCCATGGTGGACATGGATTGGCACGTGACGTACATTTACTATGCTTCTGATTTACCTTTCAGTCACACGAACGAATTAGCAGCAGAATTGCGTGCGCAAGGGATTAGAGTCGTTGGGCCTTGTCCCCAACACGAGCATTTTCTACGCAGATTTCTTGTTGAGGAAAATTTCGACGCAATTTTTGAAAACTTTTGGGCTAATTTGGTTCTGTTTTCATTCAATTTGAATTTCAACAAAATCATACATGAACGTGGGTTGGATACGAAAATCGTAATGGTGGCTCATGATGAAATGTCCAAGCGAAGCAAACAAGAAGGGGATGCAGAAAACGCGGCAAACTTTGCCGTCTTGGAGCGCTTCCTTCGTCATAGCGTAGATTTAATTGCCACTGTAAGTGGTCGAATGCAGCTGACATTATTAGAAGATCGAATAGAAGCAGCGTGCGCAAAAACATCATCACTACGATTCACTTATGATTACGCGTATGGTCAGAAAGTTTCAAAGGAACGATTGAAGAGTGATGACGACGCCTCTTCTTCTTGGGACGCTCGCTCGGGGATTTCATTCCTCGCAGCCAACAATCCAGCCAATACAAATTCATTACGATTTATTTGCCAAACTATATCCCCTACGATTGATGGTGAAGATGTTTGGGTGCACGTTTTTGGCTCTGTGGTGCTTCCGAGCGAATGCGACGCGCGTGGTCGCGTCAAGCATCACGGAGTCATCGGCGAAGACGACGTCGAAACTGCATTGTCCAAGTCGCGTTGGCTTGTTCTTCCGTGTTTATCATCAGTTGGAGTCAGCACTAAACTAGTTAAAGCCTTATCTGTTAGCACTCCAGTCATGTCCACAGCGCTATGTACTCAGAACATGCCAGGTGGAGACGACGACGACGCTTTGACTGGATTGCCCGTACTCGTGCTCGAGTTGGACAAATTTTCGCAACAATTCACAAGATACTTCAACGACAAAGAGGTTTGGATGAATCTACACGTACGTAGTGTACCATATTACAATGATAATTTCAGTAAACGTGCTGTACAGAAGAATATATTAGAAATTAGTCAACAACTCGGCTTGCGACGCATGGCTTTCGAGGTGGCCAAATCATCAACGAAGAAACCAACAGTTGTCATATGGGACGTTAGTAAGGAATCGGCATCTTCGTTCTCGTCTTTGAATAATGCCAAACATACTCTGGACGGGAACCCAGACTTTGTCCTTGAGGACCCCGGCGAGCGACGCTGTGAAGATGCCGCCGCCGTCGGCGACGCGGCGGCGGACATTTACGTTCAGTGGATTTGGCCCGTGCGATTGTCACGCCCAAAATGCTGCCCAAAAGGTAAATGCACTCTGATTTATGTGATAGCCTGGGAAATGGGTCATCTTCCGAAGGTCTGGGTTGATTTTTTTATTCGCGATGTCGACGTCATTTGGACGTTGTCTGAATACAACGCAAACATGTTCCTGACCGCCAAAATAGATGAGAACCGTGTGCGTATACTGCCATTGGGTGTGAATTGCTCACTTGAGAATAAGTCGACGCAGTTATCGCAACAGTTGCGTGCATTACAGTCTCAAATACCTGAATCTTCGAGTGTTTTCTTGTATGTGGGTGGAGCGTTGCCACGCAAGGCGCTCGACGTCATTTTGAAGTCATGGTGTGAGGCATTCACGCGAACAGCGAAAGTAGTGTTGATCATGAAAATCACATACGTTCACGGCGGTGATGATATTCTGAATGAAATTGAACGATTGTCAAGAAACTCGTCGACGTGCGCCAAGTTGATTGTCGTTCGTGAGTTCATAGAAGATATCACATCGTTGTACGCTATAGCTGACGTTCTCGTACATCCAGCACGTGCAGAAGGCTTCGGCTTGACACCGTTAGAAGCTTTATCGCATGGACTGGTTGTCATCTATAACGAGTTCGGTGCGACGTCGGAATTCCTGTCGACAGAATACGCCATACGCACTGAGTCGCGCAAGGAGACGTGTACGGTTTGGCCGTGTAGAAAGCAGTCGTTTTGTGTGTTTCCAAACAAAGCGAAAAATCAATGGGATGCATGTGAAGACCTTCAGGACAAACCATTTTGGTTCACGCCAAACACTGCAAGCCTCACCGCAAATCTTTTGAACGCGCATCAAAATTTACGCATGCACCGCGAACGCGCAAAGTTTGGAAAAGAAATCGCATGTGAGCATTTCTCTTGGATCGCAGTGGGGGACGCTGTGGAAAGAGAATTGATCCGCGCACGCGAAATTGCAACATTGTCATCATCAAGTTTAAATAGCAGACACTCGTCGTGGCATTTATCAGATGGGCGATACGACAATTCTGCAGTCGCGGCAGCCATCGGTAAATGGGAGTGGAAACGAATGCAAAGATAGTCGATGCACCTGGTCTTCGTGGATTACTTGAAATGGATTTGAAAGATATGAATGACTCGTTTCGGCCGATTTTCGATGACTCGCGTAGGATATGATGGTTGTCAGTATCGATGAGAACAGAGCATCATCCATTTGGACAACCTATACAGCTACCGACGGACAGATTTTATTTTTGAAAAAGTTCCGGATGCATTTTTACGCATAAGAATTCCGGGCTGGGTGTATCACTCTTTTTAAAACGGACGCTTAAAACCGATTGTTGAAAATATAACCCGTTGATAGTCTTAAATTAATTTATTATATGTAAAAATATACTTTTTATCGGGTTTTTATCACGTCGTGAATAAAAGCGTGTCGGAGACGTGACGTTGTTGTGTCGCGCACGAAGCTGTTCATTCGAGTGCGCGAACGATGCTCGCTTACTTTGTTCACTACACACGACTGCTCTAATAGAATCGCTGGAGGTTTAATTACTTTTTATTTCATTGCCGTCACCGTCGCCGTCGCTGTCGGCGCCAACAAGAAGCAACGGCTAAGGTTCGTAACTACGTGACTTGAGATGGAACCGCAACATCAAGTCATCATCGAGCGAATATGACGCGCCGCGTCATACACACGATTAAGATGTCTTTCCAAGAGCGATTGTCGAAAGAATCGAAACGTATTAAAAGGACGCGCAAAATAGTGCGCAACGTCGCTCTGCTGTGCGCGTGCTGTTACTTTGTTGCTCTCTCGTCGCGGTGGTTTCAAGGGAGCGAAAACACGATAGACTTTCGTTACCCTACGTTGAAGGAGTGCGGTGTGCATTGGGGTCACGCAAAAGAAGACTATCTCAGACAATTACTTCACGATCGTTTATCTGGAGTCAATGATACCGCGAGAAAGGCGCATTTGAGACATTCAAGCCTCACTCGGGTGTTCTTTGCGCTAAATTTACACAACGCGGAGGCGGTTACACCATACGTACTGTCCGCGATACTTAAGGCTTGCCTGGTGTACAATATCACGGATGAACATAATTCTTCATGTTTCATCTCAATTTATGAAAGCGGAAGTGCCGATGGCACCCGTCAACTGTTACGTGCGTTTGACGAAGACTTGCACGCGTTGTCAATTTCACACAGGCTTATTTTAGGCGGCCGCGAGCGATTGCCAGAACAACACAGAATAGCTTTTCTAGCAGACATGCGTAATATGGCAATGGGTCCATTTTATGAAAATCCTGGCGATTGGGACGAAATTATATTTTTGAATGATGTGGTTACGTGCGCCAGCGGCGTTCTTGAACTCGTTCATCAAAAGCAGTTTCAAAATGCAGACGTCGTAAGCGGCATGGATTACGTGCAGCATGCTAAATATGGTACACTGTTCTATGATACCTGGGTCAACAAAGATATAAAAGGCCAAAGCTTTCGTAACGGGGCGCCCTTTATTGAAGACGCTGACGCTTGGTCGCGTTACGTCGACATGCAACCTTTTCAGGTGTTTACTACATGGGGTGGTGGAGTGGTAATTTCAGCAAACTTATTTCGCAAGTTTTCCATGCGCTTCAGGCACTCGAGTACCCTCGAGTGCGCATCTTGTGAATGTGAACTCCTGATTAGAGACTTGTGGCACCTCTCTGGTTCACAAGGACTGAAAGTGCTCGTTGTTCCGAGCGTATTTGTCACTTACAGTCTCGCCGAGTTTAGAACGGTTGGCGCACATTTACGCTCGCACATATTTCCTTCCAATTCTAACATCATCGCACGAGATGGCTCTTTAGGAACAACGTCAAAAGTACAGTTTAAACAAACCCCTCCGGCTGCGTTTTCATGCGCAGGTATGGAATATGACGGTGAACAGTTGGTTGATTTTGAGCGACTCGTGACAAGCACACCTTGGGAGTGGTGGTATTCTTTCAGAAACGATTTGACGGATGAAACTCAAGCATCGAATGTTACATTGCGTTTCACGTTGCAGAGTGCGATTGATTTTTACAAAGAGCAGTGCACGCAAACCGACAGATCAAGGCTTCGATCGAATAAAATCCCCGCCGTAATTAATTTTGTTCTACCCACTGATGAGCCAACAAAGATGCCACACGTAGCATTCATGAATATGCTCGAATGGATACGACTTAATCCATGTTTTGATGCGCACATGTATAGCTTGCAGTCGGCCGAAGCAGAGTTGTTCACGAACGCCCCCTCTAATTGGACGTCCGCTTTCAATACATTGGTTGCATTTCAAGATCCATTCTATCGCTTTCTAGACTCTTACGATAGGTATAGAATAGTAGGATTTCTTGCACTTTATTTGAATGGTGGAATATTTGCAGATCTAGAAGCGGCGCCGATACGAGCCTTGACGCACTTGACAGATTTTGAAGATCTAGAAGCTTCTTTCGATGAAAATGCATACGGTGGTGGACCTTTTATCACTGTCGCCACTTCTCGATTACCAAAGATGAGAAGAATTATAGATGGCATGTTATTGGCTGTGAATAATAGAACAAATCTGGTGAAAAAGATTATGCAAAGAAGTGTCGTCTACGGCATCACCGCAACTTTATTTGATTCATCAGCGACTTTAGTATTAGAACGAATCGCATCAGCGAGTACTGGAACAGAATTGTTGACTAGTACGCTTGGTAAAATTGAAAATTCAAGAAAACTCGCACAGCACGTGACTTTAAGGCTGTATGATAAACCCGTGCGCGTGCCGCATGAATTTCTCTTCAAATTATCTGACGGGGAAATCCTCACCGATGGAGAATTTTTAGTGAGTTCTGTGGCACCTTATTCATACACAGATTCGACAATTTTGAATACAATCGCGCGCGAAAAGCGCGCGACTTTTTTCAGTCGTCTTGGTCGTCAGCGGGTGCTCTTCTTATGGCTTAGAACTTCGAGTAGTATGCCGACGAGGGCATACGAAGTGGGATGTTTACAAGTGCGCGCGGATATCACGCTTGAACACGACGATGTCATATGGGAAGTGTGTTGGCCGAGATCGAGCGAACTTGGAAATACGTACATGGCATACGAGCTGGGAGAGCTCACCGTTCATACAACGCAGAAAAGCTGCGTCATGTCCACAAACATCCGCCGCATTCTATGGTCGAGTGCCAAAATGCGCAAAAGGCCTAGTGCGAGTAGTTCGCGTGCCTTTGAGTTGAGACTTGCTCCATCTGGCGAATTGCTTTCCACGTCAACGCGAAATGTTGTATCGAATGCGATACTCGAGCAGCACGCTCGCCATCGGTGCAGAGTTGACTTGTTTGATTTCAACGTGTGCAACAATTACTTCAATCACTCGATTCGACAACTGATAAGATATCGCCAGCTGTGTGAAACGATACACTAGCGCAGTTAAAATTACAATTAGAGACCCGACCATATATGGTAGGGATTAGAGATGAGAGTTGTTGACATCAAAAGTGTACGCATAGGATGCATTAGATTTTTTTCGAGACAGTAGATAAACCAAAAGAGAATTGTTGTTATTATAGAATACAATAAATTGGTCATTGATCACCACCTTTCAATAGGCGCATTTCGCACGCGTTAACCATTTCTTCGATGAGTTGCGCCAAATCAGTCTCTGGTTGCCACTGAAGCAATCTTCGCGCCTTGCTTGGTTCTCCTACAGTTTGCGTCGGCTCAGTTGGTCTAAAAAATTTGGGATTTACTACTACGACAATATCACCCGTGGATGTATTGATGCCAATTTCTTCCGTGCCACTATTTTCAAACTCAACCTCTATACCAACCGCCTTGAACGCAAAAGTAACAAACTGCCGCACAGTGTGCGTTTTACCAGTTGCCACTATGAAATCCTCAGGTTCATCGAGCTGTAACATTTTCCATATACAAACTACAAAATCCCTCGCGTGTCCCCAGTCTCGGTGAGCGTTTAAATTTCCAAGCTCCACTCTATCTTGTAAGCCGTGTTTGATGCGAACCGCCGCACTCACAATTTTTTGAGTCACGAAATTCGCCCCGCGTCGGCTCGATTCGTGATTGTATAAAATGCCAGAGCACGCGTGCAATCCGTATGCTTCTCGGTACATGATCACAGAGCGATGTGCCATGAGCTTTGCGTTTGCATACGGAGAACACGGATATGTAGGGGTCGTTTCGTTTTGAGGATAAATCGTCGTCTTGCCAAATATCTCAGACGATGATGCTTGAAAGAGCTTGATTGTCGGATCAACCGTTCGAATCGCCTCAAGAATGTTAATCACTCCCAAACCAACGGATTTCACCGTGGCTAATGGTTGCTGAAACGACAAGTGCACGCTCGACTGCGCCGCTAAATTGTAAATTTCACACGGTTTCACCTCTTGAAGAATGCGCACGAGCGCCTCGAATTCGCTAATGTCCCCTTGATGAAGCACAAACCTCGAGCGAACCGCAGAATCTGGCTTGACAATGTGCTCTAGGCGCTCAGGAAAGCTTTGCCACGTGCTATGCGTGAGACCGTGCACGACGTACCCTGCAAGACGCAACACGATCGCGCGTCAGTAAACGAACCACCTCACGGTTCACATAAACGGCTGACGTTTTCGCCGCTGCTGTCGACTCACCTTTGGACAACAACAAATCGGCGAGGTACGAGCCCGTTTGCCCGGTGACACCTAAAACGAGCGCCACCTTGGCGTCGACAGCGGCGCGCACATCGCTTCGCTCCTCAACCATATCGCCACTGCACGCGCGCGCGCGTCCTTTACCGACGGTCACCGACGACGACGTGACGACGACGACGACGGGCGAGGCGCGTTCGGCGACAGGCGCCTCGGTCGAAATCACGAACATCGATACGAAACGCGCCGTTTGCCTTCTGCGAATGGATTCAGTGGCGTTATGTTCAATTAGTCCTTCGGGGGTAACCTAGGCGAATTCCCCCTTTTGGAGGTTGTTTTCATCTATGTGTGGATTTTCAAGCGTTGTACGTTCTATTCGCTTTGTGTCGTCGCGTATTCGTATTATGATGGACACATCTTCTAAGTGAGTGCCAGATGTGTGTGTCCGAGACGTGTTGTGCGCGGCGGTTGGACGAAGAACATCCAGATTTTCATGTGCGTCGCCGAAGCCTAGTGACGTTAAAACGACGCGTGAAGTCATGCGTACGCGCCGTAGTACATGTGCGAACTATATTTCGTTCGACGAATGACGGCTCATGTTGAACGGAGTGGTGCGCGCGATCGCACGGGCGTCACGATGCACGACGCATGCTTCAACAACCAAAATACTAAAAAAGGCTTGAAACTTCGTCCGGTGTCCCGACAGCTCGACTCGCAAGCAGTTTGACGGCGCAGCAGATGTGAAGCGCTTCGACTATGTGCAACGCGATGATGGTATTACTGAAGCGGGGCGGCGTTGGCTAGCGGCGGGCGATGTGTTCGCCCAGCGACGTGGCAGAGTTGAA